>Ga0209036_1000060_pt1 | contig 37983 bp, 38 predicted proteins | sample MarorgKNORR_S2LV_3_FD_188222 | JGI IMG/M metagenome (GOLD analysis project Ga0209036, IMG submission 188222) | Marine microbial communities from the Southern Atlantic Ocean, analyzing organic carbon cycling - DCM_A/KNORR_S2/LV (SPAdes) (version 2) | ecosystem: Environmental > Aquatic > Marine >... | reverse complement strand
TTGTTTTTCAAATCTTATTATATTTTTTTTACAAGCATTGAGGGCTTTTTTGGAAATATCAATAAAATCACAAAAAGAATTTTCTAATTCATCAATAATAGAGATACCTAAGCAGCCAGTTCCACAACACAAATCAAGAAAATTAAATTTTTTCTTATTCTTAATTTGCGTGCAATCATTTAATATATGTTCGACTAAAATTTCTGAGTCTGCTCTGGGATCTAAGGTATAATCATCTGTATAAAAAATATTTTTCCAGAAGCCTTTTTCATTAATAATTTTTGCTAATGGTTTTCCTTTAATTCTTTCATTTAAGATCTTATTAATTAATTCTTTATTAATCTCACCATTGTTGACGTCTAAATAATTTTCTTTTTTTGCAGAATAAGAAATCATTATTTGAGACTCTTGCTCAGCTTGATTACCTGAAATTGTATTTAATTTTTCAAGTAGTTTTTTTTTTATTTCTAATTTACTTAAGCGTACATTATTTAACATTTAATTGACTCAGCTTATCAGCTTGTTCACTTGCCGACAAAGCTGATATCATTTCGTCCAATGCCTCACCAGTTAAGAACTGATCTAATTTATAAAGTGTTAAGTTAATTCTATGATCAGAAACTCTGCCCTGTGGAAAGTTATAAGTTCTAATTCTTTCAGATCTATCTCCAGAGCCAACTTGATTTTTTCTATTTGATGACTCCTCTTCCTGTTTTTTAATTCTTTCTACCTCATATAATCTTGAACGTAGAATTTTTAATGCTTTAGCTTTATTTTTATGTTGAGATCTCTCATCTTGTTGAGTTACCACTATGTTTGTAGGAAGGTGTGTGATTCTTACTGCACTATCTGTAGTATTGACTGATTGTCCTCCTGCTCCTCCTGATCTATAAACGTCTATTCTAAGGTCGGTATCTTTTATATCTAAATCTACATCCTCAGCCTCTGGTAAAACAGCTACCGTAGCAGCTGATGTGTGAATTCTGCCACCAGACTCAGTTTCTGGGATACGTTGAACTCTATGAACGCCAGACTCATTTTTTAAAAATTTAAATACACCATCTCCCTTAATCTCAATTATTGCCTCTTTAATCCCCTTCAAGCCAGTCTCACTTTTTTCCATTGGCTGGAACTTCCAATTTTTCAATGAAGAGTACCTCTCATACATTCTGTACAAATCGCCTGCAAATAAAGCAGCCTCATCTCCTCCAGTACCAGCCCTAATTTCTAAAATTACATTTTTGTCATCAGCCTCATCTCTAGGTAATAGAGCTATTAGTAATTCTTTATTTTTAGTTTCTAAATCCTTTTCAAAAATAGGTAATTCTTGTTTTGCTAAATCTCTTAGATCTTCGTCACTCTCATTTTCAAGAATTTCTTTGTAATCTTTAATCTCCTTATTTAAATTTTTTATGACATTAGATAAAGTAATAATTGGTTCTAATTTTGATAAGTCTTTATTTATTTGAATGATTTCCTTGTTATCTAAGTTTTGTGAGTTTAAAAGTTTTTCGTTTAAATGATCGAATTTACTTTTTAAGTCATTAATTTGTTTATCTAATTTCATTTTTTAGCTCGAATTTAGAAATTTCAAAAGTTTGTTGACTTTTATTTTTTAAATCTTTTAAGATTATTTTATTAGAATTTATTTCTTCCTCACCAATTAGAAGAATAAAGCTAAAATTATTTTTATCAGCGTAGCTAAAAAGTTTTTTGATATTTTTATTTACTCTTACTTCGTGATTATATTTAAAATTATATATTTGTTTTAAAATTCTATTATTAATTAAATAAGTCTCATCTTGAACAGCAAATAATATTTTATTCTTTGACTTTGATTTTTCATCTTCAATCGTTATTAAATCCATTAATCTTTCAACACCAGCTGCCCAGCCTATTCCTGGAATATCCCTAGATGAAATCATACTAATTAACTTGTCATACCTACCACCAGCTAATATTGCATTTTGTCTTTTATCCTCTATTGTTTGGAATTCAAAGGCTGTGTGCGAATAATAATCTAATCCTCTTACTAATTTTGGTTCCTCAAAAAATTCTATTTCATTACTATTTAGAAGTTTTTTTACCTGCTCAAAATAATTTTTACTTTCAGTAGATAAGTGTTCACTGATTTTTGGAGCATTTTTTAAAATTTCAGTATCTTCTGGGTCTTTGCTATCCAAAATTCTCAGTGGATTTTTATCTAGTCTTGAAATTGATGTTTCAGATAACTGATTTTTAAAATCGCTTAAATATTTTTTTAATAATTTAGAGTAACTGAGCTGATCCTCTTTTGATCCAAGTGAATTTATCAATAGCTTGTATTTATTTTTAATCACACCAAGTTCATCCAATAATAGCCTTGCAACCAGAATTAGTTCAAAATCAATATAAGGACTTTTTTCTCCAATAGTCTCAATATTTATCTGATGGAATTGTCTATATCTGCCCTTCTGGGGCCTTTCTCTTCTAAACATAGGACCGTGGGTAACTAATTTCATTAAACCAGATTGATAATTTGAAGCAGCAAACCTTGCTAGACCACTAGTAGCCTCAGGTCTCAAACATATATTAATTTCACCTTTATCTAGAAATGAATACATTTCTTTAGAGACAATGTCAGTTTGTTCACCAACAGCCCTTGAAAATAACTCCTGTTGTTCAATGATAGGGGTTTGTATAGATTGAAAATTAAATTTTTTGCAAACTGAGTAAAAACTTTCAATAATAAATTCAAACTTTTCCATCTCAGCTCCGTAAATATCATGTGTGCCTTTAACTAAATTAATATTATTTTTCATTTTAAATGATGTATCTGTTCAACTTTATCTTCTATAGTTTCAACCAAGTACTCAACTAAATCTTCATTTTGAATTCGATGACTTTTTTCACCATCTACGTAGACCATATGAGTATTATTACCACCCCCTGTAATACCTATGTTTGTCATGGTGGCCTCTCCAGGTCCGTTAACAACACATCCAATAATAGAAACTGTAATAGGTTTTTTAATATGAGAAAGTTTTTTTTCAACGCTCTTAACTGTCTCAATCACATCAAACTGCTGTCTAGCACAGGACGGACATGATATTATGGTAACACCATAGTCTCTTAAATTTAATGATTTTAACATTTCAAATCCCACCTTAACTTCTTGTGTTGGATGATCAGAAAGTGAGACTCTCACAGTATCACCGATACCATCATAAAGGAGTAATCCAAGACCAATAGATGACTTAATAGAACCACTAAAATAACTTCCAGCCTCAGTAATACCTAAATGAAGAGGATATTCACAAAAATTAGATAACATTCTATAAGACTCTACAGCAGTGAAAACATTTGAGGCTTTAACACTTATTTTGAAATTATCAAAATTAAGATCCTCTAATAGTTTAATATTTAATTTAGCACTTTCAAATAAAGCTTCAGCAGTTGGGCTTTTATATTTTTCTAAAATTGTTTTTTCTAAGCTTCCAGCATTAACACCTATTCTAATAGGTATTTTATTCTGTTTGGCGGCCTCAACGACCTCTTTTACCTTATCTTTAGAGCCAATGTTACCAGGATTTATTCGTAAACAATGTGCTCCATTTTCTGCTGCCTCAAGTGCTCTTTTATAATGAAAGTGTATATCAGCTACTAAAGGAATATTTATTTCTGGAATTATTTTTTTTAATGCTTGTGATGATTTTTCATCGGGAACTGAAACTCTAACTATGTCACATCCTTCTTGTTCGATTTGTGATATCTGCTCGAGCGTTGCATCAATGTCATGTGTAAGAGTATTTGTCATTGTTTGAACTGTAATTGGCGAGTCTCCCCCAACATAAATATTTCCAATTTGAATTTTTTTTGTTTTTTTTCTCTTTATTGAGTGAGAATATTTCATAATAGAGCTTCTAAATCTTTAATATTAAAGTTTAATAAATAAGAATTTAATCCCTCACTAACTTTAATTTCTATACCTCTGTATATTATCTTTTCGACATAATTTATATTAGATAAATCAATCAAAAAATCATTGTCTAAATCAAGATTAAGTTCACTTGATTGAAATATCTCGCCAAATTGTATGGTTTTTCTATTTTTATTTTGAATCTTATAATAAATGGTCTTATTAGATTTTGAAAAAATTGATATTTTTTGAGCGTAATTCACCCTGCTTGACAAAGTAAGATTATTTATAAATTCATCATGACTTAATTCATTTAAGTCATACTGAGAGGATAAATTTAAAACATCCATATAAACTTGGTCTTTATCAATATTTCTAATTGAAATTTGATTATTAAATTTATTATAAATATTAAAAGATAGTAAAACTAATACTGTAAAAACAAGCAGTAACAAGAAGTAAACTATTGAAAGTCTTGTGTAATCAATAGGAATATCACTAATAGAGGTTTTGTATTTAACCTCATAACCTAAGTATCTGTATATAGATTTTTTATATGTTGATTGGTAAGCTTTAAATTTATCAGGTAACTGTAAATTTTCCTCTAGCAAACGGATTATTTCAGGGTCTAATTTTAAAGCTTTGGATAAATCATTAATAGATAATCTTTTTTTTTCTCTTGCCTCTTTGATTGAAATTAAATTCTTCAAAAATTCTTATTTGTGAAGTTTAAAGGCTTGATGTAACTTTTGTACAGCCAAGTCAGTATGTTCTTCATCTATTAAAATACTTATTTTGATTTCAGAAGTAGTAATAACTTGAATATTTATTTTATTTTTTCCTAAAGTATCAAATAAGGTCTGGGCTACTCCAGCATGAGATCTCATCCCTACTCCAACTACTGAAATTTTTGAAATATTATTAGAAGAAATAATCTTTTTGTATCCTATTTTGGATTTCTCTTTTTTTAATATTTTTAATGCTTTTTCTAGATCCGCTCTTGGAAGTGTAAAAGATAAGTTTGCAAACTTTCCATCTTGGGAAATATTTTGAAGTATCATATCCACATTTATATTTCCTTTGGCTAAAGGTCCAAAGATCTTAGATGAAACACCAGGTTTGTCTAAAACTCTCGAGAGAGTAATCTTCGCTTCGTCTTTAGTATAAGCTATTCCGCTTACAGTATTTTTCTCTAAAACACTTTTCTCATCAGTTATGATTGTGCCAATTTTTTTTGGTTTTAAAGATGACCTAACACTTAATTTAGTATTTTTTCTCATAGCTAATTCGACAGAACGAGTTTGAAGAACCTTAGCCCCTTGAGAGGCTAATTCAAGCATTTCTTCATATGAAATTTTATTTATTTTTTTTGCGTTAGGCACTATGTTTGGATCAGTAGTGAAAACACCCTCCACATCGGTATAAATAATACACTCAGCGTCCATAGCTGCAGCTACTGCGACAGCACTAGTATCAGAGCCACCTCTGCCTAAAGTAGTTATTTCTCTCCTCTCATTTATACCTTGAAACCCAGGAACTACTAGAACATCTAAATTCTCTAATTCATTTAATAAAAAGTTTTTGTTAATAGACAAAATTCTTGACTTCATATGCTCTGAAGAGGTCATTATAGGTATTTGCCAACTATGAAGAGATTTAGATTTAGTCTTTTGATTATTAAGATAAATGGACATTAAAGCGCAAGAAAGATTTTCTCCTGTGGAAATGGCGTTATCAAAGTCAACTGGATTTGGGGATTTTGAAAAAGATTTAGTTAAATTGATAAGACGATCAGTCTCACCAGACATTGCAGATAGCACAACTATAACTTTTGACTTTTTTGACCAATCACAAATAATACTCGCTGATCTTTTTATAGCCTCAACGCTTCCGACTGATGTGCCACCAAATTTTAAAACTTTAATTTTCATGAATTACGGTAATATACATTTAACATTTATGATGTAAAGAACATGGCTAAATATAATAAAGAATATTACGAACCTTTGGAGCAAATGATGGCTGTAAGGCATCAGTATATGTCCAAAATATTAAGGGATCATACTGATCAGGATATTTATAATTTTTTCCAAAATAAACAAGTTTTAGATCTTGGATGTGGTACAGGTGAGTTCTTAAATAATTATTTCGAAATGGGAGCTCAATGCACTGGTATTGATATAGAAAAAAATTTCAAATTAAAAAATAAAAAAAACTTTAATCTCTATAACTTGGATGCCAATACTTTTTTAAAAAATTGTAAAAAAAAATTTGATATTATTTTTTTATTTGAATTTTTAGAACATTTAGAAGAGGGAGATAAGCATAAACTTTTTGAAAGTCTTATTAAAATACTAAATAAAAATGCTTTAATTTTTGTATCAACACTTAATAAGAATTTATTATCTAAATATTTAGCAATAGATATTGCTGAAAATATCTTGAAGTTACTTCCCAAAAAAACTCATGAATACGATCTTTTTTTATCACCAACTCAGTTACAGACCCTTAGTCAAAAATATAAGTTAAGTTTGTTAAACGTTGAGGGTCTGCAATATAATCCAATTATTAAGTCCTTTAAATTAAGTAAGGTTGATTTAGTAAATTATATTGGTGCTTTAAAGTATTAATTTTTCTTTTTTTCTTTTTGATTAAAAGGAAGTTTAATTAGTTGTATACCTTCCTCAACTAGTTCTTGACTCTCTTTATCAGTTGCTTCACCATAAATAGGCTTATCTTTAGTTTCTCCATAATGAATTTTTCTTGCTTCCTCTGGAAATTTTTTTCCAACATATGTAAAATTTTTTTCAATCTCAGATTTAATTTTATTTAATTGCTTATTATAATTTGAAAATAACTTATTTTTTTTACGATTTATTTTTGACGAGCTTGTTGACTTATTAGCTACATTTGGTGCCATGACTGATTTTGATATTTTTGATGAATTACAGAAAGGACATTCAATTTGATTTTTTTTTCTTTGTTTTTCGAATGACGCTGAGTCATCAAAACTAGCTTCAAAAATATGTCCATTTTCACAAACTAAATCAAATTTAATCATACTTTTTATTTAGTCATTCAATTAGGATTTTCAATATTATTAGTCAAAATTTCTATCATGATTTAAGACTGGTATCGCATTCTGACACTCTTGAACTTTATTTAAGTAAAGTTCGGATGTTATGATCATCTCACTGTCATCAGCCTCAGCTAAAATTTCTCCCCAAGGATCTACGATTAAGCTATGTCCATAAGTTGATCTATTCTCATTATTTACCCCCCATTGATTAGGGGCTAATATAAAAACGCCATTCTCAATTGCTCTTGCCTTAATTAGAGAATGCCAATGAGCTTTTCCTGTTGTATATGTAAAAGCAGATGGGATTACAATAATTCCTGCTCCCTTTTTAGCTAAGGCTCGATACAATTTCGGGTATCTTAAATCGTAACAAATAGAATGACCAATTGATTGACCTAATACTGTAGTCATTTTCAATTCACTACCAGATGTATAAAAATCACTCTCCTTATAACTTTCACCATTTTTTAAAATTATATCAAACATATGAATTTTATCATAAATAGATACTATATGGCCTTCAGGGTTAATCAAAATAGATCGATTATATAGTTTATCATTTTCAGTTATAGGGAGTGATCCCAATAATAAATGAAGCTTATTAATCTTTGAAAACTCTTTGAAATATTCAATAGAGAAATGATGCATATCAAGCGAAATTTTGGATTTATTTGATAAAAAAAGAAAACACTCTGGGAGTAAAATAAAATCTGGATTTAAGGCCAAACTATCATTGAGAAATTTTTTTGATTTTTCAAAATTTTCATCAAAATTTGAACCAACAGTGATCTGAATTAGAGCAACCTTCATTCAAGTATTTAATTTATAAATAGTAAAGCTTGAAACATCCTTAATCGCTTTATGAATTTTTATTTTTTCTTGGGGTAAAATTGAAATGCTATGATTAGAAAATAAAATATAATCTAACTGTTTATCCTCTTTTATTAGAGTTAACTTTAAGGTCTTATCTTTATTGAGAACTACTATAGGCTCTTCAGCAGAATACATTAATTCATTCTCGTTATTAGAAGAGACTATATCAGCAAATTCCTTATGAAATATTTCAGGATTTTCGTAAAAGGATAATCTTTTTTGATCTAAATTAAATCTCGATATCATGTTACGTTACTTTAACATATTATGAACGAATTTAATTTAAAAAAGAAGAACATGAGAAGAGAGGCTCATTTCGACAAATCTAATTTACTAACAAAAAATGGGTCAGATTTAATAGCAAATAAATTTAAATTTATATCTAAGAAGTTAGATAATTATTTAATTCTTGATGAGGACATTATTTTAGATTTCATTAATCATAATAATTCAGAAATTACAGATATTAATAATATTAGTTTAGTTGAGGGTAAATTTGATGCTGTTATATCTAATTTTTCATTACAAATACCATTATTTATAAATAGCACAAATGTTTTTACTAAGATCTTATCTAAATTAAATGATAACAGTTTATTTTGCTTCAATGTCATCACTAACAATTCAATGAGAACTCTTCAAAATATCTTCTTAGAAATTGATGAAAAAATTCATGGAGGAGCTTATAGAAGGTTTGGCCCATTTTTAGAGACTTCGGAATTGATAGATGACATGAATAAAAATAAATTTCAAGATGTAGTTGTTGGGATAGATAATCTAGAAATTAATTATAGTTCTTTAAATAAACTTAGAAGTGATTTCAAAAAATTTGGGATTTCTAATTATTTTAATGAAAAATATAAATTTAAAAAAGATTTTTTAAGTTTAACAAATAAAATATTTTCAAAACTAGTCGAAAAACATAAATATATTCCTCTTGAAATAGAGATTGCTACATTTACATCATGGAAATAAAATTAATTTAGTATATTTGTAGGCTAATGTTTCAAAAAATTAATAACTTTTTTTCATCAAAAAAAAATACAAATTTAATAAAAGAAGTTTCAAATAAATATTTACATCAAGTAAATCAACTTGAAGAGCAAATTTCAAATTTAACAAAAGAAGAAATGATTACTCAAATTGAAGAATTAAAACAGGATTATATTTCTAATAAAGTGACTGAACTTTCTGATAAGGATATAAGTTTTATCTGTGCTTTAGTTAGAGAGGTCTCTCAACGAACGATTAAACTCAGACACTACGACTCCCAAATCATTGGAGGTATTGCCCTTTATCATGGATTTGTTGCTGAAATGAAAACAGGAGAAGGTAAAACGCTCGTTGCTACTATTCCTATGGTATTAAATTTTGTTTTAGATAAAAAAGTTCACTTAATTACTGTCAATGATTACTTAGCCCAAAGAGACTGTCTTTGGATGGGGCCAATTTTTGAATATTTAAATATTAGTTGTTCATATATTCAGAACAGCCAGACGATTGAAGAAAAAGTTAAAAGCTATCAATCTCATATAGTTTATGGAAACAATAATGAATTTTGTTTTGATTATCTTCGGGACAACCTGAGGAGTATCAACCAACCAAAAATGCAAAAAGGTCATCATATAGCTTTAATAGATGAAGCTGATTCTGTATTAATCGATGAGTCTAGATCGCCTCTAGGAATATCAGGACCTGTAAAAACTCCCATACAGCTATTTAAATTATGCTATGAAATTACCCAAGATCTCTCAAAAGATGATGTGGAGATAAATGAAGAAAGAAAAAATGTTTTACTCATAGATAGCGGTATTAAGAAAATAGAATTTAATTTAAAAAAAATAAATTTTTTGAAAGGGAATAGTTTATTTGATAATGAAAATTTAGAGGCCTATCAAATTATAAATCAGTCATTAAAAGCTAGGTTTATATATGAAAGAGATAAAGATTATGTTGTCAAAAATGGACAAATTATCGTTATTGATGAGTTTTCTGGAAGATTATCAGAGGGACGAAGATTCGGTGAAGGTCTTCATCAATCTTTAGAAGCCAAAGAAAACCTTAAGATACAGGAGGAAAGTATTACTCTTGCTAGCATTACCTTTCAAAATTATTTTAAAAAATATCAAAAAATATCTGGAATGACTGGAACTGCTCTGACTGAGTCAGAAGAGTTTTTAGAAATATATGGTTTAAGCGTAATTGAAATACCTACTCATAAACCAATGATCAGAATTGATCAAAATGACCAAATTTATAAAACCCCTGATGAAAAATATAAAGCAGTACTAGATTTAGTAAAAGATAAGTATGAAAAAGGTCAACCAATCTTAGTAGGTACAACCTCAATTGAAAAATCTAATTATATTTCAGATATTTTAAAGACTAACAAAGTTCCTCATAATGTTCTGAATGCAAAAAATCATGAAAATGAAGCCGAAATTATTGCCCTAGCAGGTAAACCATTTCAAGTAACAGTAGCGACTAATATGGCAGGAAGAGGTACTGATATAAAATTAGGTGGAAACCCAGATATTGATACAAATTATAATGATAGTGATTATCAAAAAGTTATTGATTTAGGTGGATTGTGTATTTTAGGAACTGAAAGACATGAAAGTAGGAGAATAGATAATCAATTAAGAGGAAGATCAGGCAGACAAGGAGACCCTGGGGAAAGTATATTTTTTGTTTCTTTGGAAGATGACCTAATGAGAATTTTTGGATCAGAAAAACTCCAATCTATGCTGTCAACTTTAGGGCTTAAGCAAGGAGAAGTTATAGAACATAAATGGCTGACATCATCAATTGAACGTGCTCAAAAAAGAGTTGAAGGTCATAACTTTGATATTAGAAAGCAGTTATTAGAATTCGATAACATAATAGATAAACAAAGAAATATAATTTACTCAAAAAGAGAGACTATCATTAAAGAGGATATTATTAGTTTTATACAAGAAACTGAAGACGAGTTTATTACCAATTTACTAGAAAGTGAAAAAGAAGAGATAAAGAATTTCTCAGATATATTGTCTTTTATTGATGAGCAAAAAAATGATGATAAAGAGCACTATTTATCTTCATTTAAAAAAATTAAAGATGAAAACTATGCAAAGCATACCAATGCTTATATTTACATATTAAGACAAGTAAGCCTCTCTATTTTAGATAAAAATTGGCATAACCATATACAAGAGCTTACTAATATTCGTATGTCTGTTAGCCTTAGTGGCTACGGTGGTAAAGACCCTGTAAATGAATTTCGTAAGGCATCTCTAGGAGCATTTAATCAATTAATATATGAGATACAAAAGCAAATGGTATTGGTATTAAATAATATACGAGTTGAAAAAAAGAACGAAAACGAAAAAGTTGAAACAAAAGAACCTATCAATAAAAAGATTGGTAGAAATGACCCTTGTCCATGTGGATCAGGAAAAAAATATAAACAATGTCACGGTAGTAATAACTCAAACAATATAATTTAAGTATCGATTATTTCTTTTTCTTATCAATTCATCTTTTGTTAGTAAATTAAGATCTTCAATACTCTTAACTAACGCTTTTTTTAGATCAGAGGAAACTTTTTCATGGTGCCTGTGTGCACCACCTACCGGTTCCTCAATAATTTGATCAATAATTTTTAATTCAAGACAATCTTTTGCAGTTATTTTTAGAGAATTAGATGCCGTCTCAGCAAAATCAGATGATTTCCAAAGTATAGACGAACATCCCTCAGGAGAAATTACAGAATATATTGAATTACTAAGCATGATAACTATATCGCTCGTAGCCAGTGCAATTGCTCCTCCAGATCCACCCTCACCTATTACCACAGAAATACAGGGAGTTTCACAGTTTAAGGCAACTTTCATTGATTGAGCTATAGCCTCAGCTTGCCCTCTCTCTTCGGCGTCCTTACCAGGGTAAGCACCAGATGTATCAATAAAACAGATTAAAGGTAAATTCAACTTTGATGCTAGTTTCATAATTCTTTGAGATTTTCTATAGCCCTCAGGTTTAGCCATACCAAAATTATGTTTTATTCTAGTATTCATATCATTTCCCTTTTCAGTGCCTAAAATAATGACAGGTAATTTGTCTAAAAATGCAAAACCAGATATAATTGCATTATCCTCTGAATAAAGTCTATCTCCATATAGCGGAGTAAATTGTGTAAAAATACTATTTATAAAATTTTTTGTTTTAGGTCTATTAGGGTGCCTTGCAAGTTTAACTATTTGCCAAGGAGATAAGTTTGAATAAATCCTATTAAGCTCAATTTGTTTTTTTTTCTCAATACTATTAATTTTTCCATCAACATCTATTTCACTCTCTTTTGATAGTTTGATTAAAGATTGGATCTCAATATCAAATTTTTCTAGCTTTTCTTCGAAGTCCAAATAAAACATCAAAAGACTATAATTTATTTTTTAGAGGATGATAAGAGTCTAAAACTCTCTTTTTCATTGACTTTGCTACTTTGGTATAAATTTCAGTCGTAGAAATACTTGAGTGACCTAATAATTTTTGAATATGTCTAATATCAGCATTATTTTCTAACATAGTAGTAGCAAATGAGTGTCTAAATATATGTGAGGATAATTTATTTTTAATTAATGAATTGTCATAACAATTTTGAAGGAATTTATTTACTGATCTTGTTGAAATTTTTTTTTTGTTGATAGTAAAAACAAATTGATTATTTTTTTCTAAATTTTTCAATTGAACCAAATAATCATTTATGATGAATACTTTTCTTTCTTTTGACCCTTTTCCATAGACATAAATAGAATTATCTTGATGGTTAATGTCAGACCACTTCAAGTTTAATGCCTCAGATATTCTCAAGCCTGATAAATAAATTAACTTTAATATTAAAATATACAGCCCCGCATTAGTCTGTTTAGATTTTTTTAAGTCCTCAAATATTTGCTCCATTTGTGATTTTGAAATAGCTTTTGGTATTTTTTTAACACTAGATAAACTCTCAAATTCTTGAAAATCAATTTGGTCAATTATTTTTTCAGTGTGAAGAAACTTTAGATAATTTTTTAAAGTTGAAATTTTTCTATTTACACTAGACGTTTTTAGATTTCTTTTTCTTAATTGGGCAATATACGTTTTAATCTTGATATTGATATTGCTAGAATTTGAGTCTTGATCAAAAAAAAATTGATCAAGATCAACTAAATAATTATTTAGGGAATTTTTTGAAAGATTTTTTTCAGATATTAGAAATTGAGTATATAAGTCTTTGTATTTTTCATATTTCATAAATTAATTAAATGTGCCCTAAAAGCTAATTTTATTAATTCATTATTTAGGAATTGATTGTCTATGATGTAGTTATTTAAGAAGTACAAATCAAATTCATTAATCGAATAAAATTTTTCACTTAAATTGATATAATAAATGTAAGAGTCAATTAAATTCAAATTTTCAGCTAAGCTAGCCAAATACACAGGATTAACTGAAATGGTATCAGTTTGTGTAATTTTTAAATCTTCGCTTTCAATAAAATTGATATTTCTGTTTAAAAATAAAAATTTCATTAGAGGGCTATTTATATATTCATTGTTATCTGCGTAGTATTTATTATCAAAATTTTGAATTAAATAATTCTTTAAAGCAGTTGCTATATCATTGTTTTCTATTAATCCATTCGGCACATCTTTTAATAAGATCAATAAATTTTCTAAGAAACTTGAATTCTCATAAAGTGATAAAAGCATTAAACCATTTATATAATTTAAGTTTCTTGATGTAATTCTCATCTCACTAAATTGGTCGTTAATTAATCGAGATACATCATATAAATCTAATTGCAATGAGGGGATATAACTCTCTAAAATTTCAAGTTTTTTATTATAATTAATTTGTTTTTGCATTTCTTCATACATCACTAATTCATTTGGCTTATCTTTTAGTTTTTTAAGCATAGATATATATTGAGATTTATTTATTACTCTATTTTTAAAAAGATAATTTACTTGATATAAATCTATTTTATTTGATTTTAGATATATTTCTAATTCAAGAATATTACTTATTTCATCTACATTGACAGTTATTGAATCAGAGATTAAAGCAATATATTTATCAATTAATCCTAATTCACTTAAATTATAATTACTGTCATTTTCACTTTTTGAAAGAAAGTCCAATAAAAATTTTGTATTAAGTTTAGTGAAATCTGTTTGGTCATAAATTTCTATAATAAAGTTTATTTGTTCAAATTGTTTGTCTTTAATTAAACATAAAATATTATAAACTAAAACATCATCAAATTTCTTCTGACTATTATCTAACACAAATAAATACCTACATAATTCCTCAAATTGATTTGAGTCAGATAAATAAGCTAAATAAGATTTATTATTATTTGTATTTTTAAAATTTTCAAAAATAACTTTTTCAAACAAATTTGAATTAATTTGATATCTATAATCTTTTTCATTAAACAAATTTATTTTTTCGAAAAAAAAATCCACTTCATTCGAATATTCCGGATAGATAGTATTATTTGTTAATGGATCAAAAAGAGAATAGAAAAAATTGTTATTATTTTCAGTAGAATTAATTAGTTTTAAAAGAATTTCTTCTGATTTAATAGACGAAATAATATTATTTTGAGAGAATGATTTTTCTTGAAATATTATTTCTTCTTTAATTTCATCTGCTTCAATAGTGGGAGTTATTAGTAACAAAAATAAGACAAGATATTTCATATGAATTGATTAATAGGAATATTATATTCTTTGTCTTTGGATGGTGAAGGTATGCTTATAGAGTTTAATAAAACGAAACCAGCTAAAACTAGTATGATAATCGTTGATAGTAATGCTATTTTTCTCATAAATATATATTTGTTGGTTTTTAATATTATATATTTAAAACATAACAAATAACAATGGTGAATAAAAAATTAGGTAAAATATGTATGATAGGTATGCCTGGCTCGGGTAAATCTACAATTGGAAGAGCTTTATCTGATCATTTAAAATTCAACTTTTATGATACTGACGAGCAAATTGAATTAGAAAGTCAATCTAGAATTAAAGATATATTTATAAATGAAGGTGAGGATTATTTTAGAAAGCTAGAAAGGTCGATATTCAAAAAATTATTATTAAATAGAAATATAGTTATTTCAGCTGGTGGAGGTATAATTTTAAAAAATAAAGATCTTTTAAAGCAGACATTTAATATATACTTGAATTGTGATTTAGAGACTTTAATAAAAAGAACCTCTCGAAATAAGAATAGACCCTTATTAAAAAATAATGTCGAAAAAAATATTAAACTTCTTTTCAATGATAGAAAAGAAACTTACAATAAATTATCTGATTTAACTATTAATGCGACAAGCAATACTCAAAAAACTATAAGAAATATATTAGATCACTTAAAGTAATGAAAATTAAAAAATTAATTGATAGAAAAGCTCACGAAGTTGAATTTTTAAATATAGCTCAATTAGAAAAAAAACTAATCAATGATATTTCAAATCTTGATATTTTAATATTTGATCGAAGTATTATTAAAAATCGATTAGTCAAAAAACTTCTAAGCAAGTTTTCAAGTAGATCATTAATTATTAAGGGTGAAGAAAAGATTAAAAGTATAGAGAATTACTCATCTTTAATTGAAAAAATCATTAAAAAGGGTATTCAACGCAAAAGTATTATTTATTCATTTGGTGGTGGAACGATTGGAGACCTTTCTGGTTTTTTAGCTTCTACAATTATGAGAGGCATCGAGCATGTAATGATACCAACCTCTCTTTTGGCCATGGTAGATAGTGCTATAGGCGGTAAAACAGGAATTAACAGCAAATTTGGTAAAAATTTAATTGGGACCTTTAATCTCCCTAAAAAAGTATTTATTTCATCTGATTTTTTGAAATCTTTACCTAAGAGAGAGATCTCATGTGGCTTTGCAGAGATTATAAAATATAGCCTAATTGACTCAAAGCAATTACATAAACTTCTTATTTCTCAATCTAAAATTGATATAAATAAACTAATTAAGCTCTCCATTAATTCAAAATTTAAATATATTGGTGATTATAGGGAAAAATTGAATTCTAAAAATTCGAGAGCAATTCTAAACTTTGGCCACACTATTGGTCACGCCATTGAAAATTCTAATTTTTATAAAGGCAATCTTAAGCACGGGGAGGCAATCTCTTTAGGTATGATAGTAGAATTAAAAATCTCAAGTTTATTTAATTACTATCCTGAAAAAGTTACAGATCTAATTGAATTATTAAAAAAATATAAATTACCAGTTAACTACAGTAAGTATATAAATAAAAAAACTATTCCTGCTTTAATAAAAAGAATTGCATTTGATAAAAAAATTATAAATAAAGATGTTAATTTTGTTCTAATTGGAAAAAGTGGGGGTTTTATTAAAAAGATTTCAATAAGGGATCTAAAATCTATTCTTTATCAAATTAATTAATGACTTTAATTGTTATTATAAAAATTTTAGCAATAATAATTCTACTTTTATTATCTGCACTATCCTCTGGTTCAGAAACTGCTTTAACAGCAGTATCAAAACAGCGAGCTTTTAGACAAAGAGATAAAGGGGCAAAAAATGCAAATTTCATTTTAAAAATTAAAGATTTTAAAGATGAATTCATTACTGGAATTTTACTTGCTAATAACTTATTTAATATTTTAGCTACAGCATTAATGACAGAATTACTTGTTTCAGAATTTGGTGGTTTAGGTGTAACAGTTGCAACAATTTTTATGACATTAATGATTGTTATATTTTCTGAAGTAACTCCTAAGATATTTGCAATTAATAAGCCAATGACTTTTGCTTTGAGAGTCTCTAAGTTTTTTTATTTTTATACAAAATTAATTAAACCAATAGTAAATCTGATTAATAAGATTTCTAACAAAATAATTAAAATTATTGGTTTAAATTTAAATGCAGATCAATCAAAAATCATTGAAGAGGAATTTGAAGGAGCTGTACAATTACAAAAACAATATTCAAAAGATGGGGAATATGAAGCAGATTATATGAGTAATATTCTTGAGTTAAAAAAGTTAAAAGTTGATGAGCTTATGACTCATAGAAATGAAATTTTATATATTAATTTAGATGATCCTTATAAACAGAATCTCAAAATAATAAGTACATCCGCATATACAAGAATACCAGTTATTAAGGGCAATTTTAATAACCTCATTGGTATTTTCGATATAAGAGATTTGTTGAAAGACTCTAGTATGGAAGAATCAAATGAAAGTATTGAAAGAAATACCTCTCAACCTGTTTACATTCCTCAAAACAAACTGGCTATGAAACAGCTTATTGATTTCAAATCTTCAAGAGAACATATGGTTTTAATTGTAGATGAATATGGAGAAATACAGGGTTTAATTACATTAGAGGATATTATAGAGGAAATTATTGGAGAAATTTTTGATGAAACTGATACTGATGAAACTTATCTAGAGAAGATTGATGATAGTAATTATTTGTTTAATGGAAATGCTAGTGTAAGGGAAATTAATAGAAGCTTAGATATTAATTTACCTGATCAATTTGTAACTTTATCAGGTTTAATACACGATTTGGCTAAAGAAATTCCTAAAGTTGGCAAAGTCTTTTATGTTGGAGATATAAAATTACAAATTATATCTAGGTCTATTAATAAAATTAATAAAGTAAAGTTATCTATTTGATATTTTTATTTCAAGAGAGTGAAGACCAAATTTAAAGACTGAGTCAAGTTTTTTATGAATTGTCCTGTGAATATCTATTTTATTAAGGTTATTTTTATTTAATATTCTAAGTTCCACATGAGTTAACATAGTAGATGAATTTTCAACTCCAGTATGTCCCTTATGTTTTGCACTATTATCAATTATTTCTAAAATTTCGAATTGACTAATATCCTGTAAAAGGATTTTAATATTATCTAAATTCATAATTTAATCTTAAATGAATAAAAAAAATAAAATAGAAAATTTATGTAATCATCCAAATTGTAAGGAGGAAGGTGTTTACAAAGCTCCTTTAGATTATGATAATTTAAGTAATTATCAGTGGTTTTGTATGGAACATATAAAAGAATTTAATAAAAAGTGGAATTACCATAAAAAAATGGATGCTAATGAAATTGAAAATGATATTCGTTTTGACACTATCTGGAGAAGACCAACAAATTCTTTCGGATCAGGAAAAAAATTCTATAATTTTACAATTAATGGTGAGGATATGGGTTCATTTGATAACCCTGCTGCATATCAACCGCAGTCAAATAAATTGTTAAAATCACTTACTATTTTAAAATTAGATATAAATACTGACATAAAATTGATAAAAAAAAGCTATAAAGAATTAGTTAAAGAGCATCATCCAGATGTAAAGGGCAATAGTAAAAAAGTTATTGATAAATTTAGAGAAATAGTAGAAGCATATAACTACTTAATTGAAAGATACAAAAAATGAATAAAATTGAGGCTCTCAAAAAAGACTTAATACAAATTACAGAAGTTTCATCAAAAGAAATTTTTGGCATACAAACTGATATAAAAGTTCCAAAATTTAATGAAACATCAGAATATTGCCCAAAAATTGATGTAAATTATGTATTTGATGATAGTACAACAACTGCAATCTTGTTGGGTCTAAAGTTTAATAAAAGGGTTTTCTTACAAGGTCTGCATGGAACTGGGAAGTCATCTCACATTGAACAGGTATGTGCGAGATTAAACTGGCCATGTATTAGAATTAACTTAGACAGTCATGTATCTAGAATCGATCTAATTGGAAAAGATGCGATAGTTTTAAAAGATAATAAACAAGTCACTGAGTTTCAGGAGGGTATTCTTCCTTGGGCTTTTCAAAATAACGTATCATTAGTTTTTGATGAATATGATGCTGGAAGACCAGATGTTATGTTTGTTATTCAAAGAATACTTGAAGCGGAGGGAAAATTAACACTCCTTGATCAAAGCAAAGTTCTCTCACCACATCCTTATTTTAGATTATTTGCTACTGCTAATACTGTTGGCCTTGGAGATACCTCCGGTATCTATCATGGAACAAATCAAATCAATCAAGGTCAGATGGATAGATGGAATATAGTTGCAAAGTTAAACTACTTAGAAGAAGAGAAAGAAATAGAAATAATATCAAAAAAAGTTTCAGCTAGTAGTGAAGAAAAAAAAATTATTGGATCGATGGTCCAAATGGCTAATTTGACAAGAAAAGGCTTTGAACAAAAAGATATATCTATAGTCATGAGCCCAAGAACAGTAATAATGTGGGCAGAAAATTATAAAATTATCAAAGATATAAAAAGCTCATTGAACTTTACTTTTTTAAATAAGTGTGATGAAAGTGAAATCGATATTTATAAAGAGTATTTTCAGAGAACTTTTGCAATTGATATTTAATTGGCCGATCTCAAACAATTAAAACTTCCTAAACAAATCTCAAATACACTCAATTCTGTTAATAAGACTATATCCGAAAATAAAGAATTAAAAATAAATGTTAATTCAAATATTGTTTTAGAAAAAGATGATACTTTAAACCTTCCATCTATTTCAAATATTTTCAACTATGAAGATATGCGAAGTGCAGCAGACTCATTTGCCCTAAAAAAAAAATACCATAATGAAAAACAATTAAACCAAATAACTTCTCAAAATATTGATATTAAAGAAGAAATTATCTTTTTAGAACGTTTGCGATATGAAACTTATGGCTCGAGACCTTTTAAAGGCATAGTTAAAAATATTGAGAATAAGTGGCTAAAAAGATTAGAGATTTTAAATCTAAAAAAACAAAAGGACTCTAAAGATTTATTTTACTTTACTTTAACACTTTTTTTTATTGATTTTGTTAATGGTAAAAAGTGGAAACTGAACAATAAACATCTGAAGAATATAACGTCTAAGGATAATGTATCTGAATTTTTTAATACACTTCAAGAATTATCTCAAAATATAAAGGAACAAAAAGAATACTTATCTTTATCTGTAGATCTTTTAAGAATTATCTTTCCGTCCCTTGAAGAAGAAAATAAGCCAGATGATAAAAATCTTGATGAAGGAAAAGACGAAGAGGATTTCAATCAGCAAGAAAATCAAGAAGAAAATCAAGCTCAGAAACCTGAAGAAAGCCAATTAGACGATAGTATGCATACACCTGAAAGTGACACAGATAATGATCAATCAAGCGTTCAAGGAGAAGAAGTCGATATTGAAATTTCAGACCAACAAATTGATGATATAATTAAGTCAATTGATAGTTACAGAAACTTAAGTCAAAATTATAAAACTGCAACAAATCAATACGATGAGATAATTGAAGCTTTTAAACTATGTGACCATGAAGAACTAGTTGCTCTTAGAAGACAGCTCGATGAAAAATGTGACTTGTATCAAAAACAGATATCAAGATTAGCTAATAAACTATATCGTAAACTTCAATCTAAGCAAAATAGATCATGGAATTTTGATTTAGATGATGGAGTATTAGATACTTCTAAACTTACACGAGTTATAACTAATTCAAACAATTCACTATCTTTTAAAAAAGAGAAGGAAATTAAATTCGAAGATACAACCGTAACTTTATTAATTGATAACTCTGGATCTATGAGAGGAAAACCAATTATGATTGCTGCTTTAACTACAGATATGATCGCAGCCACTTTGGAAAAATGTAAGATCAAAGTTGAAATACTTGGTTTTACAACAAAGGCTTGGAAAGGTGGGAAGACTCGAGAGCATTGGCTCAAAAACGGGAAGCAGAAAAATCCAGGAAGGCTAAATGATCTTAGACATATCATTTATAAATCAGCAGACCAAAACTCAAAAAAATCAAAGATAAATTTAGGCCTAATGTTAAAAGAAGGCCTTTTAAAAGAAAATATTGATGGTGAAGCACTTCTTTGGGCTAGTTCGAGGATTTCAAAGAGACCTGAAAGTAGAAAAATTTTAATTGTAATATCTGATGGGGCTCCAGTAGATGACTCTACATTATCTGTGAATAACAGTAATTATTTAGAAAAACATCTAAAAAGCACTATTGTTGCAATAGAGCAGAAATCAAATATTGAATTATTAGCAATTGGTATTGGGCATAATGTTGGTCAGTATTATAATAAGGCTATTACCATTCATGATGTAGAAGAGTTAGGCGGTATTATGTTTGAGAAAATAGAATCATTATTTAACTAAATTAGATAAAATACTACTCTTATACTCTTCAAACTTATTCTCATTTATTGATTTTCTTATTTCCTCAAAAAATTTATTCATAAACCAAATGTTATAGATTGATAAAATAATCATCCCTAACATTTCATTAGACTTAAATAAATGGTGTAAATACGATTTTGAGAATTTATTAATTTCCTGTATTTCACAATCCTCATCTAAACTGGAGTGATCATCTTTGTATTTTGAATTATTTAAATTAATTCCATTACTACTTAGTTTTGACATCATGATACCATGTCTTGCAATTCTAGTTGGTGACACACAATCAAACGTATCGTATCCTGAACTTACACCGTGTAAGATATCATCTAATCCTCCAATTCCTAAAATATGTATTGGTTTGGATTTATCCAAATAGTTTTCACACAAAGAAAAAATATCGTACATTTGGTTTTTTGTACTACCCAAGGAACCCCCTATTGCAAGTCCATCAAAATCTTTTGAGCAAGTCTCTTCACATGCAATCTTTCTTAAATCTTCATAGACACCACCTTGTATAATTCCATACAGAGACTGTTTCCCAGAAGAGCCAAAAGTTGGTTCATAATTTCTAAATTTTGAGTCAAATGAATTTTTACATCTCTCAGCCCAACGATGACTCATATACATAGACTTTTCTGTATATTTCTTTGAAACGTTAAAAGGTGTGCATTCATCTAAAACAAATATTAAATCAGCACCAAAGTCACGTTGTAATTCAATAGACCTTTCAGGTGAAAGGAATACTTTATCACCGTTAATATAATTTCTAAAAGAAGCTCCCTCTTCTGTTATTTTTATAAGAGACTTCCTTTTTGTATTATTATTTTTTCCTTTTATTTCCTCTGAAACTGAGCCATATCCTAGTGAAAAAATTTGATACCCACCACTGTCAGTCATCATGGGTCCGTTCCAATGAGTAAAATTCTGCAGACCACCTTCTTTTGAAATTATCTCTGGACCCGGTTGAAGCATTAAATGGTATGTATTTGAGAGGATAATTTGCGTGCTCGCTAATTTTAATTGCGAGGGTAATACAGATTTAACAGTGGCTTTAGTACCACAGAAAATAAAAGCTGGGGTATTTATTTTACCATGTGCAGTGGTAATTAATCCAAGTCGAGCATTAGATAATTGAGACTTTTTTTTTACTTGAAAAAAATTAGTCAAGTTTAGAAGGTAGGAAATTCTTCGCTAAATATATAAAAATTGTATCAAACAGACTTAATAAAATTCTCAGAAAATAAATACCTAAGCCATAAGAAATGATTAGGTCAAACAAAGGCACAGGATTTGAAGTTAAAATATTAAATGCAAGAACACTGAATATAATATTATCAATAAATTGAGAAACTATTGTGGATGCATTATTTCTAAACCAAAGATTTGTATTTTTATTTTTTAAATAAGAAAATATAAAAATATCAATTTTCTGACTGATAAAAAATGCACAAATACTTCCAACTATTATAGGAAATTGTGGAAGAAAAATTGTCTTTATTGATTCATGCATATCATAGCTCCAAGACCATGCAGGATATGCATCCGGATTAATAGGTGTCATAGATATTGTTAGAAACATCAGCACTGTTGAAAATAAATAAGCTGCAATACCAAGATAAATACACTTAGTTGCAGATTTTTTATCGAAATATTCATTTAGAATGTCAGTACAAAGGAAAATTGAAATAAACAGTACCGTTCCTAATGCCATAGGCTCAGGGAAGAAAGGAAAATCTACAACTTTTAGAACTTGAATATTTGCTAGTATTATTGCTATTGCTACGTAAACATAGATACCTGTTTTTCCAAAAAACTTAAGTGAAAATAAAATTGAAAAATAACAAAACATAATTTGGAACAGCCAAATCATAACAACTGATGTGTTATTTAGATTATTAGATAAGTTTAAAAATAATTCTTGGAACATTTAGCTAGCTTTTTGGCTAACATTTTTTTCGATTTGTTTTTTAATTTTTAGAGCTTTGTCAGTTAAAGATCGAGAACTTGTTTTATTTAGATATTGATCTAAACCACCATGTTTATCAATTGTTCTAAGGGTTGATGAGGCTATTCTCATTCTAAATTTTCTTTTTAGAGACTCGCTGAATAGAGTAACACTATTCAAGTTAACCATAAATCGCCTTTTTGATTTGATATTAGAATGGCTTACGTTATGGCCAGTTTGGTGTTTTTTTCCAGTAATATCGCAAGATCTAGACATGATGTGAGTTTATAATATAAAAGTTCCTTTTTTACAATAATAGTTTCTTACAGTTTTAGCTCACTCATTGAGTATTTTGGTGTAAACTCATTTAAAAGCTGATTAATATCATCTTTTTTTGTCAATTGAGGTTTATGAACCCCATTTTCAATCCAAAGAGTGTCAAATTTCATTTTTCTGCCTCCGGCTATGTCGTGCCACAGCGAGTCTCCGATTACCAAAACTTTTTTTTTATTTTTAATACTCATTCGTTTAATAATATCCTCATATATTGGTTCGTATGGTTTACCATACCTAAATACAGTTCCACCTAAATCAGAGTAAAGCTGAGCTACTGTCCCTCCACACATAGATAGAGTGTTATTGTTATGCACCAAATAATCTGGATTTGCACATAAAAGAGGAAGTTTATATTTAAAGATTTTGTCCAAATATTCAGCAAAATCTAAAATAGATAAACCATCTTTTAAATCTGCAATCATAGCAAAATTAGCTTTCTCAATATTTTTAGTGCAATCAAGATCAAAATATTTGATTTTCTCTTTAGATAGCTCTAAAGGAAAACATTTTCTTCCATATTTTTTATAGATATCTTTATTAATATTATTTAAGGCAATTTGTCCACTCGTAACACAATAATCAAATAATTTTTCACTATAGCCTAATCTTTTTAGATTGACCTCGGATTGAAGCGAGGGATTAGCAGAATTAGAAATAAGAATAATTTTTTTATTTTTAAGTTTTAAAAACTCTAAACATTTTTCTGCTTCTAAAAATTTTTTATAGCCATTATGTAGAACACCCCACTGGTCAAATAAGAAATAGTCGTAATTATTAATTACGTTTTTGAAGGATGATATTTTTTTCAAGAGTATTGACCAATTACCTCAGAAATACTTCTAAAACCTTGTTGTTGTATTAAATTAATTAAATCTAAAGTCATTTTTTTTACATGATAAGGCCCTTCGTAGGTAAAACTGCTATAAATTTGAATTAGAGAGGCACCTAATTTCATTTTTGTTAAAATATCATTGGCATCAAAAATACCTCCTACACCAATAATTTTTATTTTTCCGGAGGTAAGAGTATAGAAATCTCTAATTAATTCATTTGATTTAAGGAATAATGGTCTACCACTAACCCCTCCCTCTAGTTTCTCATTAACCATGGATTTATTAATTGTGGTATTTGTTAATATCAGCCCATCGACATCATTTGCTAGAGAAATTAGTGAAATATCTTTCTTATCCTGATCTGAAATGTCTGGTGAAATTTTGAATAAAATTGGTATTTTTGAATTATTTTGATCTCTAAATTTGTGAATATTTGTAACGATCTTCTCAAAGTTTTGAGATTTAAGATTATCCCTTAAACCTGGTGTATTAGGAGAAGACAGGTTTACTACAATGTAATCTCCCAGTCTATATAGTCTGTCGAAAAGTTTTTTAAGATCATCTAATATTTCAATAGTATCTTTATTATTACCAATATTAATTCCAATAATTTTATCTTGAAAATTTTCTTTTAAATTAGAGTTGTTAATATTTCTTTCAAAAACATCCATGCCTTTATTGTTAAAACCCAGAGAGTTTATGAGTGCTTTTTGTGCTGGGAATCTATGAATTCTTGGTTTTGTGTTTCCCTTTTGAGGCAAAGGTGTCACCGTACCCAACTCTGTAAAACTAAATCCTAAATTTAATATAGGATTGATTACTTCTGCATTTTTATCAAAACCTGCAGATAGGCCAATTGGGGTTTTAAAAGTTCTCCCCCATATAGTTTGTTCAAGTATTTCAGTATTTTTATAGGTTATCTTTGGGTAAATACCCAACTTTAGAGCTTTAATAGATAGGTTATGAGACAATTCAGGATCGAGTTTTTTTAAGATACGGTGCGCTAAACTATACATTAAGCTTAGAGTTAAATAACTCTAGAGTTTTGTCTTTTGTATATATTTTTGTAAATGAACCTAATCTAGGACCATTTTCTTGACCAAAAACAACTAGATAAATTAGTTTAAAAAATTCTCTTATATTTTCTTTATAAATAGAATTTTTACCTACACTAAAAATTACTGTTTGAAATTCATCTGCATCTGCAGATGGTTCTACCTCTTTTAATTTTTTCACAACTTCTTTAAGTATAATTAATTCTTCTGAATTTGGAATTTTAAACTTTAAATTTGGCTGAATAAAATCTTTAAAATAATTTATACCACAATCAATCATTCTATTTATAAGATCCTCTTCAACTTCACTAAAATTTTTTTGATAATTTTTAATTAAACCAAATATCACACTAGGATCTTCAGATTTACAAACAGATATGACATTTAAAATTAAACTGTAATTTATTTTTGAACTATAAAGGGGATTGACTGATTTATGAATATGCCATGCAGGATTATCTGCATTTTGGTCGTCACTGTTAAACTTGTTAACATGGGATAAATATTCGTCAGTATTTTTAGGAATAACATCAAAGAAAAGTTTCTTAGCTGTAGTGGGTCTTTGATACATAAACATAGATAGGCTCTCTTCGATGGAGTATTTTAGCCAGTCGTCGATACTTATTCCATTGCCTTTTGATTTACTAATTTTTTCAGCATTTTCATCAAGAAATAACTCGTAAATTAAATTTTCTGGAGGTTTTGAGCCGATAATCCTGCATATCTTTGAAGATAAGCTATAGCTATCGGTTAAATCTTTTCCGCACATTTCATAGTCTACACCAAAAGCAGCCCATCTCATGGCCCAATCAACTTTCCACTGAAGTTTGCAATTTCCATCAAGAACTGATTTAGATTTTAATTCCCCATCCTCGTAGTAAGAAACAGTAAAATCATCATAATTTACTTCTTCAATAGGAACTTGCAAAATTTTTCCAGTTTTTTCATTGATAGGAAAAAATGGGCTATAAGATTTTCTTCTTTCTTCACCAAGAGTTGGAAGAACAACATTTTTTATTTCATCATAATTTTTTATAATTTTTTTTATTGTGTCATTAAATAAACCTGATTTGTATGCTTCGGTTGAGCTTTGAAATGTAAAGGGTAAATTAAATCTATTTAGAAATTCTTTAAGCTTGGAATTATTGTGCTCACCAAAACTCTTAAACTCATCAAAAGGATCTGGCACAGAGGTTAAAGGATAATCTAGATACTTAGATAATTTCTCTTTATTTGGAATATTATCAGGAACTTTTCTAAAACCGTCCATGTCATCAGAAAAAGCAATAAGATCAGTTTGTTTACCAGTTAGTTTTTCATAGCAAAACCGAACCATATTAGTCCTCAAAACTTCACCGAAGGTGCCTATGTGTGGTAAACCTGACGGACCATAGCCAGTTTCAAAAATAATTTTCTCTTTGGTATTATTTTCACCAAATCTTTTAATAATTTTTTTAGCTTCATTAAAAGGCCAAGATTTATATGAGTTATAATCAGTCAAAATTTAGGTGCTAAAGTTAAAGTAATACCATTGAGCTCTTCTGTAAATGGGATTTGACATGAAAGTCTCGAATTTTTTTTAATATCCATTGCCTGGTCAAGCATAGATTCTTCGTCATCATCAGCCTTTGATATCTTCTCTAACCATTTATCTTCAACATAACAATGACAAGTGGCACAAGCACAACAACCACCACATATTGCTTCGATATCTAAACCAGCATCTCTGATAATTTCCATAATTGAAAATCCAATTGTTGCCTCAATTTTATGAGGGGAACCATCATGATCTATAACGTTGATATGGTATGACATTTGAAATTTACAGTATTTTAGACTATTAGGTCTATCAGTTCGATAGGCTGAATGCGACTAAAATTAATATACTAAATATATTCTAAAAAATTATAAGTTTAGATTAGATGTATAAAACTGAGAGTTTTCAAATCAAGATATGGTTGGTAAGCCTTATGACAATAATCTTATTAATGATTATTGTTGGAGGGCTTACAAGACTTACAGAATCAGGATTGTCCATGGTCGATTGGAAATTATTTGTGGGAACAATACCTCCGCTGTCTGATGGAGATTGGTTAAAAGTTTTTGACGACTACAAACAATATCCAGAATATCAAATTAAAAACGTAAATATGACACTGTCAGAATTTAAATATATCTTTTGGTGGGAATATGGACATAGAGTTCTAGGAAGAATTATAGGTATTATTTTTATAGTTCCTTTTGTTGTCTTCGCTTTAAAGAAATACTTTTCTAAAGAAGAGTTGCTATCATATTTGTTTCTTCTTTTTCTTGGAGGTTCTCAAGGTTTAATAGGTTGGTGGATGGTAAAAAGTGGTTTAGATATGAACCCCTATGTAAGTCATATTAGACTGGCAATTCATTTGATCATCGCCCAAATAATTCTCTCCTTTATTGCTTTTTTGTTTATTAAAAGACTTAACATTGGTAATTACGAAAGTAAGTTTAGTTCCCATAAATCAATTTTTATTTTTTTTAATTTAATAATTTTTTTCACAGTAATTTATGGGGCATTTATGGCAGGTCTAGATGCAGGTAAGTCATTTAACACCTGGCCTAAAATGGGAGATAGTTACATACCTGAAAATTTGCTTTTCTTGGATGATCGATTATTTGGTTTTTTTGACAATAGTGTCTTTATACATTTTTTTCATAGAGCTTTAGCTTACATATCCTTCATTACAATACTTTATTTGGGTTTAAGGCACCTTAAAAGAATTAGTAATAAATTTCAAAAATTACATCTTCTATTAATAATTTCTTTAGTTTTCATTCAGCTATTTATAGGAGTTTTTGTTGTTTTAAGTAATGTTCAAGTTTCTTTAGGCTCTATTCATCAAATAATTGGGACTTTACTATTTGTTTTTACGACATGTTATAGTTTAAAAATCATTAAGAATTAAATCTAATTAGAGCCTGATTTGGTATAAAAAGCTATGAGTAAAATTCTAATAATAGGAGCTAACGGTTCTGTAGGTAAATCATGTGTTGCAAATCTAAAAGATGATAATGAATTAGTCCTTCTATCAAGAAGTGCTTTTGATGGTGACGTTGAAGGTAGTTTTGAAAAAAATGTATTGGATATAAACGATTTTTCTAAGACAGAAAATTTTATTAAAAATATTGATTACCAAATCTCTGGCATTGTTTTTGCAATTGGTTCTATAAATCTTAAACCTTTTTCTAGTACAAGTTTAGATGATTTTAAAAAAATTATGGATGAAAACTTTTATAATATCGTACATTTTTTAAACCACAGTATCAGTAAAATGTCTGAGTCATCCTCTGTCGTGTTTTTTTCTTCAATTGCAGCTGTAAGGGGATTTAAAAATCATACTGCAATAGCTTCAGCTAAAAGTGCCTTGATAGGTTTGTCAAATTCTTTAGCTGCTGATTATGCACCCAAGATAAGATTTAATACAATATCTCCTAGTCTATCTGTGTCTAAAATGTCAAATTTTATGGTATCAAATGAAAAAGTTGCTGAGGGAATAGGCAAACTTCATCCAATGTCAAGACTTGGTACAGGAGATGACATAGGAAACTTAGCTTCTTTCCTAATATCTGAAAAATCATCATGGATAACAGGTCAAAATTTTCAAGTTGACGGTGGTAGATCTACCTTAATTACAAGATAATTAATCCTTAATGAAAGAGTGCTTTGTAGTTCTTGGAAATCAGTTATTTGAAAAAAAGAATTTAAAAGATTTTAAAAATTCATGTGAATTTTTTATTCAAGAGGATCTTGGTCTTTGTAGCTATTTTAAGCATCACAAACAAAAAATATATTATTTTCTAGCCTCTATGAGAGAATATAGGGACTATTTAAAAAAAAATAATTTCAAAGTAAATTATATTACACTTGACAAAAATATTTCTAATTTTAAGGACTATTTTGAAGGCTTAAAAAGCTTCTTGGTATCTAAAAATATTTTTAAAATTAATATTTTTGAGATAGAGGACTTAGAATTTAGAAAAAAATTTGAACTATTTTGTAAAAATAACAAAATTGAGTTAACCTTTCATAAATCACCTATGTTTCTTGTAAGTAGGTCTGACTATCAGGGCATGGTTACGACCAAAAAACCTCAGTTAGCTAATTTTTACAGTAATGTTAGAAAAACTTTTGAAATATTTGTGAAAGAGAACAAGCCTATTGGAGATAAATGGAGTTTTGATGAAGATAATAGAAAAAGAGTCCCAAAAGAATATGAGAGTCCTAAATCTTATATGTTTGAGTCAAAACATTACGAAGATATTAAGAAATTAATTAATAAGTTTTTTGCAAACCATTTTGGAATTTTAGAAAAAAAAATAATATTTCCTATGAATTTTAAAGACTCATCTAAAGTTCTTGATAATTTCATTAATGAAAAACTAGAAAATTTTGGCCATTACGAAGATTTTATAAGAATTAATGATCCATATATAAACCATAGTTTAATTAGCGCTCCATTAAACATGGGCTTATTAACTCCAAAAGACGTATTAGATCGATTAAATTTAATTTCCTATAGTAAAGTTGGTATCAACAATTATGAAGGATTTATTAGACAAATCTTTGGGTGGAGAGAATTCATGAGGTACTTAAATATCCATTATTATAAAGATTTTAATAAAGGTAATTTTTTTGGAAATTCTAGAAAATTAACAAAGCATTGGTATGAAGGAACAACTAATATTCCAATTTTAAATGACATGATATCTAATTTAAAAAAAAGTGGATACGTTCATCATATTCCAAGACTAATGGTAATTAGTAATATAATGAACTTATCAGGTCTTAAACCTTCAGAGGTCTATAAATGGTTTATGGAGACATTTATCGACTCCTCAGATTGGGTGATGACACCAAATGTTTATGGAATGGGAATGTTTAGTGATGGAGGAATATTTGCAACAAAACCTTATTTATGTGGATCGAATTACTTATTGAAAATGAGTAATTATAGTAGAGGTGATTGGACTCAAACATTGGATGGTTTATACTGGAATTTTATATATAAAAATAAAAATTATTTTAAGACTAACCAGAGGCTCTCTATGATGTACTATACTGTAAATAAAATGGACAAATCTAAAATTAGTACTCATATTTCTAATGCAAAAAAATTCATCAGCGAATACACAAGATAGCAAAGTTTTTATAACAGGCGCAAGCAGTGGGATTGGCTATGCGCTTTGCGAGGAATATCTTAAACAGGGCTGGAGTGTTATAGGCTTAGCTAGGGACAATACAAAGATACCTCCCACAACATTAAATAATACTAAATTTGAGTTTATTAAAACAGATTTAGCAGATTTTAACTCGAGTAAATCAATAATAGAAGAAGTATTTAAGAAAAATAGAAACATAAACACATTTATCTTAAATGCAGGAATTTATATACCTGACAGTTTTAATGATTTTAATTTTGAAAATGCCAAACTAACTTTTAATACTAATGTTCTTAGTATTTATTTATCTTTAGAATTGATAAGAAAGAATTTTGAACTCGACTCAAAAAATACTATAGCATTAATGTCATCAACTGCAGGATATAAAGGTCTTCCAAAGTCTATTTTATATGGACCCTCAAAGGCGGCATTAATAAATTTGGCTGAGTCTATGAAATCTGAAATTTATAATGGATTAAATGTAAAATTAATATGCCCAGGATTTGTAGAAACTCCTGCCACAAAAGTAAATACATTCAAAATGCCCTATTTAATGTCCTCCAATAAGGCAGCTGAGATAATTTTTAATAAAATATATAAAAAAGGCTTCGAGATTACATTTCCTTTTCCTTTTAATTCTATAATGAAATTTGGTAAACTATTACCATATAAATTTTATTTTAAAATTACTGAGAAAAAATTTTCAAAAAAATGAAACTATCTAATCCTAAAATTTCAATCGTAATGGGTAGCCAAAGTGACTGGTCAACTCTTAAACATACAAGCACTGTATTAAAAGAATTAAAGATTAGTCACGAAAAAAAAATAGTTTCTGCACACCGAACCCCAAAAAGGTTATATGAATATGCAGAACAAGCTTACGACAAAGGTATTAAGATAATAATTGCTGGTGCTGGCGGCTCGGCTCATTTACCTGGTATGATCGCAGCTATAACTCATATCCCAGTAATTGGTGTTCCCATTGAGTCAAAAACATTAAAAGGATTGGATAGTTTACTTTCTATAGCACAAATGCCTTTTGGTGTTCCTGTAGGAACTGTTGCAATTGGTGAAAATGGAGCAAAAAATGCTGCTTTATATGCAGCTTCAATTATTAGTAATTACGACTCTAAAGTTGAAAATCAATTGATTAAATGGAGACTGGCTCAAACAAAAAAAGTCAAAAAGACACCTAAGTAATGATCATTGGTATACTAGGTGGAGGTCAACTTGGTATGATGTTATGTCAAGTAGCTAAAAAATTGAATATCCAAACGTTTATTTACACCGAGTCTAATGATTCCCCAGCAATTAAATATGCAAATAATTATGCTATCAAACAATATGATGATTTTGATGAAATAGATACTTTCATTCAAGGGTGCGATTTTATTACTTATGAGTTTGAGAATATTCCATTTAAGACATTGTCGTATATAGAAAATAAAATAACGGTATCTCCTAGTTCCCAAATTAATAAAATTATTCAGGACCGTTTAACTGAAAAAAATTATGTAAATGAAATTAATATTCCCACAGTTCCATATATTGAAATTAAAGATATAGAAGAATTAAAATCAGTTAATACTGATTTCTTTCCAGCAATATTAAAGACTCGCAAGCTTGGATATGATGGTAAAGGACAGTATATAGTTAATAGTTCAAAGGAAATACCTGAAATACCTAAAAATGATTATATCTTAGAAAAGAAAATAAATTTACAACAAGAAATTTCTATTATTGCTGTGAGGTATCAAGATGGAACAATTTTTACCTATCAGCCGATAGAAAATGTTCATAAAGATCAAATTCTTTTCAAATCATATTCACCAGCAAATTCAAATCAATCAATTATTGAGGAGGCAAAAAACCACGCTGTTAATTTTGCCAAGAAAATAAGTTATGTTGGTACTTTCTGTTTAGAGTTTTTTATTACAGATAAAAATGAATTATTATTAAATGAAATAGCTCCTAGAGTGCACAACTCAGGGCATTTAACTATTGAGTCATATAATGTAAGTCAGTTTGAATCCCACCTCAGATCTGTATGCGATCTAGAAAAAATAAAGCCGTTACTAAGATATAAATCTGAAATGACAAATATTCTTGGAGAGGATATTTATAATTATCGTGATAAAGAATTCAAAAAAGATGAATATTTTCATGATTATTATAAAAAAGAGTCAAAAATTGGCAGGAAAATGGGTCATTTTACCAAAATACTGGCTTAATTTTTAATCCAGTGATTTTTAAAGTGATTATAGTTAATTAGACTATCGTTTTTAAATTTTGAATATTTTTGAAATTTAAAATCTTTTTGTCTCACATATGAAATTAGCTTGTTATCGAATTTAAGATTGTAATGCTTGCATCCATTGATTGTTAGAAATTTATTTAAATTATTAGTTTTTTTTGAGGAATAAAAAAGTTCCAATATATTGGATACTGAATATTTAGTTGAATAAACCCCCGCACAACAACTTTCAGTAAATTTATAATTTTTAAGATGAGGAGCTGAGTCAGAGCCAAAGAAAAACTTCGAATTACCAGATAGAGCAGCACTAAGTAGTGATTTTTGGTGTTTTTTACTTTTAATGATTGGTTTGCAAAATAATTCTGGTTTTAAATAGTCTCCAAGAAAAGTATTTGTATTTTCTAATAAATGATGAGTTGTTATAGAAGCAGCTATGTTATTATTTGATTTTACAAAATCTACAGAATCATTAGTAGTTATGTGTTCTAAAGTTATTTTTAGACTTTTAAAATTTTTTATAAGCCAAGATAACTCATACTCAAGAAATCTCCTTTCACGTTCATAAGGATCATCATCTTTGTGGATATGTTCTCCATGTAAACATAATGGAATTTTATTTTTTTCCAGAAACTCAAAGTATTTTGACATTTTTTTAATATCTTTTACTCCTGAAGAGGAATTAGTTGTTGCATGAAGGGGATATAATTTGGCTGCAAAAAACAGATTATTTTTTATCATATTTTTTAAATCTGAAATCTTACAATCTTGATTTAAATAGATAGTAAAAAGTATTTCAGTGTTTCGGTTGTTTTTTAAGACTAATGCTCTGTATTTAGATAAAATTTTTTCATTAGTTATTGGTTTTACTAAATTTGGCATAACCAAAATTTTTTGAAAATTTTTATTATTTTCTTTTAAAACATGTTTTAAAATTTGTCCTTCTCTTAAGTGAACATGAAAATCACAAGGCCTAAAAATTTTGAGCATTTAATATATAATTTACTTTATCAATCACCTGATTATAAGACACATCATTCATTAAACAATTATTTAAAGTATAGTTTTGAGTTTTACTCACAAGACTTTCAAAGGACTCTGTTGACCTAACTAAGTGACAATGATCAAAGATTTCTGGGAAATATATATTATCATTAGTTGGACCGAAAAGTCCTAAAGTTGGAGTTTTACTTAAAGCGGCCATATGCATCATGGAAGAGTCATTGCCAATAAAAAGTCTAGATTTTTGTAATAAACCATAATCATTGAGAATATGTTGCTTACCACATCTATTAATTACCTTATTACCCAGTACTGACTCAAAATGATGAAATTTCGAACTCTCTTCTTCTGATCCTAAAATAAATATTTTATCTATTCCTTTATCTATTAAATATTTAGCAATGTTTACATATTGTTCCGTAGGCCACTCTTTAGGAGCCCAATTTGTAAAAGGGGCTAAACATGCGTAATTTGAATTTGGGAAAATATTTCTTACTCGATCAGTTAATATTTTAAAGTCTTTTTTTAAATCTGTATCAAATTTATGATGAATCTGTTCATATATATTTTTAGATTTTTTCATCCTAAATATATTTCTTTTTTTTACCCTTAAGAAATAACTAATAAGAGAAGATCTAAAATCTACTATTTCATCATATCTGAATGCAGAGAGCTCTTTATACAGTTTAAACCAATGTAAATTATATTTTTGCTTGGTTAATATTACCCTTTTAGAAATCATAGAATAATCATCATAGATTGGCATTGGCAAAGAGCCGGAAACTAATGTTACTTCAATATTTTTCTTATTTTTTCGTATATACTTATTTAGGACTTGGAGGTTTATTAGTGAGTCACCTATTCTATTTGAAGAAATAAATAATAAATGCATATATATACATATAGATAATATATTACATGCAAATTGAAACACTTAATCCAATAAAAATTAAAGTATCTGGATCAGAAAGATTTGATTTTTTACAAAATATTATTACCAACGACTTGAATAAATTAGAGGAAGAGTTGTTTAGTTATATACTTACCCCTCAAGGAAAGATTCTATATGAAATAATAATTACTAATTCAAAGGAATCTTATGATTTAGTTTGTACTAATGATCAAAATGATTTAGCCACTTATTTAAAAAAATATGCATCATTATCTGATGTAAATCTTCATATTGAAAATATTGATGCTACAGAATTCGACGAAAAATATATCTTAAATCAACTATCATCTGGTAATATTGATGCTAACCTCCTTAAACATTCCTCTTTGCTCCCATCAGAAATCAATGATGAATTAGTGGATTATTCAAAGGGATGCTTTGTAGGGCAAGAGGTAGTTTCAAGAATAAAGCATCGACAACTAAATAAAAAAAAAGTAACAGTCAAAGTATTTGAGCAAAAACCACAAAATCTTCCCAATAATTGTGAAATATTATTTCAATTAAATAATTATTTTATTTTAAGAGAACCCGTGGTTCTTAAAAAATAAATTACTTAAAGTATTTTGAGTAATAGTTTACCACTTCAGATAAAGATACTTTTTCTTGTTTCATTGTATCTCTGTCACGAATTGTAACTGTCTGATTTTCAAGAGTTTCAAAATCAATCGTGATACATAAAGGCGTTCCTATTTCATCATGTCTACGATAATTTTTGCCAATATTTCCAGTATTTTCAACCATAACTCTTCCTAAACCAAGTGATTGAAGTTCAGATTTAACATTATTAGCAATGTTAACCAAATCAGAGTTATTTCTTTTTAGTGGAATTACAGCTGCTTTGATTGGCGATAAATGAGGTTTAAGCTTAAGCAAAGTTCTTTTGTTAGCTTCCTCAATAGTATAAGCCTCATTCAAAACAGCCAAAACACCTCTCTCTACTCCTGCAGAAGGTTCTATAACAAAAGGTATAAACCATTCTTTATTTTCCAAATCTTGAATAGCTAATTTTGTTGTAGAGTTTTTATTTTCTTGAATATTAGCTTTAATATTAAAATCTTTTTGATTTTTAGAGTGAGATCCTAAGTCAAAATCAGTTCTATTAGCAATACCCTCAAGTTCTTCAAGACCATGGGGGAAGTCGTACATAATGTCGAATGTAGCTTTTGAATAGTGAGATAAATCTTTTTTCTCAACCTCAAGTAATTTTAATTTTTCTGATTTGACTCCTTGTTCAGCCCACCAATTTAAACGTTTATCTAACCAATATTTATGCCAATCTTCATCAGAACCAGGTTTGACAAAATACTCAAGCTCCATTTGTTCAAACTCTCTAACCCTAAAAATAAAGTTTCTTGGTGTAATTTCATTTCTAAATGCTTTTCCAATTTGAGCTATACCAAAAGGAGGCACTCTACTAGTAGAGTCAACAACATTTTTGAAGTTTACAAAAATCTGTTGAGCTGTCTCAGGTCTTAAATATGCAAATGAGCTACCATCATCAACTGGTCCTATTGCAGTTTTGAACATTAAATTAAATGGCCTTGCTTCAGTTAAATCCTTGGATTTACAATTAGTTAAGGACCCGCCTCTAGGGCACTCACTATTTTCTAATTGGTCTGCTCTAAATCTTGCCTTGCAGACCTTGCAATCAACTAATGGATCAGAGAATGTATCCTCATGACCGGAATATTTCAAAACAGTGGGTGAAGTTAAAATAGTGGAGTCCAGTCCTTCAACATCGTCTCTTTCATAGACCATTGATTTCCACCATGCTGATTTTAAATTTAGTTTAAGCTCTACACCCATAGGCCCAAAGTCATATAGGCCTTTCATGCCTCCATAAATGTCATTAGATGGGAAAATAAAGCCTCTTCTTTTACATAAGGATACTAGGTCTTCCATATTATCTGCAGTCATTTATCAGATACCAAATTTATTAAAAAGAAGTTCTTCTTTTGCTTTAGTAATTAAATCTTCACTATTAAAAGAATTAATACCAAGTCCTAACTTTTGTTTTAAAGACTTTGGTTGTTTGATTTTCTTAATTTTTGTCTTTTCACCGAATTTACTTTTGAAAAAAGCCGACTCAGATGTAATTCCATCAATTAAACCCAAATCTTTTGCTTCATTAGCTAACCAAAAAGATCCTGAAAATATTATTTTTTTATTTTTATCATTAATTTTCTTCTTTCTTCTTGAAGAAACCCAATCAATAAAGTTTTGATGAATTAATTTTTGAAGTTTAATTAATTTATCTTCGTCTTTTTTATTAACTTTTTGAAATGGATCTAAAAAACTTTTATTCTCCCCTGCAGTAAATATTCTTCTCTCTACTCCTATTTTTTTTATTAAATCAGTAAATCCAAACCCACCAGAAATAACTCCTATTGAACCAACTATTGAATTAACATCTGCATAAATTTCATCGGCGGCACATGCAAGCCAATACCCTCCAGAAGCAGCAACATCTTCAACAAAACAGTAGCACTTAACTTTTTTCTTAGCTGAAATTTCTCTTATTTTTTGAGCTATCAAAGATGATTGTACAGGCGAACCTCCAGGAGAATTAATAACAATAGAAAGTGCATTAAATTTTATTTTCATTAATTTTGAAAATAGACCATTTAAATTATCCATATTCAGTGGGGCCCTACTTCCAGATGCAATCATTCCCTTTAGGTCAATTGAAACTATTGTCTTTTGTGAACTAAACATTATTTAAACCAATTTTCTATATCTTTAGAATAATTTGACAAATCATCGTGGATTATAATTGCATTTAATGTTTTCTCTATAAAATAATTACTTTTAGTGATTTTTAAGAGAACATTTTTAGGTTTTGAGTCTTTAAAAGATAATAAAGGGGTTGTTGTCACTTCTAAATTAAAATTTTTGAAAATATCTAACATAAAATCACTATTTTCATATCTATTTATTATAAATGCAGTTCCATCTGTTTTTAAATATAAGATTAAATTATTCAGCCATTTTTCTAAATCTGACTCAGATATGTACTTTGATGAGTTTATTGAAGGATCTTGTGACTGAATAACTTTATCTTCAAAATAAAAAGGTGGATTAGATAAAATTAAGTCAAAGTAGTTTTCATAATAAGTATCAAAGATACAATTGTCTTGTATCTTGAATTTTAAATTCTCTAAATTATTTTGTTTATGATTTAAAATTGCAACTTGATGATGAATTTTATTTTTCTCAAAGCCAATAACTTCTGACTCAGGATTTCTATGGGCAACTATTAGTGATATTGAACCACATCCCGACCCCATATCTAATATCTTATTATATTTTTTTT
>Ga0209036_1000059_pt1 | contig 38350 bp, 39 predicted proteins | sample MarorgKNORR_S2LV_3_FD_188222 | JGI IMG/M metagenome (GOLD analysis project Ga0209036, IMG submission 188222) | Marine microbial communities from the Southern Atlantic Ocean, analyzing organic carbon cycling - DCM_A/KNORR_S2/LV (SPAdes) (version 2) | ecosystem: Environmental > Aquatic > Marine >... | reverse complement strand
TAAGTGATTATTTAGATATTTATTCTTCAAAAGCTTTATCAAGAGTTTGGAAGGCGATTAGATTTAGTTGGTGGATGACTACAACTTTTCATAAGTTCCCTGATCAAACGTCATTTGATCAACGTATACAAGATTCCGAATTAGAATATTTAGAAAATTCAGTTGCATCCCAAACTGTTTTAGCAGAAAATTACGTAGGATTACCTTACTAAATTAATTAGTAATTAATTTTTTATCCTAGGAAAAAAAATGGTTGAAGTACTTATAAAAAGAAATCCTAAAACACACCCTCAATTAAACTTTCCTGATTATAAGTCTAGCTGTTTAAGGGCCCCTAAAAATAAAAAGATTTCTTTTTCATCCACATCAACGGAGATTTCTGGTCCTGTTTTTAATAAAAATATTATAGGTAAGCTAGATAATGATTTAACATTAAATTTCTCAAAGAATAATACTTTACCCATAGGGCACAAAATAATTGTTTTTGGAAGAATTTCTGATCAATTTTCAAATCCAATTGAAGGAGCGCTCATTGAAATTTGGCAAGCCAATGCCGCTGGTAAATATCTTCATCATAATGATAATAATACTGCTCCTATTGATCCTAATTTTGCTGGTTGCGGTAGATATATAACTTCCTCAAAAGGGTATTACGAATTTATTACAATTCAACCCGGCCCATATCCATATCCAAATCGTGGAATAGAATGGAGACCAATGCATATTCATTTTTCTGTATTTGGAAAGAATTTTGGTCAGAGGTTAATTACTCAAATGTATTTTGAGGGCGATCCTCTTATAAATTCGTGCCCTATGGTAAATTCGATACCTGATGAAAAAGCCAAGCATAGCTTGATAAGTACACTTGACACATCAAGGTATAACACACAAAAATTATTATCCTATAAGTTTGATATTATTTTAAGAGGTACCAATCAAACTTTTTTCGAAAACAGGAAAGAGGGATTATAAATTGAGTAATTCAAAAACAGTTTTAGATGAAACTCCATTCCAAACAGCTGGTCCTTTTCTTCACATTGGATGTTTACCTAATGCAATAAATATTGAGGGAATTTTTGACACCGATTTGGGTGTGAAACCTTTTGCTAACAAAGATTATGACAAGTTTATAACTATTACTGGTTCAGTATTTGACGGTGATGGTAAAGCTTTAGACGATATCATGCTCGAATCTTGGCAAAGTGATGAAAATGGAGTGTATTCACCTGAATGCGGTTTTACTCGATTTGTTCCAGACAGTTTAACTAAGAAATTTAATCTATATACTATAAAACCTGGGTTTATTAATAACAGTGATGACAAAGCACAAAGTCCTCATATATTATTATCAATATCATCTAGAGGATTAAATATGACGCTAAACACCAGGATATATTTTGAAGGTGACGATTTAACTAATGATCCTCTTTTATCTAATGTAAAGAATAGCAGAAATGATGTAAGTAGTTTAATAGCTAAAAAAATTGATGAAGATATTTATTTATTTGATATATTTTTACAAGGTGATAGAGAAACAATATTTTTAGATATTTGATACTTTGAATTAAGATGGAGAAATTATTGGCCAGATCTAATTTTATGATGAATCATTATAAAAATTACAAAGAAGAATTAGAAATAATTGAGGAAGAAAGTAAAAAATTCAAACCTAAACCATGGTGGGCTTATGGTCTGTTTTATTGTTACTTACTCTTTTATGGCTATATTTTTTGGATGGAACCATTAAAAATTACAGGTTAACTTACCCAAAATAATTTTAAGAGGAAACACTTCATGCTTGATAATGGTAAGTCAGCAATATGGGAACCAGGTGAAGTTATATATGAAGCTGGGAGCTTACCAAAAGAGGCATACTTGATATTGGAGGGATATGTCAATTTAGAAACAAAAGATGGTTTAAAACTTAATAGGTTAGGGATAGGTGAAATCTTTGGAGAAAGTTCTATACTGTTAGACGTGCCTAGAACGGTAACTGCAAGGGTATGTGCCCAAAAGTTAGTGGCAAAAAAAATACCAAAATCATACTTTACCAAAATGATTAAATCTAACGTAATACTCAGTGCATTAATAAGGAAAACACAAATAAGATTGATAGATTCTAATAAACAGAGCAATGAATTAGCAAATGAAATATCAATGTTACTAGACCAACTTGACTCAAAGTCACCTCCAAAGAAAAATTTAATTGAAGAGAGAATTAAAAAAATTAGAACTAATATAAATAAAATACAGCAGCTTTCAGAGACTTGAGTATTTATGCTAAAATAAAATCTTCAAAATTATTTTTTTTAACGTCATCACATATTTTACTATATCTTGGAAGCCCGCCTGCGTAGGGCATAAATACACGAGGTTTACCTGGAATATTGGCGCCTAAGTACCAAGAGTGTTTAACGGTAGGTAATAATGTTTTATTAGCAACTCTGTTTACCTCTTTCCCCCATTTTTTAGCTAAATTTGAGCGTGCTTCAATAGTAGTATATTCTTTTTTAATCATAAAGCTTATACAATCCCTAATCCATTCTACATGTTGTTCTATTGCCATTGGCATGTTTGTTAAAACTGACGGGCTACCTGGTCCAGTTACAGTGAATAAATTTGGAAAACCAGGAATTTGAAGTCCTAAAAATGTTTTTGGTCCTTCTTTCCAGTCATTTTTTAATTTTAAATTATTTTTGCCCAATATATTCATATTTAAAAGCGGTCCAGTCATGGCATCATAACCTGTAGCAAACACAATAATATCTAAATCAAAATTGTTTTTTTCAGTTTCAATTCCATTCTTATTTATACATTTAATTGGATCACGTCTGAGATCTATAAGGTTAACATTATCTCTATTATAAGTTTCAAAATAATTGCTATCAATAGGCGGCCTTTTGCCTGCGTAAGGGTGGTCAATATCTGACAGAATAGAAGCAAATTTTTTGTTTAAAACAGTTTCATTAATTTTATTTTTAATAAAATCAGATGCTGTTTTGTTGGCCTCAAAGTTAGTAACTAAGTCATTAAAAGCAGCTCGGAATTGCAAGCCACCTTTTTCCCATGCTTTTTCGTAAATTTGATTCATTTCTTCTGAATTAACATCAGAAACAAGACGATCTGAAATTTCAAAAGGATGTGCGTTAGGTGTTCTTTTAATAAGATCTTTATAATTTTGAAAATTTTCTTTAACTTGTTTTTTAAATTCTTCTGTTAATGGTTTGTTCCTAGCAGGAATACTATAATTAGCTGTTCTTTGAAAAACTGTTAAATGTTTAGCTTCAGCTGCAATTACGGGCACTGCTTGTATACCTGTAGAACCTGTTCCAATTTGTCCTACTGTTTTATTTACAAATGAAACACCATTTTTAGGCCAGTTTCCTGTATGGTAATAACTACCTTCAAAATTTTCTAACCCTTTGATTTTAGGAATATTGGTGTTTGACAAACATCCCACTGCCGTAATTAGAAATTTACATTTAAAATTATTATTATCAGTTTTTACATTCCAATTATTACTATCTTCTATAAATTTAGCACTTGTCACTTTTTGTTTGAATAAAATATCTTTTTTAAGATCAAACTTACTAGCTACAAAATTCATATATTCTCTAATTTCTTCATGACCTGGATATCTTTCTGACCACGTCCATTCTTTTAACAGTTCATCTGAAAAATAATAAGAATATGCATGACTCTCCGTATCACATCGCGCACCCGGATAACGGTTCCAGTACCAAGTTCCACCAACATCATCTCCTGTCTCAAGTACTACGCATTTAAGACCAAGCTGATCTCTCAGACATATCAACTGATATAAACCTGAAAAGCCTGCTCCTACAATTATGGCGTCATATTCTTTGGTGGATGAATGGATGTGGTTCATATAAAATTCCTCTTTGATATAATTAATATGTTAAAAGAAAAAAATATGAACAGTCAAGAAATCTTAGTGTATAGAATATAATTTTAATTATTTTGGTTTGTTAAATGGATCCTGTAAGTCAAGGTGCGTTTGGAGCAATTTTTGCTCAGACGATATCGAATAAAAAGAAAATTCTTGTTGGCTCAATAATTGGTTGTCTCGCCGGTTTAGCTCCTGATTTAGATATATTAATTAGATCAAACTCAGATCCTTTGTTGAAATTGGAATATCATAGGCAATTCACTCATTCATTAATATTTATTCCTTTAGGGGCTTTGATTGTTACTTTATTTGTACGTTTATTTTCAAGTAAATTTTTAAGTTGGAAGGAAACGTACTTTTATTGTTTTATTGGATATGCAACTCACGGATTTTTAGATGCTTGTACAAGTTATGGAACACAACTTTTATGGCCATTTACTGATGAAAGAATTTCTTGGAATAACATATCTGTTGTTGATCCACTTTTAACTATTCCCATAATTTTTTTAATAATTATTGCAATTTCAAAGAAAAATAAATTGATTACTTTTTTTGGTCTGTTTTATATTTTTCTTTATCTTGCAATAGGATTATTTCAAGAAAATCGTGCAGAGAATATTGGTCAATCTATTGCTAATTTAAGAGGGCATGAAAGTAAAAGATTAACAGTTAAGCCAAGTTTAGGAAATCTATTTTTGTGGAAAGTTATATATGAATATAATGGTTTTTACTATGTAGATGCAGTTAGATTGCTTTCAAAATCTGAATATTGTAAGGGAACCAGAATAAAAAAACTAGATACATCAATAAGTTTCATGGAATTAAGTCAGAATAGTCAACAATATAAGGATATTCAGAGGTTCGATTGGTTTTCTCAAGGTTATTTAGGTTTTGGAAATCAAAAAAATATTATAACTGATGTAAGATATTCTGCGGTACCAAATGAAGTTGATGGTTTATGGGGTATTCAAATAAATCCTAAGAAGGACAAATCTGAGCATGTAGATTGGGTTGTTAATAGAACTAATTATAAAGCTAAGTGGAAAAGATTTTTTGACTTAATATTAGGGAAAGGTTGTGAAAAGATTGATTAACTGAAATCAATATTTTCTAGCTCACTTAGATCTTTACAACTGAAAATATTATCAACTAAAAATTTAAGTTTTTTAATCTCATTTCTTTTTATATTTGCGAAATCTAAATTAGCATGAAATTTGTCAACAGCTTCTTCAAAACTTAAGGGAGCTTTTCTTCCCCCTCTTAAACAATCTTGTTTGGCTGACAAAACATCTCCATTTTTCATAAAAATAGAAATATCACCGGAATAATTTTTAGGATATTCATCGTTAGGATTAATCTCATAATTAATTTTTTGAGATAGCTTTGTTATTTCTGGGTCTTTTAAACGTTTTTCTGTAAATTGTTTTAGTCCAGCAACTCCGTCAATAAGTCCGACGGCAATACAATAAGGAACAGAGAATTTAGCTCCATATGGAGAAGATGGACTTTGTTTTTCCTTGATTGGTTCCCATAATCTATGAACTGTTCCTTCGCCTACTTGAGCTACGACTTTTTCTATTTCATTAAAATTAGTAATTTTATCTTTGAGTTTAATGGCACAGTCTATAAAGGGTTGAGCCATTGTTCCACAGGCATAAGGCTTTATAGCTAAATTACTGCATTCCCATCTATCTCCCAATTTATCTGTTATATGTGTAAAGTCAGGTTGTATGTTTTTTGTTGCAAAACTATTAAAAACTCCGTGAGTTCCTTCAAAAACTGTCCTTGGGCCAATAAATCCTGATTTTGCAAAATTAGCAGATTGCCATCCACAACCTGCGGCCCATCCAGGATGAAGGCGTTTTGTAGAGGTGCCCTCAGCTAAATATTCTATTATTCCTGATGCCATGCTACCTACAATTCCTAGGGCAGAACTTATCTGATTAGGTTTGTTTCCTATTATAGATGAAATTCCTACTGAAGAACCAAAAGCTCCAAAAATAGCTGTTGGATGAAAACCTTGTCGGTGAACAGCTGTCGGTGCAACTAAAGCAAGCCTGCATATCAGTTCAGAACCGATAGCTAAACCTTTTAGAAACTCAACTCCAGATAGTTTTTTTTCTTGGATTGTTGCTAACATAGCTGGAACCATTACAGCCCCAACATGAACTGGGGTTCCCTCAAATGTATCGTCAAAATCTTCACCGTGAACAGCTGTTCCATTTATAATTGTGGCATTAAATGGTGTTAGTTTTTTATTATGACCAATTAAACTACAGTTACCATTTTCTTGAAGGGCTTCAATTAAACTTTGAACATAGGGTTCATTTTTTGCAGACGCCATTAAGCCTAAAGAATCCATTACAACAATTTGTAATTTATTTTTTACTTCTTCAGGAATATCATTAACATCTAAATTACTGGTCCATTCAGCATATTTCTCTGCAACAAAGATATTATTGTTTTCATTCATACGATTATCTTTTTAAAATTATTTCTTAGAGAAAAACTTTGTCCAAAATGGTGATGATAGACTTAAAAAAGTAAGTACAAAAAACAATAGGACAACGGGACTTTCTAAGAGTGCAAAAAAGTTATTGTCATGAATAATCATAGATTGTGAAAAGCTCTCCTCAACCAGTTTACCTAGAATTAATCCCATAACTAAAGGTGCAGCCGAAAATCCATTTCTATCCATAAAATAGCCCACAAGACCAGCCGCAAGCATTACCCATACATCAAACATAGATGATGCAAAAGAATAAGAGCCAATCATTGAAAAAATAAAGACAGCAGGCCAAAGTAATTTTTTTGGAATAAATGCAACTAGTGAAAAGAATTTAGCTCCAATTAATCCAATAAATAAAAAACCTAAATTAGCAATTAACATTGCCCCAAAAATTGCATAAACAAATTCTGGTGTCTCACTAATTAAATAAGGTCCCGGTCTAAAACCATGCATTATGAGAGCGGCAAGTATTAAAGCAGTAGATCCACTTCCAGGTATACCCAAAGCTAAAGTTGGAACCATAGCTCCCCCTGCTGCTGCATTATTTGCAGCTTCAGGACCTGCTATACCTTCAGGTGATCCTTTTCCAAATTTATCTTTATCTTTAGACCATCTTCTTGCTTCATTATATCCAATTATAGCAGCAACTGTTGATCCTTCTGCTGGAAGTATGCCTATAAAGGTGCCAATTCCTGAAGATCTTAGAATTGTGTATTTTAATTTTTTTAATTCTGCAAGGGATGGAAGTCTCAAGGCTTTAGCTTGAATCCGTTCTACAATGGCATTTAATTTTTCAGATTGCTTAAATAACTCACTGACAGCAAATAAACCAATAAGCACTGGAACAAAATGAATACCTTCTTCAAGGTCTGGGATATCAAAAGTGAATCTTTCTACTCCGGTAGTAAGGTGGATACCAATTGTTCCGATTAATACGCCAACTAAACCAGAAATTAGGTTTCTTAGAGATGATTTTCCACTCATTGATGCAAGCATTGACAGAGCAAATACTGCGAGCCCAAAATACTCAGCTGGTCCAAATTCTAAAGCAAGTTTTGCTAATAATGGTGCAGCAAAAATAAAAATTATTAAACTAAAAATACCACCAAAAACACTTGATACTGCTGCAAGCCCTAGTGCTCGCCCAGGTTCGCCATTTTTAGCCATTGGATATCCATCTAAAGCAGTTGCTACGGCGGGTGGTGCTCCAGGAGCATTTATTAATATAGCTGTTATGGATCCACCAAAAGTCCCTGCACAATATAAAGCGGCCATCATAGAAATTGCCGCAACTGGATCTAGAGAAATTGTAAAAGGGATTAACAAAGCAATAGCCATAGGTGAACTAAGACCTGGTAATGCTCCTACTAAAACGCCTATTAAAACACCTGATAATATCAAAATTATATTTTCAAATTCTAATAATAGACCTAAACCTTTTGCTACATCTTCCAACTTTTAATCCTTGTTAATTTTTTAATAAATCTAATAATCCTGGTTCAAAGTGAACGCCAAGAATTATATTAAATAAAACTATTACAAATAATGGAAATCCAATTATGTAAGAAATTAATACTTTCAATCTTCTCTCGCCCCAATAAAGAGGTAAAGAAATGCTCACAGCAATGATAGTTAACGCAGCTCCTAGTAATTGAGAAGAAGCAATAATTGCAGTCAAAATAATCATTGTACCTATAGTAGATTTTTCTACAGGTTTTGATCTAGCTGAATCTATATTTTTCCCACTTTTTTTTAAGAAAATATGTTCAAAAGGAATAATCAGTATCATTCCTAAAATAATTAGAAGTAGAATTTGAGGAAACATTTCAGGGGGTATATTGTTAGAAAATAAATCTGGAACTTTTTCAAATTTAGTTGTCTCAAACCACAGGAAAGCAATCATAGCAATCATTACTATTGCAATGATTGTGTCTTTTTTATTAAATAATGCACCCAGATTACTGGGTGCAGTTTTATCATTTTTCATTTCTATAAAACCTACAACTTTAGGTTAATATTACTTAACTAAACCAAGCTCTTTTAGAGCTGCCTCAGCTACTTTATATTCAGCCTTAAGGTGTTTGTCCCATACCTTAGTACCAGCCACACTTGTTTCTACTGTTAAACCTGCACCAGCAAGATAACTTTTGAAAACATCATGTTTCATTGCTTTAACCATAGCCTTTGATATTTGATCAATAATTGGCTGTGGTGTTGATGCTAAAACAGCATAACCTCTAGTTGTGGAACATTTAGCTTTTATTCCTTTTTCATAAGTTGATGGAACATTAGGATAGTCTTTAAGTCTATCTTCAGCCATAACAGCTAAGGCTCTGAAACTTCCGTCAGCTACTTGGTTTGCTGCTTCACTAACGTTTGGTAAAGTAGCATCAATTTTTCCAGCCATTAAAGCTTGAACCATTTGAGCTCCAGAACCAAAAGGAACAACCTTGAATTTTATTCCAGCTTCTTTGGCAAATTGAGCTAAACCAATATGCTCTGTTCCTCCAATTTGAGCAACACCCCAATTTAGAGGGGCCTTTTTTGAAGCGGACACAAGGTCTTCTAGGGTCTTAAAATTACCTTTGCCGGACACAGCTATAAAAGTAGGGTCATCCATTGCTCTTGCTACACCAACAATGTCATTAATCTTCATCTTAGATTTACCTCTTGCCATAGTATAAAGATGAGATTGAGTTAAAGCCATTATAGTATATCCGTCTGCAGGCTTAGATAAAACATAGTTTTGTGCTTTTGCACCTGAACCACCTCTTTTTGCAACTATTGAGATGTCAGCTTTTAAATTTCTACGAGTTCTAATCGAAACCATTCTTGCAGTAGTATCTGTTCCACCACCATATTTTGCGTGGATAACAAGTTCAATTGCCTTGCTTGGGTACTTGTCAGCACTAGCTGAAGAAACTAAGCCAAAGGCACTAATTCCTGCTATAGCGACGACACCCAATCCAGCTTTTACAATATTTCTTCGAAAAGAATTATTCTTTTGTGTCATATTACTCTCCCAGTTTTAAAATTAAGAATTAAGTTTGCATTTGAAAAGTCCATAAATCAACTAATCTTTTAAATAATTTAATCGATTGATTAATTAGCTTAAATTTATTTATGCAGATATTTTCATTTCACCTTTTAATTGAGTTCGATGCATTATTCTTCTTGTGTTTGGGTCAAATGCATCTCTCTTGTGAAGAACATTTAAGTTTTTCCACATTAATAGATCACCTTTTTCCCATTTTTGTGTCCAGGTAAATTTTTCTTGAGTTGCGTGTTCCCATATTTGATCTAACAAATTTTCACTTTCTTCTATTTCCATACCAATTATATAAGCGTGAGGTCTTCTTCCTAAAAAGAGAAGTTTTTTCTTAGTATTTTTATCTGTAATTATTATTGGGTGTCTGGCCCCAGGTGTTTCAGAAGGATTATTAACTTCTGAATAGCCTTTTCTTAACATACCGGCACTATTATGAGCAGAATCATGTATCAAAATTTTACCATCAATTTTTTCCTTAAGTCTATAAGGTAATTCATCGTATGCTAAAGTCATATTTGCAAAGTGAGTATTACCCTGATTTTCTGGTACCTCTAGAGCATATAAAATTCCTGCTTTCGGAGGGATTTCTTGATATGTCATATCTGCGTGCCAAACAGCTTCACCGTCTCCCAAATTTCCAATAGGAGTACCCTCTTTATTTTTTACATTTGAAATCACATTTATTTCGGGAAACTCTGGTAAAAATTTTATCCCATATGGATTAGGTCCAGGGGGATCCAATTCTCCAAAATTTTTACTAAAGTTTATTAATTTGTTATCATCTAAATTCTGTTTTTTAAAAACTAAAACCAACCGTTCATCCCAACATTGATTTAAAAATTTAATCTGTTCTTGATTTAATTTTTGACTAAGATCTATCCCTAAAATTTCACCACCTAAGCTAGCAGCGCTTTTTAACAACTTCATTCTTTCTTCCTTAATAAATTTATTTATATATAACTTCTTTATAAATACTGTATTTTTCTAATTTATCTCTGTCAATTTGCAGTTTCCAATTATCTTCAGTCTCTAAAAAGCCATTTTGAAATTTAATAGGGTTGGATAAAATCCTAGCTTCAGGTTTTATTTTTAAAAATCCATTATATTCACCGGCATTTTCAATCAACCCACTTGCAATTTTAGCTTCCATCCAACAATTTATTTCAGAGCCTAATCCGTCACCAATTACAATTTCCAAGCCTAAACTATGAGCGTAATTAATTGATTCCGTTAATTTTGAAATAGAGACAAACCTTTTTAGTTTTAGTTTGCATAAGCTCACCCCGTCAATGCGTGATGCTTTTTGAATATCTTGCATGCTGCAAATAGGTTCATCTAACATAATTGGTACGCTTGACATTTTTGCAACTGCTGCATTAGCTTCCCAATCGTCGGCATCACAAGGTTGTTCAAATAATTCTATAAAGTCAGGTTCCAAACCTGTTACAAATTTGCAGCCTTCAACTTTTGTATATGCTCGATTAGCATCTATTCTAAGATTAGCTCTTCCATTTAAGTTTTTTTGAATAGCATCAATCTTTTTGAGATCTAAACTCACATTTCTACCGACTTTTATTTTGATTGTTGTAAAACCCTGTTCAGTGACTTTGTCTAATTCATCCCTTATTTCTATTTCTTCTTCTGCATTAAATGCCGTTAACAATTTCATTTTAATAGGATCTTTACCGCTTAAAATACTAGGATTTGTGAGCATTTCAATTGCTGTATGTAAGGCACTAGATGCAACAATACTTATATGAGAGTGAGATAGAATAATTTCTTTGGCTTCATTAAATGTTTTATTCAAAATTAATTTTGATAATATTCTTGCGAATGTCCATCCACCATCTCTTGTTTCATTACTTGAGCCAGGAGAAATATGTTGTTCTCCCCATCCCTCATTACCTTCATTATCAATAATGTGAATTAAAAGAGGTTCAAAAGAATGGAACGTGTTATATGATAATTTGTAAGGTTTAATTAAGGGTAAATCTAACCGGTAAATTGAAATTTTAGTTATTATGCTATCTTTATTACTCATAAAAAATCCTTAAAGTTTATCAATAAATATATTAACAACTCTAAAAAAGTATATACTGTAAATATACTTTTAATGATGATTTCTGATAAAGGAGAAGAAATGCCAATTTACAGCTTAGGTGAAAAAAAACCTCAACTTCCAGAACAAGACTTATATTGGGTGGCACCTGATGCACATGTTATTGGAAATGTTATTTTAGGTAGAGACGTTGGTATTTGGTTTGGATCAGTTTTAAGAGGGGATAATGATGTTATTAAAATTGGTAATGAGACTAATATCCAAGAAAATACCATAATTCATGTTGATCCAAGTTGTCCTGTAACTATAGGTGATAATTGCACGATTGGTCATAATGCAATTATTCATGGATGCACAATTGGGAATAACTCTTTAATTGGTATGGGAGCTACAATACTCAATAACGCAAAAATTGGTAATAACTGCCTTGTAGGTGCAGGAGCTCTGGTAACCGAAAACAAAGAATTTCCGGATGGATCACTAATAGTTGGTTCACCAGCTAAAGCAGTAAGAGAATTGAGCCAAGATATGATTGATAATATGACGCGCTCTTCTAAACACTACGTTACAAACTTCAAAAGATTTGTTGATGAAATGAAAGAAATCAAATAATTTTATCTTCAATTAAATTTTGGATATCTTTTTCAGAATATCCTAATTTATTAAGAAGTTCTGAATTATGCTCTCCAAGTTTAGGCGCTCTTTTAATATTTGCAGGAGTTTTTGAAAACTTCCATGGCGTTCCATGCACTTTCATATTTTTATTGAGTTCTGGATACCATACTTCAGTTACATAATTATTTTCTTTTAAATTAGGATCATTAGACGCTTCTAGCATTGTATTGACGTGAGTAGATATCATGTCAGCATTTCTTAAAATTGAAATCCAATGATCTCTTTTGTTAGTTGAAAATAATTCAGCAAGCTTGCTTAAGATCTGGGTTTTCTTTTCATCAGACTCAAATGCAAGACCAAGATCAATAAGATTTTCTTTTTGAAGCACATCAAAAAAATTGAGCTCCCTCATTGCTTCTTGCCAATCGTCTGGATCAAGTTGAAGTGCAAAAGGTTTACCATCAACGTCATTAAAACAAGCAGCAATTCCTGGGCGTTCTCTTGTACCATTGATTCTTGCACCGGTTATTGGTGGTCTGTTACTCCACATAGCTGTTGTCATTGTCCAGCCAAGAAGTCTAAAAGCACTTCCAACCAGAGACGTTTCTAACTTTTGTCCTTTACCAGTTTTCTGTGCATTTATATAAGCTGCTAAAATGCCCCCAAATGTTAAAATTGCACAACTTTCGTCAGCAACTGAAGCTACACCTGTTCTCAAATTATTACCTGGTATCGAATAAGCTTCGGCTATACCGCTCAAAGCTTGACCAACAGCATCAGTTCCAGGTAAATGTCCATCAGGAGCATCAGGTCCATAAGCAGAGACAGAAGCATATACAATTTTAGGATTTATTTTACTAAGTGTATCGTAATCAAAGTTTAATTTTTCAGCAACACCAGGTCTAAAATTTTGTCCGAATATATCGGCATCTTTTACTAAATCATGTAGTATTTTTTGACCTTTATCAGACTTAAGATTAAGCGTTAAGCTTTTAACTCCTCTATTATTCGTTTCAAAAAATGATCCAGTTGATCCCATCAAATAGCCAGAGCCTCTATTATTATCACCTTTGCCTGGCGTTTCTATTTTAATTACTTCAGCTCCAAGATCTGCCATAAGCATGTAGGGTACTGTTCCAGCTTGAGCTGTTGAGCAGGCAACTATTTTAAGGCCTGAAAGAGCGCCATTTATCTCACTCATCTTAACCTCTATTTTTCTTCTAGTTTGGGCATATTGTATCTATCTTCAGGCTTGAGCCAGCCTTTATAGTTTGGTTTTCTTTTTTCAGCAAAAGCACGTCGGCTCTCCATTCTATCTTCTGTATCTCCATGAAGGTGAAGTTTCTCAGCTAGATCAGCAATGTTTGGACTAATTCTTGGTGCCATATGCTTCATCATATAAAGTGTGTTAACTCTGGCAGCAGGAGGGAGTGTAAGAAGGTGTTCAGCCATAGAATATGCTTCACTCATTAAATCTTTAGCTTCCACAAGACGATTAATGAAACCAACCTGATGCATTCTTTCTGCTGTAATTCTGTATCCAAATGCCATTTCTGTTGCTACTGGATGAGGTAGATTTCCATAATGACCATGATTATAACCACCAAGAAGCCACCTCTTGGCCTCTGACATTTCAAATATAGCTTCTTTTACAGCTATTCTTAAATCTGTTCGTTCAACCAGCATGAAACCACCACCCATAGCAAAACCATTTACAGCTGCTATAACTGGTTTTTTAAGCGCTCCAGTTTGAAATGGATCTACCAAATTTTCTTCAACAAATTCTTTTGGAGAGCCAGGAATACCTCTATCTAGTGACTCTTTCATGTCTTCACCCGCACAAAAACCTCTACCTGTCCCTGTCAAGATTGCGACTTCAAGATCATTATCCTCATGAAACCTGTTAAATGCTTCCGCCATACCAGTTCTTATAACGGTACTCAAGGCATTTAATCTTTCAGGACGATTTAACCTTATCGTTATAATCTGTCCATTTATTTCAGTTTCAACAAAACTCATAGATATACTCCTACATGTAAAGAATCTTACGAAGATAATTTTATATACTAAAAATTCTTGCAAGTCATCGATATTAAATCATAATAAATTAATCGTATCTAAACTGTTATTAAGGGGTAAATAATGAAAACTAGAGCGGCAGTGGCTGTTGAGGCAGGTAAACCACTTGAAATTATGGATGTAGATCTAGAGGGTCCTCGTCCAGGAGAAGTTTTAGTTGAAATTAAAGCAACTGGTATATGTCATACGGATGAATTTACACTTTCAGGAGATGACCCTGAAGGGCTTTTCCCAGCAATTTTAGGACATGAAGGAGCTGGAATTGTGAGAGAGATTGGCAAAGGTGTGACTTCATTGAAAGAGGGTGACCATGTAATCCCACTTTATACTCCTGAATGCAGAGAATGTGAGTATTGTCTACATCCAAAGACTAACTTGTGTCAGGCTATAAGAGTAACTCAAGGTAAGGGAGTTATGCCAGACGGAACTAGTAGATTTTCGATAAGTGGAAAACCTATTCTTCATTATATGGGAACATCTACCTTCTCTAACTATACTGTTGTCCCAGAAATTGCACTTGCTAAGGTAAATGAAAAAGCTCCCTTTGATAAAATTTGTTACATTGGTTGTGGTGTTACTACTGGTATTGGCGCTGTAATGAATACTGCAAAAGCAACAGCTGGCTGCAATGCTGTCGTATTTGGATTAGGCGGTATAGGTCTCAATGTTATCCAAGGTTTAAGAATGATAGGCGCCAACATGATTGTTGGCGTCGACATGAATAATAAAAAAGAATCCTGGGGTAAAAAATTTGGAATGACCCACTTTGTAAACCCTTCGGAGATAGAAGGTGACTTAGTAAATCACTTAGTTGAACTCACAGGAGGTGGTGCCGATTACTCTTTTGAATGTATTGGAAATGTAAATGTAATGAGGCAGGCTTTAGAATGCGCGCATAAAGGTTGGGGAGAGAGCATTATTATTGGAGTTGCAGGAGCAGGTCAGGAAATTAAAACTAGACCTTTTCAATTAGTTACGGGCAGAAGTTGGAAGGGTACTGCTTTTGGAGGTGCTAGGGGCAGAACAGACGTACCTAAGATTGTAGAGTGGTATCTTCAAGGGAAAATTGATATTGATCCAATGATTACTCACACATTAGAATTAGAGGATATAAATAAAGGTTTTGATTTAATGCATGCAGGCGAATCCATTAGATCTGTAGTTGTTTTTTGATGGAAAAATTATCTGAAGCATTTTCTTTTGGTGGGAAACAATTTGTCTTCAGTCACGCATCTATTGTAAATGATTGTAAAATGACTTTAGCAATCTTTACTCCCCCAAAAGTTAAAAATCCCCCAGTTTTATGGTACTTATCTGGATTAACTTGCAGTCATTTAAACGTTATGGAAAAAGGTGAATATAGAAAAAAGGCTGCAGAATTAGGCATGGTAATTATTTGTCCTGACACCAGTCCAAGAGGTGATCAAGTGCCAGATGAAAAAGATAATTGGCAGTTTGGATCTGGGGCAGGATTTTACCTAGATGCAACACAAGAGCCATATGATAAAAATTATAATATGTATAGTTACTTAAATGATGAACTTCCAAAACTTGTAGAAAATAATTTTGACTTTGATATGTCCAGACAAAGTATCTTTGGTCATTCGATGGGCGGGCATGGAGCTATGATAATGGCTTTAAGAAATCCTGAGAAATATAATAGTTGTTCAGCATTTGCCCCTATCGTAGAACCTTCAACAGCTAGTTGGTCAAGTGAAGCATTTAAAAAATACATTGGATTAGATAAAGATGACTGGCAAATGTATGATAGTGTTGCCTTAATTAAAAATGGTTATCGTTTTCCTGAAATTCTTGTTGATCAAGGGGAAGCAGATAGTTTTTTAGAAGAAGGATTAAGACCTTGGCTTTTAGAGGATGCGTGCAGAAAAGCTGGTATCAAATTAAATCTTAGAATGCAACCCAATTATGATCATTCATACTTTTTTATTTCAACTTTTATGACTGATCATTTGAATTGGCATAGAGAAAGAATTTAAATTTTAATCTTTTGGAATTGAGTAAGTCAATGATGCATGAGCTACAGGCTCATCAATATCCTCAGAATATATTAATACATCTCCTACACTTAGAGTTTTACCTAATTTTAAAATACGAGCTTCACTAATCAAGTTTTTTTCATTAGGTTTTCTTAAAAAATTAATTGAACAATTAGTCGTGACAGTGAGACTTTTTGGTCCTATTACACTGAGTGTTGCTAAGTAAAAAGTAACGTCGGCTAGTAGAAACATTGTTGGGCCTGAAACCGTGGCTCCTGGTCTAAGGTGTTCACTGGAAATATGCATAAGCATTGAAAATTTTTTATTGCTTACTTTTAAGATTTCAAAGTTTTTATTAACTTGAGGAAACTCTTTTTCTAGAAAATCATTAAGTTCCTCTTTTGTCATTAATTGGTTCATTATACACCCAATACTTTTATCTATTATTTAGAAGTCTACTTGCCATAGCTGGAGCTGCCCCAAGATAATTGGCTGGATCAACAATTTTTGACAAATCATCTCTATTAAAAATATTAGAAATTTTTTCGTCTTTTAAAAGTGAGTCAATAAATGGAATATTATTTTTTATAGAGTGACGACAGCAGTCATAGACTACATCATGAGCAATTTGTCTGCCAAGATGAGGGGCGAGTCCCATCATAACAGCTTCTGCAACAATTAATCCATTGGTTTTGTCAATATTTTCCTTCATTTTTTGTGGAGAAATTTCCAGTCCTTCTAAAAGAAATTTAGCGGCACTAAAAGATGAAGAAGCAATAATAAAAGCGTTAGGTAATGCGTACCATTCAACATGCCATTGACCAGTTGCTCTTTCATGGTCAAGAACCATAGCATCGAGCATAGACGAATGATGTTCTCGTAGTAGTTTTGAACAAGCCAACATTACCTCTGAAGAAATAGGATTTCTTTTCTGGGGCATTGTAGAAGAAGAACCTCTTCCATGAAGGAAAGGTTCAGCAACTTCCTGTGTTTCAGTTTGCATCATTAACATTACATCATAGGCTATTTTACCTAGCGAAGCTCCTACCAAAGCAAGCCAACCAGTTACTTCACAAAAGTTATCTCTAATTGAATGCCAACTTACATCAGGCACATTCAAATTTAATTCGTCTGCTAATACTGATTGAGTTTTTAATCCATCAATTTCACCCAGTGAAGCAAGAGTTCCCGCAGCACCGAAGAATGAAAGATTAAACACACGAGCCTTAATTTCTTCTAGTCTTTTTATATGTCTATCAATACTAGACAACCAAGTTGATGCCTTATAGCCAAAAGATACTGGTAAGGCGTGTTGTAAGTGTGTTCTTCCTGCCATTGGGGTTTTTATATGCTCATTGATAATTTTAACTAATGCATTTGAAATAGAATCTAAATCTGAAGACAGTAGTTTAAATCCTTCCCTTATTTGAATTACATCAGCAGTATCCATAATGTCTTGGGTAGTAGCGCCCCAGTGACAGTATTGTCCATAACCATCACTTACATTATCACTTAATTGCTCTACTACAGGTAAAATAGGGTAGCCAACAATTGATGTCCTCTTTTGTAGTTTTTCCCAATCAATTATATCTATTTTGGCTGCGTCACTTATTTTTTGTCCAGCCTCACTCGGTATAATACCTAATTTAGACTGTGATCTTGCTAAAGCTGCTTCGACATCTAAATATAATTGAGTGGTTTTTTCATCTGAAAACAAATAATGCATTTCACTTGTTCCAAACATTTCACCCCATATTTTTGAATTAGTAACTAAGGCTGGCATTATTTATTTCCCTATCAATTATTTTGATACCAAGAGGCAATTCTCTTCTCAAGAAAACTATTTAATCCCTCAGTTGCTTCGCTAGTCATTCTCTTTTGAGAATGCTCTAGTATTAATTCTTCAAATTTATCGTCTGATAATATTAAACCACTTTCAATTAATGCTCTCTTTTTTGTCATTTCCAGCGCAATAGGAGCACACATTAACAAACTTTCAATAATAGACTTCACAGCATCATTCAGCTCTCCTGTTTTACAAATCTGGTGGACCAGACCAATATTTTTAGCTTCATGAGCATTAAAACGTTCGCAAGTTAACGCGTATCTTCTGACGTTTCTGACACCTATACTAGCATTTAGATGAGGAATAATAATGCCTGCCATTACACCCCATCTTGCTTCGGCAATAGAAAAAATAGCATCTTCGCTAGCAACTACAATATCAGCTGCAGCTGCAATACCAGTACCTCCTCCAAAGCAGCCTCCATGGATCATAGCTATAGTAGGTTTTGGAAATTCTGTAAGTCCCTTTATTGCAGAAGCTGTTTTTCTAGATACCTCTATATTTTCTTCTTTATTTAATTTACCAATCTCTTTTAGCCACTCTAAATCTGCACCACCTTGAAAGTGCTTTCCATTACCTCTTATAAGGACTACTCTAACATCATCATTATTATATAAAGATGTAAAACTTTTAATTAGCTCGTCAATCATAGTTCCATTATAAGCATTGTTTCTCTCAGGACGATTTAAGATAACCTCAGCTATACCTCTGCTATCTATACTTGTTAAAACAACACCCTCACTCATTTTTTATCCTTCTAAATTAATTCAACAATTAATCTATTCTTTTAAGTCTAGAGCGGTTATGCAAGCTTCTTTTATAGAAAACGCCCTAAGTCTTACAAAAACATTAAATTCATTTTTTAAAATATCACCTATTTTTTTCAGACATTTTTCCCTACTATTTATAGTTCTACTTTTTTTCTCTCTAAATTTCATTTCGCCATAAAGTTTATAATTTGAAGTAAAGGTTTTACTTTCAACCCAAATAATTTGACAATTATCTTCTTCAGCATCGAGTTCATTTATAATTATGTCTGTCATTTGTTTTTCAATAACCTTAATTTCTGATTTTTTAAAATTAGAATCTAAGCTTTCATCGATATGTAAAATTAAAGAAGGCATATTGAAATTCCACTTATTTTGATATTTTATTAATTGATAATAATATATCTTTTATATTAAATAGTTTTTAATAATATTACTTTAAAAAAATTAGAGGTTCAGCAAATGAATAATGAAGAATTAGATATCAATCATTTAAATAAATGGCTTGGCAATATAGAAATGGTTACAGATTATCTTACACCAATTGTTGAACAAAGGTATAGGGCCACTCTAAACATTGATCCAGGTGATCCTGCAATTGGTGACGCTGCGACTACTGGATTACATTGGATGTTAGGTTGGAATTTAAAAAAAAATGATGAACTTGGTGTTGATTCTCATCCCGCACGTGGTGACTTTCTTCCGCCAGTCCCACTGCCAAGAAGAATGTGGGCAGGAAGCCAAATTAAAGTAAAAGCCCCTCTAAGAGTAGGTGATAAGGTAATAAAAAAATCTAAAGTAGCTGATATCAAATTAAAAGAAGGTCGAACAGGTAAGTTATGTTTTGTAACTGCAGAATATGAATATTTAGTTGATGACGATGTTCGTTTGCATGAACTCCATAATATTGTTTATCGTGATGTAACTAAGGCTGGTGGAGGGTCTGGAGTATCAGATGTTATACCAAAAGATGCAGATTTCACTGAAACAATTTTTATGCATCCTACTATTTTATTTCGTTATTCGGCAATTGGTTTTGTTGGGCACAGAATTCATTATGATTATCCATATTCTAAAAATGAAGAAAATTATCCTGATTTAATAGTGCATGGTCCACTACAAGCAACATTTTTACTTAGGGCTGCAGAAAAACTTAAGGGTAAACCTGTTACTTCTTTTAATCACAAAGTCATGGCTCCTGTTTTTGCTAATAGCGACTATATAATTGGCGCTAAAGAAAATACAGATGGAAGCGTTACTTGTTGGGGTGCAGTCGAAGGTTCGGGCATGACCATGCAAGCTGAAGCACATTTTGAATAAAAATTATAGGAGGAAAACATGGTATCGATAACAAAATTGTTTGGTAGTTATGGATCTAATTGTAAATTAGATAGCTTTAACGATGAAATGAGATTTTTTGCAAAAATGTCTATATTAGATTGGTGTGGTGTTGCGTATGCTGCAAAAAAAGAACCGGTTTCTAAAATCGTTTCTGAAATGGTTAAAGAAGAAAATGGTGTTAACCAAGCAAGGGTAATTTCTACTGGTCATACAGTTTCCTCCAGAGGAGCAGCCCTAGCTAATGGAGCAACAGGACATGCATTAGATTATGATGACACGCATTTTCTTTTTGTCGGCCATCCAACTTCCAGTGCATTACCAGCTGCTTTAGCATTAGGTGAAGAATTAGATTCTTCGATTGAAGATATATTACTTGCCTATATGGCAGGAGTTGAGGTTTCAACGAGAATAGGACATATTTTAGGATACTCTCATTATAATGCGGGCTTTCACCAAACCGCTACCAGTGGTTCGTTTGGTTCAACAATTGTTGCCTCAAAACTATTAGATTTGAATGAAGATCAAACAATAAATGCTCTTGGATTAGTATCCACCAGAGCTTCAGGAATCAAATCTCAATTTGGAACTATGGGTAAACCATTTCATGCCGGAATGGCTGCTTCAAATGGAATTGAAGCTGCTAAATTGTCAAAGCTTGGATTTGTATCAAAAGAAGATGGTATTGAATGTGAGCAGGGTTTTTTCTTAACACACGGTTGGGATAAAAAAATTCCTCCTAGAGCTATAGAAAATTTAGGCACAGATTTTTTGTTTCCTGAAATTAAATACAAGTTCCATGCATGTTGTCACGGTCTACACTCTTTCTTAGAGGCGCTGGATGAGATGAAGTTAGAAAATAATTTTAACCCTGAGACAATAGAGGAAATCGCAATTGAGACTAACCCTTCATGGTTGAAAGTTTGTAATATTGAAGAACCAAAAACAGGCTTGGAATCAAAATTTTCTTATAAATTAACTGCAGCCATGTCTATTTATGGCAAAGATACTTCTAATTTAGATACATATAGCGATGAAATTTGTTTTGATGATAATTTAAATAATATTAGAGATAAAGTAAGAGTGATACCCAATGATAATTTAAGCAACACTCAATCTTTAATTTCAATTAAGGATGGTTCTAGTAATGTCAAAAACAAACACGACTTGTCAGATAAAATTGAGAATAATATTCTAGAAACTAAAATTGTAAATAAGTCAGTTTCTTTACTTTCAGAGACCAAATCAAATCAAATTTCTAAAATATTAAACGCCCCTAATGAAAATAAAGTAGATGCTCTAGTTGATTGTTTGGTTAGCTAATGATTGCACAAAATTCATCTAAAGATTTAGAGGGTTTGTTGGTAGTAACAGTTGAACAAGCCGTTGCTGCTCCGTACACATCATGTAGACTAGCTGACGCAGGTGCTAGAGTAATTAAAGTTGAAAGACCAGAGGGAGATTTTGCCAGGAATTATGATAGTAACGCACTTGGCAATAGTGCCTATTTTGTTTGGTTAAATAGGGGCAAAGAATCAATTGCCTTAGATCTTAAAAATAAAGAAGATATGGAGGTTTTTGAAAATATTATTTCTAAATCAGATATTTTAATTCAAAACTTAGCCCCAGGTGCATTTGAACGTCTTGGTTTAGATTTAAAAGAATTAAGATTAAAATATCCATCTTTAATTACATGTTCTATTTCTGGTTTTGGAGATGAAGGTCCTTATAAAAATCAAAAAGCCTATGACATGTTAATACAAGCTGAAACTGGAGTTATTGATATTACTGGTCTACCAGATAAAGAGGGATTTGATGGAAGAGCAAAAGTTGGTCCATCAGTTTGTGATATTTCTGCAGGTATGACCGCATATCAAGCAATTTTGCAAGCAATAATTAAAAGAAGTATAACTGGAAAAGGAAGACACATTTCAGTATCAATGTTTAATTCACTCGCTGATTGGATGAACCCTTTTTATTTAGGTTATGTTTATAATCAAAAAGTTCCCAAAAGAAATGGTATGACACACCCAATAATTGTCCCATATGGAGCGTACGCTTGTAAGGACAAGCTAACTTTATTGATAGCAATCCAAAATGACCGAGAATGGGCAAATTTGTGTAAAATAGTGTTAGATGATGAATTTATGGCAAATGATAATCGTTTTAAAACTAATTCCGATCGAGTGGCTAATAGAGAGCTAACAGAAAAAATTATTCAAGATAAATTTATGAAATTTGAACGAGAAGAATTAATAAGAAAACTTGAAGAAGCTAGTGTTGCTTATGGAAGAATTTCTGATATGGAACAATTAAAAAACCATCCACAAAATAACTTTCTAGAAATTGATACAATAAATGGAAAGGTAAAAGTTTTAGGCCCTGGTGCTATACATGATAATTTTATACCAGATGTAAACAAAATGCCTGAATTAGATGAACATGGCAAAATGATTAGAACTGAATTTAGTTCTATATAAAATTATGAAAAATAGGAGTTTACTTTGAGAAGCATTTTATTTTTACCAACAGACAAAATTGAAAGATTACCTAAAGCTCTAGGATCTGGAGCGGACAAAGTAATTTTTGACTTAGAAGATGGTCTGGCTCACGATAAAAAAGCCCTTGGTAGATCTAATTTTGCTGATTTAGCAAATAGAAACTTTGATGGTCAACCAGACAAGTTTTTATTACGAATTAACGCCTTGGACACTGACGAATATCAAGATGATATAAAGATGTTAAAATCTCTATCAACTCTTCCTTATTCTATAGCCATCCCCAAAATAGAATCTGCCGATGAGTGTAGAACTTTTTTAAAAGACCTTGGAACTAATATTTTAATATTACCACAAATAGAAACCCCACGGGGTATCGCAACAGTTGAGAGTTGGAATTGTTCAAATATAGAATTTTCTGGGATTGGATTTGGTTCAGCAGATTATTGCGCATCTACAGGTGGAGACATGGGTAAAGCTAGTTTAGCTTACGGTAGAGGTAAAATTATTAACGCCGCTGCTCTATATAATGCCGATGCCCTTGACGGAGTATGGTTAGATTTTAGAGATCCTGATGGTTGTAGAGAAGAAACCCAATATGTCAAAACAATGGGATTTAAAGGGCGGTTTGCAATTCATCCAGATCAAATCAAACCGATCCATGATGCTTACAGACCGACAAGTCAAGAATTAGAATGGGCAAAGGGTGTTTTAGAAGAAGCTAAAACTGCAGGTACTGGAGCCTTCAAATATCAAGGCAAGATGGTTGACGCACCAGTATTAGCAGTAGCTAGACAGATTATATCAAGGGAGGATTAGATGGATGACAACACATACGGAATTAGAAAAATAGGGCCACAAAGGTATAGAGAAGATCCAGGCAGATATTTTGAAGATTTTCAAGTTGGTGATGTTTACGAACATTGGCCAGGTAGAACAGTAAGTGAAGCTGACAATATATGGTTTACCAACCTAACAATGAATACACACCCAATACATTTTGATGCAAATTATGCATCTAAGTCAGAATTTGGAAAATATTTAGTAAACTCTGCCTTCACATTGGCTCTAGTAACTGGAATGTGTGTTAGCGGTACAAGTCAAAAAGCTATTGCTAATTTGGGATGGGAAGAAATTAAAATCCCAGCACCTGTATTTGTTGGAGATACTTTATATTCTGAAACAGAAGTCTTAGACAAAAGAGAATCAAAATCCAGACCAACTCAAGGTATTGTTAAGGTTAGACATATTGGGAAAAATCAGGATAAAGTTGTCGTTATGGATATGGTTAGGTCTTTCCTTGTGGCTAAACGAGGGCATAGTGTAGTTGACAAAATTATAGAAGAAACCGCTAATTAGAGAGCAATATTAATGAGTTTACCTTTATCTGGCGTTAAAGTAATTGCCTTTGAACAGTACGGTGCAGGTCCATTTGGAACACAATATTTAGCGGATATGGGTGCAGACGTTATTAAAGTTGAGCCAGCAGGAACTAGTGGAGATTATTTGAGAGATATTGGCCCTTATTTCATAGATGGGGACAATAAGAATTCTGCATCCAGTATCTTTTTTCAAGCACTTAACAGAAATAAAAGAAGCATAACCTTGGATATATTAACCAAGGAAGGTAAAATTATACTCCAGAAATTAGTGGAAAATGCTGATGCTGTTTGTAATAATTTAAGAGGTGATGTTCCAGAAAAACTTGGAATAACTTATGAACAACTTAAGCCATTTAATAAAGCTATTGTTGCTGCTCATTGTTCAGCATATGGAAGAGAAGGTCCTAGAAAAAATTGGCCTGGATATGATTACTTGATGCAGGCTGAAGCAGGCTATTTTTCATTAACAGGCGAGCCAAGTGGACCACCAGCAAGATTTGGACTTTCAATTGTAGATTATATGTCAGGACTTACAATGTCTTTTGGTTTAGTCAGTGCTGTTTTGTCAGCAAGATCGCACGGTTTGGGAAGAGACGTAGATGTAAACTTGTTTGACACAGCTATGTTTAATCAAAGCTACATGGCTGCATGGACATTGAATACGGATTTTAAAAGTGAAAGATTGGATAGATCAGCTCATCCAATTTTAGTTCCGTGTCAATTATATAAAACAAAAGATGGCTGGATTTTTTTAATGTGTAATAAGGAGAGTTTTTGGCCAATATTGTGTAAAAAAATTGGTAGAGAAGATTTAAGTAAAGACCAAAGATTTGAAAACTTTGCTTGTAGACAAGAAAACCGTGATGAAATTACTAAAATTCTAGATAATGAATTAATGAAAAAAAACACATCAGATTGGTTGAAAAAATTTGGTGGAATAGTGCCAGCAGCGCCAATCTTAGATTTAAAAGAATCTCTTGAAAATCCATTTTTACAAGATAGAAAAAATATACAACATCTAAAAACTAAACGTGGCGAAGATATAAGTTTATTGAAAACCCCAGTTCATGTGTCAGATAGCAATTTTCGTGATAAAACTGCTCCAGAACTTGGTGATGATACGCATGATGTACTTGAGGAAATTGGTTTTAATAAAGAACAAATAAGTAATTTTAAAAATAAAGGCATAATATAATTAAAATTACATAACATATTAATCAATTTCTTCTATTTCATCGCAATTAGGGGTTTACCTCATTCATTTAAAGTTATAGTTTGTGATTCTAAATATTTGGAGGAAATTTTAATGAAATTTACTAAACTATCACTTTTGGGCGCAGTTAGTGCTGTGGCTCTTACGTTTGCAGCTGGGACTAACCTAGCTATTGCAGACGGACATGCGGTTAAACCTATTAAAATGCGTTGGGCTTCAGACCACTCTGGTCCTCCCCACCCAGCTGCGATTGCAGAGATGTTCTTTGCTGAGCAGGTTGAGAAAAAAATTCCTGGAAGTAAAGTTCAAATTTATTGGGCTAAGTCTCTATATAATGTTCCAAAAGGAACTCAAGCCTTAACAAAAGGTAACCTAGAGATGATGACAGGTCAGTTTGGAAAAACTTCTAGTGTAGAGCCATATGCTAACACAATTGTTGGTGCAGGAAAGTTAACAACACCTGGTGCAATAAATGGTTTGGACGGAACTAAAACTTTTGCTCAATTGAAAAAGGTTTTTAATGACAAGCATGGAATTACTATTTTCGGTTCAGGACACCTTAGTATGTATATGGGTGCTGGTGCTGTAAAAAGTAGAATGTTAGTTCCTGGTGATTTTGCTGGAAAGAAAGTAAGAAGTATGGGTCCGGCTGAAAATGCTTTGTTAGGCGCATTAGGTGCTAATCCAACCACAATGGCTTTCGGTGATGTTCCACCTGCTCTGCAGACAGGAGTTATTGATGGATTGCTAACTAGTTTAGGTGGGTTTAATGCCACTAAGGAGCAAGCCCCTTACTTTACAGTTGCAGGTATCAACGGAATTGTAGGTGACTACTACTGGATGGGTGCATCAAACAAATGGTGGTCCTCACTAGATAAAAAGCAACAAGCAGCTCTAACTGACATCATTATGAATGACTTCATACCATATCAAAAGGCAATTAACTTTTGTAATGATAAGAGACTGGTTGATAAGTTTAAGGTTACTGACAAAAGTGCCCCTGGTATTTATGTGATGAGTCCTGCAGAAGCTGGCGTATTACAGAAAAAAGAAGGTGGTGCAACTAACGAATGGATTAAAACTAAAGTTGATGCTACAGGTGATAAAATGGTTGACCAGTTTACAGCTGAAGCTAAAGCATTAGTTGCAGCCAATCCTATGGGCTCTAGTAATCTAGAAAAAACTGACTGTACAGCGTTTGCCTCAGATTTTGCTAAATTTGCAAAGGGAACTGCTCTATATAAGAAAAAGTCTAGAAAATAATATATCAAAGAAGGTCTGACTTTGTCAGGCCTTCTTGATTTGAATTTTTATTATGGACAGCTTTTATAACATTTCTCATAAAATACAAGATTTGATAACTTCTATTTTGGGAAGATGTTCTGCAATATTAATGATAGCTGTCACGCTTTTCGCACTAGCTGAAATTATTAGAAGATACATTTTTGGTGTTGTTTTTGAGTGGGGCCAGGATGCTGTGATTTATATGATGGTTTCTTCGGTTGCATTTTATATATGCGTTACTCAAATCAACAGGAGCCATTTAGTTATGACTGCTGTTCTACAATTATTAAATGCTAAAGGGTTCCATCGAACTGTAGGCTTTTGTAAGATTTTTATCTCCATGTTTGTCTCAGTTTTTACCGGATCTTTAACTTACACGGCTTATTCAACAATTGAGTACTCTATTCAAATTGGAGAAAGAACTGAGAGTTTGTTTTTTTATATGTGGCCATTTTACTTCATATTAGCTATTGGAATGGGCCTAATGTCTCTAGTTGCCTTTCTACAATTTATTGAAGATGTGCATAGTTACATCAAAGGTGATCATTTTACGGCTACAGTTGAAGCTGCAACCGATGTATAATATATTTAAAGTAGGAAATTTATAATGTGGGCTCTTGGTGGATCTTTATTTACCCTTTTATTTGCAGGTGCTCCAATTGGAATTGCCCTTGCTGGCGCTACAGCACTTCTAGTTTTATTTGATGACTTTTTAACATACAGCACACTATTTGAAGCTTTTTTTAGTTTTCTTACAAAATATACATTAGTCGCAATACCATTTTTTATTTTTGCTGGGTTTTTAATGGAAAAAACAGGACTAGTAGCCGGTCTGTTTAGATTTGCTGATTCAGTTGTAGGATGGGTTCCTGGTGGATTTGCCTATGCTACTTTACTTGCAGCTGTTTTATTTGGAGCTATCTCAGGTTCGTCAACTGCTATGGCAGCTGCAATGAGTGTTATTGCATACCCTGAATTGATCAAAAGAGGCTATCCTAAATGGATGGCAGCAGGTGTAATAGCTTCGGCTGGTGGCATTGCTCTTCTAATACCTCCAAGTATTACTCTTATTTTATTTGGAGTAATTACGGAAATGTCTATAGTTGATTTGTTTTTTGCTGGTATTATTCCTGGTATAATGCTCGCTATTAGTGACGCAGTAATTATAGTAAGTGTCTCCCTGTTTATAAAATTACCAAGAGGTAAATTTGATTTATGTGAGGTATGGCGTTCATTTAAGGATGCTGTTCCTGCTCTACTAATGCCAGTAATTATTCTTGGAGGTTTATATGGCGGCTTGTTTACTCCTACAGAAGCGGGAGCAGCAGCGGCTAGTTATGCTCTTTTTTATGGATTAATTTTTAAACGCAAAACATTCGTTAAAGAGTTAATGCCCACAACTCTTAGAACAATGAACTTAACAGCAGTTGTTTTCTTTTTATTAGGTTGTGTGGGTATTTTCCAATTTTATCTTGCCAATATGGGTTGGCCGCAAATGATTGCAGAATGGGCTGGCGAACTAGGATTAACTCGTTTAGGCTTTTTATTTGCTTTGATGGGATCTTTGTTATTTTTATCAATGTTTTTAACGGGCGTAGCTATTTTGGTATTAACTGTTCCTATTTACTTTCCTGTAGCATTAGCACTTGGTGTAGACCCGATCCATCTCGGAATACTAACTGCTCTTTGTATAGAGATTGGTAGTGTAATTCCTCCAGTTGGTTTAAATTTGTTTGCTGTAAGTGGTGTCACTGGTTTACCAGTTACTACAGTTATAAAAGGCTCATTCCCCTTTTGTATTTCTGATACGTGCGTTTTAATTATTGTACTTTTATTTCCTGCATTAGCTTTAACACTGCCAGAGCTTTTAGTGGTATCTCACTTTAAGTAGGTATTCATAATAGTATTAGCATAATCTAAAAGTTGGTTATCATTTCCAAATTTTGTGACTAGCTGGCAGCCAATTGGCAGTTCTTTATCTCCCTTAAATAAAGGTAAGGTAACACAAGGGTTACCATTCAGGGACCATGTAGTATTAAACATCGGCGAGCCTGTATACCCGAGACCTTCAAGAGCTTCACCAGGAGCACTTGGAGTGATAATCATATCAATATCGTTAAAAATTAAATCTGTCTCATGTTTTAAAATATTTAGTTTTTTAAGGGCAATTTTATAGTGTTCATTTGTTACTTGATATCCATCATTTAATCTTCCGTTTCTCAACTGATCACTTAATTCGTCATAATGATTAAATCTCTCAAAAGAGATAGATCTTTTAAACTCATAACCACTTATGTCTAAATGTAATTTGTCTGCTTCAGATATTAATGCATTAATATTAAGGTCAATAATATTTAATTTATCTGTCCTAAGGGTATCTACAAATGTCTCTAGGTTACTCTGGGTACATATATCTGTTTTATTCCAGTGAGGAGTTTTTACAAAACCAATTTTCAATTTCTTCAAGTCTACATTTTTTGGTTTTACAATTTTTTCTTCTAATAAAATTGATCGAAAAAGAGATAAATCTTCTACTGATCTTGTCATTAGGCCTAATGTGTCAATTGAAGGAGAGTTTGGGAGAATTCCAGATTTATCAAAGTCCCCATATGTTGGTTTATAACCAATGACACCACAATAGGCTGCTGGTCTAATAACCGAACCAGTCGTCTGAGTTCCAAAACAAACTGGTGCCATCATGGAAGCAACAGCCGCTGCTGATCCAGAACTAGAGCCACCTGGAGTAAAGTCTTTATTATGTGGATTTGTCGTTAGGCCTGGAGCCCTATGTCCCAATTCTGTAGATACTGTTTTGCCCATAAACACACAACCGGATTGCTTTGCAACTGCAACCGATGCAGCATCTCTTGCGGGAATGTTGTTTTTGTAAAAAGGTGTACCAAAACCAGTAGGCACATTACTAGCATCTATAATGTCTTTTATTCCAAATGGTATACCAAGTGCGATATTGTTTTTTTGTTTATCTAATTGTTTTGATTTTTTTAAAGCATTTTCTTCATCTAAATATATCCATGCTTTCACAACATCTTCTTTTTCTTTGATTCTTTCAAAGCAACTCAATACCCATTCATGTATAGAAAGTTTCTTATTTCTTATAAGTTTAATTGCTTCACTTGCCGTTAATTCGAAAGGTTTTGTCATTTGTTTTCACTAAATAATTTTAAGGTTGTATATACTAATGATTATTTTTTGGTTTTGTAAAATTAAATTATAGTTTAATATTTAATATAAACTGAGGAGAAATAAATGGAAAATATGACTGAAAAATTTGCTGAATTTTGTGAACAGTTAAAATATGAAGATCTTTCTCCAGAAGTTATTAAAAGAACAAAATTACTTATCTTGGATACTGTAGGTATTATCATCAGGGCCAGACATGACGCAGAATCAACATCTAGCTTAGTTTCTGCAATTGATAAATTAGAAATGAGCAATGGTAGCTGCCAAGTATTTTCGGATAAAAAAACATATTCACCAAGCGCTGCAGCACTCTTAAATGGAACTTTAGCGCATTCTCTTGATTTTGATGACACACATGCTGAAGCCTCTCTTCATTCAAGTGCACCTATTTTATCAGCTGCGCTGGCAGCTGCGCAGATGAATAAATCATCTGGCCAAGAATTAATTACAGCATGTGTTGTTGGTTACGAAGTTCAAATAAGACTAGGTTTGGCTGGAGGATCTTCAGCGCATTATAAAAAAGGATTTCATCCTTCTGCAACATGCGGTATTTTTGGTGCGGCAGCTGCAGCAGGATACTTGATGGGATTAACTAAGGAGCAGTATATATCTGCATTTGGCATTGCTTTAAGTCAATCTGCAGGGTCTATGCAATTTTTAACGGACGGTGCGTGGACTAAAAGATCTCACGTTGGGCAGGCTGCTCAAAATGGTTTAAGTTGTGCAATTATGGCTGGTGAAGGTTTTAAAGGTCCTTCACAAGCCTTTGAAGGACAATGGGGTTACTTACATTCCTATGCTTCAGGTGGTGATGTCAAAAAAGCAACAAATGGTCTTGGAGAAGAGTTTGAAACTCTCAATCTTGGTGTCAAACCCTATCCGTCATGTAGATATAGTCATGCTGCAATAGATGGATTAATAGAGTTGAAAAAAGAATTAAAATTTTCATCTGATGATTTAGATGATATTGATATCGGCTTGTCAGAAACTGCTTTGAACATAATTGGTTATCCATTAACTGACAAGCAACACCCTAAAAGTGTTGTTGACGGTCAGTTTTCGATGCCATTTTGTGCTGCAGTTACAGTTAAAAGTGGTGGATTGCAATGGGATGATTATAAAAATCATCTAAATAATAAAGATACACTCTCATTATGTAATAAAATAAAGGTAAGCCCTGACGAGGATGCAGAAAAATGTTGTCCCGAATATATGAGTGCCAAAGTAAAAGTTGTGGTAAAAGGAGAAAAATACGAAAAATTCGTTAAAATTCCTAAAGGAGAACCAGAAAACTTTATGGAGGATGTAGAGTTTATATCAAAATTTAAGGGATTAACTGAGCCATATCTATCAAAACAAAGAGTCGATCAATTGACAGATTTAATGCTTAAAATTGATCAAGCTAACAATGTAAATTCAATTTTTGAATATAGTCAGATTGATATTTAGATTTATTAAGGAGTAAGTTTATGAATGATCAAAGAGTTCTAGAAGTCGAGCAAAAAAGTCCTGTTTCAGAAGAAGATAATCTAATTATAGACACAGTAAATAAGTTTCTTGAAAGAGATGTAAAGCCATTTGTTAAGGAGTTTGAATCAGAAGATAAATACCCTCAATTAATTGCTGATAAAATGGCAGATTTAGGTCTTTTTGGAGCAACGATATCCCCAGAATACGGAGGCTTGGGTTTATCGGCAGTTACTTATTCCAAAATTGTGGAAAACGTCTCTGCAGTGTGGATGTCTGTATCAGGTATTTTTAATTCTCATTTAATAATGTGTGCGGCTGTTGAGAGGTTTGGTTCCGAAGAGATGAAACAGTATTATCTTCCAAAGTTTGCATCCGGTGAAATAAGAGGTGGTATTGCATTAACTGAACCAGACTGTGGAACTGACCTCCAATCAATTAAAACAAAAGCAGAAAAAGTAGGCGATGACTACATCATAAATGGGACTAAAACTTGGATAACAAATTCAGTTCAGGGTTCAATTTTAGCAGTTTTAGTCAAGACTGACACAAATATTAAACCTGCCCATAAGGGAATGAGTTTAATACTTGTAGAAAAAAAGCACGGATTTGTAGCTAGAAAATTAAAAAAACTTGGATATAGAGGTATTGATACAGGAGAAGTGCAACTTGAAAATGTAAAGGTGCCTAAGTCTAACCTTATTGGTGAAATAGAAGGTAAGGGTTTACAGCAAATTCTAGCTGGCCTTGAGTTAGGTAGAATAAATGTAGCTGCAAGGGGTGTTGGAGTTGCTAGAGCATCTCTAGACGATTCTATAGAGTATGCTAAAACTAGGAAAACTTTTGGTAAGCCTATAAGTGAACATCAATCAATTCAAATTAAATTAGCAGAAATGGCAACAAAGCTTGAGGCGTCGAGGTTACTAACAGAGCAAGCCGCAAAAGCATACGATTCAGGAAATAGGTCTGATTTGCAGGCAGGAATGGCTAAACTTTTTGCTACTGAAACAGCATTGTTTAATTCAACCGAAGCAATGAGAATTCATGGTGGATTTGGATATTCTCCAGAATATAATATTGAGAGATATTATAGGGACGCACCTCTATTAGCCATAGGTGAGGGTACTAACGAATTACAAAAACTTATTATTGCCAAGCAATTAGTTTCAGATAATTAAAAGTACTGATTATAAAAAATTGTTGTACTAAAAGCGCTTACCCCAACTAGTAATCCCATAATTGGTTTTTTGGGCAAGCATAAAAATACGATTACCCCAATCACGAATGGTATTAATCTTTCAAGCATATTAGTTTGAGCTAAGGCGCCAGTAGGGAAGAAAATAATTCTAACCATCAATCCTGTAGTCATCGCAAAGGCAACAGCATTTATCCATTTTGCAAAAAGGCCATCTTTATCGATTTTGCTAGATAATGTAACACCAAGAATTCTCCAAATAAAAATACCTAGCCCTGCGACTAATAACATAAACCAAGGCATCAACTCTGGGCTAATAAATGAAAGATCATGCATTAGATTTACCTTTTTTTAAAAGATAATTAATTAAAAGTCCCAACGTTCCGCCAACCAAACCGCCAATAATTATACTCCAATCACCAATATACGGATAAAGAATGGGTCCTATTATGCCTCCGCTTACAACAGCAACCCTATAATATAATTCTACAGCTCTTAACATTAAAATTGTTATATATAAGGGCATTATGAAAACAGGAATGGAGACAATGTCAGTCGGCAGAATATCGTATAATTTAAAACCTATAATTGTTGTGAATGTATTAATAGTTATTAGAGCTAAACTTAGACCTCTAAAAAAACTTAAAAGCTCTTTCTCTTGAAACTCATTTTTAATTTTTATTAACTCAGCCCAGCCAGTTGGACTTATGAGGTGTGCCCACAATAATTTTGAAATGAATGGTATTTTGTGACTATGAATATTCATTAAAGTCATACCAGATAAAACTAAAAAAAACTGTCTCATATTCGCCAGCAAGACTGTTGTGAAGAGCAAAAATATTGGTGTGCCTACAGTATACAATGATACAAATATAACCATTCCTGGCATACTCCAAAGTACAATCAATGAACCAACGGTCAGATAAAGATCAAGACCAGCTTCACCAGCGAAAACTCCAAAGCCAAACATAGCTGCACTCATTCCTATTCCAGGAAAACCAAAACCGGTTAAAATACCTTTTTTAAAGGGACTATAATTTTTCTTCATAAATTTATTTTTTCTAAATTATTGTTTTGCTATTAGATCTATTTCAACCGACGCACCAACAGCAAGGCCAGTCACACCAATACATGTTCTTGCAGGAAGTTTATTTTCATCAAAATAAGATTTATAGATTTTATTTACTTTATCAAAATCTTGAAAATTTACTAAATAAACCCTTACAAATGTTACCCTTTCCAAAGATGATCCTGACTGTTTTAAGACGTCCATAAGGTTCTTCATAACTTGATGAGTTTGTTCTTCTACGTCATTACTAACTAGTACGTCTGGATTATTTGGTAATGTTGGCATCTGTCCAGTAACAAAAATAAAGTCACCTGCCTTTACAGCATGGCTAAACGGCCCTACTCTTTTAGGACCATTTTCAAATACTAAATGTTCTATATCCAATCGACTGCTCCTAGTTAGATTATTTGTTGTCAAAAGCGTTATTTCAAATAAACTTATATTAACAGGGGGACTTTTCAATGAGATTTACAAATAAAACTGTATTTATTACAGGCGCTGCTGGGGGTATAGGTCGTCAAACTGGATTAAGTTTTGCCAAGGAAGGTGCCAATGTAGCTGTTTCAGATCTAGATTTTGAAATGGCTGAAAGAGTTGCAAATGAAATAAAATCAGCTGGCGGTATTGCAGAACCTTTCAAATTAGACGTAACAAATCAGAATGAAACAATTGAAACAATGAATAATGCCTACAAACATTTTGGAGGCTTAGACGTAGCATTTTGTAATGCTGGTATAAGAGAAATTGTTTCTCCTTTAGAGTTATCTATCGAGGAATGGAGAAAGGTTATCGATATAAATGTTACCGGTGTTTTTATCACTGCTCAAACATTTGCAAAACACTGCATAAAAGAAAAAATAAAAGGTAACATAGTTATTACATCATCAACTTTAAGTGTAACCGCAGCGCCTAATAGATGTGCTTATACTTCATCTAAACATGCTACAGCTGGAATGACTAAACAATTAGCGATCGACTTGGCTAAGTATGATATTAGGGTTAATGCAGTGGGGCCAGGTGTAATTCGGACACCTTTAACAGAAAGATATTTCCAAGATGAAGAAGCTTCTCAAAAAGTAAGAAACTTACACGCTATGAAACGTTGGGGAGAACCCAATGAGATTTCGAGTGCCGTTTTGTATTTAGCCAGTGAAGAAGCAAGCTTCTGTACAGGCACAAACTTAATTGTAGATGGTGGTTGGACAGCTGGTAAGGATTGGTAGTTAATTTATTTTTTCTAGAACTGGATGCAAGTATTTTAAAAACTCTTCTGGGTTTTCACTCATTGGAAAGTGACCAACATTCTTCATTTTAACCATCTCGATTCCAATGGTGTCAGCAAGAGACTTTGTTTCTTCTGGAGTTGCAGAATAATCATATTCACCTGTAAGTAAAAATATTGGACATTTTGAATTATTTATTTTTTTAATTTCTGTTCCAATATTTCCATCAAATTTATAAAAAAATAAATCTCCTTTAAAAATACCTGGTCCACCTTGCATATAATGCCACATAGTCTCAAACTTATCATTTTCAGGGCTAGTTGGAGCCATTAAACCATAGGCAATTCCGCCACAGACTTCACCTCCATGTACATCTTGCCTATGAAGCCAACTAATATCGTAATAAGGATCTAAATGTCCGGCACTTTGAAGTCCTATTAGGGCTTTAAACTTTTCAGGGAAATGTATAGCTAGATGTAGAATGATTCTACCGCCTATTGAACAGCCCATTACAACCGGCTTAACTAATTCTAAACCGTCTATAAAGCTCATTATTTGAGAAATATATGACTCAGTTGAAAGTTTATAATGCCCAACTTGTGAATTTTCGGGAGGTGACGATTTACCATGCCATGGCATATCAAAAACTATAACACGATATTTTTTTAATATTTTTTTATCGTTTAGAAGAGCTCTGTATTGTCTTCCATCAGAGCCTGCAGTATGAAGACAAACTAAAGGAATACCCTCACCAGCTTCTTCCCAGTAAATTCTGTGTTTAACTCCGTCTATTTCAAATTTACCGTAATTACCAGTTATAGGCTCTTTTTCAATTTTCACGATTACTCTCCGTTGGTCTAAGAGAAGCTAGGAGCAATTTGAAGTATAGCAGGTGTGACATTAAGGGATGGAGATCTCCTTCAAATTTTAAAACCTTTCTTCTAAGCATTGCGATAATGTCATGTGATCCTGGTTGAGGAGTTGATTGCAAAAATTTTAACCACTCATTCTTTGAAGCCGTTAATTTAAAAATATAGCTTGGCATTACAAACGGCCCTTCTTCGACATTTGTTACATTGCCTTTTTCAATACTAATTAAATATTCATCATCAACAGTGCTTATCATAAAACATGTATTAAGGTACTGCGCCATAATTGAAAGTTGGCTTCGTCTTTCATTTTTTTCAATTAATGATTTAAACATACAAATCTCGAAACATATTTTGTAAAGATTGGCATATTATTAATTTATTACCAATTAGATTTTTTATTTGATATGTTAATAAATAATTATAAGTCTGGAGGATTAGATGAACGGAGCAGAAAGTTTAGTTGGCACTCTATTAGAAGGAAATGTAGACGTCTGTTTTACTAATCCAGGAACATCTGAAATGCATTTTGTAGCAGCTTTAGATAAATACGATAAAATGAGAAGTATTTTATGTCTATTTGAGGGTTGTGCTACAGGAGCAGCTGACGGTTACTTCAGGATGAAAAGAACTCCGGCCTCTACTTTACTACATTTGGGTCCTGGTTTGGCTAATGGTCTTGCAAATCTTCATAATGCAAAGAAGGCTAGTTCAGGAATAGTAAATATTGTTGGAGAGCACGCCCTTGATCATATAAAACTCAATGCTCCATTGACTTCGGATATTGAAGGGATAGCAAGACCTGTTTCTCATTGGGTTAAAACCAGTAAATCATCAAAAGATATTGCAGTTGATGGAGCTGAGGCGATTGAAATGGCAAATATTAATCCAGGCCAAATTGCTACTTTGATATTACCTGGTGACACTGCATGGAATGAAGGAAACGCAATTCAATCTATTAAGTTAAAAAATAAATATAGTACCGTTTCCTCAAATTTAATTGATGAAGCTGTAATAGCTCTTCGTGAAGCTAAAAATCCCCTAATACTTGTAGGTGGTTCAGCGTTAGAAGAAAAAAATCTAATAAAGCTAGCAAAAGTAGCTGATAAAATAGGTTGTCCAATGAAAACAGATTGGTTTAATGCTCGATTAGATAAAGGTGCAGGAAGAATAAACTCAGTTAGAATTCCTTACGTGGTTGATAAAGCTGTTGAAGTTCTAAAAGACTTTGACAGCATTATAATTATAGGAGCAAGGCGACCTGTTGCTTTTTTTGCATATCCAAATAAACCAGGTGTGCTAACACAAGAAAGTACAAAGTTTATTGAATTAGCTTCACTTTCAGATGACATTACTAGTGTTATTAATGAGTTATCAGATAAAGTGGGAATTAGTGATAATAAACCAAGCACAGTTTCAGAACTCAAAATTCCTGATATTCCAAGTGGTCCCATCAATCCAACTTCGCTTGGTATGGTTTTGGGTGCTCTTATTCCAGAAAACGCAATAGTTGTAGATGAATCTGTAACTACTGGAAGAGAATTTTTTTATCAAACAGCTGGTTCTTATCCACATACATGGCTTAATAATTGTGGGGGATCAATTGGTTTTGGAATGCCAGTTGCCATAGGTGCGGCAGTTGCATGTCCTGACCAAAAAGTTATTTCCTTAGAAGGAGATGGTAGTGCGATGTATACTGTCCAGTCTTTGTGGACAATGGCAAGAGAAAATTTAGACATAGTCGTATTAATATTCGCAAACCAAAGTTACAAAATTCTTCAAGGTGAGTTAACGAACGTTGGTGTTGATAATCCAGGCAAATCAGCTTTGGAAATGTTATCTTTAAAAGATCCATCTTTAGACTGGGTATCAGTATCCAAGGGTATGGGAGTTGATGCAGTTAGAGTAGATAATATAGAAGACTTAGTAAAAAATTTTAAGCATGGATTAAAAGACAATGGCCCATTCTTAATTGAAGTTATGATCTAAAGAATTTCAGCGTAACAAAATTGTAATAATTTAAGTCTATAAAAACTAAGTTTTGAGAATTCATAAAGTTGGAATTGATGAATTTAAGGTAGATTCTTACTGAATGAAACTCAAAACTCCAATTTTTGAGGCTAAATTGTCTTTAAACCTAACAACAAAAAAAATTATTAGTCATAAAAAAGATAGATATTTTGATCGTGAAATTAGTTGGTTGTCTTTTAATGAAAGGGTTTTGCTTAAAGCGTATGATAAAGCAATCCCATTTGGTGAAAGATTAAGGTTTGTAACCATTTCATCAGAAAATTTAGATGAATTCTATATGGTTAGAATAGCTGGATTACTTCAGTTAATTAGTCAAGGCTCTAAAATAGTTCCAGAAACTGGAATGAGGGCAGATGAATTATTAAAATCTGTACTGAGTGCTTCCAAAGATTTAAAAAATAAACAACAAAAATGTTTGAAGTATTTATTAAATCAAGAAGAAGATTGTAATGTTTCAATTTTATTTGAAAATCAATGGAATAAAAATGAATTAAAGTGGCTTGAGGAATATTATGAACAAAATATTTTGCCACTTCTCACTCCAACTACATTAGACCCCGCACATCCTTTTCCATTTATTCAAAATAAAGGTAAGTGTGTGTTAATGGAAATGAAGGATACCAACGGTAACAATATTAACTGCGTGGTTTTACTTCCTGATAATATTGATAGATTTATAAGGTTACCAGGTGAGCACCAAAAATATGCAATGTTGGAAACACTAGTCACAAAGTTTGTTCATTTAATCT
>Ga0209036_1000058_pt1 | contig 38565 bp, 36 predicted proteins | sample MarorgKNORR_S2LV_3_FD_188222 | JGI IMG/M metagenome (GOLD analysis project Ga0209036, IMG submission 188222) | Marine microbial communities from the Southern Atlantic Ocean, analyzing organic carbon cycling - DCM_A/KNORR_S2/LV (SPAdes) (version 2) | ecosystem: Environmental > Aquatic > Marine >... | reverse complement strand
TTCACCTATGGTGAGGAGGCAAAGAAATTAGTTGGAAGAGTGCCTGATTCTATTGAGTTAGTTAAACCATTAAGAGATGGTGTTATTTCAGAAATTGAATATGCAGAGGAGTTAGTAAAAACATTATTGTCTAAAGCTATTGGAAGATCTTACTCAAGGCCAAGAATAATTATTTGTGTTCCTAATGGTGTAACTAGCGTTGAGCAAAGATCTATTGAGACTGCGGCACACGCAACAGGAGCTTCAGAAGTTTTCACTATTGAAGAGCCAATGGCTGCTGCGATTGGTGCTAACTTACAAATTTTTGAACCATTTGGAAATATGGTAATTGATATTGGTGGTGGAACGACAGAGATTGCTGTTATTTCTATGGGCGATGTTGTTAATGCTAACTCAGTTAGAGTTGGTGGCGAAGATATGACTGATAAGTTAATTGAATGGCTTAGAAGTGAACATGCAATGTTAGTTGATGAAGGAATAGCAGAGTCATTAAAACATGCAGTAGGATCTGCTTATCAGTATGATAAAGAACCTCAAGTAACAGTTACAGGTAGAGATATAGTAAAGGGTGTTCCAAAGCAAGTATTGTTAGAAGCATCAGATGTTAGAAATGCTCTCGCACCAGTGGTTAGTGAAATCATTGAAGCTGTAAGAATCTCATTATCACAGACACCCCCAGCTTTAGTCTCTGATATTGATAAATATGGTGCATGGTTAACAGGTGGGGGATCAATGTTAAAACAACTTGATAGAAAAATTGCAGAAGAACTCGGAATACCAATAAATATGACCGAAGATCCATTAAGTACAGTAGTTGTAGGCTCAGGAATTTGTCTTGAGAGGTTTGATGACTATAAGACAGTATTAAAATCTTCAGATAAACCTAGTTAATAAATGAACCAAGAACCCCAAAAAAGAAGATCTTATATAATTTTTATACTATTTATTTTCCTTTCAGGTTCAGTTTTTTTTGCAGATCTATTTTCAAACAAAAAATTTTCAAATATAATTTCTGATAGAATCGATTTTTTATTTCCAGTAAGTGAAGAAGCCGTAGGTTTATTTGGCTCTGTAGAGTTTGATTTATTAAAAAATAAAAATGATCTCATTAATGAAAATGCAAGATTAAAAAATGAGGTTATAGAACTAAGAAAGCTTAAATTAATTAATGAAGAATTAACTCAAGAAATAAAATCAAACAATGAGTTAATTAAGAATGTTGATCTTGAGAATATCGTTTATTACAAATCATCTATATTGGTAAAAAATACTGAGGAAGAGTATCTCATCTCTGGTGGTAGGAATATTAATTTAGAAAAAAATGACTTAATTTTAAATGAAGAAGGTTTTGTTGTAGGTTATGTAGTCAAAATATTTGATGACCACTCTTTAATCAATACAATAATCAATACAGAATTTTCTATTCCTGGGATTGATAAATATGGAAATCAATATCTTATTACTTCCAATAGGGAAGAATTGTTAGTCAATTCAATTGCTGTTGAAGAAATCAATTTAAACATTGATTATATTTCTACAGATGTGGCTTTCAATCATTTAGGAAAATTTCCAATTGTTAAACTTTCAAATGTAGAGATTTCAAACGCCAACAATAAAATTTCAGCAATAGTTGACATAAATTATACTTTTAATTTTGACTCAAACATATACATAGTGAAAGACAAATGAACACTCTAAGACAGATCAGTTTTATAGTTTTATTTATTTTTATACTAATTTTTGAATTGTTAATTGGGATTATTGGCGAGTTTCCTGAATTGAGAATATTACCTTTTCTTATTCTTTTATTTTATATTTCGTCAGAAAAATTCTCTAATTCTTTTGTTTTAGCATTTTTCTTCTCGGGCATTTATTATGATCTTTTTTATACATCTAATTATTTTGGATCTACTAGTGCGAAATTTATTTTGCTAGGAATCATTGTTAATTTTATCTACAATAAAATAAATCAAAATATTTATGGTGAATTCTTAGCTTTTTTTGTTGCAACAATAATTTATAAGATTGAATCTATTGTTTATTCATTTACTATTTACCAATTAACAATTATTTTTTTAATAAGTGTAATCAATTACTTTTTATTTAAATTAATCAACATTACTCTTAAAAGGGATGTTTTTAAGAAATCGATATAATTACCTAGCTTTAATTTTTGTCTCATACTTCATATTCATTATTTATAACATTTTCTCTTTACAGATATTAAATAGTAGTGACTCAATTAAAAGAATAGATCAACAGACTTTGGATGTATTTTATTTAACACCTCCTAGGGGAGAGATTTATGATACTAATAATGAAAAATTAGCCACATCTTCACTTGAGCCACATTTGTTTATAAATTTAAGAAAAATAAATAAGGATAATATTGATCAATATAAACAATATTTGAAATACAATTTTCAGGAACTTAAAAATAGTGATTTAGAAGAAATTTTTTCAAGTAAAGAGATTCTCTATTTAGTAAGAAATATTAATGACTTAGATTATTTAGAAAGACAGGCTTTGCAAGAGCTAGATGCGTTTGAAATATTTGACTATCCAATAAGGGAATATACTTATATGAATATTGCATCTCATATAATTGGTTACATTGGTAAGCCAACATCTGAAGATTTTGAAGAATTTCCAAATACCATAAAAACTGGCATTGTTGGCAAGAGTGGTGTGGAGAAATATTATGAAAACCAATTATCTGGTAAAGCGGGTGAAGTAGTTTTTAAGGGTGACGAGATTGTAGATTTTATTCTCCCTGAATCAGGAGAAGATCTTTATTTAACAATAGATATTGAAACTCAAATAGTTGCAACTGAATCATTGTTAGAAGGCATAAAGCTTGCGAACGAAAATTTTGAATCCGAAAATATAATTCAAAAAGGATCAGTTGTTGTTATTGATGTAGACACTGGTGAAGTTTTGACAATGGTATCTCTTCCAGATTTTGATCCTAATAAGTTTGTTAAAGGTATATCTTCTTTTGATTTTAATCAGCTTAACAGAATTGAGGCGTTTAATAATTTTGCCATACAAGGACTATATCCGCCAGGTTCTGTTTTTAAAGTAGTAGCATATTGGCTAGCTGAAAATGAGGGTTTGTTTCCTGATGGGATTTCATCAAGAAGTAATAGAATGAAATGCGAAGGAAATTTATCTTTTAGTTTTATTGACGGTTCTCAACAAGTTTATAACGACTGGAAAGAAGATGGTCACGGAAATGTAAATTTAAGTTCAGCCATCCAGCAATCTTGCAATGTCTATTTTTGGGACATAGCATTAAAAATATGGAGAACTTATGAGGGGAACGAAAATGAATCAATTTTACAAGAATATGCGAGGAATTTAGGATTTGGTAAAGTTACAGGTATTGATCTTCCCTTTGAAAAATCAGGTGTTGTTCCAGATAGAGATCTTTTTGAAGAATGGACAATAACTAGACCTGAATTAGTTAGACCAGAAGGTTGGCTTGGCGGTGATTTAATGAACTTGATAGTTGGTCAAGGAGCTATTACTACTACTCCCATGCAAGTTGCTAGTGCATATAAAACTTTATTAACAGGATATTCATCAGCACCTTACCTTGATAAAAATATAGATTCTGTTCAGAAGGTTAAAAATTATGATATCAATGATGACTTTATAGAATTTTTACTTAGTGATTTAAATTTGGTAACTAATAAAGATGGTACAGCTTATTTTGCATTTGAAGTTTTAGGAAGAAAAGCAAATGACATAGGTGGAAAAACTGGTACGGCCCAAAACCCAGGGGATAAAAATAATACTTCTTGGTTCGCTGGTGTTGATTCAATTTCCAATCCAAAGTATGTTATTGTTACAGTTGTTGATGAAGGCGGTTCAGGGAGTGCAGTTGCAGCACCTATATCAAGAAGAATTATACAACATCTTATAGGTGAAGACTTAACACCTGTAAAGTTTGGGGAAATAACCGAATGAGAGAAAGAAAAATTACTTTACTTGGACCAGAAGGCACTAATGTATCCATCTTTTTTTTATTTTTGATTTTCAATGTTATTTCTTGGTTTACTCTCTTTGTCTTAACAGAGGGCATTGAATTAAATTTTAATAATATATTGATCAGGCAAATAGTTTTTACTTTGCTATCAGTGGGTGTATTTTTTCTATTAACTTATATTTCAATTGAAAATTTGAGGAAATATACTGACTCTTTCTTTATAATAATTGTAATTTTATTGGCCGCGCTACTTAGGACTACGCCAAAAGCAGGTGTTAGACGTTGGTTTGACTTAGGTCCAATAGATTTTCAACCATCTGAATTTGCAAAAGTTATTGTAGTGTTGTTTATTGCTAACTTTTTTATTCAAAGGAAATCTAAGTATCCATTGTTTTTGTATTTAGGGCTAATTCTAATGTTGATATTACAACAGCCTGATTTGGGAACTTCAATCATTATTGGTTTTGTAATTTTTTCAATGATTTTTGTTAGTGAAATAAAAATAAGAAATTTTGTGTTAATAGTTTTATTAGTGATTTTAGCCTTCTTTCTATTTCTGGAGGCAGGTCTAATAAATGAGAATCAACTTGATAGAATAAATAGTTTCTTTAGTGTAGATGAGGATTTTCAACAATCCCAGAGTAAATTATTGATATCTAGTGGAAGTTTATTTGGTCAATATTTCGAATTAGAAAAAGTTAGTAAAATATTTGTTCCCGTAGAAACCACAGATTTTATTTTTGCGGCTTATGCATATAATTTTGGTTTTATTGGAGTTTTGTTAATTTTATTTCTATGGTTTGTATTCTTTTTTAGACTGACGCAAATTTTGAGCATATCAAATTCAGATTTTGACAAGTTTGTTATTACAGGCTTTATAACTTTATTGGCTTTTCAGATAATTGTAAATATTTCAACAATAACAGGATTACTTCCTTTGACTGGCTTACCATTCCCTCTTCTAAGCTTAGGAGGCTCTTCAATGGTCTCAACAGCAGTAATATTTGGAATTACAAACCGAATTTTTATAGAAAATAACTTAGTTATTTAATATTCAAATCATATTAACCTTAAAATATGAGTTTTTTAATATATTTTTCACATCAGTTATTTGGAGGTTTAAATGTTTGGTATATTCAAGAGATCAACTGTAGTACGTAAAAGTGAAGACAAATTTGATAAATCAGAAACAAAATGGTTTAAAGGTCAAAAAGTAAAAATTAAATCTGGAACAACTAGTTCTAGTTCGTTTAACAATAGAGAGAAACAAAAAGCTTCAAGACAAACTTGGTTTAGAGAGAAGCCATTACCAGTTCCAGTCGTAGATAAAAAGCAGATGTTAATTAGCTTCAAGGGTGGCTCTTCTAAAATAGCTATATTGGAAGGTGCGACTTTAGTTGAGTATTACACTGCAGAGTCAAAATCAAAATCATTGGTTGGGAATATTTATTTAGGAAAAGTAAAAAATATTTTACCAGGAATGGAGGCAGCGTTTGTCTCGTTTGGAGAAGAAAAAAATGGTGTCTTATATGTAGCTGATGTTGCTGGCTCAAGAAGAAATTCAAAGATAGAAAATATATTAAAACAAGAACAAGAAATACTTGTTCAAGTTGTAAAAGATGCGATGGGTGAAAAAGGAGCAAGGCTTACAGGACAAATATCTTTTCCAGGAAGATATTTAGTTTTAATTCCAAACTCAAATACAAAAGGTATCTCAAGGAGACTTCCAGATGAAGAAAGAAATAGACTCGATAAAATTATTAGAAAAATAAAACCAGACGGCTTTGGTGTAATAGTAAGAACTGCAGCAGAAGGTGTGAATGAATCATCTTTAAAAAATGATATTGATAAATTAATTAGTGAGTGGGATGAAGTTTCAGAAAACAAAGCTGGAACGGCACCAATTCTTATCCATGAAGAGCCTGATTTATCGGTAAAGGTTATAAGAGAACACTTAGGAACAAACTTCAAGAAACTACTTATTCAAGGTGATAAGTATTTTGATGAAATTAAAGATTATATAGATGAAACATCTCCGGAATTAAATGAGATTGTTGAGAACTACAATGACGAGCTTGATTTGTTTGAAAGATACCATATAGAAGATCAAATCAAAAAGGCTTTGGATAGGAAAGTTTGGCTTCCTTCAGGTGGGCATTTAATTATTGACAGAACAGAAGCTTTAACTGTAATTGATGTAAACACAGGAAAATTTGTTGGTAAAGACAGCTTAGAACAAACTGTTTATGAAAACAACCTTGAAGCATCAGAGGAGATCGCAAGACAATTAAGGTTAAGAGATATTGGTGGAATAATTGTTATAGATTTTATTGATATGGAATCAACAAAAAAACAAGATTCATTACTTCAAAAATTTAAACAAGAGCTAGCTAAAGATAAGACAAGAACACAAGTGTTCAATATATCAAGATTAGGGTTAGTTGAGATGACAAGAAAAAATGTTTCAGCAGGTCTTATAGAAAGCTTTTCAGAAGAATGTGAAGAATGTAGTGGTAGAGGTTTAATTATCAATGATATTTTTTCCAATAATTCTATAGAAGATAATTTACTTGAATCAGATGCCGTAGTAGAGTAGTTGAGTTATGAGTAAATATGCAGTTATAGAAGTTGGCTCTAGGCAAGAAAAAGTTGTCGAAGGAGATATTTTAGAAGTTCCAAAAAGCTTTTCATTAGAATCAATGAATCCAATACTGCTCAGTCCAAGAAAAGGGTCAATAGTGACTGATAAAAAAAGTTTATCTCAATGCTCAGTTGATTTAGAACTAATAGATGAGAAGAAATTAAAGAAAATTAATATATTCCAATATAAAAACAAAACAGGAAATAGAAGAAGAGTTGGATATAGGGACGAAGTAAAAGTAGTTAAAGTTAAATCAATATCAAATAATAAATCAGGAGAGGAAGAGTAAGATATGTCAAAAACTAAAGCTGGTGGTTCAACTAGGAATGGTAGAGATTCAGAGTCCAAAAGGCTTGGAACAAAAGTTTTTGATGGACAAGATATCTCTGCTGGTTCAATTGTTGTTAGGCAAAGAGGAACAAAAATACATCCTGGTGAAAATGTCTCAAAAGGTGGGGACGATACATTATTTGCAAAGGTTGATGGAGTTGTAAAATATTCATCAAGGAATGGTAGAAAATTAGTCAATATCATTCCAAAATGAAATGTTTGTTGATAATGTTGAGCTAAGCTTGCTATCCGGAGCAGGCGGCTCAGGCTCCATAAGTTTTAAATCTAAAGGCACTAAAAGCTCTCCTAATGGTGGTAGTGGCGGAGATGGTGGTTCAATCTATTTCAAAACAGACAAAAAAATTTATGACTTTAGTTCAATTTATTCAAATAGTTCATTCAAAGCTGAGAATGGAGAAGATGCCGGAAAAGATTTTCAAGATGGAAAAAGTGGAAAAGATCTATTTATAAGCATTCCTATAGGTACCTCTATATTGATTAATAACGAAAAAGTCGCAGAAATACTTGAAGAAGATATAAGTTATCTAATTTGTAAAGGAGGTAAAGGAGGAAAGGGTAACAAAGAACTAATATCAAAAAGAAATCCAAACCCAAAAATATCTGAATCAGGAGAAAAAAGAAAAAAAATAAATGTGAGTCTTCAGCTTAGTTTAATTACTGATATTGCAATATTGGGATTACCTAATTCAGGCAAAAGTACATTAATTAAAACATTAACTAACTCAAATGCTAAAACTGGATCTTACCCATTCACAACAATTTCTCCTAATTTAGGAGTCTTTGAAAGCAAACAAAAAAACCTATTAATTTGTGATTTACCAGGACTAATAGAAGGTGCTTCAGAAGGAGTTGGCATGGGAGATTCAATCTTAAAGCATTTAAAAAATACAAAAGTCTTAATTATGTTATTAGATCCAAGCAATGAAGAATATAACGTAGAGGAGCAAGTAAAACTAATTGAATCAGAAATTTATAAACATAATAAGGAGTTGAGTAATATTCCAGTTATAAGTGCGGTTAATAAATCAGACTTAGGTTTTGAAAAAAATAATTTTTTAAATATTTCTGCAAAAAGTAGTCATGGTATAGATAAGTTGATAGAAAATATAGAAGAATTTGAATTTAGCAAACTTAATACGGTAAATAAAAGTTTTGAAAAGATAAGCTTAGAAAATGAAGATTTTTCTATAAAAAGAAAAAATGATAGATGGGAAATAACAGGACAACTAGCAGAGAGAATTACTAATTTAAATGGAAATGAATACGATGTGTTTAATGAGATTTCATATAGATTTGAGAATTCAGAAATACCCGCTGAACTTGAAGAGATGGGCATTAATAAAGGAGATTTAATAAAATTAAATAATTCGGAGTTTGAATATGAAAAGTAAAAAAAATATAGTTTTAAAAATTGGAACAACTTCAATTATTAAAGATGGAGAGTTAAACAAAGACTTAATTAATTCTCTTGCGTCTTCTATAAGAGAACACAAACAAAATGGATTCAATTTTATTATTGTTACATCTGGTGCCGTACAATTAGGTGCAAATGAGTTGAATTTAGAACAAAGACCAACGGCTTTAAAATCTCTACAGGTTGCCTCTTCAGTTGGACAAATTACTTTAGTTAACTCTTTTAAGGAAATATTTAAAACTAAAGACTTAAGAATAGCTCAAGTATTAATGTCTAAAAATGTTCTTGAAGATCGAAATCAATTTATAAATACATCAGATGCACTAAATGAATTAATAGCACAAGATATAATCCCAGTAATTAATGAAAATGACATTGTTGCAACTGAAGAATTAAAATTTGGAGATAATGATAGACTTTCTGCAATAGTGGCAATTGTTGTTAAAGCTGAAAAATTAGTCTTAATAACTAATCAGGAAGGATTATTTGATTCTGATCCTGAGAAATCAAATAATGCAGAAAAAATAAATTATATTGAGTACGACTCAGAAGAGTTAGCTGAATTGATTCCACTATCAGCAACAGGAGAAGGTGTGGGAGGTTTTTCAACAAAAATTATGGCTTCGCAGATGGCTGGGTTTTCAGGTATTCCAACACAAATTATTACTTGGTCTGATGACTGTATTAAGAAAGTAGTTAATAGTGAAGACATTGGAACTTTAGTAAGACCTTCTTCAAAGAAAGTAAAACTTAAGAAACTATGGATTGCTTACGGCATGCCAGTAATCGGTAAAATTATCATAGATGATGGAGCAAAAAATGCTTTAACAAAGGACGCCTCTTTATTATCTATAGGAATTAAAGAAATAAAAGTACCATTTGAAATAAATGATGGAGTTGAAATTTTTGATAGTAATGATTTATTGATAGCAAAAGGAATATCGAAAATATCTAGTAAAGAGTTTAGTTTAGGCAAAGAAGCTGAAGGTAAAGTGGTTATTCATAAAGATAATTTATTAATCTTATAAAACATTTTAAATATCTGAAAAATCAAATTAATCTTGATATGTGTTTAAAGAAATTGGCGAAAAAGCAATAGCTGCATCTAAAGAGATAAATCAATTAAATTCAGATGTAAAGAATAATCTTATTAAAGATATGTCAGAGCAGCTTATTGAGGATACTGACTTGATACTTAAAGCAAATAAAAAAGACCTTGATAATGCTGAAGACCTTGATTTATCATCCGCCTTAGTTGACCGATTAACTTTAACAAAAGAAAGAATTGAAGGAATGAGTAATGGTTTGGAAAAAATCATTCCACTTAACGATCCTGTTGGTGAAGTAACAAAATCTTGGACAACAGATGATGGACTTAAAATTAACAAAGTGAGGTCTCCATTTGGAGTTATTGGGATTATTTATGAAGCAAGGCCGAATGTTACGAGTGATGTCTCAGCCCTATGTATTAAATCAGGAAATGCTGCTGTTCTAAAAGGATCTAGTTATTGTGTAGATTCGAATTCTGAAATATTGAATTCATTACAAAAATCCCTTGAGAAAAATAAAATAAACAAGAATGCTATTCAGCTTATTAAAAGCAAGGAAAGAGAAGATGCAATAAAATTTATGAAACTAACTGAATACATTGACTTGATTGTCCCAAGAGGTGGAAAAGGATTAATTGACACATTAGTAGAAAATGCAAAGGTCCCTTTTATTTTAGATGGAGATGGCAACGTACATCTTTATGTGCACGAAGATGCCAATACAGAATATGTAATTGACATAATAATTAATTCAAAAGTACAAAGACCAGGAGTTTGTAACGCACTAGAAACTTTGATATTAAATAAATCAATATATCAAAAAATGGGTAAAGAAATCATAAATGAGTTACTTAAGAATGAGGTAGAACTTTTTGTAGATGAAGTTATAGCTAATGACATATCTGATCTTGAAATAGCTAAAGATGAGCACTACATGACAGAATTTCATGATTTAAAGTTGGCAATTAAAATTGTTGACGATTTAGATCAAGCTATACATCACATCCAACAATATTCTTCCGGACACACCGAAGCTATCCTTACAGAATCTGAAGAAGCAAAAAATAAATTTTCAAAATCTTTAGATTCTTCAGTAATTTTTATAAATGCATCTACCAGATTCACTGATGGTGAAATGTTTGGCTTTGGTGCTGAGGTAGGTATTAGCACTCAGAAACTTCACGTTAGGGGTCCAATGGGATTAGAATCATTAACAAATGAAAGGTATGTTGTTGAAGGCTCAGGAACAATAAGACAATGAATATCAATGATTTAACAATAGACTCACTTGAGAAAGAAAACTACTTTGCAACGCAGGAACTTGTCGATGTAGTCAATGCTGCAATTTTTTTAGACAAACCTTTACTAATCGAAGGGCCTGCAGGAACTGGAAAAACCTTTTTAGCTAAAACACTCTCATCATTACTAAATCTAGAATTAATAAGACTTCAATGTCATGAAGGAATTGATGAGGACAAAGCTGTTTATGAGTGGAATTATAAAAAGCAACTTTTGTCAATACAAAGCAGCGAAAAGAATGAAAATCTTTTCGATGAAAAATACTTAATTAAAAGGCCTATTTTGACCGCATTAACAAATATAGAAAGTTCAATTTTTTTAATTGATGAAATTGATAGATCCGATGAAGAGTTCGAAGCTTTGCTATTAGAAATACTTGCTGAAAATCAAGTTACTATTCCAGAATTTGGAACAATAAATGGTAGTGATAATAGGGTAACAATTCTTACATCTAACAGTACGAGAGAACTCTCAGATGCGCTCAGAAGGAGGTGTATTTATTACTATTTAGATTTTCCATCGATTGATATTGAAAGCAAAGTTTTAATGAACAGCATAGATAAATTAGATGAAGATGATGCAAAAAAATTTGCTTCTCTTATATCATTTATTAGAAGCCTAAGTTTAAATAAAATTCCATCATTAATTGAGTCTGTCGAATGGGTGAAATATAACAATTCTAAAAACAATGAATCAATAAGATCTAATCTAGGTATTTTATTAAAAGATAAATCTGATCAAAAGAAATACATAGAGAAACTAGAAGAGTCCAATGAGTTTAACCAAGAATGAAATATTAAATTTTTCTGAATTTTGCAAAAATAACGATTATTTTATTCCAATAGATCAATTAAAAATATTTTTTGAATATAAGAAATTAAAGAATCTAAACAATTTCGAAAAGGAGCTTCTCTATTTGTATTTTTTAATTCCTAAAAGTAGGCAGGAGCAGGTTCATTTAAAGACTCTGATTAATAGATATTTCAAGTATTCAATAGAAATAAATGATTCGACAAGTTACTCGGTGCTAGAAGAATATTCTGACGAAGGGAATGATTTACATCAAATAATATCTGATCTAAATGAAGAAAATTATGATAAATTTGACATGCTTGTGAAAGGTATAATTGAAAATTTTGGTGATATAGACTTTTCAAGACCAGTCTCAAACGAATATTGGTTAAATCAAATTAAAAAAAGTATCAAATATCAGGAAACAATGATGTTATTTGGTAATTATGACTTTGACGAAATATCTTCTGTAACTAATTTAATAAACAAAAATAAATTTAATAATTTACTAGATATGAAAGTATTAGAAATATTAAGTGAGGAGCGTAACAAAGCTAAAGACTCATACCAGCCTTCTGAGCTTGAACCAAAAACACAATTATCAGAATTAGATTTTCTATATACCGATCCAAATGAAAGAAGAATTTTATTAGAACAAACATATAAATTGGGAAATAAATTAGCCATAAAATTTAAAAGGCACATAAAACAGGCAAGTAAAGGAAAATTACATTTTAGAAAAACAATAAGAAAATCTATGCAAACAGGAGGAATTTTCCAAAAGATTATAATGAGACCTAAATTGCTAAGGAAGCCAAATCTAATTATTGTTTGCGATATAAGCGGATCGATGGCTTTGTATTCACTTTTTGGAATAACATTATTATTTGGCATGGTAAGTAGATTTAATTCAATAAAAGCTTTTGTTTTTATTGATGGTTTAACTGATGTAACTAAAACTTTGAAACAACTAAAAAAGAATGAAATTGATTCAGTTTTACATAATTGGAATAGTTACGTAAAAGGTGATGGACATTCTGATTACGAAGCTTCATTTCAGGAATTAATTGACGAAAATAAAAAGCTTAATTCCAGAACAAAAAGTCTTATTGTGATTGGGGATGGAAGGAATAATTATAGAAATATATCTGAAGAACTTATTAATAATCTAAATAATCAATTTGAAAAAATTTATTGGATGAATCCTGAAAAGAAAAAGTATTGGAATACAGGGGATAGCCAAATAAAAAAGTTTGACGTTATATCTGAAACAACTTCTGAGGTAAGAAACTACAATCAATTACGTAATTTTGTAAACAATATAGATTTTAAGAAAACTTTAAAATGAAAAAAATAGGAATACTAGGTGGAACTTTTGACCCACCTCATAATGCACACTATGAGATTGCAAGAAGAGCCATTGAGCAATTTCAACTAGAGAGAGTAATATTTATTCCATCTGGAACTCCTTGGCAAAAAGACAGTAAAACTTCCTTTGAAGACAGATATAAAATGACTAATTTGTTAATTCAAGATAATAACTTGTTTGAATTAAGCGATATAGAGAAATCAGAAAAAAATCCATCTTATACTTTTGAAACACTAAATAACCTAGACCATCCAAAAGAAAGCTTGTATTTTATACTTGGCTCAGATACAGCAATAAACATCAAAACATGGAAAAATTATGAACAATTATCAGATCTTACACATTTTCTCATTGCATTAAGAAGTGAAGATAATACTGAAATGCTCAAGGAGAACTTTCCATTTGAATATGAATTAATTGATGGTGAAAAACTAAATTTAAGTTCTAGTGGATTACGAAAAAAATTAAAAGAAAATGAATTAAAAGAAAACGATTTACCTGAAAAAGTTTTAAATTATATAAATGAAAATAATCTTTATTGAATTTTTTTCTTTAATTCATCTAAATCTTTTTGCATCTCATCAAGTTTTTCTAATACATCGTCATTAGTATGATGATCCACAAAATTCTGGATAAATTTCACTGATATGATAGCTGTTACAGAAGAAATTAATGCTAGCCCTACAAACATTAAACCACTTGCTACAAACCTTCCAACAGTTGTCATTGGAGTAATATCACCGTAGCCTACAGTTGTTATAGTTACTAAAGCCCACCACATACCATCACCAAAAGATTTAACTTGAGGTTCGGTTACAAAAAATACAAATCCAAATATGGTTACGGAAGCAATTATTGTAACAAGAATTGTTCTTAGACGTTTACTATTGAAAGCTCTTAAAAAAAGTGTTAAAGCTCTTAAAAATATATTATCCAATTTTCTCCTCACTATTAAGAATAGTGTGTTTATTTTTTACATGGTAACATATTTAATAGTGACTGAAAGACAAACGAAAAACACAGAAAACTTTTTCCTCGATAGTGTTTTTGATATCTTACTCGTTCAAAAATGTACAAATATTAAAGTTTATGAAGTTGAGAAAAATAGTTATCTTGATGTAATTGTATTATGTAATGTTAATTCAAACACCCAAATGGTTTCGTCGGTTAAAAAACTTAAGGAATTAGTGAAATCTAAAAATAAAAACTTTTTTTCAGAAGGTTTAGATTCTTCATGGGCATTAGTTGAATTTGAAGGTGTAGGGATTCATTTCTTTACTGAGGAAGCAAGAGAGTACTACAATCTCGAGGATTTATTTTTTGATAGCAATCTAGTAAATCAATATGGCTAGTCTTTATAATTATGGGGCTGTAGCTCAGTTGGTAGAGCACGTGCATGGCATGCACGGGGTCAGGGGTTCAAATCCCCTCAGCTCCACAGATACTGGTGAAATTTTTGTATATTAAAGAGATATATTTACAAACTAAAGAACTAATAAGTTCACAATTCTTAATTGCAATTATTGCTGTACTTCAAGTCTCTTATGTTGTGAAACAGCTAGGAGTAGAGAATTTTGGTATGGTCACTTTAATTATTACATTACCTAGTCTAATTTTTAGAGCTACTCACTCTAGAAATAGCGATGTAACTTTACTGGCTTTGAAGAAAGGTAGCAATGTATTTACTGAATCTATAATTTTCGATTTCCTTATTGGCTTATTTTCTTTTAGTGTTTGTTTTTTAATTTTTTATAGTGAACTTGGAAGTTATTTTGGCATTAAAGAGATAACTCCTGTAATTTTGTTGTATTTATTTTCAAGAATCGTCCAGACTTTTTCTGAAACTTCGAAAGCAATTTTAATATTTCAAGGGAAAATGAAAAGCTTCTCTCTCCTAGAGTTTGTAACTGTACTAGTAAGATTTTTATCTATTTTGTTTTTATTTTCTATTAATGCAAGTATCGAAAATTATCTTATTTCACAAACAATATATTCATTAGGATATGGACTAATAGGTATTTATCTAGCTACCAAATATGAAAAATTTGAGTCGACAAATTTTGATAAATTATCAAAATACTTTAATCGGATTAAAAAATCTTATGGAAAACTAAGGTTTGATCAAATATTAGGATTAATTCCTCAACATTTTGATGTAATTCTTTTAGGTGTAGTAAGTGATATTAGTTCTGTCGGAATCTATAAATTTGCTAAAAAGCTTATAGAGCCAATTAATTATGTAGTAGTTACTTTTAATCCTTGGTTGCAAAATAAATTAAAGAATTCATATGAGACTTTTGAGATTAATACTTTCTTTAAACAGATATTACTTCCATTAAGTTTCCTAATATCAATATTCTATGTTGTTTTCGGAAGAAACATAATTTCAATTCTTGGTTCGGAAGAGTTTATTGATTCTTATGCTCCAATGTTGATTTTATTAATAGGTTTTATCTTTTATCTCTATACTTTCTGGATAAGACAGTACCTATTATTTAATGATTTGATTACTTTTCATGCCTATGGGAGATTGATTTATTCTGGAGTATTTTTATTATTGTCTATTTCATTAGTGGGGACTTATTCATCAATAGGTATTGCTATTTCATTATCTTCTGCCATGGTTTTACAAAAGACATATGAATACGTCATATATAAGAAAAAATTAAAATCATAAATTATTCACATTATCATAAAGATTATGAAATTAACTAAAGATATAAATTATTCAATTGTTATATTTTTTTCAATTTTCTTAATTTTTATGGACGCTTATGAGTTCTTTTCTATCCCTGTTTCCTGGATTGGAATGAGTTTGTTATTTCTTATTTCTCTATTCGAATACAAAGATCTCTTTAATGAAAACGTAAAGCACATATTAATTATTGCTATGTCTATTGTTTTAATTCCTCAGATTTTTTATTTATTATTTTTTGAATCAACTAACTCAGATCTTTCATATATTTTTTTGAGAATATATAATTTAGTTTCTTTTGTTTTTGTTCTTTTTTTTACAATTCATTATTTGCAAAAAGAAAATTTAAACTTGTTTTTTAAATTCACTAGGTATTTTATATTTATTTTTTCTGTAGCAACTATTTATATATTCCTTGCACAAATATTTGATTTATATGAACCTTTAAGAAACAGATCTAACACAAATATTTATGGTGAATCTGTTCAGTCAATATTTTGGTTAAGTGAACCCCACAGAGCAATGGGTACTTTTAGAGAGCCAGTATTCTTAGTTACTTTCTTCTTTCCAATTATTCTTTTGTATTTATACAACACAAAGGAAAAAAATATAATTATTTCAATTGTTGCAGGTATAGCGTTAGGACTTACAAGAAGTAATTACTTAAAATTATTTTGTATTATATTTTTGGCTTTCTTGATTATTGAGTATTTACTTAAAAAGAAATTAAAAGTTGAATTTTTTATTTTTTTTACTTTGATTATTATCTTTTCCACTTTTGGAGTATTTGAGTGTAATTTAAACCCAGAAAGTAAGGAATGTATTGAATATGAAGAGGATGTAGAAAATATTAATAGTTCTGGAGAAATTAGAATTGATTCCAATTTGGATGAGCCTGTTGTCGAATTGGGTAATGATCGTTTGAATGTAATCAAATACTTCCTCACATCTGTAAAGTTTATTAATCCAGGAAGTTTTAGTACTGTAAATTCGGATTATCAGTCGTACTCTTCTCAAAAAGTTAATGAAGAGATGTATTTTTCAAATAGAACTTTACCAAAGTATTTATTACAGAGATATAGCACTCAAAACTTTGGAACTGGAAACTACTCTTTGACTAAATATAAAATAAATGTACAAAATTTATTTGTGTTTTACACACAGGCATTAGGAATTATTTTCCCTCTGTTCTTATTTATTTCAATTATGCATTTTCTTTATATTAAAAAAATAAATTTGAAGAGTTCATTTCTAATTCTTATAATTTTATTCTTTTTTGTTAGTCCAATTGAAGAAGTTAATTCATACTACGGTTTAATCATTGGCCTAACATATAACTTTCTTTTTAAAGACAGAATTATATATGATGAAATATAATTATTCAGCTGGTCCAGCGAGAATTGCTCCGTCAGTCATTACAAAGGCAAATGAATCGATAATTCATTATGAAGATTCTGGGATGTCAATATTAGAGATATCACATAGAAGTAATGAATATAAAAAAATAATGGAGGAACTAAAAATAAATTTAACTTCCTTATTAAATATTCCGGATGATTACTTTATTTTACTTCTTCAAGGAGGTGCTACTTATCAAAATACTTTCTTACCTCATAATTATGGAGTAGACAATAAAATAGATTGCCTTATAACAGGTGAGTGGAGCAAAAAAACATTTGAAGATTTTGTATTAATAAAAGATACTGAAAAGATCACTTTAGAAGATTCGAAAATAGAAAAATTTCTTAGTGAAGACAACAGTGAATATTTTAAAGATACAGACTATCTACATTTAACATCAAATGAAACAATAAACGGCATCCAAATAAGAGATTTTAATAAAATTAATCATCCCTCATTGATTGTTGATATGTCTTCAGATTTGGGTTCATATAAATTCGATTGGGAAAATTTAAAATATATATATGCTGGAGCTCAGAAAAATATGGGTATTCCTGGCATAACCATATGCATTGGAGATGAAGCTCATTTACCTGATGTCAAAAACCCTTCATATTTAAATTTGAAGAAATTATCAGAAAATGATTCTGTTTTAAATACTCCGTCTACATTTTCTGTTTATATTTTACATTTAGTGTGTCAATGGATGATAGACTCTGGAGGTTTAGATTTTTTTGAACAACAATCAATAAAACATTCAAATCTTCTTTACGAACAACTTGAAAGTTATTCTGAAAAATTAATTCTTCCAGTTTCTAAATTTGCTAGAAGTAGATCAAATATAGTATTTAATTTTGTAGATAATAACTTGGAAAAAGAGTTCTTAAGTGAAGCAGGGAAACAAAATATTGTTGGAATAAAAGGACACAGAAGTGTTGGAGGAATAAGAATAAGCCTTTACAACTCTGTTGATTCTGAGATGGTTGATTATATATCTGAATTTATTTCTAAATTCTTTAAAAAAATATGAAAATTAAGAATCTTTCTTCATATGAATTCAAACAATATAATGTTGTTGGAGTAAAAGCCCAAATAAATTTCGCAAAAACAGACAATTTGGAAATAAATTTGCATGAAGAGTTATCAAATCCTATAACTGAACAAAACATTAATTTAGTAGAAGAATTTGAACCGCTATTGTTTGCAGTAGATATGGAAACAACTGAATTGGTTAATAGTAAAGAATTGAATATTGATTGTTTAACTCTTCTTGATGGACATCACAGGTATGATTTTATCATCCGGAATATTATTGAATTACCAATAGAAGTTGTATTAATTTCTTCACAAGATGTAAATATTGATTCACATTTATCCGAAATTAATATTAAAAAGGCTGAGTTTATAGATTTTTTAAAAAGTAAGAAATTTATACAAAATTTAAATTCCAATATTTACTTGAAAGTTGATAATGAAGTTTATTCCTCAGATGAGATATTTGATATTTATGATTTATACAACTTTAAGAGAGAATGCTTTCAAAATGAATTAATAAGTCCTTTTCCAAATGATAGTAAAAAAAACAATGAAAATATCCTAAGCTTTACTCCTATTAAGATAGAAGAATTTTATAAAGAAAATTATCTCTTTCCTCCGAAATCAACATGGATAACTCCTAGAATTTAGGATTGGTATGTTAATTTGTCATGTAATTAATTCGCTCAATAGAGGTGGTGCAGAGACGCATTTATTTGATTTGATAACAGAACAAATAAAAAATAATAATGTTGTAAAAATAGTTGCAATAGGTCCAGATAGTAAAAATATCATTTCATTAGAGAATGAGATAGCTAATTTAGGGATAAATATTCAAAGATTAAATGGCCCACGCATGTTTAATGTCTTTTCTTATTTCTCATTTGCTAATTATTTAAATAAAGAGAATATTGATTTAATACATTCACATCAACCAAGAAGTGATTTCATGATATTTGTTTTAAAAAGATTCTCTAAGAGAATCTCAAATATTAAATGGATTGTAAGCGTTCATGGAAAATACGATACCTATTTAGAAGAAAATAAATTTAGCAATATTTTCCGAAAAATATTTATGAAAAGACTATCTAAATTTTGGGGAAACGCATCATCGATAATTGCAATTTCTGATGAGGTAAAGGAGTGGATTTATAATTTAAACCCTTCTTTAAATACAGTTGTGATTCCATATTGGGTAAATAAAAACTCACCAAAAGAAATAGATACAAATGAATTGGTAATAGGTTTTCTTGGAAGAATAAATAAAAACAAAGGAATAGAAGACTTATTAGATGCTATTAGTAACTTTGATTTAAAAGAAGAGAGCATAAAAGTAAACATCGGTGGATATGGAAATGTTGATTATGTTGATAAATTACGTGAAAGCATTAGAGAGGAAAATAGTGACTGTATAAATTTTCTTGGATATGTTGAAGATAGGGAAGAATTTTTTAATGAAGTTGACATTTTTGTATTTCCATCTTTCTCAGAAGGTCTAGGCTTAGTTTTACTTGAGGCGATGAGTTATTCAAAAATTTGTATAACAAGAGACACAAAACCAATGAATACGTATATAAGCAGTGATACAGGTTATTTATTTCATAATGTAGATTCTTTAATTCAAAAAATTAATCTTGCTATTAATGATTTAAAAAAAGATTATTCTGTAATTGAAAAAAAATTGTCTAATATTGATAAGAAATTGGAAAAATCAAGGGTAGAAAAAATATTCCCAAAGTTTCAGGAAGTTTATAAAAATGAATGATTTTGATTTTCAACAAATTGAAAAGAAATGGCAGGATTATTGGTCAGAAAGCAATATTATTGAATGCGATCTTGATTCAGAAAAACCTAAATTTTATAATCTCTGTATGTATCCATACCCTTCAGGGGATTTGCATATGGGGCATGTTCGAAACTATACAATTGGCGATGTAATTACTAGATATAAATTATTAAATGGGTTTAATGTTTTATCTCCAATGGGATGGGATTCCTTTGGCTTACCGGCTGAAAATGCTGCAATCAAAACAGGGATTCATCCACGTGAGTTTACTGAAGAACGTATTGAAAATATGAAAGATCAAATTATACGATTAGGTTCACTTTATGACTGGGATAGAGAATTAGCTGCACATTCAGAGGATTATTATAAATGGACTCAATTTCTTTTTATCAAATTGTTTGAGTCTGGTTTAGCTTATAAAAAGGACGCTCCAGTTAATTGGTGTGATTCTTGCACAACTGTTTTAGCTAATGAACAGGTTATAGATGGCAATTGTGAAAGGTGCGATACAGAAGTTAGTCCAAAAAACTTAAATCAGTGGTTTCTGAAAATTTCAAACTATTCTGATGAGTTGCTGTCTGGATTAGAAAAAATTGGGGACTGGCCTGAAAATGTTAAGACTATGCAAAAAAATTGGATTGGAAAGTCAGAGGGTGCACAATTCCAATTAAATGTTAGTAATTCTGACATTTCTTTTGAAGTCTTTACTACAAGGCCGGATACTCTTTTCGGTATGACTTTTGCAGTCATTTCTCCTGAACATGAACTTATGGAAAAAATAATAGAAATTTCTGATAATAAAACTGAAATTAAAGAATATATCGAAAAAGCAAAGTCAAAATCTGAATTTGAACGAATGTCAATATCAAAGGAGAAAACAGGTGTTGATACGCATTTAAAGGTAATTAATCCAATGACAAAAGAAGAGGTACCTCTATGGATTGCTGATTATGTATTAATTAATTATGGAACAGGTGCAATAATGGCAGTGCCAGCACATGATCAAAGAGATTATGATTTTGCAAAGAAATACAATATAGAAATTCGTCAAGTAATCATGAACATGGAAACAAAAAAAGATATTGAGAAAGAAGCATATGTAGGAGAGGGGGTATTAATTAATTCAGGAGAATTTAATGATCTCAATTCACATGTTGATGCAAGTGAAAATATTATTACTTATTTAGAAAAAAATAAAATTGGAGATAAAAAAACTACCTTTAGATTAAGGGACTGGTTAATAAGTAGACAGAGATACTGGGGGTGTCCAATTCCATTAATTAATTGTGAAAGTTGCGGTTTAATTCCCGAGGATGTGACAAAACTTCCAGTTGTTCTTCCAGAAATTGAAAATTACATAAATACTGATGGATCTCCACTTTCGAAAAGTGAAGAATTTATTAATGCTGAATGTCCAAAATGTAAAATACCTGGAATTAGAGAGACAGACACAATGGATACTTTTGTTGATTCCTCATGGTACTATTTGAGATTTTTAGATTCTAAAAATGATGAAGAACCTTTTAAATCTGAATTTATAAATAATTGGCTTCCTGTAGACCAATATATAGGAGGTGTTGAACATGCAATTCTACATTTACTATATTCTAGGTTCTTTGTTAAAGCCTTGAGAGATTTAGGAATTATTGAAATAGATGAACCATTTAATAATTTATTTTCTCAAGGAATGATAAATTTTGAGGGAGCAAAAATGTCAAAATCAAAGGGGAATATAGTAGATCCTGAAGCTTATTTTAAATCTCATGGAGCAGATGCTCTTAGGTTATATATCTTATTTATGGCTCCACCAAGTGATGGAGTTGATTGGAATGATGGAGGGATTGAAGGAACTAAAAGATTTTTAAATAAATTATGGGAAAATTTAGATCAGATTATTGATATGAAGACTGACGAAAGCAATAATAATGAATTTGGAAATGAAATTGAAAGAAAACTTAACCAAACAATTGAATCTGTAACCAATCACCTTGAAAAGTTCGAATTCAATACAGTAGTATCTGACTTAATGATTTTAAATAATGACCTTTCTAGTTATTTAAATAAAACAGAAATGATTAATAAAGATCTTAAAGACCAAATTGTTAAAAATATATGTTTATTGATATATCCGCTTGCACCACATTTTGGTTCAGAAAAGTATAAAAACTATTTTAATGAAGAAATCAATAATCAAACATGGCCAAAATTTAATAAAGAAAAATTAGCAAATCCAACATATGAGTTGGTAATTCAAATTAATGGAAAAAAGAAAAATGCTATTGAAGTTGATCGAGGAATAACTCAAGAGCAGGCTGAAGAAATATGTAAAAATCAATTTAATATTGATATTGTTAATGCAAAAAAAGTAATTTTTTTGGAAGACAAATTAATAAATATAGTGACTTAAGTGACTGAGTTAATAGTAACCCCAAGCTTAATAAGTGACCTTTCATCAATAAATAAAGAATTAAAAATAAAATCTAATATTGAAAAATTAACTTATGAAGAATTTAAAAATGAAAATAGCATTAGTCTTTTTGAAAATGATACTTATAAATTTATATATGATCAATATGTTTCATACAGCGAATTAAAAAAGTTTAATTATAATTTCAATGAAAAATATATATTTCAAATAAAAAAACAAAATTTAAGCAAGTTTTCTAGTGAAAATAAAGAAATTAAAATTCATTATTTAGAACCAAAAAAAGAAAAAGAAATTTTTCCATGGGATTTCACAAAAATATTATTTTCATCAAAAATAAAATTATCATCTGATGTAGTAGATCACTTTTGTAATAGTGAAAATACTTTTATGCAATTTTTATCTTATTTTCAAAAAGAATTAATCAGATTAAAGTTGACATTTCTTTATGAGGATGATGAAATTTCAAATCTACTTAATGAAAAAATTGATTACAAGTATCAACTAGCAAGAGAGAGAAAATCACAACATTCATTAGAAGATATTGATAATTGTATAGAACGTATTTACAAAATAGAAAAATTAATTTTAGAAAATGGATTCAATACTGAAAATGCAAAAAGATTTATAGTCTCATCAAAAAGTTTATTGCAACTTTGATATTCTTGACTTGTTCCTATCTCGAAAATTTTTACTAATAATTCCATTAGAATAAGCGATATCAAGTTTTCTTATTACCTCTTCTTTATTCTCTATGACTAAATTATTTTCCTCATCGTAAATGGACTTTAGTGATGATTTAAGAGAAGTTTTTGCAGCTTTATTTCTAATATTTTTTGTCTTATCTTGTCTTATTCTCTTTTTTTGTGATTTAATATTCGCCATCTAAAACCTCTTAGTATATAAGATAATAACTTATTAAAGATGATAACTAATAAAAATATAAGAAATATTTCGATTATTGCACATGTTGATCATGGTAAATCTACATTAGCGGATAGGTTGATTGAATTTTCAGGGTTAATTAAACCTGGAGACCATGAAGATCAAATTCTTGACACTATGGACTTAGAAAGAGAGAGAGGTATAACTATTAAATCACAACCTATTAGGTTGAGATTTAAAGATATAGTAGTCAATTTAATTGATACACCAGGGCATGTTGACTTCTCTTATGAAGTATCCCGAGCCTTAATAGCCTGTGATGGGGCGATCTTACTTGTTGATGGTACTCAGGGAGTTCAAGCACAAACTTTTGCACACTCATATGCAGCTATTGATGCGGGATTAGATATAATACCTGTCATTAATAAAATTGACTCTGTTGATGTTGAAATAGACAATGTCTCTAAACAAATACATAATTTAATAGGGTCTAAAGATGACGAAATATTTAGAATATCTTCAAAAGAAGGTACAGGTATAGAAGAACTGATTGAGCAACTACCTACTCTCATAAGCTCACCTCAGCAAGAATCAGATAAAACCAATGCTTTAATATTCGACTCTTATTTTGACTCCTACAGGGGGGTGATTGCCTCAATAAGAATGTTCGGCGGAGAAATAAAGAAAAATTCAAGTTTAAAATTGGTAAACTCAGGTTATCAATTTGAAGCATCAGAAATTGGATATTTTGATTTAAATTTAACGGAATCAGCTGAATTAGCATCTGGTGAAGTAGGCTATGTTGTTACTGGAGCTAAAGATTTATCACAAATAAGAGTTGGAGACACATTAGTTGATGCAAAAGATGATAAGCCAATAATTTTATCTGGATATAAAGAGCCTCAGCCGACTGTATTTTCAAGTATTTATCCCTCAGATTCAGATGACTATACAAAGCTTAGAGATTCATTAGATAAGTATGTTTTAAATGATGCAAGTTTCATATATGAACCTGAGACTTCATCAGCATTCGGTTTTGGGTTTCGATGTGGTTTTCTTGGATTACTCCATCTGGAAATTGTGATTGAAAGACTCGAAAGAGAATTTGGTCTTTCGCTCATTGTTACACCTCCTTCAGTAGAATTTAAAATAGTAAGAAATAATGAAGATGAGATAATTGTAAGAAATCCTTCAAAAATAGATGAATTTACAGATATAAAAAATATTCAAGAAAGAATTTGTGAATTAGATCTTTTATTTCCTAAACAATATTTGGGATCCATAATGAAATTACTTAATGAAAAAAGAGGGACACAATTAGATTTAGTTTATTTAAGTTCATCAATGGTAAAAGCAAAATATACAATTCCACTTTTAGAACTCGTTTCAGGTTTTTATGATTCCCTTAAATCAATTTCTCAAGGATTTGCTTCATTAGACTATAAAATCCTTGATTTTGAAAAAGGTAATTTAGTAAAGCTTGATATATTAGTTAATGGTGAAATAGTTGATTCTTTTAGCTCCATCTTATCAAAAGAAAACTCAGAACTAATAGGGAGAAAAAGGGTAAAAAAATTATCTGAGCTTATACCAAGACAACAATTTGATATTCCGATTCAAGCTGCAATAGGTTCGAGAATTATTGCTAGAGAGACAATCAAAGCTCTAAGAAAAGACGTAACAGCTAAGCTTTATGGTGGCGATGTTACAAGAAAAAGGAAACTATTAGAAAAACAAAAAGAAGGCAAAAAGAAGATGAGAAATATAGGAAAAGTTGAAGTTCCCAAAGAAGCCTTTAGAGAATTTTTAAAGGAATAATGCACGTACCAACAATATATAATACTGATATTGATGAGTCTTATGATGAGTTAGTTTTGAATGATGATAAGCTTCACCATTTAATTAATGTATTAAGAATAAGAGATAATTCACCAATAAAAATATCTAATGGAGAAGGTATTTTATTTTTTGGTAAATTAAAAGATAATAATATTCAGATAAGTTCAAAAAAAGAATACAAAAGAGATAATAATATTAATATTTTTGTTCCCCCAATCCAAGATAAAACTAGATTCAGATTCATGATTGAAAAATTAGGTGAACTAAATGTAAACTCAATAACCATTGGGCCAACTGATTATTCACAAAAAGCAAATGTAAACACTGATAAAGTAATTAGTTGGTTAGTCTCGTCAGTTGAGCAATCTGGATCGCCATTTATTCCTAATTTTGAAATTTGTGAGGAAATTGATTTTAATAAATTCAATCATGGATTAGATATATGTGGAAAGAAAATTAATGACAATTTAAGCTTTCAAAACATAGCTATTGGTCCTGAGGGTGGTTGGTCTCAAGATGAATTAAATAAGTTTAGTTATACTTCTAGTATTAATGAATTTACATTTAGAACCGAAACAGCAGCAATTGTTGCAGTGTCTTTAATGATTTAAAATACAAATATGGAAGAAAAATCAATATTTCAGATGATTCTTGACAAAGAAATAGAATCAGAAATAATTTACGAAGATGAAAAAATATTTTGCATAAAAGATATAAACCCCGCGGCTAAAGTACACCTATTAATTATTCCAAAAAAAAGGATAAATACTATAAATGACTTAGAAGATGAAGATAAAGAATTGATAGGAAGCATGGTGTTAGTAGCAAAAAATTTAGCAAAAAAATATAAAATAGATGAAAGCGGATACAGATTAGTATGGAATACTAATAAGGATGGTGGGCAAACAGTCTATCATATACATCTACACTTATTAGGTGGAGAAAAGCTAAGAGAATTTTAATGGGAATAGAAAAAGTTATACCTTCAGAATTAGAATTGGTAAATATTTTTGGTGTTAATGATAATAATCTTAAATACATTAAATCAATGTTTCCTCTCTTAAAAATAAATGTGAGAGGCAATGTTATTTACATTGATGGAGATAAAAAAGAAGCAAGTGAAGTACTTAGAATATTAGACGAGATGGTAGTAATGAGTGCAAACAAAGAAGTTATTGATCAAGCAGATGTTGAATTATTGTCAAAGATTAACACAGAGACAAAGAGAAATGGAAAAAAAATAAGTTCAGTAGAAATTATTGATAATAAATCAATAAAAGTTAAAAATATAAATCAGTTTAAATATATGGAAATAATTTCAAATTCTACTGTTACTTTTGGGATTGGTCCTGCAGGTACAGGAAAAACATTTTTAGCTGTAGCCAGTGCTGTAAAGCTTTATGCAGAAAATAAAATAAGGAAAATAGTTTTAACAAGGCCGGCAGTAGAAGCAGGAGAAAGGCTTGGTTATTTACCGGGTGATCTTTCACAAAAGATAGATCCATATTTAGTTCCATTATTTGATGCACTAGAACATTTTTTTGGTAATGAAAAATTAGGATATTTAATTGAGAAAAGAAATATTGAAATAGTCCCTTTGGCTTACATGAGAGGTAGGACTTTAGATAACGCGTGTATTATTTTAGATGAAGCACAAAATGCAACGTCTAATCAAATTAAGATGTTTTTAACAAGGTTAGGAGAAAATTCAAAGATAATTATTACAGGAGATGAAACACAAATAGATCTTTATAAAAAAGACTATTCTGGTTTAAGAAAGACAAGAAAAAAATTATCTAATATTGATGAGATTTCTGTAATGGAATTTCAGAACAGCGACATTGTTAGAAACCCAATTGTTTCGAAGATATTAGAGGTATTTCCCGAAAAATGATTAAAGAGTATCTTTTTCATATTAAAAAATTATTTTACATTATTGTATTTGGTTCATTAGTTTGGTTTATTTCATTTACGTTATTTCCTGAAAACCAAATAATTAAAATAAGTATCGGTGATATCTCACCAACAACGTTTACAGCTCCAAAATATATAGAAATAATTGATGAAGATAAAACAGAAAGAAATAAAGAAATTGCAATTCAATCAGTTAGTCCTATCTATTCCATTGACAATGATTTAAATAATTCATCTATAAATGGAATTACTGATATGTTCTTAACAGTTATTGAAGCAAGAACTGATGAAAAATTAATAGTTTCAGAAGAGACAATTGTTGAGGAAGAGTCTGAACCCGAAGTTGAAGTTATCGATAATTCCAAGATAAAACAAATAGCTAATATTACAGAATCAGTGCTTTTCTCAACTATTTCGACTTCAACAATTGAAGTTTTGGTAGAAATATCAAATTATGATGCAAAAAATAAAACAAGTTATCTTTCTCAACTTGAAATAGAAACAAAAACACAAGCAGATCAAATATTATCTGACGGAATAAATAATGAAAGCTTAAATCAATTAAGACAAACATTAGTCTCAAATCCGCCTTATTTAGACCTATCTAGTGATTTATATGTACTAATTCCAGAAAATAGAATTCGATCAACAGTTGCTGAGTTAATAGCTGAAAACTTATTAGCCAATGAAAAATTAGAGGAAGAGTTATGGGAAGAGCAGAAGGCAAAAATTGCAGAAGCAGTTGATCCGGTAATTGTTAAGTATTTTGAAGGTGATTTAGTTATAAGTGAAGGAGAAAAGATTAGCCCTGTCCAATATAAGGCATTGGATAGATTTGGTTATTTGTCAGGTGAATCAAGAACTATACAAACAGCAGCAATTCCAATTATATTTTCAATCTTCATATTGATTTATTTCTTATTTTGGAGATTTAAAGATTCAATTTGGTTCAATGACAAAGAATTTCTCTTACTCTTAACTTTAATTCTTATAGCATCTTTATTTTTAAGAGGTACATCATACTTTTCACAAAGTTTTGAAATTGACTATTTGAAATATGCTGTACCGATATCCTTTGTGGGTGTAATTTCTGCAACGTTATTAAACCTTAGAGCAACTTTAATTCTATCTTTGTCAAGTTCACTTTTAGCTCTTGCTGGTGGAGGAAATATAGGTCTTGTTGCTTTGGGTGGTATATTAGCAGTCTTGCCAGCAGTTTTTATTTCTGAAGATGTCGATAGAAGACTATTAAGAGAAAGAATCATTTATATTTCTTTAACACAGCCTCTTATTGCTTTTGGAGTATATTTCTTCTTAAGAGAAGATTTTCAACTAATTGAGATTTTAGTATCTGCATTACTCGGTGGTCTTTTTGCGAACCTTGCTGCATTTTCAATAATTAATTATATTGAGGCTATTTTTGGATTAACTACTAATTTTAGATTATCTGAGTTGGCTGATCGTAATCATCCTGGTCTTAGATATCTAGAAGAGAATGCTTTGGGAACTTTTAACCACTCTTTAGTAGTTGGAACTTTAGCAGATAGAGCTGCCCACAGGATAGGAGCTAACTCACAACTTTCTAGAGCAATGGCTTATTTTCATGACCTAGGGAAAACAGAGAATCCTACAATGTATATTGAGAATCAATTTGGTTCAAGAAATCCTCATGAAAACCTCACACCAAGAGAATCGGTAGATATTATAAGACGACATGTTACTGATGGAATTACATTAGCTAAGAAATTTAAAATACCAGAAATTGTATATAGAGGAATTTTAGAACACCATGGAGACGCTGTTATGAGATATTTTTATGAAATGGAAAAGAATGTTGATCCTAATGTTGAAAAAAATGAATTTAGACATTTAGGAAATAAACCATCAACAAAAGAAACAACTATTTTAATGTTTGCAGACTCGTTAGAAGGAGCTTGCAGAGCAAGATTTTTAAATGAAGACGCTGATGAAGAAAAGATAAGGGAAGTTGTAGAAGAAATATTTAACGAAAAAATTACTGATAACCAGCTTGATGAGTCTCCACTTACATTTGAAGACTTAAATTTAATAAAGGAATCTTTCCAAAAAAGTTTAGAGGGTCTTTACCATCAAAGAGTTATGTATCCAGACATAAGTGAAGATGTAAGTGAATTAGAAGAAGAATAATTTGAAAATATTTTTTAATGGGTATTTCTATAATTATGAAAAACAAAAAATAGATCAAGCATCTTTAATTTTTACTAAAAAATTCAATATATCAAACAATTTTTACTTTAACTTACATTCAGTTAATGAAAATAAATCAAAGTCATTAAATAAGACTTACTTTGAGAAAAATAATGCTGCAGATGTATTGTCCTTTCCACTATATAAAAATATAGATTCAATCTTAAGCCTTAACCCTGAGAATGAAGAAGATTTAGGAGATATGTTTATAAATCGCAAAATAATCAAAAAGCATTCTCAAATTTATGGAAAATCATTTGTTGAAGAACTTCAGTTTATAATTATTCATGGGCTTTTACATCTTGTTGGCTATTCACACAAGAATGAAATAAAGTTAAGAAAGATGGAAGATGAACTTATGAAAATGGTTTGGAATGAATATTAAAGAATTAGGAATCCAACACGTTGCAATAATTATGGATGGCAACGGTAGGTGGGCTACTGAAAAAAATTTAGACAGAACAGCTGGACATGCTGCAGGTGAACATGCTCTTTCAAAAGCAATCTACTGGGCTTTAGAAAATAATTTAAGCTGGTTAACTGTTTATGCATTTTCTACTGAAAATTGGACGAGATCAAGTGAAGAAGTTGATTTTTTAATGTTTTTTAACAGAGATATATTAATAAGGCGAAGAGAAGAGTTTCACGAAAAAGGAGTCAAATTTAATTTTATTGGTGATCTAAAAGATAAAAGAATTCCTGAAGAGAACAAAAAATTAATGAAAGAAACAGAACATATAACCAAAGATAACAAAAAATTAAATCTTGTTTTTGCTTTTAATTATGGTTCTCATAAAGAAATACATAATGCTGTACATAAAACTGCCTTTGGTCATTATTTTTATCTTAAATTGAATGCTTGGTTGTTTACAAAGAAACACATAGAAGAAAATTTTAAAAATTATATGTACTTACCTGAAATGCCCAATCCTGATATATTGATTCGCACAGCAGGAGAGAAAAGGTTAAGCAACTTTCTACTATATCAACTTAGCTACACTGAACTTATGTTTATTGATACACTTTGGCCTGATTTTGATGAAGATGATTTTTATAATATTGTTGAAGAGTATAAAAAAAGAGTAAGAAAATATGGAAAAGCCTGATAAAGAGTTATTTGATAAAGTAGTTAAGATTTCTCAAGCTAGAGGGTTTGTTTTCAATGCATCTTCAATTTATGGAGGGCTAAGAAGTTCCTATGATTATGGTCCATTAGGCACCATCCTGAAGCAAAACATTTCAAAATATTGGTGGGAGAGTTTTAATGATGTTGAAGTTAATATTTATCCCGTAGATACAGCAATTATTCAAAGTAGCGATGTTTGGAAATCATCAGGACATTTAGATGAATTTACAGATCCTATGGTGGATCATAAACCTACCGGTGAAAGATTTAGAGCAGACCAGGTGCCAGATGATTTAAAAAAGGAGGATTTAACAGAGCCACGTCAATTTAATCTAATGTTTGAGACAAACATTGGCCCTGTTCAAGATGAAAACTCTGCTGTTTATTTAAGGCCAGAAACAGCACAGGGAATTTTTGTAAATTTTGAAAATGTTTTGAGGACAATGAGAGCAAAGATTCCTTTTGGTATTGCTAATATTGGTAAATCATTTAGAAACGAAATCACACCAGGACAATTTATTTTTCGCACTAGAGAATTCGAACAAATGGAGATTGAATTTTTCTGTAAAGAATCAGATGAAGATGAGTGGATGGATTATTGGATAAATAAAAGAATGGATTGGTATAAGTCGCTAGGTATAAAAGAAGCCCAATTACAACTTAGAGAGCATGCAGATAATGAGTTAGCTCATTATGCAAAGAAGACAGTAGATATTGAATATTTATACCCATGGGGTTGGGGAGAGCTTGAGGGGATTGCTAATAGAGGAAATTATGATTTATCATCTCACCAGAAAAATAGTGGAAAAGATTTAACCTATTTTGATTCTTTAAATGATGAAAAATATCTTCCAAGTGTAATAGAACCAGCAGGAGGATTAACGAGAACATTGTTTGCTTTATTATTGTCAGTTTATGATGAAGAAAAGCTTGAAAATGATGAAAAAAGAACAGTATTTAGATTTACATTTGAATTAGCTCCTATACAAATTGGTATTCTCCCATTAAGCAAAAAAGATGATTTAATCGAAGTTTGTAGTGAAATTAATAAAACACTTAAAAATGACTACCGTACTGAAGTTGATATAACACAATCTATTGGAAAAAGATACAGAAGGCAGGATGAAATAGGTACTCCTTATTGCATAACTGTTGATTTTGAATCGTTAGAAGACAATTGCGTAACAATAAGAGATAGAGATACAATGAAACAAGAAAGAATTAGCATAGATAAATTAAGTGAGTATTTCGAGAAACTTTAATGGGAATTTCTAAACAATCAATTGAAGATTTAAAAAATAAATCAAAGATTAGTGATTTTATTCTTAGTTCTACAACTGGAAAGTTAAGGGGCAATAAAGGCATGGCACTGTGTCCTTTCCACGGAGAAAAAACAGCAAGTATGAGCTTTACCGATGAAGAAAATCTATTTCATTGTTTTGGATGTAAAGAAGGTGGAGACATATTTAAGTACATACAAATGATAAACAATGTAGAATTTCAAGAATCAGTAGAAATAGCAGCTGATAAGTATTCTTTTAACTTAACTTATACAGATTCAAAATTTGAAACAAATCAAAAAAATCTGATTGATCAAATAAAAAAAATAGCCGATTTTTTCATAAGAAATATGAATGAAGTAAAAAGCACTGAAGCATTAGATTATTTAAAAAATAGAAAACTTGATGGTGAAGATATAAAAAATTATAAATTAGGGTTTGCAGAAAAAGATGAGAAAACAATAATTCAATATTGCAAAAATAATAATATGTCTGATGCAGACTTTAAAAAGCTGGGTCTCTTGAGCGAAAAAGGAAATTTCCTTTTTAAAAATAGAATAATATTCCCAATTACAAATTTTCGTTCAGAAGTTGTAGGTTTTGGAGGGAGAGCTTTAGAAGACTTTGGTCCAAAATATCTAAATTCTTCTGAATCTTCAATTTATAAAAAAAATAGAACTTTATATTTTCTTCCAAATTTTTTGAAAGATGTAAAAAAGCACAAGTTTGTAGTTATTGTTGAAGGTTACTTCGATGTAATTGCTTTCAATAAATTAGGTTATAGTAATGTTGCTTCTCCTTCTGGCACAGCTTTAACAATTCAGCAATTAAATCAGGTATCAAAATATACAGATGAAATTTATTTATGTTTTGATAATGATCAAGCTGGTATAGAAGCAACGAAAAGAATTGTTGAAATAAAAAACAATATAAGCAAAGACTTAAATATTTACTCTATTTCACTTCCTTCTAAATATAAAGATATTTCTGAATTTTATGAAAGTGCTGAAAAAAATATTGATAATTTAATTTCAGATAAAAAAGACCTCGTTGAATTTTGTATAGATGACTTAATTGATAAAGAAGGTGAGGCAAATAAAAAAAAGATATTTTCTGCTTATAAGAAATTTTCAAATTATTTAAGTCCGCTAGAAAAGGATTTATCTATAGAATATTTAGGTAAAAAGCTAGGAATTAATAAAGAAACTTTAGTTAATGAACTCAGCTTCAAAGAAGATTTGATAACTACCACTATTAACCAAAGTGAAAATGTTGAAGAGAATAAACATATTGAAACATTTAAAGATATATTTATATCAAACTTAATAAAAAATAAATTTGATCTTAAGGATAATGAAAAAGAACTTTTAGAACTCAATATTGAATTAAATGAACAAATAAAAGCTATAAAATCTAATTTAGATTCAACTGAAAATGATAAATACAATAATATTTCATTTTCAGAAGAACAACTAGAAGAAGCAATAGTTAGATTAATTTTATTTTATTCTGAGTTAAAAATTCAAGATTTAATCAATCAAATAGATTTATCAAAAGATACTTCTTTGTTTCCAGAAGTTGAAGAATTAAAAAAGAATATGGAATATTATCAGAATACCCTTTAATTTCTAGTATTATTAATTTACTATCCGAGGTAGCTCAATTGGCAGAGCAACGGACTGTTAATCCGTGGGTTGTGGGTTCAAGTCCCACCCTCGGAGCAAATAAATATCAACAGAATTTCAATCATGTATATAATTAACTAATAGTCAATAGGAGGAAAATGTCTGAATTATTAGAACTTGCTCAAGCAAACGCTGAAGGTAAAGATTTTAGTGTCTTACCAGGAAGTGTTAAATGGGTTGTTGATTCGGAAGTAATTTTTATGAATCCAGAAAATGGTGAAATTACTGATGAAGACGCAGAAGCCGATTGTACAATTACAACGGATATGGAAACATTCAAGGGCATGTATGACAAATCAGTTAGCCCTCAAGCAGCTTTCATGTCAGGAAAAATGAAAATTGCTGGTGATATGGGAATTGCACTGAAGTTGCAATCTGTCATAGGTTAATTTAAGGGCCTGTAGCTCAGTCTGGTTAGAGCAACGGACTCATAATCCGTCGGTCGCAGGTTCGAGTCCTGCCGGGCCCACTATATGAAAGGTGTTATGAATTTAACTGAGGATAAAGTTAAATTAGTTGGATATACTTTTGCAATAAGTCTTCTAATCCCACCAAATGTCGGCTTAAATATTATGGGATTAAATTTTGAAGATTTGCCACTCATTTTTTTATTTGGTTATCTCTTCTACTTAAAATTAGATGATTATAAGAAAAATAATTTAGATAAATTTGATATTTACTTTTTGATTTTTCTTTCAGTCTTTGTGCTTTATACAAATATATTTGTTGAGAGCAGAGGAATATTTAACCAAACAAATCTTAGATTTTATTTTTACTTCTTTTTATCTTTCTTAGTTGTAAGTATTTGCGACAGTGACAAAAACAAAATAGAAAAAATATTCGAACCTCTTTCATTAGTTATGGTTATTAATTTATTTATTATTCTTACAAAGTTTGAAATTAATGGAAACTTAAATGGTTGGATATCAAATAATACAGCAGGAATTAATCCATTTACTTCGGGTCGTTTAGGAGGCCTTCAAGGGGGAGGGCCTAATGTAATTGGTATAATATGTGCTATATCTGCGCTAGTTTATATATTTAAAATTTTTAATTCAGAAGATTCAAATATAAATCTTAAATCCAATAAATTTAATCTATTTATAATATTGATTTCCTTATTAAACCTATATTTAACATACTCAAGGGGATCCTATCTAGCTTTAGGTGTGGGTTTTTTGATTTTACTTTTAGCGACGGATAGTATAAAAAAACAGAACAAATTCTATTTTGTTATTTTAATGTCTGTTCTAACTTTATTTTTTATCTACATAAATCCATCGATCTTTTTAAAACAAACGAATAGAGGATTTCTTAATGAACTAGGTTTTAATAATGCTAGTTTAATTCAAGGGACTGGTGGAGGAAATTATATTAAAAGTGTATATAAAGAATATTTAGTTACATTAGACGATAAAACGCTATTGGACGAATTTAATATAACTTATTCTGCTTCAGAAAAGAATACTAATAAAAAATTATTAGAAAATACTGAAGGCCCGGTAGATGGCGGATTCTTGAAACTTGAATTTATTTATAGGGACAACTACTTACCTAGATCTGTTATTTCATTTCATTATTCAAATAATGGAACTCAATGGGAACAAATTGGTTTTGATCATACAAATGGAACTGTTATTAATTTAATTCAAAATGATTCATATTTTGAAGTTGGTGGATGGGGAGATGGCCAATCAAATGATGACTCATATTTAGATGGTGTTATAAATGAAGTTGAAATAAAAACAGAAACGTCAATTAATAGATATGAGTTTCCAAAATATAAGAGGGGAATAGATTATTTTGTACTTACACCAAAATTAAGGAATGTTTACAGAGGAGATTTAAAATACAGTGAATCTGGTATTCAATTAGAAAGGCCAAGAGATTATTGGCTTGCATTACCAAATTATGTTGATTTATCAAAAAAAGATTTCAGCATTGTTGTAGGTTTAGATATTGACGAGATACCAAAAGGAAATGAAACAATATTTAGTCAGAGCTCCATTTTAAGACTAAATGAAGAATTTAATGATCAATCTTGGAAGTGGTCAATAGTAGATGGAAGAATGTATTTTTTTTGGATCGAGAATGTTGATAATGGCTATTCAAATTATCTAGGTGGACAAAGTTTACGATCCGGAAAACTTATTTCTTTAGATGGGAAATTTCAATCCATTATGTCTGATTTTAATATCTCACAATATGACGAAATTACAACATCTCATAATGGTTTTCTAACAATGTCCGTTGAGTATGGAATATTGCCAGTTGCATTCTTGTTATTGAGCTTTCTTTATTTAGTATTTAATAATCTAAATAGAAATTACCTCTTTGAACATATAATTTTTACTATGTTTTTGGTACAGAATTTAACAAATGATTTAATTTATTCTCCAGATATCGCAATATATTTTTGGATAGTTCCTGTTTATTTTTTAAAAAATATTTTAAGAGTCAATGATTGATTCTTTAATTAAGAAGTTATAAAGGCTTTGATTAAGAACTAGCACCTGCCTACCATCTTGCAAGGTTAGATAATCTGTAGGGGTTGTAATCTTATTTACTTTTGTAATATCAAAATCTCTAAAACTCCACAATAATTCAGCAGCTTTATTTATTGTTAGATTTTCATCAATTATAAATGTGTTTTCCAAAGCTTTAATTAAATTGTTTACTTCATTTAAAGAATCAAAACTTTTTAATTCATTAATTAATTGCACAACAACGTATTGCTGTCTTTTAATTCTTGTTAAATCACTAACACCCGCCATTGGTTTCCATTCTGAATTATCATTACCTTCAGAATCAACAGTTTTTTCACCAACTAATACTTCTGTAGATCTAGAAACAACCCAGTTGAGTGTAGTTAGGCCATTTGTATTCTGACATCCTTCTTGAAGTTCAAAGCTATATCCTTCTCTCTGAGTTTTATCTACACAGATTTCTATACCTCCAACAGAGTCAATGATTGTTTCAAAACCTTCAAAATCAAAACTTGCAAAATGATTAACTTTAATTCCTGAAATTTTATAAATATGTGCAGCTAAGTTTTCTGCACTATTTCCACAATCATTTTTAGTAAAAGTTCCATTAATTCTTTCAAGTTTATTTGTACATAAATTCACAACAAGTAAGTCTCGCGGGAAAGACAGTAGTGTAGTTTCTTTAGTGGTTTGATTAACCATACCTAATATAATTACGTCTGCTCTTTTACCAAAAACTTTTCCTCTAGTGTTAATAATTTCTTCACTTCTTTCATCGGATCCAATTAAGAGATATGTATCAAAACCCTTTATATCTTCACTAGCAGTGAATACATTAAAATTTTTAGTTATTTCATTGGTTTGTTCTATACTAATTTCTAGTTCTTCAAATGACGGATTGCTAGATTCTTCACTTTGGATTTCTTGCTCACTATTTTGTATTGATGTAGTTGTAACTCCTTCAATAATATTTTCTATTACTTCCTGGCTAAATTCTTCTGTTTGAAAATTAGGAATTATTATATAAATACTTGTAATTATTAAAACAATCAAACCAATTAACAAGTATGTGTATTTGTTTAAATATTTTTTTATATTATCCATAATTAAACCAAAAACCAATTATAACTATATATAATTCTTTATTGTGGGAAATATAAAATGTGTAATAGCTGCTGGTGGTTTAGGTACGCGGCTTAAGGATTATCGAAATAGCCCTACAAAAATGTTGTTAGAAGTAAATGGAACTCCTATGATCAATAGACAAATTAGTCAATTACAAGATTGGGGCTTAGAGGATTTTATTATCATAACAAACCCTGAATTTGAAACACTTACTAAAGAAGTCACAAATAAAGAATTCACTAATCTAAATTTAAAGTATTCAGTTCAAGAAAACCCTGAAGGAATTTCACATGCTTTTCTTCAAGCCGAAGAGCATCTGTCAGAAGATGACATTACAGTATTTATTCTTGGCGACAACTTTTTTGAATACAACCCATTGTCTCCAATAAAATTAAATAAATCTTCATTTAATTCTGGATGTTATATATTCACTTATGAGGTAGAAGATCCGAGAGAATTTGGAGTAGCAGAGCTTGATAATGATGGAAAAGTAATATCTATTGAAGAAAAACCAGAAAATCCGAAAAGTAACAATGCAATAGTCGGAGTCTATGTTTTTGATGGAACGGTAATTAATAAGATTAAAACTTTAAAGCCTTCTGCTAGGGGAGAGTATGAAATTACTGATTTATGTGATCTATATATTAAAGAAAACAATTGCATGAATATACCACTAAAAGGATGGTGGATAGATGCAGGAACACCAGAAAGAATAGAAGAGTTAGAATCAAATCTACTCTAAAATTTTCATTTTGCTTATTTTTAAAAATGTAAATATAAAGAGAACTAAGAAAATAATTATTACTCCGTAAGCAATAAATTTTGAACTAATTATTGAAACAAGAATTAAAGTAAAAAGCAATATTGCATAAAGAAGGAAGGTAGTCAGAACTTTTTTTTCTGAAAATCCAGCAGCTAAAAATCGATGAGATATATGGTCAGTACCACCTATAGTTGGAGACACTCCACTTTTTATTCTTTGAGAAATCACAATTACAAAATCTAATAATGGGATTGTAAAAATTAAAAGCATAGGATTAAGGAAAGAAGTATAAACCGTATCATTCGCTGGAGTCCAATTAAAGATTATGCTTAGGAATCCTAAACAATACCCAATAAATAAACTTCCAGAATCTCCAAGATAGAGTTTGGCTGGAGGATAATTGAAAATAAAAAAACCAATAATTGTTGCAAACAATAAAAGTGAAATGTCAGTTAGTTTGTATTGGTTTAAATAATTAGATAAAAAGGCAATTTGCAAACAAATACTTCCTGCAACAACAGCAGTTAATCCGTCCATATTGTCAATAAAGTTTATAGAGTTGATTATTGCAATTATCCAGATTACTGAAATCATAAAGTTTACATAATTGTTAAAATCTAATCCAAAAAATGACTCAAAGTTTAAAAATAAATTTAAATTAACTAATGGATAAAGTACTAAAACAATTTGTAAAAATAATTTAATGAACCACTTTAGGTTAAATACATCATCAATAATTCCTAGCAGTGAAATAATAAATGCAAATAAGCCAATTAAAAGTAAATCATCACCAGCTTTACCAATTAATCTTGTTGATAGTAAAAAAGACAGGGAACAAGCAACTCCTCCAAAAGGTGAGATTAAATTATTAGACAACCTTTTTTCGTTATTGTTTTTCGATATTGTAATTTTTTTTGAAATTTTATAAGTTAAAAAGTTTAAGATTATTGATAAAATCAAAGTAATTAAAATTGCTTGAAATATTGGT
>Ga0209036_1000057_pt1 | contig 39842 bp, 47 predicted proteins | sample MarorgKNORR_S2LV_3_FD_188222 | JGI IMG/M metagenome (GOLD analysis project Ga0209036, IMG submission 188222) | Marine microbial communities from the Southern Atlantic Ocean, analyzing organic carbon cycling - DCM_A/KNORR_S2/LV (SPAdes) (version 2) | ecosystem: Environmental > Aquatic > Marine >... | reverse complement strand
TCTGCGTCAATGTGATGGGGCAGGACCAGATGGATGTCTGCGGCGTAATGGCGAGCAGGGCCGAGGATAAATTTGCGGACGTTCCTTGGATCCCCGCGTCAACGGGCTCTCCAATTATTGAAGGATCCATTGCCTTCATCGACTGCCAGATTGCAGACATCCACGACGCGGGTGACCACGACATTGTCGTGGGACGCGTTGTTGACCTCAACGTGATGGAAAGTAAATCCCCACTCGTTTTTTTCCAAGGAAACTACGGAACGTTCGGCTAGCACGCTCCCGTGGTCTCACTCGCGCGGATAGTGCTAGGAGCTGTCTTTCTCACATCCGGGGCTCTTAAAATCAGGGATTCTTCCTGGGCAGCAACGGCTGCCGCTTTTGGAACACCCCGGCTCCTGGCGAAAACCCTTCCATTCCTAGAAATACTTTTGGGCTCCATGCTGGTCGCAGGACTCGGAGTCCCTTGGACGTCGATTGCAGCGGAAGTGCTCCTCGCAGTCTTCACTGTGGCGATGTTGAGAGCTATGCGTCGACCAATAACCGAAAGACCGAGGTGTGCATGCTTCGGCAGGTGGACAGCGCGCCCTGTTAGCAGCGGCTCTGTAGTTCGAAATCTAGTGCTTTTGGTTATAGCTGCTTTCTCCAGCGGAATCTGAGGAATCGGCGCAAGTCAGAAAATCAAGCATGACCGCCAACACAAAAGCTTCCTCTTCCCAGGCGTCATAACGTCCAGAGGGGCCCCCATGGCCCGATTCGATTTCAGTTCGAAGTAGTAAGGGCCGGCCATTGCTTGCGACTGAACGAAGTTTTGCCACCCACTTAGCGGGTTCCCAATACTGAACTCTTGGGTCGTTCAGTCCAGCGGTTACGAGAATTGCAGGGTGATCGGCATCGACAACGTTCTCGTAGGGCCCGTATTCAGACATCACCTGAAAACTCTCAAGTTCTTGAGGGTTGCCCCATTCCTCATACTCAGTAATGGTCAATGGGATAGTTGGATCGAGCATCGTATTGACGTTGTCGACGAACGGTACCTCAGCGATAACACCCGCAAATGCCTCCGGTCGTTGATTGACGATAACTCCCATCAGCAACCCGCCAGCGCTCCCCCCACGTGCGACGATTCTCTTGGAATCCGACCACCCAGAAGCAACAAGGTGGTCCCTGCAGGCACCAAAATCGGAAAAGGTGTTTTGCTTTTTCTCTAGTCGACCGTCCTCATACCACTTTCGACCTAATTCGCCCCCACCCCGAACATGGGCGATAGCGAAAATAACGCCACGGTCCAAGAGTGACAGGCGAGCAGAGGAAAAAGAAGCCGGTATCCCCAACTCGTAGGCGCCGTATCCATACAAAACAGTAGGGGCGGGCCACTCAATGACGTCCTTTCGCCACACGAGACTTATGGGAATTTGCGTTCCGTCCGGTGCGGAAGCCCATGAACGTTCACTTTCGTATAAAGACAAATCGACGCCACCCAGAACTTGCTGTTGCTTGAGTAGCGACTGGACCCGCGTATCAATATCGATTTCATAGATAGAGGGCGGAGTGACCATGGACGTGTAGGAATATCGATACTTTCGCGTCCTGAATTCAGCGTTTGCGTTGGACCCGGCCTCATAAACCGGCTCCGGAAAATCAATCTCAAATTCGACATCACTCAGATAGTCGATTACCCGGAGCGCCGGCACCCCATCACGACGTTCAGAGACGACTATGAAAGTCTCAAAGACATCTACGTCTTCTAACCTAACGCCCTCGCGGTGGGGTATCACCTCGGTCCAGTTTTCGGCGGAAAGCGCTTGAGTCGGTGCTTCCATCAACCTGAAATCAACTGCTTGTTCATTTGTCAGAATTAGAAACCGGTCTCCTTGATGGGAAATTCTGTACTCGTGTCCTTCTCGACGTGGCTCTACAAGACGTGGTTCCGTCTCCGGCAAGTTGGCGTCAATGAGCCAATACTCGGAAGACATCTTTGACTCGCTCCCGATTACGACGAAGCTCTCACTGCGCGTTCCGCTAATACCAACCCAAAACTTTTCATCATCTTCTTGGAAGACAACTACATTCTCCGAGCTCGCTGTTCCAACTGCGTGGCGCAGCACCCTGTTGGGTCGATGAGCATCATCGGTTTTAACTAGGAACAGATTTGTCGAATCATTAGCCCACACTAAGCCGTAAGAGAGGCCATCAATACCGGAGTCGATTTCTTGCCCACTCTCGATGTCCAACACTGTCAATTCGTATTCTTCGTTGCCCTCGGTATCGACGGTGTAGGCGAGCCTTTTATGATCTGGGCTCACGGAAAGGTCGCCGATAGCGAAGTATCCCTCGTCTTTGGCGAGTTCGTTTTCATCTAACAGCACCTTTTCCGACTCCGGTTGGTTGCGCGAACGCCGAATATGGAGCGGATATTGGAGACCAGTGCCCGTCCTGACGAGATATTCCCAATGATCCTTTGGAACCGGGACTGACTGATCTTCTTCGTTGACTCTCGACTTGATTTCCGAGAAAAGGCTTCCGCATAGGTCATTTAAATGCGAAGTCGAGAAATCGGTCCAATCGTTTTCCGCGCGCAAGTATTCAAGTACCCGAGGATCCTCTCGGTTTCGAAGCCAAAACCATGGATCTTGCGTCGATTCACCATGGGCTTCTCGAATGTAATTCTCTCGAGGGGCTATCGGTGGTGATTGATCTGCCGAGTCCATCCCGATGACGCTAGCGTCCGTAGCTCCTGAAGCGAGAGCCGAACGCTTTTAAGCACGGTAGTTTGCTATCGGACTTTGACAAACGTAACTCGAGGTTGACGATGCCAATATACGCTCTAGGCGAACACGAACCGGAAATTCACCCCGAAGCGTGGATTATGCCCGAAGCCGTCCTGATTGGACGCGTAAAAATAGGAGCCCGTGCAACGGTGTGGTCTGGCGCTGTGCTTCGAGCGGATGACAACGAGATCGTCATTGGCGAAGAAACGTCAATTCAAGACAACGCGGTGCTACACGTCACTAACGAACTACCCACGCACGTTGGTCGCGGATGCACGATTGGACACTTAGCGCATTTAGAAGGATGCACTGTGGAAGATGAAGCGTTGATTGGGACGGGATCAATAGTGCTGCATGAAGCGATAGTAGGATGCAGAGCTCTCGTGGGAGCCGGTGCCGTCGTGCCGGGACGCATGCATGTTCCGCCCGGAACTATGGCGTTAGGAATGCCGGCCAAGATCCGTGAAGGAGTCGACACTAACCCGCTAATTCTTCCGGGAGTTCGCACCTACATCGAAAGAGGTGAGACCTTCAGGACTCAGATGCGTCGTGTCGATTGAGAAGAAATCTCGTGCATGGCATATGGTCAATGCATGACTAAAGCATCAATTGACCTGGGGAAGGTCGGTTTATGGACCAATATTCTCGACACCTTGCCTTCCTCGGAAGGTAACGAACTTTGCGCTGAAGCCAGCTCACTTGGGTTTAAGACAATATGGATTCCTGAAGCGGTGGGTCGCGACCCATTTGTTACAGCGATGCGCGTTCTAGAAAACACAGCCGATGTTGTTGTGGCAACGGGAATTGCAAATATTTATGCTCGAGACGCCATGACCATGGCCAATGCTCAGCGAAGCGTTGAAGAGGCTCACCCTGGACGCTTCCTTTTGGGACTCGGCGTGAGCCACCTTCACCTCGTCGAATGGGTCCGGAAACACGATTATTCAAAGCCTCTGACTTTCATGAGGGACTATCTCGCAGCGATGCAAAAAGCGCGCTTTATGGCGGTAGGGCCGTCTGAGTTGCCTGAACTTGTATTAGCAGCGTTGGGCCCCAAAATGCTTGAGCTAGCAGCATCAGAAACTGCGGGCGCACATCCTTATTTTGTTCCGCCAGAACACACTCAAATGGCACGAGAAATTATGGGGCAGGATGCGCTTCTCTATCCAGAACAGATGGTTGTTTTGGAGGAAGACCCATCAACAGCTCGGGCAATTGCTCGACAGCATATGACCACCTACGCCGCTCTGCCAAACTACGCAAATAACCTGCGTCGTCTTGGTTACGAAACTGAGGAAATAGAAAGTCTCGATGACAGAGTTGTAGACGCTGTCATTGCCTGGGGATCGCTTGAGGCAATTAAAGAGCGAGTGAAAGCGCACTTCGATGCAGGGGCAGACCATGTTTGCGTGCAGGTCCTCACTGAAGACTCTCAAGACGTCCCCGAAGGCTGGCGTCGGCTAGCTCCGGCGCTGGTCGGATAAATTCGGTGGCTTCAGTCCGAACTGAAATCACTGAACTAGCAACTGGCCTTGGCATGCTGGGCTTCGATAGCCCTGCTGAAGCCATTCGTCAGTTACCCAAGCAACTTGTTGATGTGGATGAAGCCGTTTGGAAGAAATTCGTTAGCGCTGTTGATGAACCCGCCCACCGAGTTGATTTTGCTGGTGCCTTCCGCAATGGCCAGGTTTTCTTGGAAGCGAAGGACGGCCTTCGCGGTCGGCCTCCACTACTTATCGAGTGGAAAGGTGGCCATCGAAGCCCTAGCCACGATCAACTTCCCATCGACTTGAGAGTGGACCGTGTATACCTCGTCTCGTGCAAGTACTCATCAAAAATTCTCCTAAATGCAGCGCCTTCGAATCTTTTTGCCGCCAGGGGCGATATCGGGGACTGGTACGACTTTGTTGCTCCCAAGCAGCACCAAGCCTTGTATTCCGCGGTCCGGACAGAAATCGCCGGCCGCATAGAGCTTCCGCCCTTTGTAGGAGATTTGGCGAAGCACCACAGGGCGGAGCTCAAGGTGGCGTTGGCGAGCCGGGAATGGAGTGCCGAGTGCGCAGCGGCCTATCAGGACCTCGCAGTTGAAGTTGGACGCATTACAGCGAGTAAATGGCGAAAATCTGTGGCCACGAAGAGACAGCGCGAAGCCCTGTTGTGGCGCCTTCTAAGAATTGGTCCTGCTCCCTACTACGTTCTGGGGTCAGCCAAAGATCGATCTTTGCGGTTACTAGTAACAACACCCTGGGATTGGCGTCGTCGCTTTGAATTCAGAGACTTAGAAATGTGGGGTGAGGATGCCGGACAGCCCAAAATAGGCTGGCGGGCCACGGTCCGAGATCATGAAGCATGTGAGGAAACCAGTGTTGACGGGCATGTCGAAGTTCGATGGAGTCATGGCAGGTTCGCGCAAGCCCCAGAAGCTAAGGTCTACTTGGATACGCCACACACGCAAGTGCCTGGATATCTACATCTTGATGTTTCCGAACCTTGGTCTGGTCAGATGAGTGGGCCCGAAATCCAATTACCACTATCCTAATAGTGGTAAGTAACCCTCAGGAGTTCTCGTGGCAGACACCGAACAAAATGTTGCTATCGATCTAGGCAAATATCAGCTGGGTTGGAGTGATGAAGAAGACTACGTGTATAAGCCACAAAAGGGTTTGAACGAAGACATCATTCGGGAAATGTCCTTCCTAAAAAAAGAGCCCGAGTGGATGCTCGATTTCCGGCTCCGTTCCTACGAAATCTTTAAAAGAAAGCCAATGCCCAACTGGGGAGGCGACACATCGGAAATCTTTTTCGATGACATTTATTACTACATCAAGCCGACCGAAGGTCAGGTCGACGCTTGGGAAGAGTTGCCCGACTCGGTCAAAGACACTTATGAAAAACTCGGCATTCCCGAAGCGGAGCGTAAGTATCTTGCAGGGGTGACTGCGCAATACGAATCGGAGGTCGTCTATCACCGCAATAGAGATGACCTAGAGGCGCAAGGCGTAATCTTTTCCGACATGGATTCAGCGGTGAAGGATCACCCCGAGTTGGTTCAAAAATATTTTGGAACCATAATTCCGGCTGGCGACAACAAATTTTCCGCGTTGAACTCAGCCGTGTGGTCGGGTGGTTCATTTATCTACGTACCTCCCGGCGTCGAAGTCGAAATGCCTTTGCAGGCTTATTTCCGCATTAACGCCGAAAACATGGGTCAATTTGAGCGGACGCTTATCATCGCTGATGAAGGAGCGACTGTTCACTACATCGAGGGTTGCTCAGCGCCTGTCTATAGCTCCGACTCCCTGCATTCGGCAGTGGTTGAACTATGTGCTCTTCCTGGAGGCCGAATTACGTACACGACCATTCAAAACTGGTCAAACAACGTCTTTAACCTAGTTACGAAGCGCGCAGCTGCATATGAGGAAGCGCATGTCGAATGGATTGATGGGAATATCGGGTCAAGACTGACCATGAAATATCCAGCTGTATATCTCATGGGTCCGAAAGCTTCGGGCGAAGTGCTGTCTGTCGCTTATGCCGGTGAAGGTCAGCATCAAGACGCGGGCGCCAAAATGGTTCATGCCGCTCCAGAAACTTCTTCCAAAATAGTTTCAAAGTCAATCTCAAAAGATGGAGGAAGAACTACGTATAGAGGCCTAGTGAGGGTCGAGGAGGGAATGAGCGACTGCCGTTCTCATGTCCAGTGCGACGCACTGCTATTGGACGAAACCAGCCGTTCAGATACCTACCCATATCAGGAGATAGGTTCCCGAGACGCAGAAATTGGACACGAAGCGACTGTGTCTAAAGTCGCTGATGAACAGCTCTTCTACCTAATGAGTCGTGGTCTTTCTGAAGAGCAGGCGATGGGTATGGTCGTCAATGGTTTCATCGAACCTGTTACCAAAACTTTGCCAATGGAGTACGCGGTGGAGTGGAGCCGGCTCATAGAGTTACAGATGGAAGGTTCCGTCGGCTAACTCGGTAAATAATTCGTTCCCCTAAACCGCTGTGCGTTGGTAGTAATAAGAGGTTCCTATGGGTACGGTCACATCTCAAACTGTCATGGAGGTTCCTTCAGGTGCGTTCACCGAAAGACTTTTTTTCACCACTTGCGCTAGGGGCGCCTGAACCTTTACGCGAGATTCCATTTCGCCCTTCCCGGATGATCCATTTTTTCGACCCATCCAACGAAAAAATGCGAAGTAAAATTGACACAATTGCTCCCAAAGTTGACGTACTGCTCGGCAATTTGGAAGATGCGGTGGCCGCTGATAACAAAGATGCCGCACGTGCCGGTCTTGTAGAAGTCGGAAAAGCTTGGTCGACTCCGGAAACGCAACTTTGGACACGAGTCAATAGCTTAGATTCACCATGGTTTTTAGATGACGTGATGACACTTGTCAGCGAGATAGGGGAGAACCTCGACGTCATCATGGTCCCGAAGGTTGAAGGGCCAGAAGACATTCACTATGTCGATCAGTTCCTAGCCCAGCTCGAGGCTCGCGCTGGGCTAGCGGAGCCAATCTTGGTGCACGCCATTCTCGAAACAGCGCAAGGTGTTGCGAATGTGGAGAGTATTTGCGGCGCTAGTCCCCGCATGCAAGGTCTCTCGCTTGGGCCAGCGGACCTAGCTGCTGACAGGCGGATGAAGACGACGAGAGTTGGTGGCGGACACCCTGGTTACTTGGTTCGTCAAGACCCAGAAGAGGGTGTAAACGATGAGGCCCGGGCCACCTATCAACAAGACTTATGGCACTACACCTTGGCACGTATGGTTGATGCTTGCGGAGCCCATGGGATCCTCCCGTTCTATGGTCCATTTGGTGATATAGCGGACACAGTTGCATGTGAGGACCAGTTCAGAAACGCCTACCTCTTGGGTTGTGTAGGCGCGTGGAGTCTTCACCCGGTCCAAATTGATATTGCGAAGAAGGTTTTCAGTCCAGAACCTTCAGAGGTCGCTTGGGCAATGCGAGTGATTGACGAAATGGGAGACGGCACTGGTGCCGTCATGATCGACGGGAAAATGCAAGATGACGCAACAGTGAAGCAATGTCACGTCGTCGTGAATCTTGCCCGAGAATTAGCTGCGAAAGACCCCGATCTTGCTTCTGAGTACGGATTCTGAGCGGAGAAATTGACATTTCCATAGGAGGTTCATCTGATGTCGACTTATCGACCTCGACGGTCTGTTTTGTATATGCCTGCGGCTAATCAACGTGCCCTAGAAAAAGCTAAAGATATCCCTGCAGACGCCTTGATATTCGACCTTGAAGATGCAGTGGCGCCCGACTCCAAAGAGCTTGCTCGCGAACAAGCTTGCAATGCAGCTGCCTCCTCTGACTATGGAAACCGAGAACTGACTATCCGATGTAATGGTCTTGACACCCCATGGGGCAGAGAAGACATCCTTGCTGCTGCAGGAGCAGCTCCTTCAGCGGTTGTCATTCCTAAGGTAGACGGGCCGGAGTATTTGGCTGAGGTCTCGGAAGTCCTCGACGAAGGAGGAGCCCCTGCAGCAACTGAGATCTGGGCGATGGTGGAGACACCCGCCGGAATTTTGTGCGTAGATCAAATAGCGCAATTCGAACGCACGGCCGTTCTCGTTATGGGCACGAATGATATGGCTAAAGAGTTGAGAGCATCAATCACTCAAGATCGGCACGCACTGCTGCCTTATTTGGCGATGTGCTTACTAGCAGCGCGTGCTGCTGATGTAGGAATCCTCGATGGTGTTTACAACGATATAAAGAACGAAGAGGGTTTTGAGCAAGTCTGTCGGCAAGGCGCAGAAATGGGCTTCGACGGCAAAACACTCATTCACCCAAGTCAAGTAGCGCCGACTAATGAAAGCTTCTCTCCAAGTTTAGACGAGCTCGAGTTTCACCAACGAGTTATTGAGGAGTTCGAAGCTGCCCAGAACGAGGGCCGAGGGGTTCTTACTGTAGATGGGAAAATGATTGAGAACCTTCACGTTGACGACGCGCGAAGAGCCATTGCCATGGCAGAAGCTATTGCCGAGAGATAAAAACTTATGGACGCTGAAGACTGATTTTTGTAGAGAAAGCGCGAGAATAGAAATATGCCGATGCGCACCAACTGCCGCCACTATGAAACTAGGTCTTATGGCAATGGGGAAACAGTGAGAAAGTGCAATCTAGATTTAGCTCCCGAAGCACCATGGCGTTGTCCCGATGAATGCGCTGATTACACGCCTCGAAGAATCGATGTCGCGTGGGATCATGGCTCGCTAGGCGTCAGCGATTTTGCAGAAGAGCCCCAAAGCTTGGGAGAGGACGATTCCATAGCCGCATTGCTTGACGCGGCGGAAGATATTGTTAATTCGGCGGGGCCGGACATTTTGTTAGAACTAGAGGCAGAAAAGGGCAAAAAAAAGCGGCGTAGACGCGGCGTAAACAAAAAAGCCCGGGCGCGCAAACGGAAAAAAGGTAAGAAACGCTGAGTTGTGTACACAGGGGATTTCTCCTACACATGTAGGTAGGATTGTTATTCGTGGCACGCACGCAAACGGGTCTGTTCGAACCCTCGGAATTAACTGATCTCACTGGATCTTCGGCTTTCGCCGAGCGTCGTCAAATAGCTCTCGAGAGTGCTTCTGAACTGGGCCTACCGTCTTTCGAGGAAGAATTATGGCGTTACACACCAATAGACGATCTAGATGTTTCCGAGTTCCATTTAGGTGCGCCTGGTGGTGCGATAACTGGCAGCGGACTTAGTGACGGTCTTGAGGAAGGTGCGGCTGCTGTAATTGAAGTGGTCAATGGGGAAGTAGTTTCATGCCAAGTTCGCCATGACTCGGTCTCCGTTTTTTTTGATGGACCGCTTCTCGAAGACGCAATAGCTTCGGTGGTTCCCGTAGGAGCTGATTTTTTCACTGACTGCAACATGGGTTATTGCGCAGCACCAATGTTGATTGCTATCGATTCTAACGCGGTGATCGAGTCACCTATTCTGATACGCCAACACACGACCGAAGAACAGCTTGCTTGGTTCCCGAGGGTTTTTGTGCGAGCTGGGGAGAACTCTGAGGCCAAGATCGTCGAGCACCAAAGCAGTTCGGCAAATGCGGGTCTTGTATGTCCTGTTGTGGAGATAGTGCTAGATCAAGCAGCGCGTCTGCATTACCTCACCATTCAAGAACATGGTCCAAAACTGTGGCAGATTGCGACGCAAGTAGCTGAAGTAGGAAGAGACGCTCGTGTCACACTGAATCAAGTGGCGTTGGGGGGTGCTTATGCTCGGGCCCGCATTGACACGAAGATGGTTGGTCAAGGTTCATCTGGTGAGATCAAAGCCGTGTACTTTGGCCGAGCGAGCGCTCAGCACGATTTTAGAACTTTCCAGAAACATGAAGCTCCGCACACGAACTCTAATCTTTTGTTTAAGGGCGCTGTCAGCGACTCGAGTCGAGCAATTTACACGGGCCTGATTCGGATCGAGCCCGAAGCAGCGGACGTAAATGCCTTTCAGACGAATCGCACGCTCAAATTATCCGATCAAGCTTGGGCAGAGTCTGTCCCTAACTTGGAAATCGAGAATAATGATGTGAAATGCAGCCATGCTTCCGCAGTTGGGCCTATCGATGCTGAGCAGAAGTTTTACTTGGAGAGTCGTGGCGTTCCCGACGAAATAGCCGAAGCTTTGGTAGTCAAGGGCTTTTTTGCAGATGTCTTGGAGGATCTCCCATTAGCGCATGTTGGGGAACTGATTAATGGCCGTATCGAAGAATTTTTGTCCTTAGATCGGCAGCGCTAATGGCAACATTCCAACTGTGTCATATTGACTCTCTTGAAAATGGCGGAGCTCAAAGATTTGATATTGACGGCCACCGAATCGCGGTAGTCCGCATTGATGATGAAGTTCACGCTGTCGGGGATAGATGCAGTCATGCCAACTATTCGCTTTCTGATGGCGTTGTCTGGGCGGAAGACTGCGCCATTGAGTGCCCGAAACACTTTTCGAAGTTCGATCTCAAAAGTGGCTTGCCTGATGTTTTTCCCGCAACACAACCCGTCGCCGTTTATACAGTTCGCAATGTCGAGGGTGAGATAGAACTGGAGATCCCGTGAGCTTGCTAACTATTAAAAACCTAGGGGTTGCAGTTGGCGATGAAGAAATTCTTAAGGGCGTCGATCTTGAAATTGCGTCGGGCGAAGTTCATGTGGTTATGGGTCCAAATGGAGCAGGGAAAAGCACGCTTTCGAATGCAGTGATGGGTAAACCCGGGTATCACATTACGTCGGGCCTGATTGAGTTAGACGGACGAGAGATCTCGGCGTTACCGACTTGGGAACGCGCTCAAGCTGGACTTTTCTTAGCCATGCAGTACCCGACCGAGGTACCGGGTGTTTCGGTTCGAGAGACTTTGGAAATGGCTCTCGAGGCGCGAGAGCAAGACGATGTCGATGTTTGGGCTCGCCTTAAAGAGGAGGCAGAGCAGGTTGGCCTGCAGGCAGACCTCCTTAATCGGCCTCTAAATGTTGATATGTCGGGTGGCGAAAAGAAACGCAACGAAACAGTTCAATTGGCGGTGTTGCAACCCGAAATAGCAGTGCTGGATGAATTAGACAGCGGCCTAGATATTGATGCTTTGAAGGCCTGTGCGGAACGGGTTGAGGAAATGACGAATCAGGGCCTGGGAGTGCTATGTATTACCCACTATCACAGGTTGCTTGACTACCTTCCGGCAGACGAAGTGCACATTCTGGTAGATGGGCAGATTGTAGAAAGTGGTGGACCCGAGCTTGCTCAGGAGCTTGAAGAGAGCGGTTACGCCCGGTTTGTTGAATCTGAAGATGATTCTCAAGGTGTGTCCGTCGCAATTGGGGGATTGTCGACTGGGTCGGAGGACTCAGAGGCTGAAAATGCGGACCCGTTTGCCGATCCGTTGGCTTAGGCATCGTATTTCTTCCCGTCAAGCCACGGATTACACTTAGTGAAAGCCATTAGAACTCGGCAATAGCGGGGCAACTTATGACTGAACGAGTTTTGCTTACATCTGAAGAGCTCGAAAGGTTTTCTCGGATGATGCCTCAGTGGACGGTCAATGAAATAGCGATAGAACGAGTGTTTAAATTCGCTAATTTCGTGGAAGCATTTGCCTTCATGACTGCCGTTGCGATGCACTGCGAAAAATTGGACCATCACCCTGAATGGTCGAACGTATATTCGACGGTCAGCGTTCGACTTACGACGCACGACCAAAATGGGATAACTCGCTTGGATGTAGCTCTTGCAGACGTAATGGAAGAGCTAGCCGGTGGTTAGTTTGCGGAGGTCGTTATTCCGTGTTTATCGCGCTTGGTCGGCGTTTAGGAGAGCCAAACTCACGATCGGGGTGAGGGCATTGGTCCTCGACGCTGATGGGCAGGTATGTCTTGTCAGGCATAGTTATCGAGAAGGCTGGTACCTACCCGGTGGGAGTGTGAAGACCGGAGAATCGTTGGTGGATGCGATGCAGCGAGAGCTCCGCGAGGAGACGGGTGTCGATCTGCCCGAGACTCCTCAATCTGTCCATGGTGTGTTCTCTTCCTTTAATGAACATAAGAGCGACCATGTTGTGGTTTTTGTAGTGAGGGAATGGTCGGTAAGTGCCACCGTGTCAGCTGAAATCGCGGAAGTTGCTTTTTTCTCTCCAGATGATCTTCCTGAGGGAACATCTGCTGCTACGACGCGGAGAATCAAGGAGCACGTAACTGGCGTCCCTCCGGGGCACCGATGGTAGGACCCTTACTAATCTTCTAGCTCGTCTAAACCAGTTAGCAAAGTGTTCCAAGAGAGCGTTGCGCATTTGATGCGAACAGGAAACTTCACTACCCCTCGCAGGGCTTCGAGATCGCCAAGCTGAAATGTCGTTGAATCTTCCAAAGAAGCTGCTTCGTCTGAGATCGAATCCTCGTGAATCGACATCATTGCTTTGAATTCCTTCGTGAGGGCTCGTACCTCGTTTAGCGACTTGCCCTGTACTGCAGCTGACATCATCGAGGCTGAAGCTTGGCTAATGGAACAGCCGTGGCCCGCTATTCGGAGTTCCTCAATTTTTCCGTCGGACAATCGGAAGGTGAGTAAGATTTCGTCTCCGCAAAGGGGGTTGAAGCCTTCCGTCTTATGAGCAGGCGGGCACTCCAGCTCACCGCTGTTTCTTGGGTTGCGGTAGTGATCGAGAATGATTTCTTTATATAGGTCTTCGAGTCCTGGCACAGCTTCTCCGCCTAAAGAGCGAACATCTCGCCGGCTGGCTCGAGTGCGTCTGCCAGCGCGTCGATATCTGACTCGTCATTATAAAGATAAATCGATGCGCGAGCCGTTGCGCCGACACCTAGTTCTCTCATCAACGGCTTAGCGCAGTGATGTCCTGCTCTCACGCAGATCCCACGCTGATCCAAGACTTGGCTTAGGTCGTGGGGGTGCACACCTCGATATTCGATTGACATCACGCCACCGCGATTTGACGCATCTTTCGGCCCATGAATAACGATGTCGTCTCCATACCTGGCCGTCAGGGTTGAGAGCGCATAGTTAGTGAGTTCGATTTCGTGGTTGCGAATATTTGTCATTCCAATGGACTTGAGAAATTTGATGGCCGCCCCTAATCCGATGATCTCTGCGATTGGTGGCGTGCCCGCCTCAAACTTGTGTGGCAGCTCGTTAGCCGTAAATCCGTCCCTCCTGACGTCGAGAATCATTTCACCGCCTCCCAGAAACGGAGGCATAGCATCGAGAAGTTCGGCACGACCCCATAAAACGCCGATTCCAGTCGGACCGCACATTTTGTGGCCGGTGAAACACATAAAGTCGGCATTTAGCTCGGCGACGTTTGATGGCAGGTGTGGAACATATTGGCTTCCGTCCACGGCCATCAAAGCCCCTGCAGCGTGTGCTCGGTCACCTATTTGAGCGATGGGGTTCAGCGTCCCCAGGACGTTACTCATAGCGGTGACACTCACTAGTTTGACGCCGTCGAGTAAGTTATCTAAGTCTGATAGATCCAGGCATCCTTCTTGGGTGAGCGGTATCCAACGAAGTTCAAAGCCCTTTTCTGCAGAGAGTATTTGCCAAGGAACGATGTTCGCGTGATGTTCCATATCACTGATTAAAACGACGTCACCTTTTCCCAAGTTTGCTCCGCCCCACGAACGGGCTAATAAGTTAAAAGCCTCTGTCGCATTTTTGGTAAAGATGACTTCGTTGGGTGAATTTGCACCGATGAACGACGCAGTTTGCGCTCGAGCATCCTCCATAGCATCTGTTGCTTTTGCAGCAATTTCGTAGGCGCCTCGATGAACGTTGGCATTTATTGTTTTGTAGTAACTATTCATCGCCTCGATAACTTCGAGCGGTTTTTGCGATGAGGCGGCGGAATCTAAGTAAACAATGGTGTGACCGTTGATGATCTCTGAGAGCAAGGGGAAATGAGCTTTAATGTCAGAGGGAAGAGTCATGTCTCGAACCGTTCGTAACCTTCTTCTTCTAAGCGCAGTGCGAGTTCAGGGCCTCCCGATTCGACGATACGGCCGTCGTAGAGAATGTGGACATTGTCAGGTTTCAACTCTGTGAGCAATCGTTGATAGTGGGTGATTAGTAGAACACCCATATTTGGTTGAGCTTCTTGAACATCGCGCACCCCTTTGGCAACCACTTTCAGTGCGTCTACATCCAATCCTGAATCAGTTTCGTCGAGAACTGCGAACTCTGGCTGTAGTATCGCCATCTGCAATATTTCGTTTCGCTTTTTCTCGCCACCGGAAAAGCCCTCGTTTAGATAGCGATCCATAAAAGAAGCGTCCATGTCTAGGCGGGCCATCCACTCCTGCATTCCGACGTAAATGTCGATGGCGGAAACGTCTTCGCCCCGTCGAGCAGATGCTGCCTGTCGAAGGAAATTTCGCACAGAAACGCCAGAAATTTCCTGTGGGTATTGAAAAGCGAGGAACATGCCCGCTTTAGCCCGGACGTCTGCATCCCAATCTGTAATGTCGTCGCCCTTCAAACGGAGCGCCCCCCCCATAACTTCGTACTCGGGAGATCCCATCAGACTGGTGGCCAGCGTGGATTTTCCCGATCCGTTGGGGCCCATGATCGCGTGAATCTCACCAGCATTAATCGTTAAATCGACTCCGTTAAGAATCTTGGGTCCGTCTGCCGCTCTGACCTCGAGCGCTTGAATCTCGAAAAGTGGAGCTGACATACCTTCAATTCTATTGGAGATCAGTTGTATTTAGCACTGAGTTCATATCGCAAAGCTCTAATTCTCAGTCTTTTTAGACATCTTTAAGTTAGGTTAGGAAATCGTTAGAGATATCTAACCAAAATTGCGTGCTGAGACTCAGGGACTCCACGTCAATGCGCTCGTCGTGTCCGTGAAAGCGACTCATGAAATCACTCGACTTCAGTTCAGGGCTGAATAAACCTGCCCCATAGGCGACTGCGCCAAGATTCCGATAGACCCGCGCATCAGTAAACCCGACGATTAACTGGGGAGACAGCCGCACGTTCGGGAATGGCTGATTTACTGCTTTCTGAATGGTGTCCCACATGGGATTATCCATCCTGCTTATGCTTGCGGGGTCATTCATGATGATGTCGATGTCTACTTCGTTGACCAGCTCTCCCAGAGCGCGCTCTAGATGAGCCTGCACCTCGGCAGATGATTCACCGGGAAGAGTGCGAATGTCCACGTTGATATCTATTTGATCTGGAATGACGTTAGTTTTCATTTTCCGTTCCGCTTCGGCGACATTGGGTGAAAAGGTGGTGTGAGTGCAGCTGTAGAAATGACGAGCCAACCCCTCTACCGGATGAGCATCTAGCCAGTCCTCGATCAGGTTTGGGTCCAGCATGATGGATTTGGTTTCCTGATCAACGTCGAGGGTTTCTACCTGTTGGCGCCAAAGCTCGTGAAATTGTGCTGGTGGTCTGTATTCGGCTAAACGTTGCACCACGGCAGCGGCTCTTACTAGCGCGTTATCTGACTTGAACGGCGCCGACCCATGACCTGGAGTGCCCTTTACGCGAAGCTTTCTCCATGCGACACCCTTTTCGCCGACGTTAATTCCGACGTGAGGGCTATCTGACGTTCCGCCATGCAGGCCACCGTTCTCCGTCAGCACGTAGTCGGCCATGATTGCCTCACGATTATGATCTGCCATCCACTGAGCGCCATGCGCTGAACCTGATTCCTCGTCCGCAACCGCGAAATATATGAAATCGCCTTTAGGCTTGAATCCTGTCTCGGCTAGGTGTTTGAAGGCGACTGCCTGCGAGGCGGTCAGATTAAGCATGTCGACGGCGCCGCGACCCCATACTTCTCCATCTATCAATTCTCCGCCAAATGGATCTCGAGACCAGCCATCCGGGTTAACAGGGACTACGTCGGTGTGGCCCATGAGGCACAAGCTAGGTGCGTTAGCGTCGCTTCCTTCGATACGAGCGACCAGGGACTTGCGTCCAGGGTGGGGTTCAAAGGTTTCAATGTCAATGCCGGGTCCCTCGAGAAATGTTTCCAAAGCATCCGAGTTGAGCACCTCGTTGCCTGAGTCGGCGGTGCCGTCGTTTACGCAAGCATTTTGAATCATGGTTTGCAAGAGTTCGACTGTCGTTGCGGTGCGCGTTTCTCTGTTAGTTGCCATCCAAGAATCGTAGATCTCTCTCCACTCGGTTGTTGACCGCTTTCGATATTGACTCTGCGATGTCTTTGCTCCTGGTTGGTCTGATGTGTGATCAAATGTGGAGGTGAGCGATGAGACTCTATGTGGGCTGAGTGCGTTGGAAATGCGAGATTTGTTGCTTGCTGGCGAGTTGAGCGCCCGAGAGCTTCTCTCAGCGCACTTGTTGCAGATAGAAAAGCTGAACCCCGAATTAAACGCGATAGTCACTCTTGTTCCTGAGCGGGCTGAAGAGTTAGCGGCTTTAGCGGATCAAGCATTTGCTGAGGGGCGAACTCTTGGAGTTCTTCACGGCTTACCCGTAGCTCATAAAGATTTAGTAGATACGGCGGGGGTGCTAACGACTCTGGGTTCCCCTATCTACAAAGATCGAGTCCCTGAGAGTGATGACCTGATCGTCGAACGTATGAGGAACGCCGGGGCGATCATGATTGGGAAAACCAACACACCTGAGTTTGGAGCCGGTTCTCAAACATTTAACGAGGTCTTTGGAGTGACCTCGAATCCCTACAACACAGATATGACTTGCGGCGGAAGTAGTGGAGGAGCAGCGGTTGCCTTGGCGGCGCGCATGCTGCCTCTAGCGGATGGGTCCGACTTGGGTGGTTCGCTGCGTAATCCAGCCTCGTTTTGCAATGTCGTCGGCTTTAGGCCTTCGGGAGGACGTGTACCTACTGTCCCGAATTCGAATCTCTGGCTTCCCATGTCAACCAAAGGACCTATGGCTCGATCGGTCCCAGATATAGCGCTTTTGATGCAAGCGATAGCTGGCCCACACCAACTCGCGCCAAGTTCTAACACTGAACCCCCAGAAATCTTCGGCGGTTCGCTGGAGCGAAATTTTTCTGGTGCAAGGGTGGCGTGGTCCCCTGACCTTGGAGGTTTGCCTGTCGACCCACGGGTCAGAGCAGCACTAAGTCCGATTCCAGACCTTCTTACTGACCTAGGTTGCGAGATAGTTGAAGATTGGCCAGATTTGTCCGATGCCCCTGAGATTTTTCAAATTCTAAGGGCGCAAATTTTTGCAAATAGTTATGCGCCAATCCTAGAAACACATCGAGCGGAGATGAAGCAAACGGTTATTTGGAATGTCGAAAAGGGTTTATCAATGACCGTCGGAGAGTATGGCCGGGCACTCTCTAAACAGGCACAAATGTTCTCGAAACTGCAGGGCTTTATGGAAGAAGTTGAGTTTTTGGTTTGCCCTGTTGCGCAAGTCCCACCTTTTCCGAAAGGTATCGAATTCATTGAGGAGATCGAAGGCGTTCGTTTCGAAACGTATATCGATTGGATGAGGTCGTGCAGCGACATAACGACGACGACGCACCCAGCCATATCGGTACCCGCTGCTTTCACCGAGGACGAGCTTCCTGTCGGTCTTCAGATTGTTGGAAGAAGCCGCGCCGATCGCTCCGTTCTGGAGCTCGCCCATGCGTTCGAGCAGATCGCTCAGGTCGGCCAGCGCGCGCCTTAGTCTTTGGCTCTCTGCGGAACATTCATAATTACTGAACCTCCCGGATAGGGTGCAACGGTAATGTCGAATTTGGCTATCGAAACACTTGGTCTGGGGCGATCTTTCGGGAGCAATATCGCTGTGGGTGAAGTTGACATAGCGGTACGCAAAGGCGAAATATACGGGTTTTTGGGGCCAAATGGTGCAGGGAAGTCGACGACTGTTCGAATGCTTTGCACTCTTCTCCGGCCGACCTCCGGGGCAGCAAAAGTAGCCGGCTTCGATGTGATGGACAAACCTGAGAAAGTACGACTTCGAATTGGTGTCGCAATGCAAGACGCTGCTTTGGATGACAAACAGAGCGGCCGCGAGATACTCGAATTCCAGGGTCGGTTATTCGGGTTAGACGCTAAAACCAGGCGGGAAAGAGTAGAAAAAGCTATTCATTTGGCTGATATCGGCGACTCTATAGATGACTGGGTGCGCACCTACAGCGGAGGCATGAAACGCCGTCTCGATTTGGCCGCAAGTCTCGTGCACGACCCTCAGGTACTTTTTTTGGACGAACCGACAACCGGCTTGGATCCCATTAGCAGGGTTCGGGTCTGGGAAGAGGTCCGAAGACTAAACCGCGAAAACGGTGTGACAGTATTTCTGACTACGCAGTACCTCGAAGAAGCAGATGAGTTAGCCGACCGTGTAGGAATTATTGATCGAGGGCGAATAGTAGAAGAGGGAACTCCTACCGAACTCAAGCGAGCCGTTGGATCGGACTTAATTGTCGTCGAATTGTCTGGCGATATCGAGCGGGCATCTGAGATAGCGAGATCGCTGCGCGATGTATCTGAAGTGACAGTGGGAAGCAATGGTCTTGCGATTTCCACTAATGATGCTGCGGCCTTGATCTCAACAGTCGCGGTTGCTTTTAACCAGCACGGCATCTCCGCTAATTCATTGACTATTCGAACACCCTCCTTGGACGATGTGTTTCTCCGCGCCACCGGTCATCGCTTATCAACGGAGTCAGTGCAATGAGAAATACGGCCGAGACGGTTTCTAATAGGAATAGTTTTGTTGCGGACGTGTCGGCTGTTGCCTCTCGAGCAATTCGAAGTTTGACCCGCGAGCCAGAATTTATTGGGCCGGCATTGGCAATCCCGATTTTCTTCTTTGTTGTGAACATTGGAGCTCTGGAAGCCTTTGTCGAACGACAACCTGGTATCGACTATCGCGCCTTTCAGCTGCCGGTAGCAATTGTCTTCGCAGTCACTGGAATATCTCGCGCAAACATGCTGGTTATCGATATACAAACTGGCTATCTAGATCGCATGCTCGTAACGCCTATACGACGTACCGCCCTGCTCTTAGGACTAATGATTGCGGACATTGTCCTTGCGCTCGCTTTGGCTACAGTCGTTCTCGTCTTGGGCTTTGTTGTAGGGGTTGGCTTCGAGACCGGTGTCCCAGGGCTCATGGCTTTCCTAGCGCTTTCGATGGCTTGGAGCCTTGCTTTTACCGGCTTTCCGTACACGGTTGCGTTGCGGACTGGAAATCCGGCAGCAGTGAACTCTGCTTTTCTGATTTTTTTCCCGTTTGCCTTCCTGACTCCAAGCATGTTGCCAAGAGACTTAATGAGCGGTTGGCTAAAGACGGTTTCGGCTTGGAATCCGGTTACCTATTTGCTGGAAGGTATGCGTTCAGTTATATCGGCGGGGTGGGATTTGTCGATGATTCTGAAAGCTGTAGCTGCGATAGTCGGCTTGGGAATGGTTACATTCACTATGGCGTTTCGTTCGCTGTCAAAGCGTGTCGCTACTGGCTAGTTCTGCTACCACCCGCGGTCGACCCACTCTTGCAACTGAGGCGACTCATTGCCAATCGTGGTGTCATCTCCATGTCCTGGTAGGACGATCGTATCTGCGGAAAATTTTGAGAACATGCGGTCCTCGATGCTCTTGATAATTGTGTTGAAGTCGCCTCCTTCGAAGTTCGTAGCTCCAGGCCCCCCGGGAAAGAGTGTGTCCCCTGAAAAGAGCAATGGGGTGTCTTCGACATGAAAGCTCATGGACCCCGGGGTATGGCCAGGGTTGTGAATTGTCCTCACTCGAAGGCGCCCTATCTCAATAACGGAGTCGTCTTCCATGATGAAGTCATAACTCGGGAGCATGGTCGCGTCGTCGGCCGCTACTCCCACCTCATAGCCAGCATCTCGTATCGCAGGTATTGCTTGAATGTGGTCCCAGTGACCGTGTGTTTCAACAACGGTTCTTACGCCCAAGCTCTGACATAACTCCAAAAGTTGTTCATGCTCATTTGCAGCATCTATGAGAAGAGCATCGCCCGTCTCGGTGCACCTAATAGTGAATACGTTGTTGTCGTAAGGGCCGACTACAACCTTGTGCACCTCGATACCCGTGGCCTTCCAGTGAAGCGTCATGAGTAGATTCTACGCCTTTGCTCAATCAAGAGTGAGAATGTTGCAGCACCTTGGCGATAAGTGATAGGTATACCTATCAGATATAGCCAAGTAGACCTGAGCAAGAGATGATGTGGCGATTCCGCGCACCGTTAAATTCCCTCAATCGAAATGCCAAGAAGTTGGTTTTGTCATTTCTTGTCAGCTCTCTTGCGCTAACTGGCTCGGGTTGCGGCGAAACCAATAGTGATGAGTCGTTTCTCCCTCAAGTTGATTTGTCTTCCGCTCCGGAAGCTTTGGCTTCAACGGAGCCGAGTTCTGACGGGCTGCGAGAAGAGCTTAGGCCCCAACTCCCCGTAACGATTTTAGATGTAACGGGCACAGAGGTGACTGTTGAGTCCGTAGACCGGATCATCCCTTTAGATGGAACAGTCGCTGAAGTCGTGTTTGCCCTCGGCTTGGGGCCAAACGTTGTTGCAACTGATATGTCTGCTACCTACCCCGCAGAAGCTGATTCATTGCCCGAAATTGGTTACCAGCGAGCGTTATCGGCGGAGACGATCGCAGTCCATAGCCCTACTGTCTTGCTGGCTACCGATATAGCGGGACCACCTGGGGTAATAGACGATCTTAGGAAACTTGGATTCGCTCTCGTCATAGTCCCTAATGCTTCCGGCCCTAATGGGCCTCCAGAGAAGATTCAAGCCGTGGCTGAAGCTTTGGGAATAAGTGAACGAGGAAAAGAACTTGCTAACAGGGTTGAGGCTGAAATTGAGTCGGCGACAGTAACCGACACTGACTATCGACCGACGGTGGTGTCGCTGTATCTGCGCGGTGCAAGCACTCAATTGGTGCTTGGTAGGAATTCTGCAACGCATTGGATTGTTGAAGCAGCCGGCGGACAGAGCATGGCCGGAATTTTGGATCTCGAGGGAAGCGAGAGCATTTCGGCAGAAGGATTAATCGTCGCCTCGCCTGAAGTTATCTTGGTCCCTTCTGCGGGTCTTGAGTCGGTCGGAGGTGAGGAGGGGTTGGCCCAAATTGGGGGCCTCTCACAGACTCCGGCGGTAGAGAACGGTGCGATTGTTCACTTTGACGACCAGTGGCTGCTTGGCAACGGTCCAAGGGTCGCATCTTTGATCGAAGAACTTTCTGTAGTCATCAGTGACGTGAGAGAAAAGAGGAAAAATCTTGAGGATCAATAAAGATGCCGTGGTGTCTGCCGCTGCTTTAGCTCACTCTGTTCCGGGTGCTGAGCTTCGGTTAACGCGGACTGATGGCGGGCGCCTGCTAGTCGCACAGCATTCCCGAGCTGATCTCAGCCCATGTATTTTCCGTCACCTCGTGGCTGACGGGCCGTGCCCTATTGCCGAAGAGGTAGAGACTTGGCTGGCTGCAATTGAAACGCATGGCAATCTTGACCACGTGGTCGCGGGAGTCTACCGCTCCCGTCACCGGCGCGGAGAAAGATGGTTTGTTGCTGAACTCGAGCCGGGCCGACTTAAAAAAGTCTTCGATGATTTGGAGTGCGACCCAGTATTGGCGGACGCCACGGTAATCACGATGAAGGCCGATTTGGGACTGGGCGTTGTTGTCGTAAAGTTAGATGTCGAAATGTCGGCGTCCGTTGCGAGCATTGATGAATTGGCGCTAACCGCTTACGCGAGTTATGTGGCTGAAGTAGCGAGCAGCAAACGCGCAGACCATATGAGTGAAAAAATGCCGAAAAGAAAGAAGTAACTAGACATGGGAGTTGTCAAAATTAACGCGATTACAGTCCCCGAAGGCTCTGGGGACGAACTCTTGCGACGCTTTGAGAAAAGAGTGGGCGAAGTTGAGAGCATGCAAGGCTTTGAAAGCTTCGAACTTCTCAAACCTTCCGAGGGCAATACTTGGTACGTCTACACCCGGTGGGCTTCGGAAGCTGATTTTCTCGCCTGGGTCAAGTCGCCAGAGTTTGAACGCGGCCATGCGGAGGCTTCTTCCCAACCGGTTGCGCATGGCGCTGAGTTGCTATCGTTTGATGTGGTTTTACAGGCCAGTCCGTCCATCTGACAGAGTGTTTGGCCTTGTTGAAGCGTAATTCTGGAACGGTCATACTTTTGGCGCTCATTATGGTCGCATGTTCGCAGCCGAATAGCTCCTCAAGCACTGGCGATCCTGAAACGGGATCATTGGCCAAGGGTGCCGATCTTGCTGAGGCTCACCAGCAGGCTCCAACGACTGTTGCAGGCTTGGATCATGCTTTAATCAAGCACGGGTTTGGTGAAACCATGGTTGCCTTACCGGCTGAACGCGTTGTTGTTCTGCAAGCTAACGATGAGGATTATTTAATTGCTCTTGGGATAGAGCCAGTTGCGATTTCCAGTTCCTTGAACGGGGACGAGCTCTATTCTCAACCGTGGCTTAGGTCTGCTTATTCGGGCGGGTTTCCAGTGAATCTTGGCCCCGTCACCGCCGAGCCTGATTATGCTCTCATCGCTTCGCTGGAACCAGATTTGATACTGGCTCGGCAAAGCAATGTAGGACAAGAGGTCTACGACGCTCTATCGGCCGTTGCGCCGACTGTTGCTGAGCCTTTACCCCAAACAACTGGGGAGTTTTCATGGCAAGAAAAGCTGAGATTTGTCGGTAAGGCAGTAGGCCTTGAGGCTGAAGCCGAGCATCAGATCCTAATCAGGCAGGCCTCTATTCTTGACGCCATTCGCCCTTTCCCGTCCCTCAAAGGTTCGACTTTTGCGCGGATAAAAAAGGGATCGGCTGGGGCTTGGCAGATAGCGGGTGGGTCTTCTGCGTCGGCCCGCTTTCTGAAACAACTAGGTCTGGCATTCCCCTCCGACATTGACGATGAAGTAGGTGCATCCTCCTGGGTGTCGATCAACAAAGATATTTCCGCCCTAATTTCAGTTGATGTTGCAGTAGTTAATGGGAAGCCGTCTGACGCAGAATGGCTCGGTGCTTCTTTTCCGGGCTTGAACCTCGAAAACATCGTTTGGATCGAAGAGCAGAGTCTTACCGATAGAGCGTTGAATTCGGTAACCATTCTTAGTGCTGAATGGTTACTTGACGAGCTGGTGCCACGCATTGCCGAATTGGTCACGGTTGTCCTTGAGCCCCCTACGGAAGATGAATCTGCGGCGATGGAAGCGTTCAGACTTGTGTACGGGAGCGAAACGGAGTGGAACGAAAAGCAGCCTCACTTAGAGAACGCCAGCCAACTTCGCAACGCGAATCAGGCGTACAGAATCGGCGCCGAAGATAATGGGGGTATCACTCTGCGTCCGAAATCCGCTCAAATTGAAGGGAATAAGGCGACTGTCGTCTATGACGTCTACTTCGGTGATGCTCCGGCATACAACGATTTGCAACGATCGCTGTATTTGGTAGAGGGCATATGGCAGGTCACTGAATCTGATTTCTGTGATTTCTTGTCAGCTGCTCAAACTCCCTGTGGCTGATGCAATTCTTTGAATTGAAACGAGCTCGCGAGTGATTTCGCAAAGTAGGGCTGGTCGTGCAAGATTCGGCCCTGTCTTGTGGGTCGCTTTAGGTGCTTTGACCATCTGTGTTTTGTCGGTTTGTAGCTTGCTTGTCGGAGCAGTGCCAACTGATCTCGCTACGGTCTGGTCGGCTATTTTTAGATTCGAGCCGAGTGAGACGGAGCAGTCGGTAGTGCGGCATTTGCGATTGCCTCGAACAACCCTCGCTCTCGTTGCTGGATGTTGCCTTGGAGTAGCAGGCGCAATTACTCAGGGAGTAACTCGCAATCCATTGGGTGGCCCTGGAATTCTTGGAATTAATGCCGGCGCCGCTTTCGCAATGGTCACGGCTATTCACGGACTCAATATTGTTACTCCGGCCGGTTATGTATGGTTTGCATTCCTTGGAGCGGCTGGCGCAGGTTCGCTTGTCTACTTTGTGGCTAGGGCGGGGTCTGGTGGGGTAACACCAGTAAAGCTGGCTTTGGCTGGCGCTGTTGTGACTGCCCTCCTTTCAGCTTGGACATCAACGCTTCTGCTCTTGGATGAAGAAACACTTGACGAGGCAAGATTCTGGCTGGCGGGGTCGCTCGTGGGTCGCGGCACGGAGGAGATGCGTCTATTAACTCCTCTGATTGCCGTTGCTCTTGTTGGTGCTCTTTTGATGGGAGGCGCGCTAAACGCGTTTGCTCTCGGAGAGGAACGTGCCGCCTCGTTAGGGCAGAGAATTGGTACCTTCCGATTTTTCGCAGGATCTATTTCGATATCCCTCGCTGCTTCCGCTGTAGCTATAGCGGGACCCGTAGCTTTCATAGGCTTGGCTGTGCCGCATATTGCAAGGTCTCTGGTTGGCCCTGATTACAGGTGGATCACAGTCTTGTCGATGCTCATCGGGTCGAGCCTTCTTCTGGGAGCTGACATTGTAGGGCGAGTTGTTGTTTCACCGAGAGAGCTCCAAGTTGGCATCGTGACTGCACTGATCGGGGCACCATTTTTGATTTACTTGGTTCGATCTCGGAAGCTGGCAGAACTTTGATCACTTTCGGGCTTGCGAATCCGTCCCCTTCCTTCCTCCTTTATTTCTTTTCAGGGGTATTGGTCGCACTTTTTCTAGTTAATAAAAGTCGTGCTGTGGCATCAAAAGCATGTGTGCTGCGGTTCGGCAAGTTATCTCTGCTGTTTGATCTTCGAATACTCAAGTTATGTATTTCGACATCAGTGCTGCTTTTTCTTTTGTTCCTCTTTGGTCTTGAGACGGGGGAGTACCCGATACCCCGGCTGAAAGCTATAGCAACTGCTTTCTGGGACCGAAATAATGAATTTGAGTTCGTCGTGAACAGCCTGCGCTTGCCTCGAGTGCTCACGGCGATGCTCACAGGCTTTTGTTTGGCGATCTCCGGCGCATTGTTTCAATCCTTGTTAGGAAATCCCCTTGTTTCGCCAGATGTCATAGGAATTAACAGCGGCGCAGCGCTTTGCGCGGTTTTTGTTCTTGCAGCCGGAGGCGATATCGGTCTTCTCCCATGGGCTGCCTTCGTGGGCGCCGCTGTAACCGCTTTAAGCATCTATTCGCTTTCGTGGAAGACTGGAATCAGTCCTGGTCGCCTCATCCTTGTCGGCATAGCGGTCAACGCTTTGCTGGCCTCGGGCGTTACATATGTGATGGTGAAATACCCAATTGAACGTGTCGTGGCAGCGGCGCGTTGGCAGGCTGGAAGTTTGTTCGGCGTGTCATGGACCGAGGTCGGGACTCTAAGTGTCAGCGTCATAGTTTTAACTCCTCTAGCGCTGCTTTTGATGCGTCGCCTACGGATTCTTCAGTTAGGTGATGACATCGCATCAGGCCTAGGTCTCCGCGTTGAGTGGGAACGAATGGGTTTGATTGTTCTTGCTGCTGCCCTCGCCGCCGTTGCAGTAGCTGCTGTCGGGCCACTGGGCTTTGTGGCACTCTTGGTGCCCCACATGGTGCGTTTAGTTGTCGGACAAGTGACGGGTGGCGCTTTGTTGTTAACAGGGTTAGTAGGTGCTCTTTTTTTACTGGCTTGTGATTTAGTGGCTCAGCAACTTTTTGCCCCTACCACGCTTCCTGTCGGGATCATCACTGCCGCAATAGGTGGCCCCTATTTCTTGTTCATTCTTGTTAGGTCCAATAATGCGCTTTAAAAGGTTTGAATCGGTGAAACTTGAAGCTTCGAAACTAGATCTTGCTTACGGAAACAACCGCGTCATCGACGGGCTTGATTTAGCTTTGCCCGTCGGGAAAATAACAGCGATTATTGGCGCGAATGGATCTGGAAAGTCAACGCTTCTCAGGGGTATGGCGCGCATACTCAAGCCAGAGAACGGGTTGGTTCTGCTGGATGGGTCTGACATCAATCAGTTATCAACCAAAGCGGTTGCTCAGCAGTTGGGCTTCTTGCCGCAAGGTCCTGTTGCGCCCTCGGGATTGACTGTTCATGACTTAGCGCGTCGAGGACGTTACCCACACCAAGATTTGATCAGTCAGTGGACTACAAGTGACCAAGTTGCTGTTGACAATGCGTTGCGCCTGACTGGTTTGGAACAATCATCGGAAACACCGGTTGATCAGCTTTCGGGAGGTCAGCGCCAAAGGGCTTGGCTAGCCATGGCTCTCTCACAAGAGACGCAAATAATGCTACTTGACGAGCCCACGACCTACCTAGACATAGCCCATCAGGTAGAGATCTTGAATCTCCTGAAGCGTCTCAATTCTGAGGAGGGGAGAACTATAGTCATGGTGCTGCACGACCTTAATCAGGCATGTAGATATGCGGATCATATGGTGGCGATGATGAATGGTCAGATTGTCGCCGCGGGAACTCCTGATGAAGTCGTGACTCCGCAGCTAGTTGAAAAAGTTTTCGGCCTAACGTCGGTGATAATTGACGATCCGGTTTCGGGAACTCCTATGTGCGTTCCGAGCTTTCTTCTCGACGGTGAAACCGACGAAGGATAAGAGGAAGTCTGCCAGTTGGTGGTTTAGACGTCGCTACGAAGAGACCTTAAAAGGTTGATGACAAATGGTTCGAGTTGTGATGCTTCGGAAGCGGTGTCGGGGAAAGCGACTCTGCTGATACGAGGCCCTTCGCTTGTTTCTGCGCTGAAGGTCATCCCATAACGATCAACGCCGACCATGGTTGCTTCCGTTGCGTTAGGAAGCCCTCCGCGTTCCTGGACAAAAATCAGATTTGCGTCGGCGTGGTCGTCGTTCATGTGCTGAATAGCGTGCTCTGCATTTTGTGCAAATGGATCTGCTTCAGATGACGAATAGTTTTCGCCTTCCACCCAACTCATATGCCCGAAGCCCCCGACAAACCTGCAGTCGCTAACTGAAAGCTTCCAGTAGTTGAAGTCTTTGAAATGAGCGTAAGCCGAGGCATACGGGTGTTGAGCGAGATATAGCTCTGCAGATTTATCTGGCGATTCGGCGAGCGCAATGCTCCCCACCAACGTAAGCCTGGGGCCCGTAAGAGGGTCGGCGTCTTGCGATGTGGCATTGCTTACTAAAAAACTACTGCGTGAGTCGCTACGAGCATTTTTAGTGTGCTCTGCAAGATCAGAAATCAGAAGTAATAGGTTTCCATCCAGATCGGGTACGTAGGAGACCAAGCTGCCGTAGGGGTAGCCGTCCTCGGTCAAGGTTGAGAGAACTCCGCTGTCATTCGATGAGAGCAGTGTCCGGGATAGTTCGGCGTCGCTAGGAAAGGAATCGATATCTCCGATGGGAGATGAACCCTGTCCGTCGCCATGATCAGTTTCAGCGGATGCGCTCATTTGGTGGCTAACGTCCTGCTTTCTTGATTGTTGGGCTTGATTGCTGGGTTTGGGTTTCGATTGACAATAGCTCGTGTATTTAAGGCTGTGTTGCGAGCTTCCAAAGAATGACCCGTTGTGGGCGGGTCCGCCCACGCCGTTGGAGGGCTTTGCCCGAGGCAGGCAAAGAGAGCGTTGGCAAGGAGGGGAATCCCAGCCCGGCCGGACCCTACCCACAACCCGCCCCAGCACGAAGAGGCGAGGGGCCGCAATGGCCCACAGGTACGATAGACAGATGTTTAACACAAAATGATAGGCATGCCAAACAAAAACAATAAAGAAATTAAAAGTTCAGTTTGAAAGCCTTTGGATGCCCCCACGACCCTGTTTAGTGATAACCCCATGCGCAAATAGCGAGGATCTTCCTAGCTCATCCGTATCAACGGGCTATTGCCCAAGAAAGTGGGAAAGGCATAATAAAAATAAGTGCGTATGAAGGGTTGATAACTGGTATTAGGAGCCCTTATCATGCAGAGGTTGTTCCCCTTCAATACGCTTAGGAAGAAACTAAACATGAAACGTTCATCCGTCATAAAGATGCTTGGACTGATCTTCGCGTTTGCTCTCTTCGCCGCTTCATGTGGCGATGACGGAGCTGCGGTTCGCGAAGTCGGCTCTGCAAGCTCAGGTAGTGGTTCTGGCTCAGGTAGCGGATCTGGCTCAGGTAGCGGATCTGGCTCAGGTAGCGGATCTAGTTCGGGCTCTGCGTCATCGAGCGCATCAGCATCAGCTAGCGCTTCAGCATCAGCTAGCGCTTCAGCATCATCTAGTGGCCCCGCTGGCGCAGAAATAACGGCAGACGCCACTGCTGGCGAGGGTGGCTATGACTACGCCTCAAACGTCGATAATCACCGCCTATTGGTGCTCGACATGTGTGACATGAATGACCTTCTCGGTGCTGACACGATCGACTTCGCTGCCGTGGCCGATATCTACAACAACGGCAAGAACGCTGAAAAGAGCGATGGCTCTTTCCGAACCCTTGCGGGTTTCGCTTCAGCTGAAGGTAAGAAGCACTCCCATGATGCCTACTACGGTGCGCCAGGGTCCCTTGATGTGTTTATTACATCGGCGCTTGAAGGAACGGGAATGTTCGCGGGCGAAGCTGATGGCGTTCGGAAACAGGGTGTCCAAAAGGGCATGCAGAACCAAGCCTTGATTGCGTATGTGCTTCATGAAATTAACTCTGCACTTGCCAAAACTGCAGACGGCAACTGGGCAGGCGCTGTGCATAACTGGGATGAAGGATGGGCCTTCTACCATGGCGCTGCAGCAGGTTGTGGTCCATACGGCACAGCCGACAAGCGCGGAGGCAACTTCGGAACGCTTGGCGCTGATGGCGAGACAGCTCTGGCGAATGAAGCTGTCTTGAGCGCGATGATCGCAGGACGCGACGCTCTTCTTAGTGGTGATGCGGCAGGCGCAGAAAGCGCCGCAGCATTGGTCACGCGAGCGGTTGTAATTACCTACTCGCAGGCTGTTATGCGCTACGCAGTCAAGGTCGAAGGCGATCTTGAAGGCGGAGACATGGCTAAGGCACGTATCCATCAAGCTGAAGGCTTAGCTTTCTGGCGCGTGATCGAGCCAGAACTTGGAGCCCTCGGAATGTTTGGCGACACGATTGCCACACTGAATGCAGAATATGATCTTGCTAATGAGCCTGGCTCGGGTCCTGGTGCCGATGCGGTTCGCACAGCGCTGTACCCAGTTTGGGGTCTATTGGAGATCGGCCGAGACGACATCGGTAGCTTGCAATAGCAATTTAGGGGGTCGCGACGGATTCGGTGGACCGTCGTGTTTCGGCAAGGAGGATTCACCGTTCCCGCAGCAAGATCTGCGGGAACGGTGGACCGCCCTTCTCTGACAGCAGAATGCTGAAGGGTTGGGTCAGCTTTGTGGAAAATATTGTCCTTACAATCGCAAAATTTTACGTGCACTATTCAAAATGTGTAAAGATAACTTGATGCGCTCTCTTGAGAGGGGTAAAGCTGCCCCGAGAGGTCTAGTTCCTGAGGCTCGACGGATTACCAACGTAGTGGCTGTCAATGATCACGTGGCTGAAATTCGTTTCGGCAAGAGCGACTTCTTGCTCATTCCCGCTCCGATCGACTCGAGCTCGGCGCAGCGATGGGCGTCCTGTATGAGGCGAATCGATGCGATTAAGTTCGACTTCAGCGAAGATGGTCCTAGTGCGCGACTGAACGGCGTGGGGCGTCTGCGGCAGACAACCCGAACAGTGCCCCTTGCGACTGCACTCGGGCTACTGGACAGAGGCGTTCCCGGTTGGGTGAGTCTCCCCGAGAAGGTGCGTTGAGATGCTGGTATGTCACTGTTTGGCTATCAACGACTCCACAATTAAAGATTTGTGTGTGAGTGGGGCTCACAGTGCTGAGGAAATTGGCGTGCGATGCGGTGCAGGAACTGAATGCGGCGGCTGCATAGACCGAGTTCGCCAACTTACGTCCGCTCAAAGCCTTTCAGTCAGAAGGCAGATTTCCTAGAAATTTCAATCTGGTCAACCTCTAGCCCGGCCTGCATTAACGTTAAAGGGCGCGACTGGAGGCAAGTGTGCGAGGCTCAGACACGGTAATTGAATTTCTCAACGAGGCCCTAACGGCAGAGTTGACGGCTATCAACCAATATTTTGCTCATGCCAAGATCTGCGAAAACTGGGGATGGAGGAAGTTGGCCCATACGTTCAGGCAGGAATCAATCGAAGAAATGCACGATGCAGAGAAGATAATCGAGCGGATATTGCTGCTCGAGGGACACCCAAACCTTCAACGACTTGGCAGCATTGCGGTAGGCGAATCTGTTGAAGAACAGCTAAGGCTTGACCTCCAACTAGAGATCGAGGCAGTTGATCGTTATCGACGTGGAGTTTTGGTATGCCTTGAAGAAGCTGATCCGGGGAGCCGAGAGCTAGTAGAGCATTTACTGGTGGGGGAGGAACACCACCTCGACTGGATCGAAACTCAGCTTTCCATGATTGAAGATATTGGAATCGAACGTTATCTTCAGTCGTCAATTGGCGAAGACGAGGAATAGTAACTATCGGGGGCGCAACCCTAGGCTCCCTGAGACGAGGCCACCTCGAAACCCAAATCGAGGGCAGCTGGAATCTGGTGACTGTCAAAAGTTAGGTAGGTCAGGGGCTTTGGCAGCCGGTCTGCGGAAGCTAGGTGAATCGCGTCTGTCGTGGCTAACTGGTAGGCGGCTCCCAATTCCACCGCTCGAGCCAGACACCGCTGGTCTACCGGCACCACAGCAATGCGTTCCCAATCGCTTCGAAATGTGGACCACAATTGCTGCTGTTCAACGGGGCCAGAAGCGATCCTGTGCAATGCGAGATGTACTTCCGTTCTCGTTAAGGCCGACGCGCACCACTCTTTGTCTCTTCGGAGATAAGTGTTCACCAATTCTTGCTCGGGTTCCGATACATAGCGTTTCAATAAAGCCGAAGTGTCCAAAGCAATTGTCACTATCGTCCTCGAATCTCACGCAGGGCGCGCTCACTCGAAAGACCGGCCGGAAGATCGAAAGTCGCTTCCGATGGTTGTCTGTCGAAACGAGACGGCGATTCGAGTAACCCCGCAGCGATTAGCGTCGCAATTGATAGACCGGGCTCGCTCTGACCAATGGGACCCAGCTGCGCCATGGGGGAGCCGTCAACAGTGACCACAATCGTATGGCCAGCTGCCGCTGATCTGAGGTACTCAGCAAGGCTCGAGCGCAGTTCTCTGCTTCCGACTTGTTCGTTACCGGAGGAGATAGTCAACGGCCCACTTTCCAAATATGTGTACACCAGCGTACACATATTGATTGGTGTTTGTGTTGATGATCGGCTATAACAAGGGCGTTACCCGAATTGAAGAGGTTTAAAAAGTGAACTTTGCTTTCACAGAAGAACAAGAAGAACTCCGCAGTTTCATCCGTTCCTTTATGGAGGAAAAATCTGCGGAAGCGACTGTGCGAGAACTAATGGAAACTGAAGACGGATTTGACGCCGCCGTTTGGAGCCAAATGGCCGAGCAACTCGGCCTCCAAAGCATGATTATTCCCGAAGAGTACGGAGGCCAAGGGTTCGGGTATGTCGAATTGGGCATTGCGCTTGAAGAAATGGGTCGCAGCCTGCTTTGCGCGCCGTTTTTCAGCACAGTAGTACTTGCTGGTAACGCAATCATTCACTCAGGGAACGAGCAAGCGAAGTCGGCATTGCTGCCAGGCATCGCGGACGGCAGCACCATCGCAACATTGGCTCTTGCGGAAGCGAATGGTCGTTGGGATGCCGAAGGTGTAACTGTTGAAGCCAGCGGTACAGCAGATGGCTCGACAATCACGGGTGAGAAAATGTTTGTTACCGACGGTGGAACGGCGAACCTATTCGTGGTCGCCGCACGTGCGGAAGGCGGAATACACCTCTTCACAGTTGAAGGTGATGCATCGGGCTTAACCCGTGAAAACCTGTCCACAATGGACCAAACTCGCAAACAAGCTCGCATAACGTTTGACAATTCTCCTGCAAGTCACCTTTGCGACACCAACGATTTTGAATACGTATCGCAAATCTTGGATCTAGCAGCGGTCGCTCTTGCCAATGAACAGGTAGGCGGGGCCCAGTTTGTAATGGATATGGCCGTGCAATATGCCAAAGACAGAGTCCAATTCGGTCGACCAATCGGCTCGTTTCAAGCGATCAAACATAAGTGTGCGGACATGTTACTCGAGGTCGAATCAGCTAAGTCCGCTGCCTACTACGCAGCTTGGTGCGCGTCAGAAATGAACGACGAACTGCCCTCAGTTGCTTCGCTTGCCAAGGCATATTGCTCGGAAGCGTATTTCCACTGTGCGGCCGAAAATATTCAAATCCACGGCGGAATTGGGTTCACATGGGAACACCCAGCGCACCTTTATTTTAAGCGTGCGAAGAGCTCAGAGTTGATGTTTGGCGATCCGGCATACCATCGCGAGCTTCTAGCTCAACGAATCGGCCTGTAATACCAACGTCAAATCCTCGGCTATCAAAGTAAATGCTAGGACTCGTCATCGGTGCTTCGTTGATCATTGGCTTTGTGGTCGCGTCCGGACTTATTGGAAGAGAGACTAGGAGACTTAGCCGTCAACCGCGACAGCCCGTTTGGCGCCTTGATGAAGCGGCTTCCTTTGTAGAAAGTGAACTCCCATTCGATGAGGCCGCTAAGACTGACCCTGAAACACTTAGGTCACTTCTCCGGCTGCATCTAAATGAGCTTCAATTCAAATCGTCAGATGATCAAGAGCGTGGCTTTAGTGATCCTAGCCAAGCGACTCAAAACCTTTATCGAGAGGCACGCGCCTCCAAAATAGAAGTGACGCTTCCCACAGTGGAGGCAATCGCGGCAGCTCATCTCCGTTATCTCAAGGGGATAGGAGCGCTGGGCACTACCCAAACACAAGGTTGAGGCACAATAGATTCTATGGAAGCACCTAAAGAACTCGAAGGTCATCGATTTGTTGGGGATAAACGCAATCAGCGTGTCTACGACCTAGAAACTTCTGGATCGATCATCGAAGCTGCGGTAAAAGATCTTTGCGAAGCAAAAATGTACGCAACGTTTGGTCCCGATGAGCTAAGTGAAGCTCGAAATCGCGGCTACAGGCTTGCCGCCTGTTGCCGGCGACAATAGTAGGCGGCCCTTGCCAGTCACGACCACCGAGACGCGAGTTGGAGGCGAGCCCCACCTAGAAGCATTCTTCGTGCAACCCGACCGCACAGCCGCGAACGCCCCGGCGCTGTTGCTATGTCACGGATTTCCCTCCAAGCAGAGACCCGGCATTCCTAGTCGCTCGTACGAACAGTTTGCCGAACGCTTAGCTGAAGAGCAGGGTTGGCTTGTCCTGGCGGTCAGTCTGCGCGGCTGCGGCCAATCCGAAGGCCAATTCTCTATGGAGGGTTGGCTCGACGATGTAAGAAGATCGGTCGCCCACCTCAGAAATGAAGGATCCCAGAGAATATGGCTTGTGGGTTCCACGACAGGCGGTTCGCTAGCGATAATGGCCGCAGCTCAAGACCCGGAAATCCGCGGCATCGCCGTCATGGCCCCGCGGGCTGATTTTGACGACTGGGCGAGTGATCCACGTCGCTTCCTTCAGCATTGCCGCAATGTAGGAGTCGTCAAAGATGAAAGCTACCCAGACTCTGTGCAGCAATGGTCACAACAACTCCGTAAGCACCGCGCAATCGACTTCGTCGAGTCGATCGGATCGCGACCGATGCTTATTTTGCATGGCACCAACGATCGACAAGTTCCACCTGACGATGCCCGCCAGCTAGCAAGTCTGCACCCAAACCCTGAACTCAGACTCGTCAACGGCGCCGATCATCGAATTCGACACGATCCGCGCGCCGTCGCCGTACTAATGGGCTGGCTCGAACAGCAAGCCATCGAAGGTTAACTGGGCAGATCGCGTGTTCGCCTTGCAATCAGCATGGTGCCGACCGTTCGCAGCGCCACATAACCGTTTTGGTTCAGCATTTCATTTTTGAGCTCGATGAATCCTAGATTCGGCTTGGAGGCGCTCTCGCGCTTCCCCAGAATTTCAATGCGAAGTGTGAGGGTATCCCCTACTCGAACTGGAGCGGGCCATGACAGCTCGGACAGTCCAGCGGCTCCAAGGCAGTATTCCCCAAGAAACCCTTCAGCGCTCAAACGCATCATCAGCGACCCGGTGTGCCACCCGGACGCGATTAGGCCCCCGTACATTGTGTCTGCTGCAGCTGCAGGATCTACATGAAATCGTTGAGGGTCGAATTGAGTGGCGAAGCCAATCATTTCCTCCTCTTTCATTTGAACGCTACCCAAAGTAAAAGATTCACCAACAGCGAAGTCCTCAAAGGTCCTTTGCTTCAGAGGAACCTGGTCCATTATTTCGCCTTTCGCGACTTGTCCCGCAAGGCTCTTAGCTGAGCTAGGGCCTCGGGAGAGTCTAGGTCCGCCACCGAGTGAAAGCCTGGTTCTGCATATTGGCCGCTGATTTTCTCCCAACCCTCCGGAGCAACCCCAAAACGTTTTGCAAGCACCGCCATGAAAATTTCGACTTTTTTATTACCGAAGCCCGGGAGATCGAGCAGCCTACTTTTTAGGGCCTCTGCGTCGGAAATACCCTTCCAAATTGTCCCTGGATTTCCGTCATAGTATTTGGTGATGTAGACGCACAGTGCGTGCGTGCGCTCCGCCATTGATTTCGGGAATCTGTGCAGAGCAGGCTTTTCTGTGAATATCTCGAGCATCGCATCAGAACTAAGGGAAGCTATTGTTTTAGCTTCGAGTGTTTGCTCGAGTCGCTGCTGAAGCCGAAAGGGAGCGATAAAGGCTCGCTCAATAGGAAACTGCTGATCAAGCAGCATCCCTATCAATAACGCCAATGAGTTGCTATTCAACAAATCGTCCGCTGCTATGTAGCCGGTGAAACCTAACGGAGTAGGCGCTTTTTTACCTGAGTTCATTTCATGGTTGCTAACGTCGTAACCCTTCAGAACTTTGAATTATGCGATCTACTGAAACCCGACTCTAGCTCTACCCATTTAGCTGGTTGAACTTATTCCGTGCCTGGGTGGGCTCATTGAGGTATCAATAAGGACGATGACCACTGATGTGTATACAGACGGGGCTTGCCTTGGCAATCCGGGGCCGGGCGGTTGGGCGTTCGTCGTTGACGAAGGGCTTTGGTCCTCTGGGTATGAATCCCACACTACAAATCAGCGAATGGAATTGACTGCAGCTAGCGCAGCTGTTCAGGCAGTGGAAGGCCCCCTTCGCATTCATAGCGATTCCACCTATGTCGTCAATTGCTTTGTTCAAGGATGGTGGAAAGGGTGGATTAAAAGGGGATGGCTAAATTCCAAGAAAGAAGCGGTAGCTAATCGTGACCTATGGGAGCCATTTATCGAGCTCGTTAACGCTCGCGGTGACGTCGAATTTATATGGGTGAAAGGTCATGCTGGCCATCGACTTAATGAGGCGGCTGATCAACTGGCCACTGCGGCAGCTGCTCAACAAGCAAGTCGATCTGGTGGTATCTACACAGACTCGATCGTTAGGGGTCTTTCAAACGACGAATCGCCTGGAAATACTCGCGAAAGGCTTTCCGTAGGGCACGGGATAGCCATCTTTGGACATCGGCCTCCTGAACTCGGCGGGTATGGGGAGAACGCAATTACCCTCAAGGTTCGTCGTCAAATGATTGAGCTTCTGAGAGCAAAACTTAAGATGCATTCCGATGTTGAGGTCATGACTGGATTAGGACTCGGCGTCGAAATTCTGGCTGCCGAGGCGGCGTCTGCTGCAGCAGTGCCATATTCAGTGTTTCTGGCTTTTGAAGGCGTTGAAGAACGCTGGCCGGAGGCCACACAACGACGCTTCAAGGAACTGCTCCAAACAGCGCGCGCCGTAACGATCGTGAACAGTGAAGCACCAAAGACTAACGCCGAATTTGGCAAGGCGATGGGCCGCCGCGATAACGCAATAATTGAAGCTGCGAAAGAAGCGGTTCTGGTCCGTGATCCAGAAGACAGAACTCTGGGAGAGCTACAAAATAAGCTCGAAAGACAATTCGAAGAAGATGTTTGGGTTATCGAACCTAATGACCCTTGAGCGCCGGTTAGCGGCTCAAGCGACCGCTAAGGAGCCCTGAGTTTTGTGCAGTTAATACGCAAATCACGGTCCGGTCATCGCTCCAAGATGATTCGCTAGGAGCGAGTCCTGTTACACCAAGCTGGGTCGGATCAAAGTCGATTCCGGTAGCGGGACGGAAACGAGCCAAACAGCTGTTGATGGCAACTTGTTCTACAGCGTTGGCCCCGGGCCAATCGCCATCTCCTAAGTCAAAAACAGAAAATACCTCCGCCTCATGCTGATCAGCGCATGGAACTGCCGCCACTGACTCGATGTCATCGCCATCGAAGAAAAAACAATCGCCCGGCTCTAGCCGAAGAACGCCAACTTGGCCCGGCTCCGTGATAAGCCCCGACTCGTCTCGCTTAGCTTCTTCTATAAAAGATGTCGCCACACCGTCTGCGCACGCTGAAAGTGCAATAACTAGGAGAGCCCCTCGCCAGAAGACACTCACCGCTAGGGAGACTCGACAAGCGAGGCGAGCCGTTCCAAGGTGGCCTCTATGTTTTTTTTATGCCTGCGCGGGTATCGAGCCAATTCGATCATGAAAGGCCAACGCGATGTAGACCAGTCGAATGTCTCCCTTACTAAGGTCTGGTTTCCCGAGGCTTGTAACTCGAATCTCCACCTATGGCCACCCAAGTGTCCCCATGCGATGAGACGATTCTCTTCAAACTCCAAAACACGATTCTTGATTCGGTAGGGAAGTCCCAGCCGCATCTTCATCGCGAAAGTGCTCCCTAACGCTAAGCGGTCCTGCTGTCCTATGTGACCGCGCACCGTGCTAGAGCCGTCTATTGCAGCGTGCTGCGAAGGGTCTGCCAAAATATCGAAAATTTCCGAAGGGTCCGCAGAGACCAATCGCTCCAAACTGAGAGTGCGGCGAGTCATCTTTAAAACCTAGCTTTCTGTAGGAGAGTAGCCCCGAAACATAAGTCGATTTGTTAACTGGGTAGCCGGCCGCGCCCACGCGCAACTTCTCCATCCGGACTGAAAAGTATCCAGAAGGGCTGACCTGAAACGCCAAAGTGCTCCCAGAGAGCGCCGTCATGGTCAGGGATATGAGGGATGGCCTGCAGGTCGTGACGTTCTACAAAACTGCTGTAACCCATCACATCATCTCGACCCGGAATACTTACAACCTCGATGTTGCCCTCGCTTTCGAGCTCGGCGACCGCCGACGCTTCCGCATTACAAGCACCTCACCACGGTGCCCAAAACCAGATGAGGACATCGCTGCCGATCAGTGAAGCGGGATTGAATGTTTCTCCCGAAAGCGTCTTACTCCGCAGGGCCTCTAACGCGCTAGGAAACTCCGTTGCTAGCCCCGAAGTGGGTGGTGCAGTCTCAGGGGTTGGCGCTGAAGTCGCAGGGCTTTGAAGTACAGCAGATTGTTCGTGTTCGACCTCGCGGTTGTCGCTAGCACATGAGATCAGAACAAGAGTTGCTAAAGCGGTGCCTATGAGGCGAAGAACTCCCATCACGATGGAAAGGCTATGGGCTGGCAGGCTCCAAACGCTAGATTCGAAACAAATGAGCACGCGCGCCTTGATCATCACAGCTTTAGCCGCAGGTATAGCTATCCTCGTGGCCTTTGCTGCCCAAGTTCTCATAGCAGTTTGAATGATTTCCCTGTGTTGATGTCACGACGTCGATGCCCGACCACACCGGCGCTAGTGTTGGCGGCAGAATGACTTCCAACCATTACGACATTGTTGTTGTGGGGGGTGGGCCTGCTGGATACGCGGCAGCGCTTGCTGCCGCTGGCTATAACCTCAACGTCGCGTTGGTCGAAAAAGATCGCCTCGGAGGTACGTGCCTTCACCGAGGCTGCATCCCTGCAAAAGAACTCTTAGAAACTGCTGCCGTAAATCGCGCAGTAAAAGGCGCTAAGGACTTCGGCGTCATTAGTGGTGACTCCACATTAGATATGACTATCTCTCAAGAAAGAAAACAATCAGTCGTTGACCGCCTTTTCAAAGGAGTCCAGCAGCTTGTAAGTAGCAAAAACATTTGGCTCTACGACGGCGAAGCACAGATGACAGGCGACCGAACCATTGCGGTTCAAACAAAAGAAGGAGACGATATATCTCTCTCGGCTGAGCATGTCATTTTGGCGACGGGATCTAAACCCCGCGAGCTGCCAGGCTTCCCAATAGATGGAGACTTAATTATTGGCTCTGACCAAGTACTTGAACTGACCCAGTTGCCCGCTCATGCTGCGATCATCGGTGGCGGCGCTATCGGATGCGAATTCGCGTCGATGCTCACCGACTTAGGCACACAAGTGACAATCCTTGAGTCAGCAGAGCGACTAATTCCGGGGGCCGACCCGGACATAGCGAAATCGCTGCAGCGTGCGTTCAAAAAAAGAGGGATACGAACTATCACCAATGCGACGCTGGGGGGCCAAACGCTCCTCGATACCGGCGTCACCGTTCACTTGAGTGACGGGACCGACATCGACGTTGAGAAAGTTATTGTTAGCGTTGGCAGAACGGCTCTCTCCGAAGGCCTTGGTTTAGAAAACACGACTGTTGAAGTCGACAGCGAGGGCTGTGTGGTTGTTGATCAGTACTGCCGAGCTACCGCGAGTGGGGTTTACGCAGTCGGAGACCTAATTGCAACCCCACAGCTAGCGCATGTCGGATTTGCAGAGGCGATGTTAGCTGTTCAAAACATTCGAGACGAAAAAGCCTCATCAATAAACTATGAAAGAACCGCTTGGGCGATTTACTGCCACCCTGAAGTCGCTTATGCCGGCCTTACAGAGACACAAGCTCATGAGGCTGGATTGGAAATCGTTGTTTCCAAGCACCGTTTTATTGGAAACGCCCGGGCTGCGATTCACGGCGAAAATGAAGGCATGGTGAAGGTAATCGCAGAACGACGAAGAGATGGTAAAGCTGGACGAATACTTGGGGTTCATCTAATTGGCCCATGGGTCACGGAACAGCTCAGCCAAGGCTATATGGCCATTAACTGGGAGCTTGAAATCGACCAAATTTCAAAATTTATTCAACCTCACCCTACGTTCTCGGAAGTATTTGGAGAAGCAGTGTTAGAGCTCGCTGGCCGGACGCTGCACGGATAAATGGTTTGGTTGTTTATATGCGGAAATTCGACCTAGAAGTGACCAGGTAGATGCTTAGAACGCGGTGGTTAGGAGAAGTCAAATTTAGAGAAGCCTTGAACCTGCAACGTCAATTATTCACCGCCAGTGGTGACGACCACCTGCTGCTTTTAGAACATGAACATGTATTTACCGGTGGCCGAAATGCTGATCCTAAGAATTTATTAATTGATCCGGCATCGGTGGGCGCAAGCTATGAGGTTGTCGATCGAGGTGGCGACATCACCTACCATGGTCCAGGTCAGATCACCGGATACCCCGTAATTTCTTTAAAGGGACGCAGAGGTGGTGGCATCGCAGAGACAAGGGCTTATGTACACGAACTAGAAGCGGTCCTAATCAATGCACTCAGCGATATCGGACTTCGAAATTGTGGGCGGCTTCCCAAATACCCCGGAGTTTGGGTCAACCCGGAGAGCG
>Ga0209036_1000053_pt1 | contig 40588 bp, 36 predicted proteins | sample MarorgKNORR_S2LV_3_FD_188222 | JGI IMG/M metagenome (GOLD analysis project Ga0209036, IMG submission 188222) | Marine microbial communities from the Southern Atlantic Ocean, analyzing organic carbon cycling - DCM_A/KNORR_S2/LV (SPAdes) (version 2) | ecosystem: Environmental > Aquatic > Marine >... | reverse complement strand
AAATTAGAATCAATTCGTAGAACCCTACTCGATCTCTACAAGTCTTGGGGTTACCAGCTAGTAATCACCCCCTTAATCGAATATCTAGATTCTTTGATAGTGGGCTCCTCTCACGACCTTGAGCTGCAAACCTTCAAAATAATTGATCAACTAAGCGGTCGTATGATGGGGATTCGGGCAGATGTTACACCACAAGTCGCAAGAATAGATTCCCATCGCTTGGATAAAGAGGGGCCAGCTAGGTTATGTTACTCTGACAACGTCTTGCACACTAAACCGCGAGGCATAATGACTTCGAGAGTACCTATCCGTATTGGCGCGGAGCTTTTCGGTCATAAGGGTATTAATTGTGATGTCGAACTAATTTGTTTGATGAATGAATCTCTGAGCAAATTAGGTATTAATGACATATATATTGTGTTGGGTCATGTCGGCATTTTTCGAAAACTAGTCGACGAGGCTAGATTAGAAAAATCAGCCGAGGATAATCTATTCGAGGCAGTGCAGCGCAAAGCATTTGATGAAATTGACGACATAGTTAATAGTTTCGTTCCCGATAAAAATGCTCGTGAAATGCTAAGGAGTTTAACTCGCCTTTCTGGTGATGAGAGTATTTTAGCGAAAGCGCTGGATATTTTCGAATCAGCTCCGCCTAATGTTCGGGCCGAGCTAAAGGAACTTTCAGAAATAACAAGAAAAGTTAAAGAGCGTGTGCCACAAGTCAATCTATGCTTCGATCTATGCGAACTCAGGGGTTATGAGTATCACACCGGTATAGTCTTTGCTGCGTATTCTTCAAATTATGGGCGAGCGATAGCAAAAGGCGGGCGTTATGATCATATTGGAGAAGTTTTTGGGAGAGCGCGTCCGGCTTCAGGCTTCGATAGCGACCTAAAAGTGTTGGCAAAACTTTCTTCAAGTATTTTTGAGAAAACAGGTGGAGTTTTAGCGCCAGATATAATCGATGAGAGTTTACAAAAGCTGATTGAGAACTTGAGAGAAAGCGGGGAAATAGTCATAACTAATCTGAGCAATGAAAAGCTAACGGGCAAAGTACTAGAGGAGCTAGATTGCGATAGACACCTCGTAAACGAAGATGGGGCCTGGGTAGTCAGGCCTCTATGAGAAGTTTTGATAAGATGTATAACAAGAGCAGAGAGAATATTTCTAGGTCAGTCGTCGTCTTGGGGACTCAATGGGGGGATGAAGGTAAAGGGAAGATCGTCGATTTACTTACCGATCGAGCCTCCATAGTCGCTCGTTTCCAAGGTGGGCACAACGCTGGCCATACATTAGTTATCGGTGGAAAGAAAACAGTTTTACATCTACTCCCCTCGGGAGTGCTGAGAGAAAATGTTCGTTGCATAATAGGTAATGGTGTTGTCGTTAATTTACACGCGCTCGTTAAAGAAATTGATGAGCTTGAAAAACAAGGAATCGTGGTTGCAGAAAGACTGTCTATTAGCGGTGCTTGCTCCCTAATCCTACCTAGTCATATTGCTCTTGACCAGGCGAGAGAGAGACGCAAAGGGGATAAGAAGATTGGCACCACTGGCAGAGGGATTGGGCCTGCGTACGAGGATAAAGTCGCAAGAAGGGGTATACGCCTATCCGAATTATCTGATCCATCTAGATTTTCTAATCGATTAGAAGAGTTGCTCGAGTATCACAATTTTTGGTTAACAAATTACTTTGCCGCGGAGGCTATCTCTTTCCAAGAGACTCTGGATGACTGCTTGAGATTAGCGGAGCGGATAATTCCTTTGAGCGCAGACACGATTGATATCCTTCATTCTTGTCGTCAGGCTGGGGAGAATATCTTATTCGAAGGTGCGCAGGGTTCTCTCTTAGATATTGACCATGGAACTTATCCTTTTGTAACCTCTTCAACGACCACGGCAGGAAGTGCTGCGTCTGGCAGTGGTTATGGACCATTATTCCTTGATTATGTTTTAGGAATTACTAAGGCTTATACGACTAGAGTGGGTTCTGGTCCTTTTCCAACGGAGCTGTTTGATAAAGTAGGTCAGCATTTGGCCCATGTTGGTGCGGAAAAAGGCGCCACTACTGGTCGAGACAGGCGATGTGGTTGGTTTGATGCTGTGGCAGTTAAGCTCGCCGCGCGGATAAATAGCGTTAGTGGTATTTGCCTTACCAAACTAGACGTTTTAGATGGTCTTGATAAGATAAAGGTCTGCACCGGTTATCGTAGTCCCAGCAAGAAAAATTCCACTGAATTGCCAAACATTCATCAGGTTGAAAATCTAGAGCCGATTTATACAGAACTAGCTGGCTGGAAGCAATCTACGGTTGGTATGCAATCTTTGGATGACCTGCCTTCCCAGGCAAGAGAATATATCACGTTCCTCGAAGAGGAAGTTGAGGTGCCAGTTGATATTATATCAACTGGTCCCGACCGAAATGAGACTATAATCTTACGAAACCCATTCGACAAAGTAACCTAGTCCTGCGACCATAAACAAGCGGCCCCTCTTGCCCCACTTGCATCACCGTAAGATGCTGGAACTATTTTTGTTTTAACACTATCACTGAAAACAAGCCCGCAAAGATAATCTGGCACCAACTGATAAAGGGATTTTATATTCGAAAGACCTCCTCCAAAAATAATCATATCGGGATCTAGGATATTAATGATAGTTGAGAGACATAACGCGAGTTGACTTGCATAAATATCGATGCAACTTTTGGCTTCTTCATTTCTTAGGCGCGCCTGTGCTGCTATCTCTTCTGCTTCTAGCTCATAGCCAAATCTTTCCGCAAAGGTAGTTCTTAAACCGCGGCCAGACAATACCGTTTCAATACAATTTACGCGACCGCAATCACATGTGCGATCACGTTTAATCAATTTTCTAACGGAAGTTGGAATACAATTATGACCCCATTCTCCAGCTATACCGTTTGGGCCATTTATTAGTTTTTTGCTAATTACTAAACCGCCACCACAACCTGTTCCAAGGACAATTCCAAAAACGCATTTAGCATCTTTTCCAGCTCCGAGTAGCGCCTCTGAAAGGACAAAACAATTCGCATCATTCTCTACCTTTATCTCATACCCCAGTCTGCTTTCAACGTCTCTTTTGAAAGGTTTTCCATCGATACAAAGAGAGTTTGAGTTCTTCATAAGACTCGTTTGTGCATCAAGAACGCCTGGTGTCCCGATGCCAACGGTCATATTGCAATCACCTTGTAACTTTTCCGTAATTTGACAAACAGACTCGACAACTTCACCATAATCTCCGACCGGCGTATCAAGCCGGATTTTGTGCTGTATTTCACCGTCGTTGTTAAGAATTATTCCTTCTATCTTGGTTCCACCAAGATCAATCCCAATCCTCATTTCGTCTCTCACTTATTATAAGGGTCGCAGTTTCCTATGTTTATCTTATCTGTTATGAAAGGGCCTAAACAATCATCAACTTGGCAAAATTAGCTAATTAACTAAAGATACTAACTTAAGATAATCACTGGTGCTCAAAAAGACCATTAAATACTAGTTACCCTCACTCTAGTATCTATCTTGATATAAGGCTCAATCATTTTATGGGAGGTCTTTAAAATATAAAAACCCTGTTTCATCAAATCACATTAAGAAACGAGAGTAGCTTAAGCTCTTTCTATGTTTTGTTATATTTAGGGGGCTGGTACAACATATTGGGCAGGTTTTGGTAATGTTTTTTGGTCGGAAATTTAACAATATATTGTTTGACTTTAAGTATACAACACTATATGTTGCGGTCTTGTTATTAAGGTAAGTGAAAATTGACGCAGTTAAGGCTATTAGTTTTATTTAATTGAATATTTCATAATTAGTTGTCTAATCAAACTTGGGGCTTCATAGAATGGCGAAACTTGCGCATGCTAAAGCTGAAGAGATCGACTTAAAGCGGACTGCTGAGTTAGATTTTGAAATTGATAAGGGCTACTTGAAAAAGAAAAAAGAAGACGAGATCAGGGTGCGATTAGACGAGTTTGCAAAGGAGTTGGCTCGCGTGTCCAAACAGCGTAAATAAATTTAGAATAATTCTTAAGCATAAAAAACCCCGAACATTTAAATGTTCGGGGTTTTTTTTATACTACTTAACGCTCTAAGAAATTATTAATCAGTAATTTCGCTTCCTTAAAACCTGGTTGTAATTCGAGCATACCAAAATTGAGAACCCCACGTTCGATATGAAGGATCAAAATCATTGGCAAAGCTATCTGGGAAATAAGGTGGGTCTTCGTCAAGTAGATTGTCAATTCCAACGGAAATAATGGAATTTAGATTGTCCATATTGTAAGAGGCCTGTACATCCAAATACCAGATGTCATCGAGTTGACGTTTGTCATCGCTTGCGACTCTTGTTCCATCCGCGAGAGTTTTAGGAGGCGTCGCGGCGATCCCGTCCGCTTCACCGTGATACATTGCCGACGCAGACGCTGAAAAGTCACCTCTTGACCAGATTAGCTGTAGGTTACCTTTAATATCCTTATATTGGTTTCTGCTATTGCCAACTATGTATCCAGCATAATGCTCGACAGAGCCGTTGGCCTTGGTCACATCATAATCTTCCAGCATTGCAAAGTCCGCAACGGCTCTCCAGCTGCCAAAGCTACTATCCCAGTCATATGTGGCGGTCACTTCATAACCCGATGTTTCAACTTTACCGATATTATTTGCTGTATTTCTTATATCCTTGAAATAACCTGTTGGCAATCTGGATAGCAAATTACAATAAGCTTGGTTTGTTCCAGTATAGCAGCCGTTCAGGATCAACTGAGATCCAATTGAGGAGATCGTGTTGTCAATCTCAATGTCATAGTAATCTAAATAAACGGTTAGATTATCCAATGGATTAATAATCACCCCAAAGTTAGTGCTTTCTGACTCCTCGGGTTGTGCATTGGGGTTCCCGCCGACGGTGGTCCTAATTTGGGTATTTGGTTGAGTAAATCCTGCCGGAACTCCATCTGAAGCACAGCGACCAGTCTGAGTGTTTCCAGATCCGGTAAAGTTGCTGGCGTTCACATCACAGGGGTCGGCGAGGTCCGGATAAGAGTCACTGTTTCCGCCATACAGTGTGGAGATGCCGGGAGCCCGGAATCCTTCAGAAAAGGTAGCCCGAAAGGTAATCATTTCCGCCGGTGAATAGGTAAGCCCAACCTTGCTATTGGTAGTGCTCCCAAAACTCGAGTAATCGGACGATCTTGCCGCAGCGCTGAGCTCTAGGTTTTCTATAATTGGCACAGAAACTTCGGCATACCACTCATTGACGTCGTACTCCCCTGAAATGGGACTCGCTGCATTCCCGGAGGAAAGCCCTGCGGCTATAAAAGCATCTGGCTCAAAGTTACCTGATTCATCCCTATACTCGTAACCAAATGCAAGACCAACGGGTCCTGCTGGAAGTTCCGCAAGCTCTCCAGCAATATCGAACCCATAGTTCTTCATCTCATTTCTTCCAGTGTCATGAGCTAAGAAGGTGATATAGTTAACCATTTCTTGGGTAATTGAACCTGACCCGCTCCAGAGTCCATCGCCAAGGTAACTGCTGTCTGCTCCCTGTCCACCGAAAAGGTTAAGTGGTACACAAGGGCTTGTGCAGTCACCCTCAAGAGCCTTCTTGATATTGCCTGTATTCAGCAGTCCTTCTGTCGTCGTAACATTTTTGTTCTGGGCCATACTGGCATATGCGGCAACATCCCATCCGTTAAATTCGGTTTCAATACCCATTTGAAAGCGGTAAGTCTGCATGTCTTGTATAAAATTTCTATTACCTGCTTCCAAAAGTCGTCGCCCAACCCATCCAGTGGCATAGCCATCCGGATAGTTCGCATCGTTACAGGTTTTTCCTTCTACAGACTGGCCATTAAGGTCGCACAACTCTAATCCAAAAGGGTTATAAGGATTGTTCCTAGAGATGCCCTCGCTTCCTCCAAAATCACCAAAGCCATAGAATAAAGGCATAGGTGCTAAAAGTTGATCTGACTCTCGATTTTGGTAAGTACCAAACATAGTGAGGTCAGTGTTATCTGTCAGGTTGAATCGCCCTTTCGCAAACAAGTTAATGCGCTCGTTTGGAGTCTCTACATAATTGTAGGGGTTGTAATTAAACCGATCGTCTGGACTCGTCCAACATCTAAAATCTGACGCTGCTGTTCCGGCTGTTCCCTCGGTAGGGGTAAAATTGCTGCAACCGGGTACGACTCCCCCATAGGCCAAACGGCCTTGCGGAGTTCCGGATGAACCGCCAGAAGTTGGTCTGGCCGCTGTTTGCTTTCGATCCCCGTTACCAAGGTCTTCTATATCGACAAGCGATGCTCCCAGCATGAATGAGCCACGGTCAAAGGAGGTGCCGGCGGTAACTTGATAGTTGTTGGCCAAGCCGCCACCATCGAAATATTCACCGGTCTGCGCTTGGAACTCAACTCCTTCATAATTGTCTTTTGTGATTATATTGATTACGGCTCCAATTGCATCTGAGCCATAAATAGCTGAAGCCCCATCTTTCAAGACTTCTACTCTTTCAATTGAGGCCGTTGGAATCGTGTTAAGGTCCACGGAAGCATTTGCCCCGCCACCGCTGTTAATCCACCGTTTACCGTCTACGAGCACAAGAGTTCGGGATGCACCCAGGTTGCGGAAGTCTATTCGGACTGCCCCGCTGCCACCATTGTTCCGGTTTCTGTTGTTTCCGGAACCTTGCGAAGGAAGCTCTTGCAGCAGCTCGCCGATCGACATTTCGCCGGAAATTTGAATTTGTTCTTGATTGATTATTGTAACTGGTGAAAAGCCAGCAGGATTCGCCCCTCTAATCCTAGTTCCGGTTACAGCTATTTCTTCGATATCTGAGCTTTGAGCTAATAAATCGGGTGTATTCACCATCAGAAGCCCAAGGCCGAGACAAGAATATCTTAAGATATTTTTCATTTAGTCCCCCATTGAGTTTGGTTGCCTTGGTCGTTTCACCCGCAATCTTCATTACAAGACTGAAATATATTGCGGATTGTTACCATTCTGACATTTTTTACGAACACAATCATTAAAAGATTAAGGCTTTAAAAGTCATAGTGTTGCTGTCATCCCACCGTCAGCCATGTAAATCCCACCGGTACAAAAAGTCGCCTCCTCAGAGGCAAGAAAGGTCACTAAATTAGCTATTTCTTCGTTTTTGCCCCATCTTTGCATTGGAATATTCTCTTCAAAAGCAGCTCTGACGGCCTGAGGGTCATCGGGGTTAAGAGATAAAGCGAGATCATTCATCATTCGATTGTCAATTGGACCAGGCGCAGCAACATTTATCCGAACCCCAGAGTTCGCCAACTCCGCAGCACCCGCTTTAACCAAACCGTTTACGGCGTGTTTTGAGGCGATGTAGGGACCTGCGCCGGCATACCCTAAGACCCCGGCTCCCGAAGAAGTCACTATTATTGAGGAATCGCCTTTATTTTTTCTCATTGCTTTTATACTGTGCTTAATGCATAGCCACACACCTATCACATTCACATTTAACAAATCGACAAAGTCCTCTACCGTTTGATCCTCCAGAGTTGCTGTCCTTCCTTCGGCGCCGGCATTAGCAAACATGATGCTGACGTGGTCGAATCTGCTTAGTGCTTCATCTATAAGTGCCTTGACATAGGTCTCTGAGCTGATATCACCAGCTAGTTTATGGGCGCTATCCCCGAGTTCTTGTTGAAGGTTTGTAAGTTTTTCATCCGAGCGTCCAGCAAGCATGACTTTGGCGCCCTCTGATACAAACTTTTTTGCTGTGGCCTTGCCAATGTCTCCTGTGGCGCCAGTTATAATTGCAACTTTATCTGAGAGTTTCATGGTTTTTCCTTTTAAAAAATTTATCTGGCCTCTCTTATCATAGGGTGTAAAGGGGGCACGTCGCCGATCTGTATTTGACCCATAGTTTCAAAACCATATCGCTTATACAGCGACATATTCCTGGGATTAGATGATTCTAAATATGCGGGTAAGCGATCCGAGTCGACTTTATCTAGCGCATGTTTCATGAGAATTGAACCAATGCCACTATTTTGGTAATAAGGATCTACAGCAATGATGGGGAGATACCAGCAAGCATCATCTGGGTGATATTCCTCAAGCGCCTCTAAGACCTTAAATAACAATTCATGTTTCTCTTTTATGACATTTTCCTCGATTTCCCTTATAAATGCTTGTTCGTCAGCTTCGACGTTAGGAGGTAACCAAAGCGCAGTCCCTTTGAAACCTTCTGCTACATAAGCGGTACTTGTATCGACCGCTTTGCCCCCATATGCGTCAAAAGCGCCTATAAAACTCATGTAGTTGTCAGCCTCTGGGCAAGCCCATCTTACAAACGGGTCTGAGGAAAACCCTACAAGAACCGTGTTCAAGACTTTTCCTCTATCATCTGGGTTTGCTACAAAAATTTGGGGTACCGACATCGTTTTTTTCATATTTTTAATCTCACAATTAAGATGTAAGTAATGAACAGTTCTTGCCAGAAATTATGTTTGAGGGATAGGCTCCTCCTTGGGCCAATTAACTTGTGCTAACCAACCTCTTGATGTCACTATACTATTTTAAAGAGTATTTTTAACCATGGCTTTTAAAATATTTTGACAAAAGGGCGCTTGGCTATGAATTATTTAAAGATTTCACTGATTGGTTTTGGGATTGTGTTTTGCTCGGTTTATGGTTTATTTCAAATTAATTTATTTGGAGGATGGGCCTGGTCTCCATCGCAACCTGAATATCAATTAATGATTGTCGGGATTTATTTCGTAATGGGTCTCATGATGATTTTTCAAGCGGCTAGAGATCCTCTAGAGCATGTGCTGTTCATTCGTTTTGTTATATACAGTAGCTTAGTTCACGGTTTTATCATGTTCGGTCAAGCCTTGATTGATACCGCTGAGAGGGGCCATTTTTTCGGTGATATACCGGCATTGATAATCGCCGCAGTAGTTTTGGAAGTACTCTTGCGAAAGGAGCTCTCAAAATAGCTAGGTGTTTTGGGCGCAAGATATTGTTCTCTAATTAGCTTCTTGTTCCGTTTCTCCGGTCAGCATGCAAGCGTTGTCTCTAAAGAATCGACCTTGACTATTGCCCCGTGTTGCTGACATGACATCGCCCCAAGTGTTGGCGAACAAGGCGCTATTGGTGCCAAGTGGATTCGCCACCGGTTTGTCATACATGACGCCGCATTGCTCATAGTCGTAGGTGCTGAGACACCCAGAAAGCAAAAGTGTTGTGGACGCAGCCAACAGTGATAATCTCATTCTCGGTCTAACCCTCGATAATTACGAATAGAATACATTTTTTTGGTATACGTATCTACATTAAAAGAATATATGCCTTTGTTTATCGTTAGCGACTCAGAAATTAAAAAACTGAGAAGTAAACAAAATCGTGAAGAGTATGAGGTATTGATGGTGCCCAGAGGGAGACTTGAACTCCCACGACTCTGCAGTCACTAGCACCTGAAGCTAGCGCGTCTACCAATTCCGCCACCTGGGCATCGAATGAATAATTAGTGTACGCTAAACATCGTTCAGCGGCGAGTCACCTACTTCAGATAGTGACAGACAAATGCATGCCGTAAGTATATACTTCTTCAGTCTTAGTTTTCCCCTGCCTTTTTGTTGATGTCTAAAATAATCAAAACTAACGATCCGTTCGCGGAGCGTGAATCCAAGAAGTATTCACATCCTATCCCCTCGCGAGAATTTATTCTTGATCAACTTGAGAGTTCCGGAGTGTCGATTACATTCGAATCGCTTTGCGTGCAGCTAGATTTAAATGGAGCTGAAGAGATAGAGGGACTAAGACGTCGTTTGATCGCAATGAGTCGTGACGGTCAAGTTATCGAAAGTAGTAAAGGTGGATACTGTTTGCCAAACCGTTTGGAGTTTCAAAAAGGGGTAGTTCAAGGAATTAAGGACGGCGCCGGTTACTTTATTCCAGACGAAGGTGGCGATGACTTGTTCCTTGGCCTCCGCGAAATGAAAAGATTATTTGATGGCGATACGGTTCTAGCTAGATTTCGGGGACTTGATCAAAAAGGCAGAAAAGAGGGCATGGTTGTAGAAATTTTACAGCGTCGATTCTCCGAAATTGTTGGCCGCTTTTATAAAGAAAAAAGCTTTGCTTCTGTCATCGCAGAAAATAAACGTATAAATCATGAAATATTAATTTCAGAGGACGAGTGTGGGAAAGCTCAGGATGGCGATTTTGTGGTAGCGGAATTATTGAGTTATCCCGATAGACGGAGCAAAGCAACTGGCCGAATAAAGGAGGTCTTAGGAGATGTTACAACTCCAGGTTTAGAAGTTGACGTAGCAATCAGAAGTTTTGATCTGCCTTATCTGTGGCCGGCGTCCGTGACCAGGGAAACAAGTGGGATCCCAAAGGAGGTAGAAAAAAAAGAAAAAGAAGCCAGATTTGATCTTCGAGATGTTCCTTTCGTTACCATTGACGGGGAGGACGCAAAGGACTTCGATGATGCAGTTTTTGCTCACAAGCATCAAAGAGGCGGTTGGACATTGTACGTAGCCATAGCTGATGTTTCTCATTATGTTGGGATAAACAGTTCGCTTGATCGTGAAGCAAGAAACCGAGGTACATCCGTATACTTTCCTGGGCATGTCATTCCCATGCTTCCAGAGGCTCTTTCGAACGGGTTATGTTCGCTAAAGCCAAATGTAGACCGGCTATCTATGATTTGTGAAATGGAGATCTCTAAGGGTGGTGAGATAGCCGATTATTGTTTTTATGAGGCGATTATTCACTCGCATGCGCGAATGACTTATACAGAGGTTGCAGATATTCTGCAAAAACCGGAGAACGAAATTCAAGAAAAATCTTTCACGAGATTGCGAAAAAAATATTTTAAGTTAGTACCTCATTTTGAAAACCTATACTCCCTTTTTCATGCGAGGAAAATAAAAAGAGATGCTGATGGTGCTATGGAGTTTGAGTCAACGGAGACACGAATTGTTTTTGGACAAAACAAGAAGTTAAAAGAAATTTTACCTGTTTCTCGAAACGAAGCGCATAAGATAATAGAGGAATGCATGCTGTGCGCGAATATATCTGCAGCTCAACTTCTGGAGCGATTTAAGGTTCCCGCCCTTTATCGAGTCCACGAGGGGCCTAATCCTGAAAAGTTAGATAACGTTAGGCAATATTTGAGTAGTTTGGGATTAAATCTGGGCGGCGGTGGAAAACCGACCCCAGCAGATTATTCGAAGCTTTTATCAAAGACCAGCGGTCGCGCAGATAGTCGCTTATTACACACCATGTTAATTAGGTCCATGATGCAGGCTGTATATCAATTAAAGAATATCGGGCATTTTGGTTTGGGATTTCCAACATATACCCATTTTACTTCACCGATTAGACGGTACCCCGATCTATTAGTGCATCGGGCTATTCGATATTTGGTGCAAAGCAAATCGAGTCCGCATTTAAGAAATAAAAATCCTAAGAATAGAATTAAAAAACAGAAGATTTATCCCTATGTTGAGGAAGAAATTCAGTCCTTGGGCTTGGAGTGCTCCAACTCAGAAAGAAGAGCCGACTCTGCAAGTTATAGTGTGTTAGATTGGTTGAAGTGCGAATATATGGAAACGCGGTTGGGAGAGGAGTTTGTTGGGACCATAACTTCAGTTACAAGCTTTGGCCTTTTTGTTGAACTCGATGGAATATACATTGAGGGTCTAGTCCATGTGACTGATCTCCATAACGATTATTATCATTATGACCCGAACAAGTATATTTTAGAGGGTGAAAGGACAAAAAAAGTATTTAAGCTGGGTGACAAAATTGAAGTTCAAGTCGCAAGAGTTGATGTGCAAGAAAGGAAGATAGACTTAAAAATAAAATCCTTGAAAGCATCAGACAAGATAGGAAGGGGAAGAAAAGGCTCTACAAAAAAATCGCGTAAGCCGACTGAGTCAAAGCTAGGAGCTGGATATAAAAGAAAATCCAAGAAGCATAATTCAAAGAAATTAAATCGAAAAGCTAAAAAATAGTTGTGGATTTTTAGGCTAAGTTGAACAATCCTTTTTAAGGTGGATAAATAGAGATTGAGCCCCATCATGAGCTCCAAAATTACGATAGGCTTTCATGCCGTCTTTGAGTTGGTAAGGAAAGATCCTAATTCTATCGAACGACTTATTGTATCGCTTGATAAAACAAGTAAACGTTTATCAGATTTAATAAATCTTGCGACAAACGCGAATGTTTTGGTTCTTAAGGTGTCCCGACAAGAATTAGAGAGTCAAGTGCAGGGAGTACACCAAGGGGTAGCAGCATTTACTCACTCATCTTTGGAAGCTTCGCCAGTTGGTCTCTCTGAACACCAACTTTTGCATAACGTTGAACAAAATAAATCAGAGCTCTTACTAGTTTTAGATTCTGTAACAGACCCGCACAATTTAGGGGCCTGTCTTCGGACTGCAGATGCGGCCGGTGTAAAATATGTGGTCGTACCCAAGAACAATTCTGCTCCTTTAAACTCAACTGTTCGAAAGGTGGCGAGTGGCGCTGCGGCGACGGTTAGCGTAGTCGCTGTAACAAATCTAGCGCGATTTCTAACACAGTTGAAGCAAAAGGGCTTCTGGATAGTTGGCGCCGACGACAAAGCGCCAAAATCGATTTTCGAACATGATTTTAAAGGCTCTGTTGCTTTGGTCTTGGGTTCTGAAAGCAGTGGATTGCGAAGATTAACAAAAGAGAAGTGTGATTTCTTACTCTCAATTCCTATGGCGGGTGAGCTAAGTAGTCTAAATGTCTCTGTGGCGGCTGGCGTCACTTTGTTCGAGGCGGTTAGGCAGCGCTCTATCGAGCCGCACTAGTTTTTTTAGTTGCATCACTAGCCTAAAATCTCTAAAATCCCGCCTCCACTTTAAATAGTGGGGCGTATATGCACACAACTTACTCCTTGTCTTACCACGCACGCTAGTGTTCGATGGGAGGCCAAAACCATGAGGAGTCTCTATGAGACACTATGAAGTAGTATTCTTAGTCCACCCTGATCAGTCTGAGCAGGTTCCAGGGATGATTGAACGTTACACCCAACTTGTGACGGAAAATAGTGGTAACGTTCATCGGATGGAGGATTGGGGCAGACGACAGCTCGCATATCCCATCAATAAAATCCATAAAGCGCACTATGTTTTGATGAATATCGAATGCAGCGGTGAAGTTTTGGATGAACTAAATACGTTGTTTCGTTTTAACGATGCAGTGCTGCGGAATCTGATAATTAAGCGCAAAGACGCAATCACTGAAGAGTCTTTTATTCTGAAAGGCGAACGAGAGAGTAAAGAGCGTAGAGTTCGAGTGGAGCACAAGAGGCAGTCGGAAGAAGAGTCAGCTCCGCTGGAGCCCGCAGAACCGAGTGAAGCGCCAGTCTCTTCAGAGGTAACTTCAGGTTCTGAAGAAGATATGGGCGCAGAGGAATCAGTGATTGAGGAGCCAGAAACTCCTGAAGAGCCAGAAACTTCTGAAGAAGGATAGTTGAATAGGTAAACCCAGAAAGGTAAAGAAATATGGCACGTTATTTTAGACGGCGTAAATTCTGTAAGTTCACAGCTGAAGGCACAAAAGAGATCGACTATAAGGATCTAGAGACGCTGAAGGCGTATGTTTCGGAGACCGGAAAAATTGTGCCTAGCCGGATAACTGGAACGAAAGCTCGTTATCAGCGTCAACTTGCAACAGCTGTAAAGCGCGCGCGCTATTTAGCATTGATTCCATACACGGATAGTCACCAGGTTTAGATGAAAGGCTTTTAAAATGCTTGGGCTTGCTCGGTTCGTAATGAAGGGTAAGGTGCAGGCTGTTATTGCCACGATGCTTTTAGGCGCGCTGCCGCTAATTAATTTACTGAATCCAGCGTTGGTAGGTTTGTTGGTGTTGCGAAAAGGTTTCGGGCAAACATTTGGGATTGCAATTTGGGCAGTATTACCGCTCGTTGGATGGACACTAACCGGCGACATAGCACCTTTGATGATAATGGCCGGAATTTGCGGTTTAGCTTCAACGTTGCGGGCTACAAATTCATGGGAGTACACTCTCGCTGCAGCAATCGGAGTAGGTTTGGCAATTGAAACATATTTTCGGATACAACCTGCTATCCTTGATACATTATTTCAGCAGGTACAAAGTTTCGTGCAAAATAACGCGGAGGTTCTGCAAGGGGAAAACATAAGAAATCTCGTGATCAGCGGTCTCGCTTCGAGCTATATGTCTCTTTCAATAGGGCTAACAATGTTATCCCGATGGATGCAGGCGGGGTTGTATAATCCTGGTGGCTTTAAGAAAGAATTTCATCAACTGCGGATAGGGCATAGGCTAACGCTGTTTCTGGTGAGTTGTATGATTTTAGCTAGTTTCGGAATTCTTGTACCGGAGACCTGGTATGGCTATTTCAGGCTCCCATTAGTTTTTTCAGGAATTGGGTTGGTCCATGCGATATGTGCTAAACGAAACATTCCTGTCACTGCTCTGGTAGTGTTTTATATTTTGTTGCCAGTAACATTTGGATTGGTTGCTTTGCTGGCCGTGATAGACAGTTGGTATGATTTTAGAGGACGTGTTAAACAAGTATAGATCGGGCTTCAAATGTTCGTTATCGAATTAAAGAAATTTATAAATAAATTAAGGCTGCGTGAGGTCTAACAATGAACGTAATCTTGCTTGAAAAAATAGGAAAATTAGGGGAAATCGGTGATACCGCGAACGTTAAATCTGGGTACGCGAGAAATTTTCTTTTCCCTAAGGGTAAGGCTATTCCTGCAACAAAAGATAACTTAGATCACTTTGAAAAGCGCAAGGCTGAGCTCCTAGCTTCACATGATGCTAAAGTCGCTGAAGCCCAAAAACGTGCAGCAAAGGTTAGTGAGCTTAGTTTGACTATTGAAGTTAATGCGAGTGATGAGGGTAAACTTTTTGGATCTGTTGGCACCCGAGAAGTGGCTGAGGCAATAAACGCAAAATCCGGGGCGGACATTGTGAAAGCAGAGGTGCTGATGCCTCATGGAGTAATTCGGGATTTGGGAGACTTTGATATTTCCCTAGATCTCGGATATGACGTGAGTGCTTCAATTTCTTTGTCAGTTATCGGTCTTCAGTCGAGTGCTGCAGTGAGTGATGACGGCAGTGTTATTGAAGAGCTTGATGAGTCTGACGAGGATTCAGAGAAGAGCTCTTCAGAAGACGACGCTAATACCGACTCTTCGGAATAAGGTGCCTCGAAGGCAAATCTATTTCCTCGCTGATCTCCGGCTTTCCTATTTTGATGTCATTCTGTAAACTGGAACGCAATTCTTTTTCCTCGATTTTCTTAAATGTCAGACTCTTCTGAAACGAAAACCCGAGAGCTTGATAAGCAACCTAAAAACTTGACGGCTCTCAAGGTACCTCCCCATTCCGTAGAAGCGGAACAGGCGGTTCTTGGCGGCCTGATGCTTGACGACAGTGAGTGGGATAATGTAGTTGATATATTGTTGTCAGAGGATTTCTACAGGCCCGAGCATCAGCTAATTTTTCAAGTAATGGCGCGGCAAAGTGAGGCAAGTAAGCCTATTGATGTGGTGACTTTAGTTGAATCGCTAGACAGTCTCAATGAATTAGAAGCCGCAGGAGGATTAGACTACCTTAGTGAGCTAGCCAGTGGTTCCAGAGGAACTGCGAACATTAAAGCTTATTCAGAGATCATTAGAGAAAGATCGATTCTTAGAAAATTGATTTCTGTTGCAAATAAAATTGCAGAAAGTGGATACAGCCCTAGTGGCAAAAAGGCTAATGAGGTTCTTGATGAAGCCGAGCGGCAAGTTTTCAACATTTCCGACGAAAGACCTCAAGAAGGTGGCCCCATACCTATCAACCCTCTCTTGGAAAAGGCGCTTGATCGGATAGATGAGTTGTCAGGTTCTGACGGCAATTTAACCGGTTTGGGTAGTGGTTATAAAGATTTAGATGATCTGACCTCTGGGTGGCAGAATTCGGACCTTGTCATCGTGGCCGGCCGGCCGTCCATGGGGAAAACCGCGTTCGCTATGAATCTGGTAGAACATGCTATTTTGAACTACGACAAACCGGTGCTGGTTTTTAGTTTGGAGATGCCAGCGGAATCTTTAATTTTTAGATTACTCTCATCTATTGGCCGCATAGACCAAACTAAGCTTCGGACGGGTAAGCTCTCAGAGGATGATTGGCCTAATTTTAACAAAGCTGCTAAAGCGTTAAAAGATAGGCCCCTTTTTATCGATGACAGTGCTAGCGTAAGCCCTACTGAGATGCGGGCCAGAGCTCGCAGGATCGCAAGAGATCATGAAGGTCAGCTTGGCATGGTAGTTGTTGACTACCTTCAGTTGATGCAAATCAAGGGGACTACGGAGAATCGTGTGACGGAGATTTCGGCTATTTCACGATCCCTAAAGCAGTTAGCTAGAGAATTTGACTGTCCGGTGATTGCTCTTTCCCAATTGAACCGAGGTTTAGAGCAGAGGCCCAACAAGCGCCCCATGATGGCGGATTTGCGAGAATCTGGCGCTATCGAGCAGGATGCTGATCTTATAACCTTTATTTATCGAGATGAAGTGTATAACGAAGATACACCGGATAAAGGGGTCGCTGAAGTGATTATTGGCAAACATCGTAACGGTCCAATAGGAATGGTTCGACTAAGTTTTCTTGGGCAATTTACCAGGTTTGAAAACCATGCTCCGCCTAGGTATGACGATAGTTTCACTCACGGGTAAAGAGGAAGGCTCGGGAAGAGATGATTGAGACAACGAGGCGAGTTTGGGCGGAAATTGACCTGGAGGCGTTTAAAAAAAATCTCGCTGTTGTAAGTGAGCTTAGTCCTAACTCAAAAATTTTCCCTGTCGTGAAATCTAATGCATACGGGCATGGTGTTGAGCAGATTGCGAAATCGGCACTTGAATCACCAGCAAGGGTTACTGGTTTTGCAGTAGCAACGATTCAAGAGGCAATCGAGCTAAATGGTCTAAAATTAGGTCGACCAATTTTGTTGATGAATGGATTTGTGAACAGGGAAGAGCTTCGTTTGTGTATGGAGTTGAATGTAGAGCCAGTTATACATGCATATTACCAAGTTGAAATAGCACTTGAGTTGATGAGTTTAAAGCCAATGGATGGGGCCGCTCGCTTCTGGGTAAAGATGAATTCTGGTATGAATCGACTCGGCATGTCGGCTGAAGATTGCAAGAAAGCCCTTTTTTCATTCAAATCAATACCAAGTCTTGAAATAGTTTTCATGACGCACCTTGCTTACGCTGACGACATGGATAATCCAAAATCTCTTTCCTTTACGGAAAAGCAGCTCAGTCGTTTTATGCAAGCCGAAGAAGCAGTTGCGCAAGAATTCGATAATAAATTAGAGGTCAGCATTTCGGCCTCAGCTGGGATATTAACGGTGCCTCGGGCTCATCGAGATTACGTGAGGCCTGGTGTCATGCTTTATGGTAGTTCACCCCTTGCTAAAAGAGACGGGCAAGATCTTGGGCTTCATTCAGTTATGACGCTGTCTTCTCGATTGATATCGATCAACAAGGTTTTAGCTGGTGAAGCTATCGGATACAACGCAACTTTTGTCTGCGACAGAGATATGCGAGTGGGAACCGTTTCAATAGGCTATGGGGATGGATATCCCCGCTCCGCTGGAAACGGGACACCAGTTCTCGTTAAGACTTCGTCTCGGGTAATTAGAACGCAGGTTATAGGGCGTGTTTCAATGGACATGATTACCATCGATCTATCAGAGATACAAGATGCTCAAATAGATGATGAGGTAGTGCTATGGGGTCGAGAACTCGGCGCTGATGAAGTCGCAGCCAATGCAGATACAATTGCGTATGAACTGTTCTGCAAAGTTACTAGGCGTGTGCCTCTGACTTATGTATAGCAGGAAATTCATAATAGGTTCAGTCGGTCCGTTGCGGATAAATCATGGCTAAATCTAAAATAGCATATGTCTGTAATGATTGCGGAGCTGAGTATGGGCAGTGGCAAGGGCAATGTTCCGCGTGTAAAGCATGGAATACTTTGTCAAAGGTTCAGCTCGGGAAGTCTTCTTCATCGCCAGCAACAAGCGCAGACTTTCGTCGAGATGGTTACGCCGGGGCAACGTCAGATGTTCAAACACTTGCAAACATCGACCTTGATGCATTACCACGATACTCAAGTTCTATCGGCGAGTTAGACAGGGTTCTGGGTGGCGGCCTAGTTCCGGGCTCGGTTATCTTAGTTGGAGGTAATCCAGGTGCTGGAAAGAGCACGGTTCTGCTGCAGATCATGTGTAATTTATCTGCGACGGGCAAGAAGGCGCTTTACGTCACTGGCGAGGAGTCTCTTCAACAAGTTGGAATGAGGGCTAAACGCCTTAAACTTCCAGAACAGCATTTAAAGATGTTTGCAGAAACCAACGTAGAAAAAATATGTGAAGCGGCTCAGGAACATAAACCCGAAATTTTCGTAGTAGATTCAATTCAAGTGATGCACAGTTCGGAAGTGCCATCTGCCCCAGGCAGTGTTTCCCAGGTGAGAGAGAGCGCCGCCTATTTGATTCAATATGCAAAGCAGACTAATACGGTTTTGATTTTGGTGGGGCATGTGACCAAGGAAGGGAATCTAGCCGGGCCTAAAGTGCTAGAGCATATGATAGATTGTTTTGTGATGCTTGAAGGTGGGAGTGAGACTAAGTATCGAATTTTAAGAGGTCAAAAAAACCGATTCGGTGCTGTGAATGAGATTGGTGTTTTTGCCATGACAGAACAGGGCTTACTTGAAGTTAAAAACCCATCGGCAATTTTCCTTGCTAGAGAGGAGGAAGACTCCCCAGGATCTTTGGTGATGGTGCTTTGGGAAGGCACTCGCCCTCTTTTGGTTGAAATCCAAGCTTTAGTCGATTCGAGCCCATTAGGAAATCCACGAAGGGTCACTGTCGGGCTAGAACAAAATCGATTAGCGATGTTGTTAGCGGTGCTCCATAGGCATGGGGGGCTGTATATGTCTGATCAGGATGTGTTTGTAAATGTTGTTGGTGGAGTAAAAGTCTCGGAGACGAGCGCTGATTTGGCGCTATTGCTCGCAATTGTCTCGAGTTTTAGGGACTTTCCGTTACCTAAAGATCTGGTGGTTTTTGGTGAAATAGGACTCGCTGGGGAAATAAGGCCCGTTCCAGGGGGGCAGGAGCGTATAATCGAAGCTGCAAAGCATGGCTTTAGAAAGGCCATAGTTCCGCGCGCTAATGTGCCAAAAAATGCGCCAGATGGACTCGAGGTTATTGGTGTTAGCAAGCTAACGCAAGCACTCGAGGCAATTTAGCAGGCATAGTTTTAGTTAGCGAGAGGCCAAAGCAATAACTACTTTTACCTTAAGCTGGGGCTCGGTCGAAGTCCTGTTTTATGGTTTTTAAACAACAATAGTAATGGAATGCGCACCAAATATTTACGAGTATTGTTATTGATAAAGCATATCGCAACCCATTATTACCGAACTCGGGGGTTAGATAATCGCTGACGAACCCAGTAAGCATTGGGCCAAAACCTAAGCCGATCAGGTTTAACATGAAGAGTAAAATTGCCGATGCCATCGCGCGCATTCGAATTCCCACTAAGAAGTGGTTAGCTGCCAAACAAGGTGCCAGATACCATCCTCCAAAGAATGTAGGAATAAAATAGGCGTAAACTGCGATGTAGCCATTAGGCATCAACAGGAAAGTATTTAAAGCAAATGGAATAGCAATAATAGTTGAGGCAAGAGGGATTAAAATATACCAGCTTCGATTTTTTGTTTTCTTTACCATATAGTCTGCCGACCAACCGCCAAATAAAGTTCCCGATAAGCCGGCAATACCTGCTATCAGTCCATAATACCAGCCAATATCAAGTATCGGCATGCCGTGTACCCTTCCCAAAAAGAGAGGCATAAAGTTGCCTATCCCGTAAGTGACGAACGCATGCAGTGCGCATGCGAGAGAAAGATGCCTAAAAGATTTGCGATCCCACAAGAATCTTACAACACTAGAAAACCCCGGGGGTTGGACATCAGGTCGAGATTCTGCCATTCCTCTGGGTGGTTCTTTTACCACTAGTCGAACCAACAGGGCGAGAAGAACACCAGGTAAGCCGACTACTACAAAAGCGGTGCGCCAATCGAAGTACTCTACTAGATAAGCGCCTCCAACGGTGCCTACTAGGATTCCCCCGTATACACCGAGGGAGTATATCGAGAGCGCCGTCGCCCGCTGCTCGGCTGGAAAAATATCGGATACAATTGAGTGAGAGGGTGGAGAGCCGCCCGCCTCACCGATGCCCACACCAAATCGTGCAAGGAATAATTGGGCGAAGTTTTGTGCGAGGCCGCAAAGCGCGGTCATGACACTCCATATTGCAGCTGAAATCGCAATTATGTTTCGTCGATTACTAATGTCTGCCCACCTTGCTATGGGAATGCTTAGAGTTGTGTAGATGAATGCGAATGCCAAACCAGATAACATTCCAAATTGGCCATCAGATATCTGTAGATCGTCGATGATATATTGTGCTAATACATTAATAACCTGGCGGTCAACAAAGTTAGAGACGTAGACTGCAGTAAGAATGCCGAGAACAAGATATCGATAATACGGGCTTTTGTAGGATTCAATGACTTTATCAGTCTTTTTAGACGATGCTGATAACTTGTTTCCTTGCATCGTTGAATCGTCATTGAGAGCAGATGAAACCCTGTTTTGTTCTGAAGTCACAACTTTTGCCTTTTTGATATATTCAAAATAATGGTAAGAGGTAATCTGACAAGCGGCACAGTTGCGTCGTCCCGGTTATTTCCCGCCAACGTCTACCTTTAGAATACGCTTACTTATCCGCCAACCCTGCGCTGTTTTCCTCCAAGTATTCCGATAATAGCCTGAACTTCTTATGAATGCAGAGGAATCATTTACAGTTTGATGAGTAATCAAAGCCATATTCTCGGTGATAGCGGTTGTTTCAGTTAATTCAATAAATACGATGCCGGAGAAATGGTGGCGAGACTGTCTGTCGGCCAACCTCCCTTCATGGGCGGTTTTAGCATAATCAAAAATAGCGTCTTTGCCTTTTATCGTGGCACTTTCAATTCTTTCACCGTTGCCCCATCGCTCCAAGATTCCATCTTGGGTAAAGATCTCTGCAAAGCCTGCAGAATCTTTACTGTCCCAACGGTAAGAATACTGAGTCAAGATATCTACAATCGCGGCTCGATTTAATAAGTCGTCGACCTCGTCAGCAGAAACTGTCGGAAGTGTAGAAAAACACAAAATAGCCGAAAAAGCCCCGAGCGTAAAAGGTCGAAGAATTATTCTTGGTCTTATCATTCGAGCGATCTCCTAATTCTGGTAACACAGCATATAACTATGCGGCTATTAACTAAACGGATTCCCTTGTATACCTATCAGAAACTCTATCATACTGGTTTAGCACTAAGTTTTAACATGCTTGACAAGAGATCGTACAGAGTAATTGGGATTATCGTCTCTGTTTCGTTGTAAGTACCTGAAGTCAAATCTAGTGAGCTCTTGGTCATTTAACGTACTATCTATATACTGGGAGTAAGGTTTAACTGGTTAATTCAACTAAATAAAGTTTATAGAAAATCAACACCAGAACAAGAACGTTCCTACAATTAAAAAGGAGGCAAAAAAATGTCTTTCCTCACAATTTTCAATCTCGTGATATTTACTGGCTTGCTAAGTTTTATCTTCCAACTTAGTAAGAGAGAAATTGGACTCTCAAAACTTGTGCTAGTGGGGCTCCTAATTGGCACGGTCTTTGGGGCATATCTTCAAATATTTTTTGGGACCGACCATCGTGTATCCCATGAAACGATTGAATGGACGAATATTGTTGCAAATTCATTTGTTAACTTACTGCGCATGATTATCATACCTTTGATTTTAGTCACCATGATCGCGGCAGTTCTGAAGGTGGACGAAATAAAATCGTTGGGTAGGATTGGGGGGTCGGTGGTTGGCATTCTCGTTTTTACAACTATGATAGCGGCCTTGGTCGGAATCTTTATGGCTTCAATCACTGGTCTTGACGCGACAGAGTTCAACCTGGGTGAGCGGGAAGCGGCTCGCGCAGAGATTCTGGAGTCACGGCAGGATAGTGTTGCCGATCTGAGTATCCCGGAATTACTCACTAGCATGGTATCTACGAATATTTTCAGAGATCTAAGTCAGTCCAGAAGTATTTCAATTATCGCAGTAGTCATTTTTGGTTTATTGTTTGGAATAGCGGCTTTACTTGTCAGTCAGGAGGACTCTAGACATAAGGAGCGTATATTTAGCTTTATAGAAACCAGTCAAGCGGTCGTGATGAGATTGGTAAAAATAGTCATGGGTCTTACACCGTATGGGGTGCTAGCACTTATGACAAGGGTCATGTCTACCTCAGACTTTAATGCGATTCTAACACTGATAAATTTTGTGGTGGCATCCTACATTGCAATTGCCATTATGTTCGCTGTCCATTCACTCATGATCTTGATGCTTGGTGTAAATATTCGCTCATACTTTAAGAAGGTTTGGCCGGTGCTCACCTTCGCATTCGTGACAAGAAGTTCTGCCGCGACAATCCCGTTAACTATCAGGGCCCAGATTGAAGAGCTGAAAATTCCGGCACCAATAGCAAACATCGCTGCGTCTTTCGGCGCAACGATAGGACAAAACGGTTGTGCTGGCGTTTATCCGGCTATGCTCGCGATTATGGTTGCCCCAAGTGTTGGTGTTGAGGTCGATTTATCATTTATCGCCTACTTAGTACTAGTAATTGCTATTGGCTCGTTCGGTATAGCTGGCGTAGGAGGCGGAGCCACCAATGCAGCACTAGTCGTTCTGCCATTGATGGGATTACCCGTAACCGTCGCGGCACTTTTGATTACAGTCGAACCTATGATTGATATGGCGCGGACAGCATTAAACGTGAACGGCGCAATAGCAACTGGAATGGTCACGTCACGCTTTTTGGAAGAAAAAAAGGAGAGTCCAGAAAAATTGGTTGTCGAGCAGACAATAGAAGAAGGGTAACGTAAACACTTAAACTGAAGAACAGTCAAACGCATGAATAAGAGGTAGAGGTCTATGATTTTTTATAAACAGGTCGCTTGTATCGCGATAATATTATGCGGCAACTTTTTCGTAAATATCAGCGCGCAAGAAATCACCAGAAACAATGAAGGCACGTATTTTTATACAAGTATAACTATCCCTCCCGGCGCGGAGACAATGTATCTGAGCGGCTCTGGCGCTCAGGCTCTAGACGATGGATCTTGGGGTGATATGAGGCAACAAACGATAGATACTTTTTCAAGGTTTAAACAAACTTTGGAAGACCAAGGCTGGTCGATGGGGGATATAGTTCAGGTCAGAGCTTTTGCTGTTGCTGGGGATGGCGGGTTAGATTTTGCTGGCTTTAACGCGGGATACTCTGAGTTTTTTGGTACTGCGGCTAACCCTAATAAACCCGTTCGGTCTTTTGTTGAGATAAAAGATTTGGTTGTTGATGGTTGGTTAGTCGAAATAGAAATCAGAGCTGCACGGATGCCTTAAAACCGACAAGTATCTCTAAGTTATGAATGCGTTTCACTCAGAGCGACAGATGAAAAAGTTTTTTCTTAAACTAATACTAGGTCTTCTAGTCTCGTGCTTCTCTCTCGCGCAGAGCACTATTGAGATGGATGAGTTTAATGCTGCGTACTTTCAATATGGTGAAGCCAAAGATACAAAACCAGATGTCGCCCGAGAAGCTGCGAGACGAGCTTATGAAATGGGAAAGGAGCTTTTTGGAGCCGAAAGCGAGAGAAGTGCAATGCTTGCTGTGAATTACGCCACTTTACTTGAAAATGAAACGGATGCTCGATACTACTTGGACGAAGCAGTCGAAACTTACCAATCTGTGTTTGGCTTCGATTCTGAAAGGATGATTGATCCGCTGATTAGCCTGGGGAGCAGATTGAGTGATAGGGAAAAATTCGATTTGTCAGAGGAATATTATTTAAGAGCCCTTCAACTCACAGAAAGGCACTTTGGCTTGGACTCAAGTAAAGCAGGCTATATCGAGTTGGAAATCGGAGCATTGCAGCTGAGAATTGGAAGATTAGACGCATCCTGGGAACATTTGCAGAAGGCCAGACAAACTCTCGCTCGTTATTCAGACGTTGGTTCAAGAAGTGGGTTAACTCGAGCTTATCTGCTTATTGGGGAATATCACCTCGCGAGGCAAAATTATCGGGGTGCAATTGATCCCCTGTTGTTATCTCTGAGAGATTTTAATATATATCCTAGTGCTGATATTACGGTTCGCAATCATGTTGATTTGATTAGGGCGTATGAAAATTTAAATGAATCAGACAGCGCAACTGGCCACTGTCTCGCTATTGGTGCGACTAGACGTTTGTCACAGGACGAAAATTTAAGGCCAGTCTTTCGAGCGCCGGTTTGGGGAATAAGCCAGAAGAGTTCCGGGGATCCAATAAGAGTGCATTTTACCGTTGACAAAGAAGGTTATGTCGTCGACCCACAAGTACCAGAGGAAATAGCGCAGACTGATCTGAGGGATGCGTTGATAGCTTCAATCATGCGATTTAGATTTGCTCCCAGGTTTGAAGACGGCGAGGCGGTGGAGAGTCCCAACCAGTATTATGATTTTCACTGAGATTAAATATACTTTATGTTGAAACGAATCCTAAATAGTTTCTTTGTAATGATTGCTTTTGCAACTTATGCGACTGCACAAACCGAATTCAGTGTTTTTGAAAAAAGCATTAGTGAAATTCAACAGGCTCTTGCAGAGGGTCGGACTACATCTGTTGAAGTTGTAGAGGAATATCTAGCAAGGATATCCACTTACGATAAACTCGGGCCGCGATTAAATAGTATAGTACGTGTCAACGAAAATGCGGTTGCTAGAGCGGCAGAGCTTGATGAGGAAAGAGCTAAGTCGGGTGCACGATCCCAATTGCATGGTATTCCGTTGCTGATTAAAGATAATTACAACACCACTAATATGGCAACCACGGGATCGTCAATTGCTCTCGCCAATTTTTTTCCTAACACTGTTTCAACTCAGGTAAAAAAGTTACTTGATGCAGGCGCAATAGTCATTGCGAAGACCAATTTACATGAATTTGCTTATGGTATTACTAGTGTTTCATCTTTAACCGGCCAGACTAGAAACCCCTATGATTACCGTCGCGTGCCGGGAGGATCGAGCGGGGGCACTGGAGCAGCTGTGGCAGCGAGTTTTGGAGCCGCAGGCATGGGTTCCGATACGTGCGGTTCAATCCGAATCCCCTCAGCTTATAATAATTTGTATGGGTTACGCCCAAGTAAAGGGTTATCGAGTATTTTTGGGATCATGCCTCTTTCTCATACGCAAGATACTGGTGGTCCCCTTGCAAGATCGTTAGAAGACTTAGCTATTATTTTGGATTTAACCGTGGGCTTTGATCCAGCTGATCCAGCAACGCAAGCTCTGGAATCAGAGCCGACCCCACAATTTATTGAAAATTTGTATTCGGTTGAGGCAAGTGAATTAAGGTTAGGGAAGCTGACTTCATATTTTGATAGTGCTGGTGAAGGAACCAGAGTGGCCATCGAAGAAGCACTGAGTTGGTATCAAGCGCAAGGAGCGACAATTGTAGATGTAGTAATTCCTGACCTTGCTGAACTAATCGCTTCGTCTCGTGTTATTGGGTATGAGTTTGAGTCGGACTTAAATGAATATTTTGAGACTTTTGGTTCAGAGGATATCGATAGCTTATCCAAAATATTCGAACTGAGTCTCTTTCATGACGCGATAGGAGGGCGTTTGTCTCAAATCTTAGAAGAGCGACCAGATGAAGCTGAATACGCTGTTTCACTGGAGGCTAGAACAACTTTGAGACAAGCGCTCAACTTAATTTTTGAAACCCATAATCTAGACGCCCTAGTTTACCCAACCATAGCGCAAACGCCTGTTTTTATTGGCGAGCAACAACCCGGTAATAACTGCTCTATGGCAGCTAATTCAGGTTTGCCGGCGCTTTCAATACCGGCCGGATTCAGTCAAGCGGGACTTCCAGTCGGTATGGAGTTTTTAGGGAAACGTTTTAAGGATCCGCATTTACTCGCGATAGCTCAAGCCTTTGCTGCTTCAAATGATCATCGCCGGCCGCCATCAGTCGCGCCACCGCTAGTTAACGGGCAACCGCCAGGGCCAGAGCTAGTCGAGCTAATTATCAATGAAAACGGGATTAGGCTAGCAGTAGATTTCTCTTTTGACGTGGTAGCGAACTTATTGAGTTATGAAATATTCGTAGATCCAAGCAGCCTTCAAATATTTTCAGCAGCGACTTTGCATATTATGAGCGGGGAGGGGGATTTGGGTGCAGCAGTTCTAAACTTAATTGGCCCTGCTTCAGAGCAGGCGTCAGGAGAGTCTTTTATGAGCGAGGATTTGAGAACAGCCTTTAAAAATAAACAACTATACATGAGGGTTTTTGGCAGCGCCCTACCGGTAGCTGGGAAGGCTATTCTGCTCGAATAGAAAGGAACCGTCATTGCCGTTAATTTGAAAGCTTTTTCGGGATAACTAGCGAATCATTTCCAAAATTTCTGATTTAATTTCATTTACATTCAAGCGCTGTCTCATTTCGCCAAGCCTATCAACTGAGACTCCGGCAGCAGTATCGCCACTTTCCTCAATGATAGTGTTCGGTCTTTTTATGGAAGGGGGGATTGACGATACAGATTGAATACCGACCACTGGCTTTTGCCCTGTGGTAAAAATAATCCTCTCGCCATCAACTTCTTTAATTATGAAGTGACCTTGTGACCATCCGACTAAAGGGTTAATGAGGTTTTGATCCGTAGATTCGACGAAATAGATGCCTTGTTCACCTTGCTCTGGGATTCTTGAGCCATTTACTTTGACGGTTTCTCCGTTGAAAGTGCCGCCTGCAAATTTCAATTCTATCGTGTTTTGTGCATATGAACCTTTGACGACATCGAAGATTGAAAATGTGACATATGTATTTATAAGTCCGGTGTTCAAGTCTTGTCGCGTTTCATGAATTAGCACCTCTCCCTCAAAAACTAATTCCGCTTCGTTGATAACTTCATCGATATCTAGCTTCTTCAAAGTGGTCGACAATCCAGGAGGAGACGAGAGAAGAGCAAACATGGCAGATACTATTGATAAATATCTTGTCAAATAATCTCGTTTTAATCTTCGGGCCTGAACGACAGAGTTAAGGGGCTGCATTTTTCTTTTCGCTGAATTTTGGTCAGAAAGTTGGTTGATCAACAGGTAACAGCACTACAGGAACCATCTCACTGTATTGAAACCAGTCACCATCGATTCTTATGATTTCGTCTCCAGACTCGTTTAAACGGATCGTCCCAGTAAATTCCAAATCAAGTCTTGGAATTCTAATCGTGATGTTGCGACCGTCAACTCGAACGGTATCTGCTGGCATTCCGTAGATGCCCATGCCGCCGCTTATCAGTGCTGCTGCGTATTCGCCTTCTTGGATCGAGAAGGTAAAAGCGAGGTTTGTGCTGTCTCTTCCAATAACCAAAGGCCCTTCCCAGGAGCCAACAAGAGAAGGATGTTCGGGCATTTCCTGAGAGGCCGCTAAGTTTGATACAATCGCCAGACTCAAAAGCAAAAAATTTAAACGCTTAGACATATACTGATGTTAAATCACCATTGCAGTATGAAGCAATCCTGAATTCGCGGGGAAACTGATATTTGGGCCAAAGCTTTAGCTAGAATTTACCCGCACCTCATTAAAACTATTGAATATAACCTGAGTTTTGAATAGAGAAAATATTGATGGAAATACTTCCAACGTTGGAGAAACATTACTTACCAGATAGAGATGTGAAGGCCTCTGTCATTTGGCTGCATGGTCTTGGGGCAGATGGAAACGATTTTGCGCCGATAGTGCCTCAATTAAATTTGTCATTGGACTTTGGTGTTCGTTTTATCTTTCCACACGCGCCAGCTATTCCGGTTACTATCAATTCTGGATACGTTATGCCGGCTTGGTATGATATCAAGCAGGTTGATGTAGACCGCCATGTTGATAATGAGCAGCTTCAAGAATCGGCTTCTCGGATCCATGATTTGATCGACAGAGAAATAGAGAGGGGTATTCAGAGTACACGAATCATAGTTGCTGGTTTTTCTCAAGGCGGTGCCGTATCGTTCGAGGCGGCTTTGTCATATGAGCAACCCTTGGCGGGGATTATGGCGTTATCAACTTATTTCGCGACTGTGGGCACGATTAAAATTAATGCAATTCAACAATCGATACCCATCTTGATCTGTCACGGAGAGCATGACCCGGTCGTGTCAGAGTCACTTGGTAAAAGAAGTCGGGCGAGTTTAGAGAAACTTGGTTTTGATCCAGAGTACCATAGCTATCCTATAGAGCATTCAGTTTGCCCTCAAGAGATCGAAGATATCGGCAATTGGATCTCGAGAGTCTTGAAATCCTGATAAAATGGTTGGCGTAGTTACTTACTTCCGGATTATACTGACATGGTTGAAAAGAGATTCGGTAAGACGCTTTAGTTAGTATGCGGTATATTTTATGCAAAATTTACTTCTAATTTTCTGGGATCTGGTTGTAGAGAGTGCCCCTTGGCTTTTGGCGGGATATTTACTTGCAGGCATAATCCGTCAGGTGATACCGAGTAGCTGGGTAGAGAAGCAGCTCGCGCAAAAAGGATTTTTATCAATCGCTAAAGGTGCACTCATTGGTGCCCCTCTGCCACTCTGCTCCTGTGGGGTAATTCCAACTGCCTTGGCTATTCGAAAAGCAGGCGCATCCAAAGGAGCCACTTCATCTTTCTTGGTTGCGACGCCAGAGACAGGAGTAGACTCGATTTCATTCTCTTATGCGGTCCTAGGTCCAATTTTTGCGATTGCAAGACCGATCGGCGCTCTTATCAGCGCTATCGTTGCTGGAGTTCTGGTGAATAGATTGGATGAAGGGGAGTATGATGCGGAAGAAGATGGCGCCACTTGCGGCAATTGTTGCAGTAGTGCTGAGGAAGAGCCTCAACTAAAGATAATTGAGCGTTGCAAAAATGCCGTGAAATATGGCTATGGAAAAATGATAGCTGATACTGCTAAGTGGCTTGTTATAGGCCTAACTGCCGCGGCAGTAATTACAGCATTGGTTCCCCAATCGTTCTTTCTGCAATGGGGTGATGGTTTAATAGTTATGCTGGTTATGGTTATAGTAGGTTTGCCAATGTACATTTGTGCTACAGCTTCTACTCCAGTAGCCGCTGGTTTATTGTTTGCTGGTCTCTCGCCAGGAGCGGCTTTGGTTTTTATGCTCACAGGTCCCGCAACCAACATCGCTACTATGGGGGTGATAAAGGAGCAGCTAGGACTGCGGTCTTTGATAGCATACTTAGTTGGAGTAATCGGTACCGCGGTTATTTGCGGTCTCGTTCTTAACGAGCTGTATAACATTTTCGAGTGGCCGCTTCAGTTGTCGATAGGTGACAGAGAGGGGTTTCCCGTTTGGCGTGAGCTACTGGGTGTTATCTTAATCTGCTTAATCGCACGGGTTTGGATACAACCACTTTTGGCAGCCAAAAAAACTCTCACGAATTCAGTTGAGCAAGTTTAGCGAAGACCAGAACAGGAAATGATCCGATGCTCATGGTTTAACCCGTAAACTATGTTCGCCTTGTTTGGTAAAGTTTTAAGGCAATGTCGGGTTAAGCGTTCGTAGTGTTGAATAAACCGTATTAGTTGCATGTCATTCATGACGTCTTCAGAATTGTTTACTTTTCTTCGTAGTTTGTTTTCTTGAAGACCTCGCCAGTCAAAAACTTGCTCGAAAGATGGTGCTCGCAGGAATATTAAGATATCGATTTGATCGAAGATATTTTGATAGTTTTGTTTCAGTTGATTAGTTACAAACGTGCGCCAGCTCCCGTCTTTATCCTCAGTGGTTTCAAGTTCATTGATCGGTTGTTGCAGTGATCCACTATCCATGGGCGTTGCACCAACGAACCACCCCTCGAATAAGACTAAATCGACTGGAGCATTTATTTTTTGCCATACTTCTCGCGGTAAGCGATCGTCCGAAGCTTTGTCAAAGCTGGGGATCTCAATTAGCGTGTTTCTTTGTTGATTAGTCAATTCGCCTAGTGTGGTTGAAAGTAGATTGGTGTCGTGGGTGCCAGGAACTCCGCGTGTTCTTAGTAGTGGATGATATCTTTCGGCCAATCTGGCTCTCTCTTTCCTTGTTAAATAGAAATCGTCGATGGAAAATCTAGCGACATTGAAACCTTCGATAGCTAATATCTCGTTTAACAATTCACTCAAAGAAGTCTTTCCGGTTCCCTGGGCGCCGCTCACTCCGACAACGAGAGGAGTGTCTGAATGGCTAGCTTTTGTAATTATTAACTTAAGTAAGGGAACAAAATATTTGTTAGCGTCAGTAAAATACGTTTCGGGAAGGTGTTCTTTCTCTATAAACTTTCTGATTGTCTGTGAATACATTGTGGATTATTGATGGATATACTATGGAAAAATTGCATATTACATTGAGTATACTGATTCATTCAAATACTGCGTGCGCTCGAATTTCGCGGTGTGATAGGATGCCTACTGAATTGCCTTTAATTGTGAAGGTTTAATGTATAAAGTAAAAATATGCCTATAAAATCTTCACTGATCACAGAAAGGCCGCTATTAATTTCGCCAACCTTAGCATCTACGATAGGCTTAGAGGAAGCAGTCATGCTGCACGTCTTCTCAGAAATTTTGGCCTATAACTCTGCCCAGAATAACTCGGACAAAGAACGACCTAACAGGTTTACAATTACCAAAAAACAGATTCAGGCAGCCTTTCCCTTCTGGAAGGAAGATGAAATCAGACGCATCAAGGAAAGTCTCGTTGCCATGGGAGTGATGAAGATTGTTGAGGGGCAGTTTAAAACTGAACTGACGGTTGAAATCAATGAAGTTGACTCTCCTAGAGTGCCATCTGCCACAGTGCAGAAAAAGAAAAGTAGAAGTTCGCCCATTTCCTCGGTAATTCCAGAGGATTGGCAGCCAGATGAAAATTGGATTCGTCTCTGCAAACAACACGCTATTCCAGAGAAGTTTGTTCGTGGTCTGATACCAGAGTTTGTAAATTACTGGTTGGAAAGAGGTCAGTCCCGGTTCTCTTGGGGTAATGCATTTTATAAGCATGTAATTCGAGAGTGGCGCGAGGAGGAAACGCGTCGCGGAGCCCACGAATTAGCAACAGCTATGTCAGCCGAATGGAGGCCGAGCCCAGAAGCGACAGAAATTTTAGAAAGAGCTGATATTGGTCCTAGTTTTATCGAAGATGCAATCCCCGAGTTCGTTCTTTATTGGCGAGAGCGAGGGGTGAATCATGGCGCATGGAATACGAAATTCGTGGAGCATATTCGAAGGCAGTGGGCTAAATTTTCGGCATCTTTTAATCTAGATGATACTCCTAGAGTAATTTCTGATAGCTGGGAGCCAAGCGCGGACTGCTATGAAATATTACAGTTAGCGGAAATAGACGAAAAATTTGCTCGTAGCCGTATTCCTGAATTCGTGATGTACTGGAAAGATAGCCAACAAGTGAAGTCTTCCTGGAACACTGTTTTTCTTCAGTACATAAAACAAAGTTGGGCGCGGCAGCTTAAACAAACACAACTATCAAAAAAACCTTATGCAGAAAATCAACACATTATTAGATCAAGCGAACAAAGAATTAAAGAAAGATTCCAGCAATTCTCTGACAGAAGTTGGGCCGAGTAATTTCGCTTCAGCGAATTTTAATGATTCGAAAATCGATGATTCTAGGTCGAACGATATACCCCTTGATCGTATAGATGCGATAAACACTGTTTTCGCTGAATTTGAGTTTGCCTACCATAACCAATTTCACAAAGCATTTGATGATCTTGAATCTTTAACAATCGCTAAAAAGTATTGGCTCAGCAACTTGGAAGAGTACTCACCATCCCAAATTGTTGCTGCAGCAAAAAAGATAATTAAGAACCAGGAGTATTTACCCTCAATCGCCGCGTTTTTGAAAGCATGCGAAGATGGGTTCGAACTTTTCGGATTACCTCGCACGCCATTAGCGTTTAAGGAAGCTTGTTACGCTCCTTCCCCAAAGTTGGCTTATCGATGGAGTCATGAGGCGGTTTATTTTGCGGGCAAAGCCTCAGGGTGGTTTCTTTTAGCTAATGAGTCCGAAGCAGTCAGTTTCCCTGTTTTCGAATACAACTACACTTTATTAGCAAAACGTGTCATGCGGGGAGAGAAACTCATCATAAACCAGCCGCCAGCATTGACGGAAAAAATTACCCGACCTATGTCTAAAAAAGACGCTAAAGCTGCGATCGCACAGTTAAAAAAAGATTTAAGTTTTTAGTTCAATTTCTTGTATTTCATTCTGGTTGGTTGAAGAGACTCACCGCGACGCTTTTTTAATTCGAACTCATATTCTGAATAGTTTCCTTCATGGAAAATTACTTGACTATCTCCCTCGAATGCTAGGATATGAGTGCATATACGATCAAGAAACCAACGATCATGCGAAACGACAATCACGTTACCGGGAAACGCTAACAGACCTTCCTCGAGTGCTCTTAATGTTTCTACGTCCAGATCGTTTGTCGGCTCATCTAGCAGCAGAACATTGCCTCCTCTCTTGAGAAGTTTTGCCATGTGTAAACGATTCCTCTCGCCACCCGAGAGATCTTTTACAAATTTCTGCTGATCCCCACCTCTGAAGTTGAACCGACTGGCATAGGCGCGAGATGAAATTTCATATTTCCCGATTTGCAGATTTTCTTGCTCATCTGAGATTTCTTGCCATACTGTATTTTCGCCCTTCAATTCATCGCGACTTTGGTCAACGTAAGCGAGATCAACGGTTTCACCCAATTCAATCGAACCGGCGTCAGGTTTTTCTGAATCAACTAGCATTCTGAGAAAAGTGGTCTTGCCAGCGCCATTACCACCTATAATGCCCAGAATGCTTCCTTTCGGAAGTGAAAAAGTTAGATCATCAATTAAGGTTTTATCACCAAACCCTTTAGTCAAATTTTTTACCTCTAGAACTTTGTCTCCAAGTCGAATCCCAGGGGGTATATAAAGTTCCGAGGTTTCATTGCGAGCCTGAAAGCTTTGAGAGTTTAATTCTTCGAAGCGGGCAATTCTGGCTTTACTCTTAGATTGGCGACCTTTTGGGTTGGCTCGAATCCAATCGAGTTCTGATTTTATCGTTCTCTCATGAGCAGCCTGTTGTTTTTCTTCGATCGCTAGTCTTTTTTCCTTGGTTTCTAGCCAGGCACTGTAATTACCCTCATAAGGAATACCATGACCGCGATCAAGTTCCAGAATCCATCCAGCGGCGTTATCGAGGAAATAACGATCGTGAGTGATGGCGACTACCGTTCCTGGATAATCTTGGAGGTATCTTTCTAGCCACGCAACACTCTCGGCATCAAGGTGATTGGTCGGCTCGTCGAGCAAGAGCATGTCTGGTTTGGATAACAATAGCCTGCATAATGCTACCCGTCTTTTTTCCCCACCAGATAGGTGCTTCACGGCACTATTCCATGCTGGTAAACGAAGTGCGTCAGCTGCTATCTCTAATGTTCTCTCTATTTGCCACCCGTCGACAGCGTCAATCTCATTTTGGAGAGTTCCTTGCCTCTCGAGCAAGTCATTCATCTCTTCCTCGCTGAGTGGCTCCGCAAATTTTTCGCTTATTGCGTTGAATTCTGAGAGAAGATCCATGATAGCTTTTATGCCATCCTCGACATTTCCCCTGACATCTTTCGATTCATCTAGGATAGGCTCTTGTGGAAGGTAGCCTATATTTATGCCTGGCTGGGCTCTGGCTTCACCGTTAATTTCCGTATCTTTTCCAGCCATTATCCTCAGAAGAGTAGACTTTCCAGATCCGTTTAGTCCTAGCACCCCAATCTTTGCACCTGGGAAAAAAGAAAGTGAAATATCTTTAAGGATCTCTCTTTTAGGAGGAACTACCTTCCCGACTGCATGCATTGTATAAACAAACTGTGACATCTAATTTCCTGTTCATTTTGAAATTTCTTTTCAAACACTATGGTATACGAGATATGGCGTTTTCAAAAAAACGACAGTAGATCTTCAATATATTGGTGCTCAATGTTTGGTCATCGGGTAGAATACCTCTATGCAACATTTAAGCAAAGGGTGGGGTAGTTAATGTTCAAAAGTAGTGTCAGCCTGTCAGAATTCGATCCGGAAATCAGTGCAGCTATAGAGGCGGAGAAAACTCGTCAAGAGGAACACATTGAGTTGATTGCATCTGAAAATCACACAAGTCCATTTGTGATGGAGGCGCAAGGATCGGTTCTCACGAACAAGTATGCTGAAGGGTATCCTTCGAAAAGATACTATGGAGGATGCGAGAATGTGGATGTTGTGGAAGAGTTGGCTATCAAGCGAGCTAAAGAATTATTTAATGCTGATTATGCAAATGTCCAGCCTCATTCTGGCTCACAAGCAAACGCTTCAGCCTATATGGCATTAATGAAGCCGGGGGATACCCTGCTCGGAATGAGTCTTGCGGACGGTGGTCACTTAACTCATGGGGCAACGGTTAGCTTTTCCGGCCGGATATATAATGCGGTGCAGTATGGTTTAAACGCCGATACAGGTGAGATCGATTACGATGAGGTAGATCGTCTTGCGCAAGAACATAGACCGAAATTGATTGTTGCAGGTTTTTCAGCTTATTCGAAAGTGGTGGATTGGCAAAAATTTAGAGATATTGCGGATAGCATAGGCGCATATTTTTTAGTCGACATGGCACACGTTTCCGGCTTGGTAGCCGCAGGAGTTTATCCAAGCCCGATAAATATAGCAGACGTAACTACTTCGACCACACATAAGACTCTCCGCGGGCCGCGTGGCGGGATAATCTTAGCGAGGTCCAACCCAGAGCTAGAAAAAAGGCTGAATTTTTCAGTGTTTCCAGAAAGTCAGGGTGGGCCACTAATGCATGTGATTGCAGCTAAGGCTATATGTTTTAAAGAGGCGATGGATGAGACTTTCAAAGCTTATCAGGAACAAACAATAAAGAATGCGCAGGCCATGGCCTCTGGTTTCATGAAACGAGGATTCCATGTGATTTCTAATGGCACTGATGATCATTTGTTCTTATTAAGTCTCATTAAACAAGGACTAACAGGAAAAGAAGCAGATGCAGTATTGGGGCGTGCAAACATTACAGTAAATAAAAATGCGGTACCTAATGACCCAAACCCACCTTTCGTGACGAGCGGATTGAGAATAGGATCGCCTGCGATCACAACTCGAGGGTTCAAACAGGAAGAAGTTACAGAGCTGACAACATGGATGTGTGATGTGCTTGACGATTTAAACGATGACGCGAGGGTAGGTGAGGTTAAGTCAAAAGTTTTAGAATTATGCTCTAGATTTCCGGTGTATAACTAAACTAAGAAAACGTTTTATAAATTGAAGGATTACTATGCACTGTCCGTTTTGCGGGGCTATAGATACAAAAGTTATTGATTCTAGATTGGTCTCCGAAGGTAATCACGTGCGCAGGAGACGTCAATGCACTGCCTGTTTTGAGAGATGGACAACCTACGAATCATCTGAGCTTGTGATGCCGCGCATCATAAAACAGGATGGGATTCGAGAGCCTTTTAACGAGGATAAGTTGTTAGCGGGGCTGAATAAAGCCTTAGAAAAACGGCCAGTTAGTATTGAAAAAGTAGAGGAAGCCATGAGCAGAATTAAAGCTCATATTCGTTCGGGTGGTGAAAGAGAAATACACTCTCGGGACCTAGGAGAGCAGGTAATGAAAGAGCTAAGAGAGTTAGACGAGGTAGCTTTTGTCAGATTTGCCTCTGTTTATCGAAGCTTTAAAGACCTAAATGAATTTCGAGAAGAGATTGATAAATTGTCCAAAGATAGTTGAGCTGTCTCTACGTTCCCCACCATTTCTGATAGAATTCTCCCCCTTAAGCTTGAACAACACAGGATAACTCTAGATCATTGCTTGCCTAAGGCGCATGAATTATAGCTGATCGAGATTTCTTAAAATGAAAATTCTTACATCGCAACAGCTCATCGGATCCTTTGCTGACTGGCCTTCGCATATGCAAAGGTCGATAGAGCTGGCGGCTACTGTCTTCAATACGACCCCAAACCCTCGTGTCGGCTGCGTGATAGTTAAGGATGGACAAATTGTCGGCGAAGGCTGGCATTCGGCGGCCGGCCAGAAGCATGCGGAGATCGTTGCATTAGAGCGAGCAGGGGAGCTGGCGAATTCATCAACGGCATTTGTTAGCCTAGAGCCTTGTGCGCATACCGGTCGAACGCCGCCTTGTACTAAAGCGCTCATTAGCGCGGGGATTGGACAAGTCGTTATCGCAAGTGTCGACCCTGATGAAAGAGTTTCAGGTCGAGGCATTGCAGCGCTTGAGAGTGCCAATATTGAAGTATTTCAATTAAAGGACTTTGATGAAAAAGCACGAGCGATCAATCCTGGCTTTTTCAAGCGCCATGAATTAGGCGTTCCCTTTGTTCGTCTGAAATTAGCGATGAGCATTGATGGGCGGACAGCCTTATCAAATGGTGAGAGCAAATGGATTACTAGCGCAGAAGCCAGGAGAGATGTTCAAAAATTACGAGCTAAAAGCTGCGCTATTGTTACAGGTATGGGTACCGTGCTTCTCGATAATCCGGCATTAACAGTCCGCACTAAAGAATTGGGCTTGGACGAGGAGCAATTGGAGAAAAATAAGATCTCTCTCTCTGAAGGCCCTATTCGAGTAGTGGTTGGAGACCATAAAAAGATACCTGATACTGCAAAGATCATCGCCACTCCGGGATCTGTAAAACTCTTTACTTCAAGAAGCAATGCGGGTGAAGTTAAATATGCAAATAATGTGGAAGTAATTCCGGTAGACTCGGATCAAGAGAAGGTTAATCTTCGTTCTGTGTTAGTATTCTTGGCCTCCCAAACGAAGTGTAATGAGGTATTGGTGGAGGCAGGCCCAACTTTGAGTGCAGAATTTATCAAACTAAAATTAGTTGACGAGTTCATTGTATACAGTGCTCCTAAAATTCTTGGGAGTGATTCCAGGCCGTTGATCAGTCTCACGGGTCTTTCAAGTTTGGATGAGGCTATAAATTTTTCAATAAAAGAAGTTACCGAAGTGGGCTCAGATATCAAAACAACTTTTATACCGAACTAAAAATATGTTTACAGGAATTATCGAAGCAGTTGGAAAGATAGACAGTCGTAGTCAAGAATACGGGGAATGGAAACTGCGGATAGCTGTTGGAAATTTAGATATGAGCGACGTAGCTATCGGAGACAGTATCTCCGTTAGCGGATGTTGTTTGACTGTGGTTGAAAAACTCAAATCAGCGTTTACTGCGGATGTTTCAAATGAAACGATGCGATGCACAGCTTTGGGAGAGCTTAAACTTGGTTCACGCGTGAATCTGGAGAAAGCAATGCTTGCGACCGATCGTTTTGGAGGGCACATTGTATCCGGGCACGTGGATGGTGTGGGGCAAATGGTAAAATATGAGCATGAGGGGCAAAGTATCAGGATGACATTTAAAGCACCTTCGGCTTTGAGTAAATATGTTGCAGCTAAGGGGTCTATTTGCATTGACGGAACAAGTTTAACTGTAAATGAAGTTGAAAATGATTTATTCACTGTAAATGTTATACCGCATACGCAAGCTGAGACGACAATGAAGGACTATAAAGTCGGACATAGAGTAAACCTAGAAGTAGACATAATCGCTCGTTATTTAGAGCGAATGAGAGAACCAGGTGATAGTCCGCTACAAAAGATAAATGAAGAATATCTTAAAGATAAAGGTTTTGACTGATCAGAATAGACTTTAATTATGGACTTAAACTCGACACAAGAAATTATCGATGACATCCGTCAGGGTAAGATGGTAATACTGATGGACGATGAGGATAGAGAAAACGAAGGTGATCTCATTATCGCTGCTGAGCGCGTGCGGACAGAAGATATAAATTTTATGGCGACAAATGCTAGAGGTCTTATTTGTTTGACCTTAACTCGAGAGCGATGCGAGCATCTAAAGCTGCCTCTAATGGTTAACGAGAATAATACCCCCTACAATACAAATTTTACGGTATCGATAGAGGCGGCAAGTGGGGTAACGACTGGTATTTCAGCTGCCGATCGCGCTCGAACCATTCGAGTTGCTGTTGATCGGGAAAGTGCTTCCGAAGATATAGTTCAACCAGGGCACATTTTTCCGATTATGGCGCAACCTGGCGGTGTTTTGCGAAGAGCGGGTCATACTGAGGCAGGGTGTGATCTTGCTCGTTTAGCTGGCTATCAGTCGGCTGCGGCTATCGTAGAGATTATGAATGAAGATGGCTCTATGGCTAGACGCGCCGATTTGGAATTGTTCGCACAGAAGCATGGTATAAAAATTGGGACTATTGTTGACCTGATTCACTATAGGATTGCTAACGAGAGAACAGTGTCTCGCAAAGCCTCAAAAACGCTCGAAACGGCGCATGGTGAATTTATGGTTCATACTTATCAAGACTCAATAAGTGGGAGTCTTCATTTGGCTTTTGTGAAGGGAAACTTTAATAGTGATGAACCCGTTTTAGTTCGCGTGCATATCCCAAATACACTCAGAGACGTTTGCGAAACATACAATAAAGCAAGAACAAGCTGGTCATTCAATGGAGCCCTAGAACAGATAGCTAATGCTGGCAAGGGTGTTGCTGTATTGCTTTCTGGTGATGACTATGGGCAAACTTTAGAGCAGAACATTTCATCAGCTTTTGCGCAAGAATCCGAATCAACATCAACCAATAGATCGGGAAACGATCTTACTATAGGCACCGGTTCGCAGATCTTGAGAGATATCGGAGTTGGTAAAATGAGGCTGTTGGGATACCCAGCACGATTTAACGCGATTTCTGGCTTTGATTTAGAAGTGATCGAATTCGTAGAATTTCGCTAAGTGGAATTTTGCCGAAGGCAAATCCGCGCAGCTAGGAGGGTAAGATGAGTACAATTAAGACAATTGAGGGGAATTATGCCCTTGGGTCCTCTAGTTATGGAATAGTAATCTCAAAATTTAATAGCTTCATTGTTGAGCGCCTGTTAGAAGGTGCACTGGAGGCTTTTCGAAAACACGGTGTGCAAGACCGGGATATTTCGATTGTCAAAGTGCCGGGTGCTTATGAGTTACCTCTGACGGCTAAGGTGATGGCGGAATCAGGAAAGTATGACGCGATAGTTGCGTTGGGGGCAGTAATTAGAGGGGGTACTCCGCATTTTGAATACGTCGCCGGGGAGTGCGTGAAAGGCTTGGGCCAAGTAGCACTGACTGCGGGATTACCGCTAGCTTTCGGTGTGCTGACGGTTGATACAATTGAACAAGCGATAGAGAGAGCGGGTACCAAGGCAGGGAATAAAGGAGAAGAAGCGGCTCTAACGGCCATGGAAATGCTTAGTTTAGTGCGTCAACTCCGGACTTAGTATCAGCAGAAGGACTGAGAAATAATAAAGCAAGTTGACCATAATCAGAGAAAAGCTCCTATTGCGCAGCGCAGGAAAGCGCGGCGTATTTTGATGCAGGCGTTATATCAGTGGCTGATGACCAACGCTGAGCCCTTTGAAATAGCCGCTCAATTTCGGGAGGCGAATTCTGAAAAAGTGGACTGGGAGTACTTCGATGAAGTTTTTCTGAGCATACCTGCATGTAGAAAGTCTATTGAGGAGCAAATCGAACCAGTTGTCGATAGAGAGGTCGATGCGCTAGGTTTGATAGAAAAAGCTTTGTTGTATATCGGTGCATTTGAACTAATGAATAGAGCGGAGATTCCCTACAAGGTAGTCATTAATGAATGCGTTCAGTTGGCAAAGACTTTTGGCGCAACCGACAGTCATAAGTACGTAAATGGTGTTTTAGATAAATTAGCAAAAGGGATTCGACCAATTGAAGTGGGAGAAGGCGCCTAATTCTTAGTTAATAACTCAAAGAATACTCCAGTCATGTTAAAAACCGAGTTTGAGATAATAGAGAACTTTTTTGCTACTTCTGACTTAGACTTTGAGCAGAAGGGTGTGGATTTGGGTATCGGGGACGATGCGGCGCTGATAAGAGTCCCTGACGGTCATAACTTATCGATTTCAACAGACATTCTAGTTGAAGGGCGTCATTTCCCAATAGATGCGGAAGCGGATCAAATCGCAAAAAGAGCGCTGTCTGTAAATCTGAGTGATTTGGCGGCAATGGCTGCGAAACCATTCTGTTTTACTCTAGGATTAGTATTACCCGAGCCTACAGAGGCTTGGTTGAGTAAATTCAGTGCAGGGCTTGGGGAGATAGCGCGAAAGTTCCAGATTAGGCTAGTCGGAGGAGATTTAAGCGAGGGGCCTATGACAATAGCCATCCAAGTGCATGGGATCAATCCGATTGGTGCTGCTCTGCG
>Ga0209036_1000051_pt1 | contig 41280 bp, 27 predicted proteins | sample MarorgKNORR_S2LV_3_FD_188222 | JGI IMG/M metagenome (GOLD analysis project Ga0209036, IMG submission 188222) | Marine microbial communities from the Southern Atlantic Ocean, analyzing organic carbon cycling - DCM_A/KNORR_S2/LV (SPAdes) (version 2) | ecosystem: Environmental > Aquatic > Marine >... | reverse complement strand
ATTGCCACGCTCCGGATGCGCAGGACAACGGCCGCGACATTCCCCTCGGCGAACTCCGCGCCAAGTACACGCACGCCAACCTCATCAAATTTCTGCGCGATCCCCTCCACAGCCGCCCCGCCGGTCGCATGCCGCGCATGCCCATGATCGAACAGGAAGCGGCCCATCTCTCCGCCTACTTGCGCGCTCGCCTCGAGCCGCTCGATCTCCACGGCCTGAGCCGCGGATCCGCTGCCCTCAAGCTCCAGCGGGAAGGTGCCAAGCTCTACCAATCCCTTCGCTGCGCCAACTGCCATCAATCGCCCAAGCTCAATGTGCAGCCGGCCTTGGCCAAGCCGTTGACTGAGGTGAACCCCCAGCGCGGCTGTCTCGCTCCCAAGCCCACCGCCAGCGTGCCGCACTTTCACCTGAACGCCGCCCAACGCGCCGCCATCACCGCTGCCCTACAAATCAAGCCCGCTGCGCCGACGTTGCTTTCCGAAACCCACCGCCAACTGCGACTGCTAAACTGCACCGCCTGCCACGACCGAAAGGCGCTTGGCCAACCTGATACTCAACGCGATGAACTCTTCCTCGGCTTGGGCGAAGATCTCGGCGATGAAGGCCGCCGACCGCCCACGCTCACGGGTGTTGGGGCCAAGCTTACCGAGCCGGCACTGCATCAGGTGTTGCGCGGCAATGGTGCCGTGCGGCCTTACCTTGCCACGCGTATGCCCGATTTCGGCGAAGCGCACGCCAAGCAGTTGTCACAGCTACTCGCCGCGGCCGATGCCCGCGCTGATGTGAAACCCACACCGCGGCACGGCAGCGAAAACAAAGTGGGCCGCAACAAATACGGCCGCGATTTGATGGGCGTTAAAGGACTCAATTGCATTACCTGCCATCAACTTGCCAGCCATAAATCGCTTGGCATCCAGGCGCTCGATTTGGCCAGTGTGCCCGAGCGACTGCGGCCTGAATGGTTTCGCGATTATCTGATTAACCCCGCTGCCTTTCGTCCCGGTACGCGTATGCCGTCGTTCTGGCCCGAAGGCAAAGCCATCAGCCCCATCTTGGGCCGCAATACCGAACGCCAGATTGACAGCTTGTGGGTGTATCTCAATGAGCTGGAGCAAACCCGCCTACCGGAAGGCTTGGAAAAGAAGGGCGGCTTCGAGCTGAAGCCGGACAAACGACCCATCGTGTTTCGCACCTTCATAGAAGGCGCTGGCACACATGCGATAGCCATTGGCTTTCCCGTCGGGATACATGCAGCGTTTGATTCCGAGGCCGTCGGCTGGACGACCCTGTGGCGCGGGAAATTTCTCGATGCCGAGAGCACATGGGACAACCGATTCACCCCGCTGGCCAAGCCGCTTGGCACGGATATCATTCAGTTCCCCACCGGCCCAGCCGTCGGTCGGCTGCAGGAAGGCAAACCGTGGCCCGAAGGTGGACTGCTGTTTCGTGGCTACCGCTTGGCCAAGGACGGCACGCCGACCCTGCTTTATCGCCATGGCAAGACTGACATCACCGACACACTTTCCCCCAAAGACGATGGTTTGCGGCGGCGGATGGAGTTCAGCGCCGGCGAAGGAAAACTCTGGGTGCGACTGGCGGTGGCCAACGAGTTTTTCACCAGTGAACGTGGCGTGTGGATCGGCGCCAACAAACTCACCCTCATCGCCCCGACCGCGCGCGTGCGAACCATCAATGGGAAGGCCGAACTGATCGCGCCTATTGATTTGAAAACAAACGACAACACCGTTTTGGAGGTGCAGTTGTCATGGTAAACCGAATGATCACCCCAGCGACACAGAGCGCAAAGAGGTTTTTTAAACTCATCATCTCTGTGTTCTCTGTGTCTCTGGGGTTCAATGCAAACGCCGCCGAAAAGGATTATTACAAACTCAGCACCGTCCCTTTACCGAAGGATTTGAAGCTTGAGGTCAGCGGCATGGCAGCGCTGCCGGGAGACCGGATGGCGATTGCGATTCGGAAAGGCGAGGTGTGGATTGCCGAGAAGCTCTCGACCGACCAGCCGGTATACAAACGGTTCGCCAGCGGCCTGCACGAACCGCTCGGGCTAGCGCTGCAAAATGGCGATCTCTACACCGTGCAACGCAGCGAACTGACGCGGCTGCGTGATATGGATTCCGACGGGATTGCTGACGAATATCTCACGCACGCCAAGGGCTGGGGGGTGACAGGCAATTACCACGAGTACGCCTACGGGCCGGCCGTCGATGGTGCGGGTAACTTGTGGGTGGCGCTCAACTGCTCCATCGGCAAGGGCCCCAACCCCAACAATCAATGGCGGGGCTGGAGCCTGCGCGTGAAGCCCGACGGCTCGTGGGCGCCTATCTCCGGCGGCTTCCGGTCGCCTTCGGGCATCGGCACCAATCTCGCTGGTGATGTTTTTGCCACCGACCAACAAGGCAACTGGTTTCCCACTTGTCCGCTGGTACATGTGAAGCGCGGCGCGTTCCACGGGCACGCCGATTCTCTACAATTCACTAGCCGACCGGAAGCAACCTTCAAGGTGAATCAGCCTCTGCCGAAAAACCTGACTGTGGCCGAGGCCGCCAAACGCATCCCGGTTTATCAACTGCCGGCGGTGTGGTTTCCCTATCGCAAGATGGGGATGAGCACGACGGATATTCTGGCCGACAGCACGATGGGCAAATTTGGCCCATTCGCCGGACAATTGTTTTGCGGAGAGTTTACGATGTCGTTTGTGTCGCGCGTATTTCTGGAAAAGGTCGATGGCGAATATCAGGGGGCCTGTTTTCGTTTTCGCGATGGCCTCGACTGCGCTGCGCTTCGGCTGCAATGGGGTGCGGATGGCTCAATGTACATCGGGCAAAGCAATCGCGGCTGGAATTCGCTCGGCACCAAGAGCTACGGTCTGCAACGCCTGCAATGGACAGGCAAGGTGCCGTTTGAAATGAAGAGCATGTCCGTCACGCGGAACGGGTTTCGACTGAGCTTCACACAGATGCTCGATGTCGGCACGGCTATCACGCCCAAGAGCTACACGCTCAAAAGCTACACGTACCCCTACCACTCTCGCTACGGCGGTGAGCCGGTGGATGTAAAAACGCACGAGGTGAAATTCGCCGGACTGGACGCGCTCGGTCTTTTCATTGACCTGGCAGTGGACGAGATGCGCGAGGGCTACGTGTACGAACTCCACGTCCGCGGCGTCCGCGATCACACAGGCCGCCCGCTGCTGCACCCGGAAGCCTATTACACGCTAAACCGGACTCTGAAGTAGCGACGTACAGCCGACTGTCAGCCATAAAGGGAGATCTCTCTGATCTTGAACTAGGACACCAGTTTTAATTGGTTTGAAAACCCTATTCGGAATCCATAGGTTGAATCAATAAATCATTCAGATTGAACAGTTTACAGCTGTTCTCTGATTTTGATGAATTTGAGTAAATCAGCATTTAACAGTGGTTTGACGCTGAACTTCTCTGAACTTCTTCTGTACTTATCCTCATACTGAATCACTGAATGTGATTTAGTTTAAAATTCTTATCAATTGTGTGTGTTATTTAACTGAGCTTTAGTTCTCTCTGCGTTTGCTTCAGAAGAAGTACAGACACATAGGGAACTCTAAAACTCTCTTAGATCAAAGATTTCAAAACATCACTTTCTGAACAGTTGGGTTGCCCCATTGTATAAAAATTAATGTTTTTTCAAATCTCTTCTCTTCGAGATGTCAAGGTTCCAAATGACGGTCAGCAAATTCTAAATACTTCAACCAATCAAATGCGGTAATATCGTGCCTTCCAGTGCGCAAATGATAACCTACATGATCTCCAACAGATTGATTTAAAACAGGGCGCACATCTTTATTAAGTCCTTCAATCTCGTAGTAACAGTAAACTTCAGAAGCATAATAAGCAGATAAAAACTCACCAAATGGATCGGCCCATGTATCTTTTTCAGCACTGGCAATGTAAACGGGTCTTGGTGCTGACAAAGCTACCAGCATGTGCTGATCTACAGGCAGTTGATTTTCTCTATCTCCGTAAGCGTGAAAGCTACGGCAAAACCAATGTGGAAAAACTCGATTGATATGAGCAACCGTTTCCCCTTTCATGCGACGGCTGATTGCCGCACCCCCACAACCTGAATTATTGGAAATCACCATCGCAAACCGCTCATCCTTTGCCCCTGCCCACAAGGCTGCTTTGCCCATTCTAGAATGCCCAATCACAATGACGCGCTTGGCATCGACCACTTCTAGTGTCTTCAATGCATCCAGAGATCGGCTCAATCCCCAGGCCCACGCTCCCAGTGTCCCCCAATCACCCTTTTCATGGGGTGTCTCTTTTTCACTGTGAAACAAAGCATGCAGGCCATTCTTGAATCCATCATGCTCGTCCGGATCCACCTCATTTGCGTCGATAGTCGCAAGTCCATATCCACGATCCAAAATCATCTTCAACAATGCTTCAGGTTCTTTTTTCGCTAACTCGGGGAATTGTCCTTGAGGCCCGATCCACGGTTGGCCAATGACGGGAATTTCCCTGGAGGAATCGAATAAATGCATGCCAAGAAAAACAGGTGACGGCTTGCCCTTTTCGATTGGAAGAAACAGCGTCGTCTTGATTGTTAATTGCCCAAGCCTCGTTTTGACATGTGTTGCCAATCTCAACCATCGGGCGTGTAAATGCTCCAGCACCTTTTCCTCAAGACGCTCAAAAGCCAATTGAAAACCATCATCCGGAGCCTTCCCATAGATATGGTTCTCGAAGAGGCTTACAATTTCTGCTCGACGATGTGTTTCCCAAACTGTCTGTGGATCTGAAACCTTTTGCTTCATGAAAAGTGGCCAATCCTTTTCACTCAACGGCACCACTGAATCATCGGAAGCCTGGCTAATCATTACCACGATCAAAATCGAGAACATCATACATCGAGCAAACATAACCGGACTCTAACAGTTACCATTTGAAAATCCATTCTTAAACTCGACTTTTAACTGCCATCGAACAGACACAGATAACAAGATCGGAGTTGCGCATTATCACCATCCTGAATTAACTGCGGGGTTGGAAGAGATACCAAAAGATTCTCAACATAGATTCAGTAAATATTCATAGTGAGTACGATAATCGTCTCAACAGAGAAATACGATTCGATCGTAAAGATTGGTTGAAGATCGTTGATAAGATCAACGGAAAGAAAGTTCAGTTCGATGTTAATGAGAATGGTTTAGAGTTTCTCAACGTCACCATTAATGGACTTCAAAAGACCATATTTAAATAGTTCGATCTGAAGAGGTTCCATTGATTCTCAAACCGATGGTAATCTCACCAGTTCAGCATTTAATAGTGGGTTGACGCTGAACTTCTCTGAACTTCTTCTGTACTTATCCGAAGTCTAAATCACTTGTTTGTGATTTAGTTTTAAAGCCTTATCAATTGTGTGTGTTATTTAACTGAGCTTTAGTTCTCTCTGCGTTTGGTTCAGAAGGAGTACAGATGAAAATAAAAAATCACTAAGAGTAAATCGAAAGAACTAAGTTTGTATTGATATCGGATAAACCAACTTAAATCGACTACTTGATGCGGCGACGTAAGAGAAGTGGATCAAAATTATCGTTACTATCGTAAGCAAAGGGTTCCCATCCCTTAGGAATATTTTTGGTATTGGATGTTTTAAACTCCCATTGCTGATTTTTGTCCCACGACAAAATTTCAATTTTTTCCAAAAGGTTCTTATTAGTAGGTTTATTTGAAGCACCTGTACCGAGAACTACAGTAGTAGTTAACAATAAACCTATAGCAAATGATTTCCATTCAAGTATTTTCATGGTCGTCTATTTAAACACGTTGGCTGATACAAAGGTTACGAATTTAAGCATTAAAAGCAGAGAGAGAGTAAATTCATCTGAATAAGTTCCGATAATTGGGTCGGTTTGGACATTTAAGATTAATGAATCACAATGAATTCATCAGATGAGGGGCGGTGATGTTTTCTGTGCTTTGTATTTTCAAAATTCACCGAAATTTCCAAGACTCAATGTTCTCAACGGTTTTAGACGATTTGTTTTCGGTTTGAAAATTCACTAAAGTAACCATCCCTCGAAAGGTTGACGGGGGGAGGATCTCTCTTCAGTTTTTTGACTTCGTTCGCTTGGCCAAGCGCTTGGCTAAGCGGATTGTTGCTTTGATGAACGTTGACAGACGAAATTTTTTGAAGGGCGCCGGGGTGGCCATTGCGTTGCCGCTGCTTGAGTCGATGCCTACACTGCGTGCGGCGCAAAAGGCTGCCAAGAGTGCCGGGCCGGTGAAGCGGTTTGTTTGTTTGTCTAACAATTACGGTATTTATAAGAAGGGCTTTTTCCCAGCCGCGGCGGGCACGGATTACGCGTTGCCGCCGACGCTGAAGCCGCTCGAGCGGCATCGCAGGGATTTCACGGTCTTCTCCAATCTTGACCACGGCAACACGGGGGGGCACCAAGGTGTGCCGGTGCTGCTCAGTGGGGTGCGGCCGCACTTGGCGACAGGGTTCCCAGAAGGCAACCTCAGCCTCGACCAAAAGATGGCTGAGCATGTTGGCGCAGCAACGCGGTTTCCTTCGCTGACGGTGCGCGTGAATGAATCCAACTTGATCAGCTTTACGCGAGCGGGCGTGCAGGTGCCGGCGATTGATCTGCGGCAAACGTATCGCGCGTTGTTCCTCGAGGAACCGGCCGCAGCCAAGGCCAAGCAACGGCAGCAATTCAAGCTGCACGGCAGTATTTTGGATGTGGTGCTCGAACAAGCCAAGACGTTGAAGGACCAACTCGGCAAACAGGATCAGCACAAGTTTGAGGAGTACCTCGACTCGGTGCGTTCGCTGGAGAAAAAGATCGTGCAACAGGAGCCGTGGGTCGACCGGCCCAAGCCGAAGACCGATCATCCTGAGCCGCCACAGGGCAAGGGCACGGCGGCCGACCTCAAGGCGATGATGGAGCTGATTGCGCTGGCGATTCAAACCGACTCCACGCGCGCGATTACGCTGTCCTCCGGCTTCGTGAATGGCGACTTCGGACTTAACGGCGGCTACCACGGTTTTTCGCATCACGGCAATCGCGACAGCCACACCAGTGCGCTGATGAAGATCGAGGCCAACATGACCACGCAGATGGCGCACCTGCTCGATCTGCTCAAGGCTCAACCGGATCACGTCAACGGCGGCACATTGCTCGATCACACGATGGTGTTCTTCGGCTGCGGCATGGCTACGGGCACACACTCCACCAAGAACCTTCCACTGCTGCTCGCCGGCGGCGGTTTCAAACACGGCGAGTCGAAGATTTATCCGGAAGAGGATGCCCAGCGCGTGCCGGCGGCGAATCTGTTGCTATCCATGTTGCAAAACTTCGGTGTGGAAGCCGACCGTTTCGGCACCAGCTCCGGCACGCTTACCGGCCTCGAGCGGAAGTCATGAACCGCCCGCGCGGCATCGCGTTTCTCCTGCTGCTCGCGGTCGTGCTCCCGCTTGGCCAAGCGCGTGCCGACAAGGCGCTCAATGCTCTGAAGTCGTTTCTACAGACGCACTGCCTCGAGTGTCACGGGCCGGACAAGCAGAAGAACGAAATTCGGTTCGACACACTGGGCACGGACCTCACCGACCTGCGCACGCTGGAGATTTGGCAGGATGCGCTGGATCAATTGAACCTCGGCGAGATGCCGCCCAAGAAAGCCGCGCAACCGAAGCGCGCGGACACCACCAAGTTTATCGATGCCCTCAGCGTGCGGCTGGAGTTGGCTTACAAGCAGCGCAAAAGCACCGGCGGCCAAACGGTGATCCGCCGCCTGAACCGCCTCGAACTGCGCAGCACCCTGCGCGATCTGCTGCATCTGCAGGGCGCGGCGTATCGGCCTGGCGCGGTGAGCGGGCTCGTGGACAACAACGGCAACGGCCGCGTGGAACGCAAGGGCAACGATCCGGTGCGCTTCTTTCCCGAGGAGGAACTCGACGAAGGCTTTGCCAACATTGGCGATCGGCTGGTGATGTCCGATTTTCTGCTCAAGCTCATGCTCGGTGCGGCGGAGGAAACGCTCGCGGCCGCCACCCTCACCGGACCGCGGCCGGACGTGCAGCCGCGCGAGTTTGCCGCGCCCTTCGTGCAGGGCCGCAAGCTGGGCCAGCGCACCATAGAGACGGTGGCGCGCGAGGAGTTTCACAAGGATGTCGACCTGCTCACGCAACGCTACTACGAGGGCGGCGACGGTCGGCTGGTGCCGGGCGAACTGGGCGGTGGCGTGCGCACCTCGGCGCGGTATCGCGTGACTATTGAGGTGAGCGGTCACAACCAGAAACATCCGTGGGATGAACTGGCCAAGACGGATCAGACAAAGCCGTTCAAGATTGGCCTGCACGTTGCCGACGCGCGCAACGGAGGCATCGGCGGGCCCACCTCGCGCACGGTGCAGGTGTGGAATTTGCCCGGCGACGGCAAGCGACGGACGTTTAGCGCCGAGCTATGGATCGACGACACGTGGATGCCGTGGATCGGCTGGGAGAACGGCCCGTACGATCGCAATTTTCGCGCCGAGCGGTTGGTGAAGAAATATTATCCGGCACAATTCAAGCCGCGCCCGGATCGCAAGGCGGTGCCGAAGGAAGTGTTTGATGCGTGGCCAGTGGAGATGGCGCGCGTGCTGCTCAAGGCCGGTTATGCCGGGCCAAATGTTCGCGTGCATCGGCTGAAGCTCGAGCCGTTGATTGATGAATGGCCGCCGCGCAGTCACGTGGCGTTGTACGGCAGCGGGCCGCTGGCACCAGCGGATGTTGAAAAGCTGCTGAAGAATTTCGCCGCTCGCGCCTGGCGCCGGCCGGTGACCGATGCCGAGGTGGCACCGTACGTGAAGCTCGTGCGTGGATTGATGGCGGATCCCAAGGCCAAGCCATTGGGCGCGATCAAGGATTTGAAGTACCGCGGGTATCACGGCAAATGGACCAAGCTGCCGAAGTACGACGAGCTGAAGCCGGCGGCCGAGGGTGCGTTGGCCGGCGGGTTAATCGACATTCGCCCCGCACGCAAGCCGGAGTATTACGGCATGGTGTTTGAAGGCCGGCTTGTGGCACCGGTGGCGGGCGAGTACGCATTTGAGCTGGCGTCTGACGACGGCTCGCGGCTGATCGTTGCCAACCAAAAAGTCATCGAGCACGACGGCCTGCACGGCGCCTCCACCAAGCGCGGCAAAGTGCGCTTGGCCAAGGGCACGCACGCGATTCGGCTGGAGTATTTCGCTTACGGCCGGCCGAACAGTTTGCGCTTGGCTTGGAGCGGGCCGGGCATCGCGAGCACGCCGTTGTCCGTCACCCAAACCGCGCCGCAGCAAATCGTTGGCAACCCCGACGAAGCCCGCGCCATCCGCGCCTTGCAGGCGGGCTACACGGCACTGCTGTGTTCGCCTCGCTTTTTTTACCTGCGCGAAAACGCCGGCGACCTCGACGCCTACGCGCTGGCCTCGCGCCTTAGTTATTTCCTGTGGTCGTCGATGCCGGACGAGACACTCTTCCGCCTCGCCGCCAAAAACAAACTGCGCGAGCCGGCCGTGATGCGTGCGCAGGTGGAGCGCATGTTGAAGGATCCCAAGGCCGAGGCCTTCGTGCAGAACTTCACCACCACCTGGCTGAGGCTCGACAAGCTCGGCAAAATGCCGCCGGAGAAGGGTGGGCCATTCCGGTTTTATCACGACCGCAGAATGGAGCCGATGCTGTCGAAGCAGGCCGCTGCGTTTTTCGCTGACGTGCTTGTGCGCAACGAACGCATTACCACCTTCATCCATTCCGATCACACGTACCTCAATGCCCACATTGCGCGCTGGATGTACAACCGCGGCGATGTGCCCGGCGAAGGCATGATCCGCGTGCCCACTCACGACCCACGCCGAGGCGGCATCCTCACCATGCCCGCCGTGATGACCGCCACCGCCAACGGCGTCGACACCTCGCCCATCGTGCGCGGTGTGTGGTTGCTGGAAAATATTTTGGGCACACCGCCCTCGCCGCCGCCTCCCGATGTCGAGCCGCTCTCGCCCGATCTGCGTGGCGCCAAGACCATCCGCGAACAACTCGAGCTGCACCGCAAACACGAGGCTTGCGCCAGTTGCCACCGCAAGATTGACCCGATGGGATTTGCCTTCGAAAATTTTGACCCCGTCGGCCGCTGGCGCACCAACTACCGCACCAACGGACGCCCCAAAATCGACGCCACCACCGAACTGCCAAACGGCGATCAACTAGCGGACATCGTCGCCTTCAAGCAAATGCTCCTAAAACGCGAGCCCGACTTCGCCCGCTGCCTCACCGAGAAAATGCTCACCTACGCCACCGGCCGCCGCCTCGAGCCCCTCGACCGCGGCGAGATCAACCGCATCACCACCGCCCTCGCCAAAAACGGCAACCGCCTCCGCGACCTCGTCCACCTCGTGGCCACCAGCGAGATTTTTTTGCAGAAGTGACTTCCCTTGATTTAGGCCGCTAAATCCGCTCGCGGAAGTTCATGGTTGGTGGTAGCAGTGCGGGAGGTCATGAGGGTCTATTATTTGGCAACGGCAATTGTGTTGCTTGGTGGCGGCTTGGCCAAGGGCTTGGCCAAGCGGGAGGTGGTGCCTGAGCCGCGCTTGGCCAAGTTCCGTTTAGAGGTGGAACCGGTGTTAAAGCGCGTGTGCGTTGGCTGCCACGGGCCGGGAAAACAGAAGGGCAAATTCCGCGTCGACACTCTGGATCCCAACCTGCTCAAGGGGAAGGACGTCAAGTGGTGGCTGGAGGTGTTCGACGTGGTTGGCAACGGCGAGATGCCGCCGGAGGATGCCGAGGCGCAGCTCACGGACGTCGAGAAGGCGACGATCGTCGACTGGTTGTCCGGGGAAATTCAGGTCGCGTCCGAGGTGCGTCGTAGTGAGCAGGGGCACACCTCCTTCCGGCGATTGACGCGTTATGAATACCGGTACGCGCTGCAGGATCTGCTGGGCATCCCGCACGATTTCTCACGCGACCTGCCACCGGAGACGGCTTCGGAGGATGGATTCAAAAACAGCTCCGAGTTGCTGCAAATGACTGCGGTGCAGTTTGAGCAGTACCGCGAGCTGGCGCGCAAGGCGCTGGAGCGGGCAACGGTTCGTGGCGCGCGACCGCAGGCGGTTTACTACGGCATCTCGATGCGGGACGCCGCCAAGCGGATCAACGCCAAGTACACAGCGAACATCGAGGGAACGAGAAAACGGATCAAGGAGGAGGGACTCACGGTCGAGGAGGCGTTTCAGCAACAGGGCGAGAAGTTCGAGCGAAACCACAACGGGATGCATTATCGGGATTTGGTTACCGGGCAGGGCATCGGGCCGAGCTGGAGTTACAATGGCGCCAAGCATGCATGGACGCCCAGCACCACGAAGCCGGAGGTGCCGCCGGTTTCGCCGGATATCGTAATGATCCCGGCAAACGCGAGGTACATCATCGACGTTGGCGACGGCCTGCCGGACGTAGGCAACATGCGCGTGCGCATCCGGGCGGCACGATATTCGGCGGAGGAAAAACACCCGCCCACGCTGCGGTTGTATTTTGGCAACCAGGCCAGCAACGACTCACGTGTCGCGGTGCGGGCCGGTGAGCATGACATCGCCGTCACAGCGCACCCGGACAAGCCGGAGTTTTATCACTGGGACGTTCGCCTCAGCGAGATTGCCCGCAACGCCTATCGGCACATCACAAAACTGGGCGACCTCCCCAACCCGGCGGAGTTCTTTCACATCCGAAATGTCTCCAGCAAAAAAGTGGCCGTGCAGATCGACTACGTGGAGATCGCCGCACCGACTTTCGACCAGTGGCCACCGGAATCCCACACGCGAATTTTCCTCGGCGGCCAAGGCAAGGCGAATGAGGACAAGTATGCCCGCAAGGTGCTGATGCAGTTCATGCGCCGCGCTTGGCGGAGACCGGCTACCGGGGCGGAGATTGATCAAAAGTTGACGCTACTGGCCAGGCTCCGGCCGCAGTGTGAAGATCTGCAGGAGGCACTGGTCGAGGTGCTGGCCACGGTTTTAGCCTCGCCCAAGTTCCTGTATCTCGTCCGCGACGGGGAGGCCGACCACGAAGGCATCCCGGACTACGAATTGGCCAGCCGGCTTTCGTTTTTCATTTGGAGCAGCCAGCCGGATGCCAAGCTGCTGCGCTTGGCCAAGCAGGGCCGGCTGCGGAATCCGAAAGTCCTTGAGCGGCAAGCCAAGCGCATGCTGGTCGACCCGAAGGCCAAGCGCTTGGCCAAGCACTTCACGCGGCAATGGCTGGGACTGGAGTTGCTGGATTTTCTGAGGGTCGATACCGGCGCACACGGGCGATTTGATCCGCTGCTGATGGAGGCAATGAAGGAGGAGCCGGTGGCATTCTTGGCCGAGGTGCTGCGGGGCAACCGGCCGGTGACCGATTTTCTGCAGTCCGATTATGCGATGGTCAACGACCGTCTGGCCAGCCACTACAAGCTGCCGGAGTTGACGGGCGACCATTTGCGCCCGGTGAAATTGAAGCCAAGCGATCGGCGTGGTGGGTTGCTCACACAGGCCGGATTGCTGGCGATGAACTCGGACGGCAAGGATTCGCATCCGCTCAAGCGCGGTATTTGGTTGCTGGAAAACATCCTGAACGATCCCCCGCCCCCGCCCCCGCCGGCCGTGCCGGAGATCGATTTGGCCGACCCGGAGATTCTCAAGCTCACGCTCAAACAGCGAATGGAGCAACATCGCGATGATCCGGCCTGTTATTCGTGCCACGCCAAGATCGACCCGTGGGGGATCGCGTTCGAAAATTTTGATGCTGTCGGCAAGTGGCGCGACTCGATCGACAAGGAGCCGGTCGATGCCACCAGCAAACTGTTCAACAAACATGAGTTGCGCGGCATGGCCGGGCTGAAGGAATATCTGTTGGCCAACCGGCAAGATCAGTTTGCGCGTGCGATGACGCACAAGCTGGCTGCCTACGCGCTTGGCCGGCCGCTGACATTTGGCGACCGCGCCCAGGTCGATGGCATCACCGCCAAGCTGAGGGAACAGGGCGACGGGTTGCAGGATCTCATAATTCTAATTGTGAAAAGCGATTTGTTTCAGTTAAAATGACCGCTGCACAACGAAGGCCATGAACACGAACTTATCTGCACTGGATCGTCGGAAGTTTTTGAGAGGCACCGGAGTCGCGCTGGCGCTGCCTTGGTTTGAGTCATTCTCCGGAGTCGCGCGCGCGGCACAACAGCCTGTTCAGCGGAAGCGCTTGGCCTGTTTTTATATGCCGGACGGTGTGCCCATGCCGCTGGTCAAGGATCCCGGCTACAAGGATTGGAGCTGGTTCCCGCACGGTCGGGGGAGGGATTTTACCTTCACAAAGTGCATGGAGCCCCTTGAGCCGCTGCGCGATGACCTGACGATTTTCTCGGGCCTGTCGCACCCGGCGGTGCGCCGTGTGCACGGTCACTCCAATGCGGATCAGTTTCTCACCGGCGCAGACACCGGCGCGGATGGCGACTACCAAAACAGCGTCTCACTTGATCAGGTTTTCGCCGCGGAAGCCGGAAGGCACACCCGGCTCTCTTCGCTGGTGATGTCCACAGACGGCGGCACCGGCTCGCCGCGTGGCGCGCAGACGATGTCGTACAACGCCAGCGGTCGGCCGATCCCGGCCGAGCACAAGCCAAAGCGCATTTTCGACATGCTATTCGTAAAAAGCGGCCCGGACGCCGCCCGTCGACTGGCCCTCAGCAAGAGTACGCTCGACGACCTGATGGAGGACGCCCGTTCACTGAAGCGTTCGTTATCCAAGAGGGACCAGGAGACGCTCACCGAGTATCTGCAGTCTGTTCGCGACACGGAGGTGAAGGTGGAGAAGGCCAAGCGTTGGCTGAACATCCCGCTTCCGCAGGTGGACGTCGATCACCTCAAGCTTGATGTCACGCCGGAGGATCCGCGCAACTACCTCCGCACGATGTACGAGTTGATCTACCTCGCGTTCAAGACCGATACCACCCGCGTGGCCACCTACCAGTTGGGCCGTGAAAACGGTGTCGGCATCAGCGACTACCTCGGCCGCGCCGTGGGCTTCAAGCTCACCCACCAGCTATCGCACGCCACGCGCGAGCCGGATGGCTTCAAAAATTTTGGCACTTATTGCCGGTTTATCAACGACGAGCTGGGCCGCTTGGCCAGCCGGCTCAAGGCCACGCCCGAGCCGGGCGGTGAGGGCAGCATGCTCGACAACACCGCGCTCTTTTTCGGCTCGGCCTCCAGCGCGTTTCACCTCTCGCGCAACTACCCGCTGCTGCTGTTCGGGGGCAAAAATATGGGCTTCAAACATGGCCATTACCTCAAGCACGGCGAGGGCAACGACAAAAATCAGGCCACCTCTGGCATCTCCAATGACTCCGGTTGGCGGGCTGAGATGCGCTACACCGAATTGCCGTTGTCCAACCTCTACCTCACTATGCTCCACAAGCTGGGCGTTGAGGCCAATAGCTTCGGCGGCAGCACGGAGACGCTGCGCGAGGTTTAGGCCGTTCTCGGCTCAAGTTGATTGACGAAGCAGCGAGTTCGCTGAAGACTGCCCGGCGTGAAACCAGCTAACTTTCTTAAAGCCTGTGTCCTGTCCGCATTCCTGTTTGCTGCCGGAACTCTTCATGCAGCAAAGCCAAACTTCGTTATCATTTTCACCGACGATCAGGGCTACGGCGACTTGAGCTGTTTTGGGTCGAAGACGATCAAAACGCCGAACATTGATCGTATCGCCAAGGAGGGACGGAAGTTCACGAGCTTCATGGTGGCCTCGCCGGTGTGCACGCCGTCGCGCGCGGCGCTATTGACCGGCTGCTATCCCAAGCGCGTGGGGATGCATCAGCATGTGCTGTTTCCCTCCTCGACCAAGGGCCTGAACGCCAAGGAGCACACCATCGCCGATCACCTGAAGGGGCAGGGATACGCCACCGCCTGCTTTGGCAAATGGCATCTCGGCCATCACAAGGAAACGCTGCCGACCGCCAACGGCTTCGACACCTACTACGGCATCCCGTACTCCAACGACATGAACCACCCCGACAACAAGGGCAAGCCGCGCGGCGGCTGGCAGGGGATGGATATTCTGTGGGCCGACCCCGAGTCCACGCTCACCAAGTGGAAAACGCCGCTCTTTGAAGACGAGAAAATCGTCGAGCTGCCGGTCGACCAACGCACCGTCACGCGCCGGTACACACAAAAGTCGATCGACTTCATCAAGGCCAACAAGGACAAGCCGTTTTTCGTCTACCTGCCGCACTCCATGCCGCACATCCCGCTCTACGTGCCGGACGAGGTACGCGATCCTGATCCCAAGAATGCGTACATCAACACCATCGAGCACATCGACGCCGAGGTCGGTCGCCTGCTCAAGACGCTCGATGATTTGAAACTCGCCGACAACACCTACGTCATTTACACCACCGACAACGGCCCGTGGCTGCCCTTCCGTCACCATGGCGGTTCCGCCGGCCCATTGCGCGACGGCAAAGGCACCACCTTCGAGGGCGGCCAACGTGTGCCCTACGTGATGCGCGGCCCGGGCATCCCCGCCGGTACGGTGTGCGGTGAACTCACCGGCACTATTGATCTGCTCCCGACCATAGCGGCTATCACCGGCAAGCCGTTGCCCAATGACCGTAAGATTGACGGCATGGACGTGACCGGCCTATGGAATGGAAAAAAGAAGAAATCGCCGAGAAAGGAATTCATCCACTACACATCCCGTGGCGACCTCGAGGGACTGCGCAGCGGAAAATGGAAACTGCTCGTCAAAAAGCCCCGGGCCAACCGAAGGACCAACGCCGACCAACAAAACAAACGTGCCCCTCAAATTTTCCTTTTCGACCTCAAGGCGGATGTCGGCGAACAAAACAACCTCGCCGGGGACAAGCCCGGCATGGTGAAAAAACTACGTGCCCGCATGGAAGCCCTCGACGCCGAGATCACCCAAAACGCCCGCCAACCCTGGTTCAAAAACTAGCCGGCGTAACTCAGTTCTACTTTTTGTTTTCCTGATAGATCATGATCAGGTTGCCGCAGGTGTCGTCAAGGATGGCTGCGGTGGAGAGGCCGTAGGCCATCAGCTCTGAACGGAATTCGACCCCGAGGTCTTTCAGCCGTTTGTATTCCGCCTCGATGTTCTCCCCCCAAATGCGGTCAGCGGGATGCCTTCCTCGTAATTTTTCGGGCGTAAATTTTCGTTACGAATGATTGGAGGTTTAGGTTTGTGGATGACGAAAGCGGCCTTGTCCGCCTTGGCGAATACCCAGGCGGCCGGTCGGCCCCAGATCTGGTGGCCCCTGTACGCCGGGTCGCGGTTGTCCTTGATCACCCTCATCTTGATTCTCGCCGAGCCGACGATGGTGATTTTCTCCTCCTCGAACGTGACCTCCTCCGCCTTGATCAAATACACATCCGTATCCGACACCGCTTGGCCAAGCGGCATTTGCCACCATGCAACAATACAAAAAACCGCGATCGATTGTGTTAACTTTTTCATAATCGATTTCTTCAGCAAAGTAACACCAACCCTGTTCCCGTCAACTGTTGCCATTGAGGTCGTTTCGAATTGCCGCCGATTTTTCTGGCAGGCAGGCTGGAGCGCATGAGGGGATCGTCCCTATTTTCGAGTTGCACGAATATTCTCAAGCGCTTGGCCAAGCGCTTGGCTGATGACTCATGACCCTTCCCAAGATAGCTGTGACGATGGGGGATCCCGCCGGGGTGGGGCCGGAGGTTTGTCTGCGGCTGTTGCAGGATGAGGCGATTGCCCGGCTTTGCACGCCGATTGTTTTTGGCAGTGCGGCTGTGTTGGAACAGGCGGCTGTGCAGTGCTGCGTGGCCAAGCCGGGGAAGGTTGTCGCCGGGTTGAGCGAGGCCGACTCCCCTTGCGTGCTCGACATCGGAGCGATCGGACTCGACGACTTCACCTCGGGTGCGGTCAATGCCTCCACCGGACGCGCTGCGTTCACGTACATTGAGGACGCCATCAACGCTGCGTTGAGCGGACAGATTGCGGCGGTGACCACGGCGCCGATCAACAAGGTGGCGTTGCACGCGGCCGACATCCCCTTTCCAGGGCACACGGAGATTTTTGCAGCGAAGACCCACGCGCCGCGCTACTGCATGCTGCAATACTCGAGCGAAGTGCGGGCGGTTTTCGTGACTACCCACGTGGGTTACGCCGAGGTGCCCGGGCTGCTGACAAAGGCTGCGATCCTCGACACCATTGAACTGGGCGCACAGGCCATGCGGCGCATTCGCGGCGGCGCCCCCCGGATAGTTGTCCTTGGCCTGAACCCTCACGCCGGGGAGAACGGGCTGTTCGGTACGGAGGAACAGGTGGCCATCATCCCGGCTATCGAGTCGGCGCGAAAGCTGGGCCTCAACGTCGAGGGGCCGGTTCCGCCTGACACCGCGTTTCTGCCGGCCAAGCGGCGTGAGACCGACCTGTTCGTCTGCATGTACCACGACCAGGGGCACATCCCTCTCAAGGCGCTTTGTTTTGACGAGGCGGTGAACACCACGCTTGGCTTGCCGATCGTCCGCACCTCCGTCGACCACGGCACCGCACTCGACATCGCCGGCCTTGGCCAAGCGAACCCCAACAGCCTGTTCGAGGCCGTCAAGCTGGCGCTGAAGTTCCTCTGATCAAAGGTTGCCTATGCAGGTGGCTTGGGTAACGTTGCGCCGTGCATCAGACCAAATTATTTTCAATCGGCCTGCTTGGCTTGATATTTCTTGGTGCAACCACCGATGCGGAGGGGGGGTATGCCGTCAAGCCGCTCACTGAAGCGCTGGCCAAAGAGTACAAGCTCGACCGTGGTTTTTACAAAAAGGTGACGATGATTCAGGGCATCCTGATCGCCGCCTCCAGCAAGGTTGCCAACCTGGCCCAGCGCGAAACGGCGTATCAGTTCGACATGCTCATGCGCGGACTCAAGCCGGAGATCGCCGAGCGGATTCGCAAAAAGAAAGTGCTCTGCCTGTTGATCGGCCATGACGAGTTGACCTCGCAGTTGCCGCAGTTCTCCTCCAGCAAAACCGGGGAGGAGCTGGATTTTTACAACTGGCGTCAGCGCGGTTTCCTGACCTACATCGGCTCGAGTCCCAAGGTGGTTTTTGCAGAGGAGGACGTGATGGAGTACCCGGGAGGGATGCAACTGGAGAGCATTCTCGTGCATGAGTTCGGCCATGTCGTCCACGGGGCCGGCTTTGACGAATCGCTGCAAAAACGACTGTCCTCTGCGTTTGAAAACGTAAAAAAAACCGGGATCTGGAACGATGGTCGAGCCGCCCAGCGGTATCGCCGCGTCAAGAGCGAGACACCGGTCCGTTTGCTGTCGGCATTGAAAAAGTCTTTCCCCTACGAGTCACCGAGGCTGCTCAGAAAATGCCTGAACTCAGGCGATATTTTGGTGAATGGAAAAAAGGCCGACGCCAAGGTTAAGGTCACCAAAAACGACAAGGTACTGATTCAGTTCGGTGGCCCGAAGCAGTGTTACGCCGCGAAAAACCGGGCCGAGTATTGGGCGGAGATTTACCAGTGCTGGTTCGACACCAACCGCACGATGGATCACGACCACAATCACATTCACACGCGCGACCAACTCATCAAGTACGACCCGGTCGGGGCCAGGCTCTGCGAGGATGTGTTGGGCAAACCGGAGTGGCGGTTCGTCTCACCGCGACTCCGTGTTGGCCAGGCGCACCTCAAGAATTACAGCCCCAACTCACCCAAGGTCACCGAGCTGCCGCACATTCAAAAAGCGGCCTACGATTACTACGACAAGTATTGGAAGGACTACTGGCAGCGGCTTTACGACAAGCACGGCCTCGCGCGGCCCTGACTCGCGATGCGTTTTTCCCGGACCATCTTTTTTTTGTTTTTGCTGCTTGGCCAAGCGCTTGGCCAAGCGGATGAGCGGCAGGATTTTTTTGAATCGCGTGTGCGGCCGGTTTTGTCGACGCACTGTTTCGAGTGTCACGGGCACAAGGCCAAGGGCGGCCTGAAACTCGACTCACGCGAGGCTGCCCTAGCCGGCGGCGAAAGCGGGCCGGCGATGGTGCCCGGCAAACCAAAGGAGAGCCTGTTACTCAAGGCGATCCGGCACATCGACCCCGACCTGTCGATGCCGCCGAAAAAGAAGCTCCCCAATCACGTCGTCAATGACCTGAAACGCTGGATTCGCGAGGGGGCCGTCTGGGGCGATGCCAACGCGGTTCGTTTTGCCACGGGTGAAATCACCGATGAACAACGCAACCACTGGTCGTTCCGGCCAATCGCAAAACCGGCCATCCCCGATGCCCCGCCCGAGTGGTCGCGTAACCCAATCGATGCGTTCGTTTTTCAAAAACTGGCCGGGCAGAAGCTGACGCCGGTTCCCTTGGCAGCTAGGCGAACACTGATCCGCCGCGCGACGTTCGACCTGCTTGGCCTGCCGCCCAGCCCTGATGAACTTGAGGCGTTCCTCGCGGATGACTCCCCCGACGTCTGGCCAAGGCTGATCGGTCGCCTGTTGGATTCACCCCACTACGGCGAACGCTGGGGGCGTCACTGGCTGGATCTCGTGCGCTACGCGGACACTGCCGGGGACGCCGCTGATTTCCCCGTGCCGGAAGCCTTCAAGTACCGCAACTACGTCATCGATGCCTTCAACAACGACAAGCCGTATGACCAGTTTGTGCGCGAGCAAATCGCCGGCGACCTGCTTCCGGCCAGCGATGAGGCGGCGCGGTGGGAACAAAAAATTGCCACCGGCTACGTGGCCATCTCGCGGCGCATTGGCGTGAGCCCGCACAATCTGAAACACATCACGATCGAGGATACGCTCAACAATATCGGCAAGACCTTTCTCGGGTTGACGATCGGCTGCGCCCGCTGCCACGACCACAAATTTGATCCCATCCCGACGGCGGACTACTACGCGCTCTACGGCATTTTCACCAGCTCGGTCTATCCGCACGCCGGGGCGGAGCATCAGCCTTACCGGAAGGACTTCACCTACCGCGTCGGCCAAAAACAGGCGAACGAAATCCTGAAACCATTCCGAGAGCGTCTCGCGAACTGGGACAAGAAGGAGCGCGACAAGTTTTACGAGTACAGATTGTTCCAGTCGCAGGTGGTCAAGGGGCCGAAGACGCGGCAGTCCGTCTGGGCGGAGCTTGGGGAGATTCGCACCCAACGGGCCGAGGTGGCCAGGACGTTCCCACCGCTGGAAATCGCGTTTGCCATCAGCGAGGGCACGGCGGGCGATACCTACATTCAAAAACAGGGCGACCCCGGCAAGCGCACGCAGGGGGCGCTGGTGCGCCGCGGATTCCTGCAGGTGCTCGGCGGCCAAAAACTTTCCGCCTCAGCCAAAGGCAGTGGCCGATTGCAACTGGCCGACTGGCTCACGCATCCGGACAACCCGCTCACTGCGCGCGTCATGGTCAACCGCATCTGGCACTATCACTTTGGACGAGGTCTCGTACCGACACCGAGCGACTTTGGTGTTCGCGGCACGGCGCCAACACACCCCGCGTTGCTCGATTACTTGGCTGGGCAATTCATGAAAAACGGGTGGTCGGTCAAGCAGATGCATAGGGCCATCATGACCTCGCGCACCTATCGGCTGGCCAACGACGACCATGCCGCGAACCTCGCCGTCGATCCCGGGAACCATTTCCTCTGGCGGGCTAACCGGCGGCGACTCGATGCCGAACAACTCCGGGATGCCCTGCTCGTTTTCAGCGGCGAACTCGACCGCACGCCGGGCGGACGGCATCCGTTTCCGCATCACCTCACCTATTTTTACCGGCAGCACGAACCGTTTCAGGAAGAGTACGCGTCGAGAAAACGCAGCGTCTATCTCATGCAGCAGCGGATTCAAAAGAACCCGTACCTCGACTTGTTCGACGGCCCGGATGGCAGTCTGCACTTTGGCGAACGCCGCTCGACGGTGACCACGCTGCAGGCGTTGTACTTCATGAATTCCGAGTTCATCCACGAACAGGCGGACGCCATCGCGGGGCGCCTGGCCAAGGTTGCCACGGACGAAGCCGAGCGCTTGGCCAAGCTGTACGAGTTGATTTTCAACCGGCCGCCGCAGCCGGACGAATTGGCCTTCGCGGGCAGCTATCTGCGCACGCGCCTGGCCAAGGCGGATACCGGTTCAACCCCGCTTGGCCAAGCGGAAAAACAGGCCTGGTCAAGCCTCGTTCGTAGCATGCTCAGCAGCAACGAGTTCCTTCACGTCGAATAGTTTTTATCCAGCGACGTCGATAAAGAACCGCTTGCAAAAAGGGGTTTTCAACCCAGAATGGCGGTTAGCCGGAGGTTTGCCATGTTGAGTCCAAACAAAATAACACGACGTTCGTTTTTGAAGGCTGGCGGCGCGACAATGTTGCTGCCGATGCTGCACTCGTCTCCCGCTGCCATGGCGGCCAAGCGCTTGGCCAAGCCGGACAAGAAACTGGTGATCATGTACATCCCCAACGGGATCGTGCGACGGCAATTTTTCCCAGGGGAAGGCGAGGCGGAGCTCCCGGGCTTCATCGGTGGATTCAACGCCGACAAGAGCAAGGAGCAACGGCGGTACAAGAACGAGCCGGGTATTTACGACCTCAAGTGGACGCCCACGATGCAGCCGCTCAAGGAGCACGCCAAGGACGTCACGATGATCACCGGCCTGGATCGGACATTCAAAAACGGGCAAGACGTTCACGCGCAGGGTGCATCGTGCTACCTCACCAGCCTCTCGCCGGTGCAGGCCGAAGAGCAGGGCATCCGCCATCCGAACGGCCGCACGCTGGACCAGTTGATCGGCGACAAGGTCGGCTACAAGACGGTGCTCAACACGCTCGAGATTAGTTGCAACGGTTTTCGCGCGCCGAAGGAGCCGATCGAGTTCGACAACATTTCGTGGTACGGTCCCGGCAAGATAGCGCCGTCGATTCGCGACCCGCGCAAGCTCTACGACCGGTTGTTCTCCAAGGACAGCCTGCGCACGCATGTGAGCGACGTGACCGACCTTGTGCTGGCCGATGCCAGGGCGCTTTCAAGCAGGCTCTCCAGCGAGGACCGCGCGACGATGGACGAGTACATGACCATGGTTCGCAACGTCGAGGTGCGCATGGCCAAGCTCGAGAAGCTGCTGGCCGATGCCGACATCTCCGTGCCCAAGGAGGAAATCCTGCCACGCGGCGAATACATTCGACTGCAGGCTGACCTAATGCTGCTTGGGTTCCAGATGGGCATCACCAATGTGTCCACCTTCATGATCGGGCCGGAGCGCTGGGACGCCACGCTGATGTATGAGGGCGTGTTCGACAAACCGGTGCAGCACCACAACATGACCCACAACCAGAAGGGCAACGGTTACCTCGAGTTGGCGAAGATCGACACGTTCCACATGCAGCAGTACGCCTACATGATTCGCCGCATGAAGGAGATCAAGGAATCGGACGGCAGCAGCATGCTGGACAACTCGCTGATTACCTACGGCGCGGCCCTGGGCGATGGTGCCACGCACCAATACTACGACCTGCCGATGATCTTGGCCGGTGGCGCGCAGGGCCAGATCAAGCAGGGCCGGTTCATCCGGATGAAGAGTGGCACGCTCAACTCCAACCTTTGGCTCACGTTGGCCAACCTCATGGGCGTGGAGATGAATTCGTTTGCCGACAGCCACGGCGTGGTATCCGACCTGTGGAGCTAACTTTTCGTCGGATTATGAATCGCACGCGGAGCCGCGGAGCCGCGGAGTTTGTTAGGGTGGAGGTCAAAAAAGGCATATCGGACTCGCAGGCTCGTCCCTCCACAGCGATTTCGTCGGTTGTTTTTAGGAATTGGAGGGACGAGCCAGCGAGTCCGTTCTGGCCGGCCACATTTAGCACCTCCGCGTCTCAGCACCTCTGCGTGAGCCTGATTCTTTTCGGGCTTGCCTGCGTGCTGCCTGCGAAGGCGGCGGATGATTTTCAGCAGAAGCTGCAGCCGATCTTTGCCAAGCACTGCGTCAAGTGCCACGGCGGCGAGAAGGTAAAGGGCAAGGTCAACCTCAAGGAGATCGCCAACGCCGGCCAGTTCCTTGCCAAGCCGGAACTCATCAAGGAAATCATCGACGTCATCGACGCCGGCGACATGCCGCCCGAGGACGAGCCACAGCTCAAACCAGCCGATCGATCCGCGATGCTCACTTCGCTCAAGGCGATGCTGCAAACCGCCGCCACAGGGCAGATTGCCAAGCGCAATCCGCCACGCCGACTGAACCGGTTCCAGTACAATAACGCTGTGCGAGACCTGTTCCAGCTCAACCGCGACGTGTTTGCGTTGTCGGAAAAGCTGATGACCCGCGAGACGATATACCTCAACGCACCGAAGATGCCGGAGCGGGTCAACGCCCTTTCGTTGGCACTGCATCCCACCGGCGGCATGGGCGAGGTGAAACCCTTCCCGCAGGACCTCCGAGCTTCGCACGGGTTCGACAACCAGGCCAATCAACTGACGCTCTCGCCGCTGCTGCTCGATGCCTTTTTTCGACTGAGCATTTCGATCGTCGACAGCCCGGACTTCCACGAAAACAGTGTTGGCATTTGGAACGATTTTTTCATGCCCCCCGGTGAGGGTGCGGATGTATCGGCTGAGACTCGCAGGCGGATCGCCGGTTTTTTGCGGCAAGCTTTTCGCGGCCCGGTGGAGCCGGCCACAGTCGATCGTTACACCGCCTACGCGCTGGGCAAGTTGAAGGAGGACTTGTCCTACACTGACACGATGAAGAAGGTCGCCTCCGCGGCGTTGTCCTCGCCGTTGTTTCTGTATCACTACCAGCCAGAAGAGCCGGATCAGCGTCCGTTCGCACTGGCCTCTAACCTCTCGTTTTTCCTCTGGGCCAGCGGCCCGGATGCGGAGCTGCTCGACCTCGCCGAAAGCGGCGAACTGGCCAAGCCGGAGATGCTGGACAAAACAATCGAGCGTATGTTGGCTGACCCGCGCATTGAGCGCTTCCTCGACAGCTTTCCATCGCAATGGATGCAACTGGAAAACATCCTCGCCGCCACGCCGGATCCCAAGTTGCACCGCTACTTTTCGTTGGACAAACAGCACCCGGCCAGTCTGCAGATGCTTATCGAGCCGCTGCTGCTCTTCGATGCCGTGTTTGTCGAGAACCGGCCGATCACCGAGTTGGTCATGCCGGCCTTCAGTTATCGCAGCGACTTTCTCAACGACTGGTATGCCAGTGACCTGAAGCCGCAGCAGGCCGACCGCAAAAAAATTGCGGAGGAAAACAAGCCGATCGAGGCCAAGCGCCGAGCCGCCGAGAAGGAAATTAATTCCGCCAAGACCGAGCTGGAGGACTACACCAAATCCATCCCGGAGATTATCAAAAAAACTGCGGACGCGCTTGACCTCGCGCCCGGCCAGGCGCGATGGGAGGCCTCCCAGCTCGAGGCTCTCGCGAACAACGTGGCGCTGTCTCCGTGGCAACGCATCGGGCCGTTCGGGGAGGGCGACCAGAAAAAAGCCCACGATCGCGCGTTCATCAACGAGACCGAGGTCGACCTGAAAAAGACCCACGGCAACCTGAAGTGGGAGCCGGCCGGGAATCTCGAGGACGGCAAACAACATCAATTGACCGGGGCCAATTGCAGCACGTACCTCTTCCGCACCATCCACTCCGGCATCGAGCAGGAGCGCGAGCTGTCGATCGGCAGTGACGATAGCTTCAAGATTTGGATCAACGGTAAACTGGTCGCCGACAAATATATTACGCGCGGTCTCGCGCCGGATCAGGACAAAGTCAAGGTGCGCTTGGCCAAGGGCGAAAACAAATTGCTCTTCAAGGTTTCCAACGGCGGTGGTGGTTACGGGTTTTACTTCAAGACCGAGGCCATCCCGCTTCCCGGCGACGTCGTCACCGCAATGAAAGTGGAACCGGCCAAGCGCTCGGGGGAGCAACAGGCCACCTTGGCCAAGTACTACCGTTCCCTGGCCGGCGAGCTGGAACCGGTCCGCAGGGAAACCGAGGCCAAGCGCCAGCGCTTGGCCAAGCTACTGAACGAAAAACAGGATGCACTGAACAAACTGCCCAAGCCGCGCAACCCGGATGATGTCCAAAACGAATTGAACCGGCGATTCGACGACGAGATTCGCGGCAAGGTGCGTCGCAACGAGTTCGTCCGTGTGGCGGCAAAAAACCCGAGGTACGGCGGTGTGATCACCAGCGCGGCCATGCTCAGCATGAACAATGGCACGCATCGCACCCACCCCATCGCCCGTGGGGCCTGGGTGATCGAGGTCATCTTTAATGATCCGCCGCCGCCGCCGCCCAACGACGTGCCGCCCTTGAACGAGGACGCCGCCGAGGAGCACCTCACCATCCGTGAGAAATTTGCCAAGCATCGCGAGAATCCCGACTGCGCTGGTTGCCATTCGCGGCTCGACCCGCTTGGCTTTGCACTAGAGAACTTCGACATTACCGGCCGCTGGCGTGACAAGTACCCGAACGGCCGAGACGTCGATGCCACCGGTACCCTGTTGCGCAAATACCCATTCAAGGACGTGGTGAAATTCAAGGAATCAATCGTCACGGAGGACAAGCGATTCGCCAAGGCGTTCACCGCCCACCTGTTGCGCTTCGCCCTCGCCCGTGAACTCACCCCGGCCGACACGCTGGTCGTTGACAAGATCGTCAATCAAACCGAGGCCGATCAATTTCGGCTGAAATCTCTGATCGCCGAAGTCATCCGAAGCGACCGTTTTCGACAGGTGGATTAACGTTGACCCCGGCGAGTCATCGCTGGATTTATTTCAAACCAAACGATGCCGATGAAAAATAGTTCCCAATCCAATCGAAGGCGGTTCCTTAAATCCAGCGCTGCAGTGGTACTTGGAGCGCCGGCGATCATCCCGTCATCGGCGCTTGGCCAAGCGGGCAAACTGGCACCCAGTCAACGAATCGCGGTCGGCCTGATTGGTTGTGGTGCCCGGGGCGTGGGCGTGATGAAGTCGTTTCTTAACGAACCCTCCGTGCAGGTTGTCGCTGTTTGTGATCCGTACAAGCTGCACTACCGTGGCCGCAAGGAGGGTCGCGCGCTGGGCCGCCAACCGGCTGCGGAGGCCGTCGGAAAAAAGTACGGCACGAAACCGTGCGACACCTACGCCGACTATCGCCGACTGTGTGCGCGGAAAGACATCGATGCGGTCATCGTGGCCACTCCGGACCATTGGCACGCAGTGCAGGCGCTTGAGTCGTTGCGAAACGGTCAGGACGTTTACTGCGAAAAACCGGTCACCCACTTTTTTGCCGAAGGCCAGGCATTGTATCGGGAGGTGGCCAAGCGGAAGGCGATCTTCCAGACCGGCTCACAGCAGCGTTCAACGGGCAACTTTCATAGGGCTGTCGAATTGATCCGCAACGGCCTCATCGGGAAGGTGAAAGAGGTGCAGATCGGTCTGCCCAAGGGGCCGGCCGAGATTCGTGGAAGCGTCACCTTGGAAGATCGTTCCGGCCGCGAGGATTACCAACTCTGGACCGGCCCGGCACCGATGTTGCCTTACGTCCACGCGCGTCATCACCAGATGTGGCGGTTGCACTTGGCCTACGGTGGCGGGCAGTTAATGGACTGGATTGGGCACCACAACGACATCGCCCACTGGGCGCTGGACGAGGATCAGGGCGGCCCCACCCGGGTTGAGGCGAGGAATTTCAACTGGAGTCCTGTGCCGGTGTACAAGGCCCCGGTAAACTACGAAGTGCATTGCGAATACGCTGGGGGTATCCGGAGCAGCATCGGCACGCATAACCCAATGGGGGCGCGCTTCATCGGCGAGGATGGCTGGGTGTACGTCAACCGGGGCAAGCTCGATGCCTCCAACCGTGACTGGCTCAAGCCCGGATTCGTGCCGGGTTCATTTAAGGCATACAAATCTGCGAACCACGTCCGTAACTTTCTCGACTGCGTCAGGAACCGCAAGCCGGCGATTTGCCCGGCGGAGACGGCGCATCGGTCCATTACCCCCGGCCACCTTGGCTACGTCTCGGAGGCGCTTGGCCGTGCGTTGAATTGGGATCCGAAAACTGAGCAGGTCATCGGCGACAGCCAAGCCCAAGCGTTGCTTACCAAGATGCACCACCGCAAGCCGTGGACACTGGGGCTAAAACCGTGAGCGTTTTGGATTCGTGCTCTTGTCAAACGCACTTGGGCACATAAAATTCCCCGGAGGTTCGCTGTGAAGATAAATCGGAGACAGACCATCCAGTCACTGGCCGGGGGAGGCTTGATCCTGCCCGGCCTGATCTCAGACTTGATGGCGGCCGGGGGAAATCCCCTCGCATCCAGGCGGCCGCATTTCGAACCCAAGGCCAAGCGGGTTATTTTCATGTTCATGACTGGCGGCGTGAGCCACATGGACACCTTCGATCCCAAGCCGTACCTCAACCAAAATCACAACAAGAAAACCGGTAAGGGCAACCGGTTTTACAAGGGAGCCGACTGGGCGTTTCGGCGGCACGGCCAGTCCGGCACTGAGGTGAGCGAACTGTTTCCGCACATCGGGAGCATGATGGACGATATCTGCGTCATCCGATCGATGAAAAACATCAACGGCGACCACTTCGGGGCGACCATCGGCATCCACACCGGTTCGGCCACGTTCAAGCGGCCCAGCATCGGGTCGTGGGTGAGTTACGGACTGGGTACGGACAATGCGAATCTGCCGTCGTTCATGGTCATCGCCCCTGGGCTGCCGTATGCCGGTGGTCAGGTTTGGGGATCGGACTTTCTTCCCGTGCTCCATCAGGGCACCCGGATCATCCCCGGTGCTGAGCCAATCTCGAACATGCATCGCCGTACCGCCACGGCTGAGATGCAGGAGGCCGAACTTGGCTTGCTCCAGTTTTTCAATCGCCAACACCTTAAAGGGCGCGAAAGCGACCCGCATCTCATGGCTCGGATCAAGTCGTTCGAGACCGCATACGGTATGCAGGCCGAGGCGCCAGAGGCGTTTGATCTCACCCGTGAAACTGACGCGACGCACCGTCTTTACGGGCTCAAGCGCGGGGACACGGAGGGCTTTGGCTGGCAATGCATGGTCGCCCGCCGGCTGGCGGAGCGCGGGGTGCGTTTCATCGAGTTGATCGATGGAGACACGCGGATCGATTACAACTGGGACACGCACGCGAACATGTCCAACTACAACAAGCTCGCGCGCAACGTCGACCAGCCGATCGCCGGGCTGCTCAAGGACTTGAAATCGCGCGGCATGCTGGAGGACACGCTGGTGGTGTTCGCCACGGAGTTTGGGCGCGGCCCGTACCAACCGGCGCCCGGTGTCAGCGGCCGGGGGCATCATGCACGGGCGTTTAGCTGTTGGCTTGCAGGTGCCCGGGTTAAAGGTGGCATGGTTCACGGAGCCAGCGATGAGGTTGGTTTCGATGTCGCCGAGGATCTCGTCACTGTTCATGATTTTCAGGCGACCATCCTGCACCTGCTTGGCATTGATCACGAACGGCTCACCTACCGGCATGCCGGACGAAACTTCCGTCTGACCGATGTCCACGGAAATGTTGTCAGGCCTATTCTCGCCTGACGACCGCTTGGCCAAGGGCGATTTCCGATTGCCGAGAAATTGGAAAAACATCGGGTTTTTTTGCTTTTTCTGCTTGCGAATGCGAAAGGTCGCTCGTACAACCGACTCCCAGTAGTGCAGTGCTACTCTTTGTAAATAACAAAAACCCGCAATATTAATAACATGGCAGACAAACCGTTGACAAAATCGCAGATCGCAGCAGCTGTTGCTGAAGCGAACGACCTCACCAAGAAGCAGGCATCCGACCTCTTGGCTAACCTGGCCGAACTGGCCATCTCGAGCACCAAGGCGACTGGTGCATTCACATTCCCCGGCATCGGCAAGTTGAAACTCGTTGATCGCAAAGCACGCATGGGACGCAACCCCGCCACCGGTGAGACCATTAAGATTCCTGCAAAGCGCGTGGTGAAGTTTGCCGTGGCCAAGGCCGCCAAGGACTCCATCGCCAGCTAACCATCCTATTTTTAAAGGGAAAGCGCCCGCAGTTGCTGGGCGCTTTTTTTTTGTCCCAATGGGTCACGGTCAAAATCAGCTTCGCAAAATCGCCATTGTCGGCTGTGGCGCGGTGGGCAGCTTCTATGGCTCGAGGCTGGCGCGGTCGGGGCCGGAGGTTCACTTCCTTTTGAGATCAGATTTTGGCGCTGTTTCGGCCAACGGTCTTCGGGTTCAAAGCGCCGATGGCGACTACACGTTGCAGCCATCCATCGCCCGTTCTCCCGGTGAAATCGGTGAGTGCGACCTCGTATTAATCGCACTAAAATCAACGGCCAACCATCGCTTTGCTGAACTGCTGACCCCGCTTGTCGGTGAGCAGACCGTGCTTTTCACCCTGCAAAACGGCCTCGGCAACGAGCCGGAATTGGCCTTACTTTTCCCGGGACGGCCGGTGTTTGGCGGCATGTGTTTTGTCTGTCTCAACCGCACGGCGCCGGGGGTCATCCATCACATTGCCCACGGCAAGATTGTCATGGGCCGGCACGGCGGGCCGCCCGACGAATTGACCGAATGTATTGCCGGACTCATTCGTGCCTCGGGGATTCCGGTTGACGTGTCGCCCGATCTCGAGCGTGCACACTGGGAAAAGCTGATCTGGAATATCCCATTCAACGGACTCGGCGTTGCTGGAGCCGCCGGGCTGGCAGCCGTGTTCGCTGGCGACCTGCCGCCGGGTCAACCGATCGGCCCGTGCCTTGCGACTGACAGCCTGCTCGACGAGGGCCCGTGGGAGCAACTCATCACCGGGTTGATGGATGAGGTCATCACTGCGGGCCGGGCGCAGGGCCACGATCTCTCCCCCGATCTCGGCCAGTATCAACGTGATCGCACCCGGGTCATGGGTGCCTATCGTGCGTCCACACTGATCGATTTTGAAAACGCCCGCCCGCTGGAGCTCGATGCTCTGTTCCGCAAACCGCTTGCCGCAGCCCGGGCTGCCGGAGTGGACACACCGCGCCTGGCCAGGCTCTGCACCGTGCTGGAGCAGTTGGTCGCCGAACAAAAAAACTCGGTCATCAACGGCAACTAGTCCACACTCCCCGGACTGTAATGCGACACCTTTTAATTCTCCTGACGGCCCTCGCCGGTTTTGCCTCGGCTCCACTTGGCCAAGCGGATACGCGACCGAACATCGTGTTCATGATCGCCGATGATCTGGCGTGGGACGACCTTGGCTGCTCCGGCAATCCCAAAGTCCGGACGCCGCATCTCGATCGCCTGGCCAAGGGCGGAATGCAGTTCCCCAACGCCTTCCTCACCATCAGCTCGTGCAGCCCGAGCCGCGCGAGCATCATCACCGGCACCTATCCTCACCAGACCGATGCCGAACAGTTGCACTGGCCGCTGCCGGCGGATCGGCTGACGTTCGTTGAACTGCTCAAGGCCTCCGGCTACTGGACGGCTGCCGCCGGCAAGTGGCACCTCGGCAACGCGGTGAAGGATCGCTTCGACGAGGTGCGCGAGGCCGACGTGTCCGGTTTTCAACTGCCAACCGGGGAGGCGGCCAAGGAGGGGAAAATCATCCAAAAAGTGATCGGCGACGCCCGCAGTGGCTGCGACCAATGGGTGCCGGTGCTGAAGGCGCGTCCAAAAGACAAGCCGTTTTTCCTCTGGCTTGCCGCGCTCGACCCGCACCGCGACTACGACGAAGGTATTCTGGAAATACCACACAAGCCGGAGGACGTCCGATTGCCGCCTTACGTGGCGGACACGCCGAAAAGCCGCAAGGACTATGCGCTTTACTACGACGAGATCACGCGGCTCGACCGGTTCGTAGGCGAGGTGTTGGCTGAGCTGAAAAAACAGGGCGTGGCCGACAACACGTTCGTGCTGTTTATCAGCGACAACGGCCGGCCATTTCCCCGCGATAAAACGACGCTGTACGACAGCGGCATCCGGACGCCGTTTATCGTGAACTGGCCGGCTCGCATCCAGCCGGGTGGCAGGAGCGACAGCCTCATCAGTTCCGTCGATATCGGGCCGGCGTTTCTGGAACTGGCCGGCCTTTCCACGCCGACGGTTTTTGAGGGACGCAGCTTTCTGCCGCTGTTGCGCAATCCGTCACTGACCCTGCACGATTTCGTGTTCGCAGAGCGCAACTGGCACGACTACGAAGACCGGGTGCGGGCGGTTCGCAATAAGCGTTTCAAGTACATCCGCAACTTTTATCACGATCTCCCCAACACGCCACCGGCCGATGTTGTCCGGTCGATCGCCTATCGGGAAATGATCCGACTTCGCGACGAGGGCCAGCTCGCCGAGGCACAGAGAAACACCTTCATCCAGCCGAGGGCCAGGGAGGAGTTCTACGACATCAAAAACGATCCGTACGAACTGCGTAACCTCGCGGCCGACCCCAGGCAGGCCAAGCGGCTGAAGCGGTTCCGCCGCGCGTTGGCCAAGTGGCAGGAGGAGACGAACGACACCGAGCCACCATTCCGGACGCTTGATGAATTTGGTCGCGAGGACGGCCAGGCGTTGCCGGTCCGGGAACGCCCGCGTCCGGACAAGGTTGAGATGACCAGGCGTCTCCGCGAACATTACCGCAAAGAAGCCAAGTAGCCTTGAGCTTGGCCAAGCGGAAATCGGCTGGCCAAGCGGGGTGTTTTGCGGAAGGCTCTCCGCACTTATGAACTCACGAATTCGGACATTCGCGCTGGGCTGCCTGATGGCTGCCCTGGCTGTTGAACCTGCCCCGCAGGCGGTCGCTGCAAAAAAGAAATCCCCCAACGTGGTCGTCATCTTCATGGACGACATGGCCTACGCGGACATCGGGCCGTTCGGTGCCAAGGCCTATCCAACGCCGCATCTGGATCGCATGGCCAAAGAGGGGCGAAAATTCACCGACTTTTACGTAACGCAGGCGGTGTGCAGTGCCTCGCGAGCGGGGTTGTTGACCGGCTGTTACAACGTGCGCGTTGGAATTTTCGGGGCGCTTGGTCCGAAGTCCGACAACGGCCTGCACGCCGATGAGGTGACGCTGGCCGAGCTTTGCAAGCAAAAGGGGTACGCCACCGCGATCTACGGCAAATGGCACCTTGGCCACCACAAACAATTCCTGCCAATGCAGCACGGGTTCGACGATTACTTTGGGCTGCCGTACTCGAACGATATGTGGCCGTACCATCCGGGCGTGCTGCACTTGCCGATGAAGGAACGACTCAAGCGCTGGCCGCACCTGCCGTTGATCGACAAGAACGAGATCATCAACACACAGGTCTCCGGCAAGGATCAGGAACTGCTCACGACGCAGTACACGGAACGCGCAGTGGAGTTCATCGAGAAGAACAGGGACAATCCGTTTTTCCTCTACGTGCCGCATTCGATGGTTCATGTGCCGCTTTTTGTCTCGGATAAGTTCAAGGGCAAAAGCGGCGCCGGCCTGTTTGGCGACGTGATGATGGAGGTGGACTGGAGCGTCGGGCAGATTCTCGAGACACTCCGCAAGCACAAGCTCGACAAGGACACGCTGGTCGTCTTCACCTCAGACAACGGTCCATGGCTCAGCTACGGTGATCATGCCGGTTCCTCCGGTCCGTTGCGCGAGGGCAAGGGCACGATGTTCGACGGTGGCTGCCGCGAGAGCACGCTGATGTGGTGGCCCGGCACCATCCCGGCCGGGAGCGTCTGCAGCACCCCGGCGATGACCATCGACATTCTGCCGACGGTGGCCGAGTTGATCGGGGCCAAGCTGCCCGACCACAAGATCGACGGCAAAAGCATCGTCAACCTCGTCACTGGCAAAAACGACAAGAGCCCGCAGGAGGCGTACTATTTTTATTACGGCCAGCAGTTGCAGGCGATCCGCATGGGCAAGTGGAAGATCCACTTCCCGCACGGCTACCGCACGATGGCCGGGCGGCCGGGCGGCACTGGTGGCATCCCTACCAAGTACAGTCAGGCCAAGATTGGTCTTTCGCTGTTCAATCTCGAGGAAGACATCGGCGAGTCGATCGACGTAAAGGACAAGCATCCGAAGGTGGTCGCCAAAATGCAGGCGCTTGGCCAAGCGATGCGGAAGGAACTGGGTGATCAGGGCAAAAAAGGCAGCGGCCAGCGCGAGGCAGGCCGCTTGGCCAAGCGATAATCGCCCGTGAGCGATCCAGCCCCGATCCCGTTCGGAGCCCGGTTTTGGCGGCTCTGGAAACCTCTCTGGAAACACCGCGAAGCGGTGAACGGATTGCTCTATCCGTTCCTGCTGATGTTCACGGTGCTGGTGCTCATCAGCCCGTACATGGTGTTCAACCGGATGGCGGCCTGGGCGGATCACACGCCGCTCAGCGCGGAGACGGTGGCCCAGCGGGACACGCTGAAATTCTCGCAACAGGACGAGCGCACGGCGTGGGATCCCAAGTCACTTTTTAAGGACGATGAGGGCCGTTATCTCGACTACAAAATCCCGGTGGTCGACTGGTCAATCTGGTTTTACCTGTCGCTCTTCGCCTATTACCTCGGGTTTTATGCGGCGCGAAAAAATGACCGAGGCCGGGCGGAATCGCTGGTGATGGCACAGGGCTGGGTGATTTCCAGTTGGATCGCCTTTCCATTTTTTTTCTTTTTCCCAGCGGACATCGACCTGCGATGGCAGTTGAACCTCGAGCAGATGACGCCGCTTTACCAGTTCCTGTTCAAGGCGTTCCATGCGCTGGACAAGCCGTTCAATGCCTGGCCGTGTCTGCACATAGCCCAGAGTTTCATCATTGCCACCGGCGTGGCGCGGTGGTGGATGCAGCGCAAATGGACTTGGGCCATGTGGCTGCTCTGGCCGGCTTGGGCTGGATTGTGGGTGAGCGTACTTACCACCAAGCAGCATTTCATCTGGGACACCATCATGGGTACGCTGCTGGGTGTGGGGGTCTGGTTTTTCGTCATGCGGCCCGGTTTTCGGCATCTCGATGCCACGCCGGATGAGTCGCTACCCGTGAGTCAGTTAGGCTAAAAAAAAGCGGCCGCCGGCAAGGGGATGGGTGTGGAGGTTTGCCGACGACCTACGACCTATGGCTGGGATGGGAGGGGGACGCCACAGGTCGCTGAACGCCAAACGTAACCCGATTTTGAATGAAAGCAACCCCTGAAATTTAAAATGAATTGAGGTTTTATGATCAAAAAATAACCAATTACACGGCTGGTTCCTGCTCGGTTGCGACCGGTTTTCCCTCAAAATGGCCCAACATTCCCTCGAAAATTCTCAAGCCATCGTCCTCGCCGAGGATGCTTTCGCTGGCCCGTTCCGGGTGGGGCATCATGCCGCAGACGTTTCGGGCTTCGTTGCAAATCCCGGCGATGTTGAGCAGGGACCCGTTGGGGTTGGCTTCCTCCGTTGGCTCTCCGTTGGCTGTCACGTACTGGAATAAAATCTGGTCGTTGGACTGCAGTCTGGCCAGAGACTCGTCGTCCGCGAAGTAGCAGCCTTCTCCGTGGGCAATGGGCACGCGGATCACGCTGCCAGCCTCGATCTCCCGAGTGAAGGGGGAATCTTGAGTAGGGACTTTCAGGTAAACCTGCTCGCACCGAAACTGCAGTGAGCGGTTGCGAACCAGCGCACCCGGCAGCAGACCGGTTTCGCATAGGATCTGGAAGCCGTTGCAAATTCCGATGACCAGCCCGCCATCGTTGGCAAATCGCTTCACGGCGTTCATCACCGGGCTAAACTGGGCGATGGATCCGGTGCGGAGGTAGTCGCCGTAGCTGAATCCCCCGGGTACGACCACGGCATCGGTGTTCCCGAGTGACTCCTCCTTGTGCCAGAGATAGTCGGCCTGTTGCCCGAGCACATTGCCCAGCACGTGGACGCAGTCCTGATCGCAGTTGGAGCCGGGAAACTGAAGTACGGCGAAGCGCATCGGGTTACTCGATGGTGAAGTGGTAATCCTCGATCACCGGGTTGCTCAGCAGCTTGTGGCAGGCCTCATCGATCTTCGGCCGCCACGCCTCGGCGTCGTCGCCTTCAAGCTCGATCTCGAGATATTTGCCGACGTGAACATCGTTCACGCCTTCGTAGCCCATATGCTCCAGCGCGGTCTGCACTGTTTTTCCCTGTGGATCGAGCACTGCCTTTTTGGGGGTGATGACAATCTTGGCTTTCATTCCCGTGCGCGCGCCGTGCGCGGCGCGGGGGTCATTGTCAGGCCAAGCGCGATGCCGAACCAGTTTATTTTGTTCACAGCCGGCCAAGCGCTTGGTCAAGCGGTGGGTTACATGCGGAAAAGCACCGTTTCCCGGTTGAACCACTTGGTGCAAAAAAACAGCAACAATCCAGCGATTAGTGTGCTGGAGCCAAAAATGGCCAGCAGCATGGTATAATCCATGGTGCCCTTCACCAGCTCCTTCATCGCGAGCGAGATGTTGGTGATCGGTATCGAGGCCCAGAACCAGTTCAACTCAACCCCGGGCAGCATCGCGAGCACGGCTGGGACGATCATCACGATGCCGAACGGTGAAATGAGCGAGGAAGCCTCGGGGGAATTTCTCGCGTAGATGGACACGCTGAGCAGCAGCGAGGCAAACATCGCCGCCACCGGGACCAGCATCAGCGCCAGCAGAGTCAGGTCAAGCCAGCCGATGGAGCCGATCATCGTACCAAGAGTGCCGCGGAGTTGCCCGGCCTTGATGGCGATCCATGTCCCAAGGCTCGCGATGTTGAGCAGCACGGCAATGATGCCGCCGCTGAATACGGCGAGAAACTTGCCGAGCACGATCTGGTGACGAGGGATCGGCGCCAGCAACAGGGTCTCCAGTGTGCCGCGCTCCTTTTCGCCGGCGCCAAGATGGATGGCCGGATAGACCACGCCCATGAAACAGAATGCGATGAAAAAGTAAGGGAGCATCCCGCCAACGTTGTCGCCAAGAACTTCGCGGATATCGCCGGTTCCCTTTTCCGCGAGGTGTACCGGCTCAAGCACCGCCCGGCGTTTGCGGCTGGAGGTCACGCCCAACTCGATCAGCCGGGCCTTGGTCAGTTCCTCGTTGTACTCATCGACCACATCTTCGACGCGGCTCTCCACCCTGCTGCCGGACGAGGCGTTGTCGTAGTGCAGCTCGACGGTCGCCTGCGATTTTTCCGCGAGCCGAGACGCTGCCTTTTCCGGGATCACGATCCCGAAATCGATTTCATCCGAGCGAATGGCGGTGACCAGTTCTTCCTGCGACTCGATGGTAGTCTTTTTGAACCGCTTGGTTTCAGCAAAGACCTTGGCCAGGTCGGGGGCGTGTTCCTCGCCGAAGATCACGTACTCCAGCACCTCGGTCTCCGACTCCTTTTGTTGTTCCATCACGAAGCTGATCAGTGAGTTTAGCAGCAGCGGCACGACAACAATCGGCAGCATGATCATTAGTAGGAGCGTTTTTCGGTCGCGGAGAATATCCCGCAACTCCTTAAAAAAAACCGTGGTCACGCTTCCCCTCATGCCGCCACCTCCCCCGGTTCGGCCTTGATGATCTTTAGGAATGCCTTGTCCAAAAATGATTCGCCGGTCTGCTGACGCATCCCGGCGGCATCCCCCTCGAAGCACAGTCGGCCGGCGTGCAGGATGGCTACGCGATCACAGAGCTGGTCGACCTCGTCCATGTGGTGCGTCGAGAACAACACTGTCTTGTTGCGTTCGCGGCACATCTCCACGACGGCGAGCACCGACTCGGCCGCGGCGACATCCAGCCCGGTGGTCAGCTCGTCGAACAACAGAATATCCGGATCGTGAATGAGCGCCCGGGCGATCGACACCTTCTGCCGCATCCCGGAGGAGAACGTCTCGTTGCGTCGATCCAAAAACGCCTCCATGTCGAGCGTGGCCGACAACTCGTCGATGCGCTCCCGCAGTGCCGCCGCCTGCATGCCGTGCAGGCGGCCGTAGTACAGGAGCATTTCGCGCGCGGAGAGCCTCCCGTAAAGCCCGGTGTTGCCGGAGACAAACCCGATGCGCCGCCGGATTTCGAGCGGGTTTTTCGTGAGATCCTCCCCGTCGCAAAGCACGACGCCTGAGCTTGGCTTCAGCGAGGTGGACAGGATTCGCAGAAGGGTGGTTTTGCCCGCGCCGTTTTGGCCAAGCAGGCCGAGCACTCCACCGCTGGGAATCTCGAGGTCGATGCCGTCCAGTGCATAAAACGTCCTTCCCCTCTCCCTTGGGTCGATCGCTCCTGCGGTGGTTTTCCTCCGCTTGGCCAAGCGGAAGGTCTTGGTGATGGCTGATAACTGCAGCACGGTGGTTATCAAATCATGAATGATGTCGCAGGACAATCAATGATCATTGCGCTTGGCTTCATTCTTGGCCAAGCTCGGCCCGTGAAAATCTCATTCCACGGCGCGGTTCGTACCACGACTGGCTCGCAACATTTGCTTGAGGTCAACGGCAAGCGGCTACTGCTGGACTGCGGCCTGTATCAGGGCAAACGGCAGGAGTCGATCGAGCGTAACCAGAATTTTCCGTTCGAACCCGCCTCGGTGGATGCGGTGATCCTGAGCCACGCGCACATCGATCACATCGGGAATCTGCCCAACCTGTACAAGCAGGGGTTCGAGGGCAACGTCTACTGCACGTTCGCCACGCGCGATCTGGCGGCGATCATGCTGGAGGACTCGGCGGAGATTCAGGTGGCGGATGCGGCCTACGTTTCAAAGAAGCACAAGAAAAAGGGGCTGCCACCAGTCGAGCCGCTTTATACCCCGGAGGACGCGGAGCGCGCGGTGCGGCAGTTTGTCGCGCTGGGCTACGATCGACCGATCCCGGTGGCCGACGGCGTGACGCTGACCTTCCGAGATGCCGGTCACATCCTCGGCTCGGCACAGGTGATCCTCGACATCGACGAGGACGGCAACAAGCGGCGGCTGCTTTTCAGCGGCGACATCGGCCGTGGCGACCACGCGATCCTCCGAGACCCGCAGCCGGTGGAGGACGTTGATGTGCTGCTGGTCGAGAGTACCTACGGCAATCGCGATCACACGGCGCAGTCCGGCTTGTCGGACGAAATCGAGGGGCTCCTTTCCGAAACGCTGAACAACGGCGGCAAGGTGATCATTCCGGCGTTTTCCGTCGGCAGGACGCAGTTGCTCGTCTACACGCTGCACCAACTCGTTGACGCCGGGCGGCTGCCGGATTTTCCGATCTTCGTCGACAGCCCGCTCAGCGTGAACGCCACCGAGGTGTTCCGGCTGCACCCGGAATGTTTCAACCGCGACATCTACACTTTTCTGCGGGAGAAGGAGAACCCGTTTGGCATGGACAACCTGACGTACATCCGCAAGGCGTCGGAGTCGATCAAGCTCAACACCCTCGAGGGGCCGGCGATCATCATCAGCTCAAGCGGCATGTGCGAGGCCGGGCGCATCCGGCATCACCTGAAGAACAACATCAGCGACCCGAATGACCTGATTTTGTTCGTAGGCTACTGCGCCTACAACACGCTGGGGGCGGTGATCCGGGCCGGGATCGATCCGGTTTATATTTTCGGCGAACCGCATGAGGTGAAGGCCAGGGTTGCCAGCTTCGACGGCTTCTCGGGGCACGCGGACCGGAAGGAACTAGGTCGCTACGTCGAGTCGTTGACGGGGGACATCACGAACATCTACGTCGTCCACGGCGAGGAGGAATCCAGCCTGACGTTCGCCGAGCAACTGCGCAGCCTCAAGCCGGGCGCGGACGTGGTCGTCCCCGAGTTGAACGAGACGTTCGAGGTTTAAAAAATTATAGTTATTTAAATTTATTTTTTAATAAATAAAAATGAAAGCTGGCAGAGGAATTTGCCCTGCTAGTTTTGAAAGTTATAAAGACTTTTTTCTGACATAGCTTTTTTATAAGCTAGACCTTCTGATGAGCTTTCAATGAAAAATTTACCAAAGATATTAATTGTTGGATTGATCCTTTGTTCTTCTGGTATAGCCAGCTTCCAAGCACATGATGGGCACAAAAAGGACATTGTCGAAACTGCTATATACGGGGGTATTTTTAAAACTTTTATTTCTGCAATTAAAGAAGCGGATCTAGTTGAAATTCTGCAAAAAAAAGGCCAGTTTACCGTTTTTGTCCCAACTGATGAGGCATTTGCCAAGATGCCAAAAGGAAGTGTTGAATCTCTCCTGAAACCTGAGAACAAAAAAAGGCTTAGGGAGATCTTAAAATATCATATTATAAAATCTAGGGTGCCGGCTAAAAAAATATCAAGTGGTACGGCTAAGCTCAAGATGCTTAATGAAAAGAGAGCCGTCTTGAGTTCCAAGGACGGCAAAGTCAAAATCAATCAGGCTAATATTCTCAAAGCTGATATCATGGCGAAGAACGGCATCATACACATCATCGATGAAGTATTATTGCCTCAAGAATAAATACATAAGCACTCTCAAGGAAAAATCTGGCTTGGATTCAAAACTTTTAGTAGTTAATTGACTCAGGGATATTTATAATAGCCAGTTTAGTTTGATGCCCAGCTCTTTTAGGGAGGAAAGAAGCTGATCAGGCTGCAGCTATGCCGATCGAGCGTCGCTTGTAAAGGAACTCGAACATGTTTCCCTCGTGAGGCTGATCCCAGGAGATTTTCATGGTGGAAATCGGCCCAAGGTTTAAGCGCTCTATCAGTGGTGAGGCCAGTAGGTCTTCATTAAACGCCTTGTCGCCGGTGATCGCGGTGACGACCAGTGACTCCCCCATCTGGTTGAGCATCTCCGTCTGTGGCACCTCCACCACGCTGGCGTAAGGACAAAGGAACTCGCGGTTGGCCAGGGGATGCTCGAAAGACTCGCAGTAAACGATCGTTGGTCGGAGATAGGTGCCGCCGTCGGTAACGACCTTGCGGTCGCCGTCGCGATACTTCGCGGTCATCTCCTCGCAGCCCGGCTCGGAGAGATCAGCGTCAATGGCCCCGTCAATCCACTCGCCCATCTTCGGGTTTGCAAAACCAGAGAGCAATGCATCGGGATCGTCCGCCGTGGTCGGCTTTACAGGTCCCAATTTTTGAGCCAAGGCATCGGCAATCTCGCGACCGTACTTAGGCACGACTACGGCTGAGGCATTCACGCAGGATCGTCCACCGTTATCGGCGATCGATCCGGCGATCAGGTCGATGTAGTCGCGCCAATTCTCAATCTCGTCATCACCAATGAGGATCTTGCTCCAACCCGGCCCGTGTATCTGGATGGCAGGATTGTTCGCATACTGATCCGTGGTGCTCTTGTCACCAAAAATCAGCGCGCGGCCGCTGCGATTCAAAATATCAGCCGCACCTTCGTAGTCGGTTGGGTAAAAACTAAACGCCTCCTTCGGGCAACCGGCCTGAATGAATGCCTGAATCAGACGATACGGCGTCCACGGCTCGTCTCGGCCGGGTTTCATCACGATCGGTGTCTTGAGCGCGATGGCTGGCAACCACAGCGAGTTGACTGCCGGTGAGTTGCTGGGCATAACAAGCCCAAGCGCTCTAGAAGTGGGGTAAAAACAAACTTGGGTGCCAAACTGCTCCCCTACGCCGGCATCAAGGATGGAGGGATTGATCCCTCGTGTGAGGCCGTTGAGCACCACCTGCATGTTGGTCAAAGCATAGTGAAGCTTATCCATATTGCGACGCACCATCACGTGAGGCAGGCCGCTGGTGGAGGAGAGGGTCTCAACATATTGCGTCGGCGATTGCATCTCTCCTTCGACCCCGATTTGCACTTCCCCATTAAGAAAAATCTCGCCGGCCTTGGTCCCAATCTCGATTAGTTCCGTGGTGGAAAAACGGCGCAATGCCGCCCGGGCTTCGTCGATGCGTTGCAGGTCGCGGCGCACCACACCTGCGTTCACCTGACTGACGGTGGCCTTGGTGGCACCGTCGCGGTAATCAGTTACCTCGATTTTGTTGAGGCTGACATACGGTTCGCCGAGGCGCAGGCAGGGGATGTGTGGGACGGCCATCTTAGTAAACTCCCTCGACGATCTTTTTCTCCATCGCGCCGAACGGGCGAACCTCGGCCACGCCATCCCACGGGCATTCCTCCCAAGGCGAGCGGCGAATGGCCTCGTCGCGCTCAAGGAAGCGTGGCATGAAAAACTCCTTGGTCAATGTCGTGAGTTCCACCCGGCCCCATGCGTCGTAGTCGACTAGTGTTTCGGTCTGCTTGGGATCGACCACGCGCAAAACCGCACGCGGCTGGGGTGCGTGATATGTGATTGAGTAGTCGTTCTCAGGTCCAAACGGTCGGTGGCGAGCCAATCCCATCAAAGT
>Ga0209036_1000050_pt1 | contig 41925 bp, 47 predicted proteins | sample MarorgKNORR_S2LV_3_FD_188222 | JGI IMG/M metagenome (GOLD analysis project Ga0209036, IMG submission 188222) | Marine microbial communities from the Southern Atlantic Ocean, analyzing organic carbon cycling - DCM_A/KNORR_S2/LV (SPAdes) (version 2) | ecosystem: Environmental > Aquatic > Marine >... | reverse complement strand
ATCTTTATTAAAGTTAAGGGTTGAAATTTAAACTTTGTATAATACATAACTATATTAATAACTATAATGAAAATATTTATAGTTGTATGAATTATTTGGGGATTAATATGGAAAATAACGACACTTGGCCAATCAAGAAGTTGGTTGAGGATGTTCATTATTATACCGAAGATGGCCTGATGGTTTTTACTGAGCGCTATCATCTCGCAAGAGGAGATTGTTGTGGCAGTAGCTGTCGTCATTGCCCTTTTAATCACATGAATGTTAATAAGGAAGAACTAAAATAGACTGAGCCGACAATAGAAGAACAGGAGACTAAAAAATGTCGATCCAAATTGATGAAGATAAAAATGATACTAATGATGAAGGGAACAATGAAGAAAATCCAGAAAATAATATATCTGAAGAAGAAAAATTAGAAATTAGTCCAGAAGAAAAGATTGAAGAGCTAGAAGACAAACTTCTAAGAACAGTTGCTGAAATGGATAACATGCGAAAAAGATCAGACAAAGAAAGGTCTGAGGCATATAAAATTGGAGCGTCTATATTCATCAAAGATATGCTACCAATAATTGACAATCTTCAAAGAGCATTAACATCTTTTGTTGATGATGAGGGTTCAGATACTAAATCTTTCGTAGATGGAACTAACGCAATTTTGAGAGACTTCGAGTCACTATTAGATAAAACTGGTGTAAAAACTATAAACCCTGAGGGTGAAAAATTTGACCCTAATTTTCATGAAGCAATGTTTGAAATACCATCGGATGAACATGAGGCGGGAATCATTCTCCAAGTGATTGAACAGGGATATGTTCTAGAAAATAGGCTTTTAAGAGCGGCAAAAGTGGGTGTTTCGACAAAAAAAGATGAAGAAAAACCCAATTAGATCCTTGCATTAAATTTTTTAATTACCATATACAGATCTATAAGAATTATTTCTTGAGCTTTATGGAGGCAAGATTATGGGAAGAGTTATAGGAATAGATTTAGGAACTACTAATAGTTGTGTTTCTATTATGGATGGTACACAACCTAAGGTGTTAGAGAATTCAGAAGGGGCGAGAACTACACCTTCTATGGTGTCGTTTGACGAAGAAAATTCAAGGCTTATTGGTCAACCAGCAAAAAGGCAGGCAGTAACTAATCCTGAAAATACTCTTTTTGCCATAAAAAGACTTATTGGCCGACCATTTAATGATCCAACAACCAAAAAAGACATCGATATGGTTCCTTATTCAATAATTAAGGGTAAAAACGGTGACGCATATGTTGAAGCTGCTGGAGAAAATTATTCACCTTCACAAATTTCAGCGTTTATTCTACAAAAAATGAAGGAAACAGCTGAAGATTACTTAGGTGAGAAGGTTGAGCAAGCTGTTATTACTGTTCCTGCGTACTTCAATGATGCGCAAAGACAAGCAACTAAAGACGCTGGTAAGATTGCTGGACTAGAAGTTTTAAGAATTATAAATGAGCCAACGGCAGCCGCTTTATCTTATGGTTTAGAAAAAAAAGAAGGAAAGATGATCGCAGTATATGATCTTGGTGGCGGTACATTTGATATTTCCATACTTGAAATTGGCGATGGTGTCTTTGAAGTTAAGTCAACCAATGGAGATACTTTTCTTGGTGGTGAAGATTTTGATCTTACCCTTGTTAATTTCCTAGCAGATGAATTCAAAAAAGATAATGGTGTTGATCTGAGAGGAGATAAGCTAGCCTTACAAAGATTAAAAGAGGCGGCTGAAAAAGCAAAAATTGAACTCTCATCTGCCGCACAGACTGAGGTCAACTTACCATTTATAACCGCAGACCAAAGTGGTCCAAAACATTTAACCTTGAAGCTCTCTAGATCTAAATTAGAAAGCCTAGTAGAGGATTTAGTTCAAAGAACAATTGCACCATGTAAAGAAGCGCTTAAAGACGCAGGCATTAATGCCTCTGAAATTGATGAAGTAGTTTTGGTTGGCGGTCAGACAAGAATGCCAAAGATTAGAGAAACAGTTCAAGATTTTTTCAAAAAAGAACCAAATATGTCTGTTAATCCAGATGAAGTCGTTGCAATGGGTGCAGCTATACAAGCTGGTGTTCTTCAAGGAGATGTTAAAGATGTATTGTTGCTTGATGTTACGCCTTTATCCTTAGGAATAGAAACTCTTGGTGGCGTGTTTACAAGATTAATTGAAAAAAACACAACAATACCAACAAAGAAATCCCAGGTTTTTTCTACAGCTGAAGATAATCAGTCTGCAGTAACAATAAGGGTCTTTCAGGGTGAAAGAGAAATGGCCTCTGATAATAAGCTCTTAGGATCATTTAATCTTGAAGGAATTGCACCTGCACCAAGGGGTATTCCGCAAATTGATGTTGCTTTTGACATTGATGCTAATGGTATTGTGGCTGTAAGTGCCACTGACAAAGCAACAGGCAAAGAACAAAAAATCACAATAGAAGCATCAGGTGGTTTAAGCGACGATGAAATTGAGGATATGATAAAAGAAGCTGAATCTAATGCGGAAGAAGACAAACAAAAAAGAGAATTTGTAGAAGCTAAAAATCAAGGCGAGGCTTTAATTCATTCTACTGAAAAAGCTCTAAAAGATGCGGAAGAAAAACTAACTGAAGAAGAAAAAACCGCTGTAGAAGATGCTATTAAATCGCTCAAAGATGTTATTGACGGAGATGATTTAAATTCTATCCAAGAGAAAAGCGCCGCGCTATCTCAAGAAGCAATGAAAATAGGTGAAAAACTTTATCAACAAGAACAAGAAAACAATCAACAAAACGAGGCCGGCGATACATCTGAAGATTTATCTGGCGATGATGTTGTAGATGCAGATTACGAAGAAGTCAAAGAAGATAAAGAAGAAGCATCAAACTAAAGTAGTTTAAGATGGCAAAAAGAGATTATTATGATGTACTTGGCGTACAAAAAAATGCGTCTGATCAAGATATAAAAAAAGCTTTTAGAAATCTTGCCAAAGAAAATCACCCAGATAGAAATCCTGGAAACAAAGAAGCGGAAACTCGTTTCAAAGAAATTAACGAGGCTTATGAAACTTTAAAAGACCCCCAAAATAGATCTTCATATGACCAATTTGGTCATGCCGCATCACAAGGTGGTATGGGAGGGGGAGGTTTTGGAGGTTTTAATGCCAATTTTTCTGGTTCAATGTCTGATATTTTTGAAGATATATTCGGAGAGTTTACTGGCCGTAGAGGTCAAAGCTCATCTCAAGCTCAAAGACAAACTCGTGGATCTGATTTAAGGGCAGAGATGGAGATTGATCTGACCGAAGCTTATTTTGGTACCAACAGAGATTTAAATATAAATGCTAATGTTGTATGTGATACTTGTAATGGTAGGGGCGCCACTAGTGAATCAGACATAGTAACATGTGGCAATTGCGGTGGATCAGGGAAAGTAAGATCTCAACAAGGTTTTTTTACTCTCGAGCGAACATGCCCAACATGCTCTGGCAAGGGAACAATAATTAAAAACCCTTGTAGTTCATGTGGGGGATCAGGCAGATTAAGAAAGAATAGAAAGCTATCAGTAAATATTCCTCAAGGTGTTGATGATGGAACCAGAATTAGATTAGGCGGCGAAGGTGAAGCAGGTGAAAATGGTGGTCCATCTGGAGATTTGTATGTTTTCATTTCAGTTTTACCAAATGAATTTTTTAAAAGACAAGATGCAGATCTTTTATGCGAAGTGCCTGTAGATTTTGTTTTGGCCACTTTAGGGGGGGACATTGATGTTCCTTCTCCTGATGGAAAAAAACTTAGAATATCTATACCTGAGGGATGTCAAAATGAAAGACAGTTTAGGCTAAAAGGTAAAGGCATGCCTGTTTTACAATCAAGACGATATGGAGATTTGTTCGTTGAAATTCATGTTGAAATACCAAAAGATCTTAATAAAAAACAAATAAACCTACTAAAAGAATTTGAGAAAGAAGCATCTAAAAATAATAGCCCAGAATCTAATAATTATATTTCAAAATTGAAAAAGATTCTGAAAAATTGATTTATGGTTTTTTGTGCTTAAACTTGCTTTTTCTTTTGGGATAGCATGTCTTACAAATTTTACATTCTAAACCCCAACACTCCCTTGCTTGACAAAACTCTCTTCCCCAGAAAATAATTTGCAAATGCAGTTTTTGCCAATCTTCTTTAGGAAATAATCTTTTTAAATCTTTTTCAGTCTGCTTTACATTTTTTCCATTGGTGAGGCCCCAGCGTTGGGCAAGTCTATGAATATGAGTGTCTACCGGAAATGCGGGCTTATTAAATGCCTGACTAACAACAACTGAAGCGGTTTTATGACCAACTCCTGGTAATTTTTCTAATTCTATTAAATCACTTGGGACTCTTCCTTCGTAATCTCTCACTAAAATATTTGATAAATTCTTAATTGCTTTTGATTTTTGAGGACCTAATCCACATGGACGTATAATTCCATATATTTTTTTTTCTGATAATTTTCTCATTTCTTCAGGATCACTAGCTTTTTCAAAAAGAAGAGGCGTGACTTTGTTAACTCTTTCATCAGTACATTGAGCCGATAATAAAACAGCTATCAAAAGCGTAAAAGGATCTCTGTGATCTAAAGGTACAGGTGTTTCCTTGTATTGTTCGTCAAGAATTCTTGAAATAATATTTATTCTTTCAGACTTATTCATACTTTAGAGAATATAGTTCTTTTGATGGATCAAATTCATATACAAGTGGTTTACCTGTTGCGATTTCTCTCTCAAGGATTTGTTCTGAAGATAAATTCTCAATATGCATTATTAATGAACGAAGTGAATTACCATGAGCGCTAATAAATACATTTTCTTCAAGCTTTAGCTTAGTAAAAATTTCAGATAAGAAAAAAGGTACTACTCTTTCTGCGGTATTCTTTAAACTTTCTCCATTTGGCGGGGGTATATCAAATGATCTCCTCCAAATATGTACCTGCTCTTCTCCCCATTTCTTTCTCGCATCATCTTTATTAAGACCAGTTAAATCTCCATAGTCTCTTTCGTTCAACTCTTGGCATTTAACCAGGCTATACTCTCTAATATTAAGACCTTTGATAATAATTTCTGCAGTGATAATGGCTCTATCAAGAATAGAAGTGTAATAATGGTCATAAGTTATTCCAAGATTATTTAAATTGATTCCTGCTTCCTTGGCTTCAGCAAGTCCTTTGTCTGTTAACCCTGGATTTTCCCAACCTGTAAATAGATTTTTTTCATTCCATTCACTTTGGCCGTGTCTTACAAGAGATAGATATGACATTAAGCGCCTTTCTAAAAACCTAAAACATCTTGCATAGTATATAAACCGGGCTCCTTATCTTGTCCCCAACTTGCTGCTTTTAAAGCACCATTAGCAAATATATCTCTGCTCTCTGCTATATGTGCTAAAGATATTCTCTCATTAGTTCCTTCAAAAGTTACTGAATGATCACCAACTACACCTTCTTTTCTATATGAAGAAAATCCTATATCACCTTTTTTGCGTATTAAGCCCTCTTTCACCTGAGTAAGATTTATTTCATCTTCTATAACTATTGGATCATCGATAACTTTTTTATTTTCTAAATCAATATTCATTCCATTTGCTACAAAAGATCCGAGTGCGAGAGCTGTTCCTGATGGATGGTCTTTCTTTTCTTTATGATGAACCTCTGAAATTTCGATACTCCAATTGTCGTCTAATAATTTTGAAGCATTCTGAACAATTCCAAGTAAAATATTGAGCCCTAGGCTCATATTGCCTGACTTAATAATAGTTGCGTGTCTTGCTGCAGCTTGAATCATCTCATCCTGTTTATTATTAAAACCAGTAGTGCCAATTACATGTACTATTCTTGCTTGAGCACTGAGTTCAGAAGCATATAAAGTAGAGTCAATGGAACTAAAATCAATTAGAGCATCTGATTTTGTAACTGCACTTATTAAATCATCATTTATTTCGATTCCTGTAATAGAACACCCTGCATTCTTATATGCATCTTCTCCAATAAATTTTGAGTCTTTTCCCTCAATTGCTGCAACTAAATTATAATTAGAGGAGTTTGATATTTGTCTTATTAGTTCACAACCCATTTTACCAGCAGCGCCAACAATTGTTATATTAATTTTTTCACTCATCCTATCACTATAATCACAATTATATCTTTCTTAACCATAATTCGTCTATCTTATGATCTTCATCCTTCTTTACAATCATAGATGCCCTGTTTCTTGTCGGCAAAATATATTCATCTAAATTTTTTAAATTAATTGTTTCCCAAATTTGTGTAGCCAAATTAATAGCCTCTTGATCATCTATATCAGCAAATCTATTAAAGAAAGAATTTTCATCTGAAAAGGCTTTTTGTCTCAAATTTAAAAACCTCTCAATATACCATTTTCTAATTACCGGCTCGTCCGCATCTAAATAGATTGAAAAATCAAAGAAATCAGAAATAACAGGTTCAAAATAATTTTCTTTATGTATGGGCGGTTGCAAAACATTTATGCCCTCAAGAATTAAAATAGATGGAGAATTTATGGTTATATTTTCGTCCTCAAGGATGTCATAAACTAAATGAGAATATTTAGGGACCTCAACGCTTTTAATGCCAGATTTAATATTAAATAAAAAATCATATAACAGTTTTGTATTATAGCTTTCTGGAAATCCTTTTCTTTCCATTAGCCCTTTCTCCTCAAGAACTGAATTCGGATAAAGAAAACCATCGGTCGTAACTAATTCAATGTTTTTGGATTTATATATTTCAGAGAATAAAAGTTGTAATATTTTTGAAAAAGTTGATTTACCAACAGCGACTGAGCCTGCAACTCCGATAATATAAGGTGTATTTGTTTCTGTATTAAGAAATTCATTTATCTTATTATTTAAGGAATATCTATTATGAATACTAAGCATAATTAGTTCGGTCATTGGTAAATAAAGCTCTTTTATTTCCTTAGCATCTAGCTCTGTATCCAAGCCAAGCAATGAGTTTACTTTTTCTTGATTAATATCAATATCTTCATCACTATTAGATTTATTCCGTTTTTTTGGTGAGAATTTATTATATAAACCACCTAAAGGATGAGCTGTTTTTTTTACATCCATACAACTATTTTCTTCGATTCTTGAGTTCTTGGAAAACTTCATTTGGATCAACATCTGAAAGTTTTAATAGAAGTAGCCAATGGTATATTAGGTCTGCGCTCTCATTGATGATTTCTTTTTTTGTTTCAGCTAGTGAGGCTATAATTAATTCAGATGCTTCTTCGCCAACCTTTTGAGAAGCCTTTTTTATTCCCTTCTCTAATGTCCTATAGGTATAAGAATTATCATCCCCAGAATTTTCTTTCTCATTAATAATTTCCCAAAGTTCATTTATTATTTTTGTGTGGTCTTCCATAATTATTTTCTTACGCTAAGTCCTTTTTCTAATAATTTATCTTTTACCTCTTTTATAGTAATTTCTCCAAAATGAAAAATGGAAGCCGCTAAAACAGCGCTAGCGCCTCCTTCTATTATGCCATCAATAATATGATCAATATTTCCAACTCCACCTGAAGCAATAACGGGTATTTCAAGTTTCTTTGTTATCTTATTTAATAACTCAGTATCATATCCTTTTTTTGTACCGTCTCTGTCCATAGAAGTTAATAAAATCTCTCCTGCGCCAAGTAATTCAGCCTCTTTAGCAAAATTTATAGGATCTAACCCAGTAGGCTCTCTTCCTCCATGGGTATATATTTGCCAACCATCATTATCGCTCTTAGCGTCAATAGCAACAACTATACACTGACTGCCAAAAGCTTTGCTTGCTTCTTTTATAAAATTCGGATTTGTAATTGCTGATGTATTAATTGATACTTTATCTGCTCCGGAATCTAGAAGCATTTTTATATCTTCATTAGTGCGGACTCCGCCACCAACTGTAAGAGGCATAAAGCATTTTTCTGCAGTTCTTCTTACAACATCTAATAAAATAGATCTGTTTTCATGACTAGCAGTTATATCAAGAAAACATAATTCATCCGCTCCTGCTTCATCATAAGCTTGGGCCGCCTCTACAGGATCTCCAGCGTCAACTAAGTTTACAAAATTTACACCCTTTACGACTCTCCCATTTTTAACATCCAGACAAGGTATAATTCTAGTTTTGAGCATCTTGATTACCTAAAATCTTTATGGCTTCAGCAATATCAATCTTGTTGTCATATATTGCTCGTCCACATATAAGCCCTGAAATACCTTTGTCTTCAAATTCATTTATCATAGCAATGTCATCAATTTTAGAAACGCCACCGGAAAGAATGACAGGAATCTTATACTTACTAGCTATATCTGCTGTCATTTCAATATTTGGCCCTTGCATCATGCCATCTTTGTTTATATCTGTTAAAATTATACCTCCTATATTTTGTTTTGATGCAAAATCTAAGGCGTTATCTAAATCTTTATCTGAGTCTTCAGTCCAACCATTTATTTTAATTTTGCCATCCAACACATCAGTGCCCAACCAAATTCTGCGAGGGTAATCACTGGCCATAGACGCTAGAAAGTTTAAGTCCTTGAAGGCGGCTGTTCCAATAATCGCTCTATCAACGCCTAAATCAAAAAGAGATTTGAGTCTTTCAGAAGTTCTGATTCCCCCTCCAAATTGAATTTTCAAGTTTGTTTTTTTCTTAATTTCTAACAATATTGAGCCATTTTTGGATTCATCACCTTTGGCTGCATCTAAATCAACAATGTGAACCCATGCACATCCCTCAGATTCAAAGATCTGAGCTTGTTTTAATGGATCTTTATTGAAAACTGTTTTTTTTGAATAATCGCCCTTTTTTAAACGCACACATTCCTTATTTATTAGATCTATAGCTGGATATAAAATCATGGCTTCCACATCAGAAATCTTTTTATGAATTCTACCCCTGATCGTTGGCTCTTTTCAGGGTGGAATTGAGTGCCAATGATATTATTTTTAATAAGCGCAGATGGAAAAGGTTGATTATAATTTGTTGTAGCTAAAATATTATCAGTATCTTTTGCATTGAAGTAATACGAATGAACAAAATAAAAATCCTCTCCGTTAAGATCAGAAAATCTTCCATCGTCTCTCTTAAAGTTGACTTCGTTCCAGCCCATATGAGGTATTTTTAAATTCTTATCATCAGGGCACAAGTTTTCTACCTGGCCCGAAATCCAACCAAGACCTTTGGACTCAATATTCTCAAAACCTTTATCTGCCAATAACTGAAGGCCTATACAAATACCTAATATTGGCGCTCCATGGTCATGTACTCTTTCCGTTATAGACTCGCTCAAACCTTTTACAGATTTTAGTTTGTTAAAACATTCAGAAAACGCTCCTACGCCTGGAAGAACAAGCTTATCAGCTTTAAAGATTGTTTCGGGTTCATTAGTAACAGTAACGCTACCAGATATATCCAATTCGGTTAATGCTAACTCAAACGCTTTTCTTGCAGAATGAATATTTCCACATTCATAATTAATTATTGCAATATTAATATTGCGCATATTTAATTTCCGAGACTTCCTTTGCTTGAAGGAACCCTATCTCCTTCTCTTGGGTCAATAGATAGTGCTTCTCTAATACAGCGTGCAAGACCCTTAAAACAAGACTCTGCTATATGATGGTTATTTTCTCCATAAATATTCTCAACATGAAGTGTTGCACCAAGATTTTGTGCAAAAGCTGCAAACCATTCATGAAAAAGCTCTGTATCCATTTCTCCCAATAGTGGTTTAGAAAATTTTACAGACCATTCTAAATGTGGTCGCTTTGAAACATCAATAGAAACCCTAGTTAAAGTTTCATCCATCGGCATATGAATATTACCAAATCTTTTAATACCGGAGAAATCTCCCAGAGCATCGGCAATTGCTAATCCAATAACAATTCCGGTGTCTTCGACTGTATGATGTTGGTCGACATGTAAATCACCCTTAGCATTAAGTTTCAAGTCTATAAGAGAATGTCGAGAAAAACTATCAAGCATGTGGTCTAAAAAACCTATTCCTGTTTCGATCTCAGATTCTCCTATACCATCAATATTTACCTCGCACGAGATTTGAGTCTCTTTTGTATCTCTTTGAATTTTAGCTGTTCTTTTACTCATTTTATTTCTTCCAATTTATCCTATAGTTTCTTTTTTACGCAAATGCAAAACAAATGCTCCTTCTCCACCTTGTTTTCTATGGGCATTTGAAAAACCAATAATAAATTTGTAGGATTTTTTATCATCCAAATAATCTTTGACTACTTGTCTAATTATGCCTGAACCCTTGCCTGTAATAATGTTTATATATCTATATCCATTAAAAAAACTTTCATGGATGAAGCCTTCAACTATATCTCTTGCCTTAAATCTGTCTAGTCCGTGTAAATCAATTTCTGCTTCTATTTTAATTTTACCTTTTAAAATCTTTCTTAGTGTATCTCTTGTTATCTGATTTGGTTTAGGAAAAACTTTTTTCTCCATAAATTTTTCTTTATCAATAAAGTTTGCTTTCTCATCTGACTTTAGCCATTTGAGAATATCATCATCAGATAATTTTTTCATTTTAACTCTCTGATTGAGTTGATATTAACTGCCATGATGGGCTTTTATCTTTTAATGCCTTTTTAAAAGTCCACTGATCAATAACTGATATTGGGTTATCTTTACTGCCCTCAATAATTTGATCATTTTCATCTAAGACATAAGTGATAATTCTTGAATAAAATTCAACGGTTAGTAATACATTCTTCCGTTCGATTTTGGCATCAATGATATCAGATTTATCAAATGCAATTAATTCATTTACAAGTCGTTTATTTTTATTTTTTCTTTCTTTTATTGCCTCATTAAAACCGTCATACACATCTTTACTAATAATATTTTTAATAGTTTTTAAGTTTCCATCGGCATAGTTCTTTAATATCATTTCATAGGCATTGCTTGCGCCATCTACGAAGCTTTCCGAACTGAAGCCAGGTATTTCACTGCTTAGAAATAATAAAATATCTTCTTTAGTTTTTAGCGATTTTTTTTCTTTAGGCTTTGTTAAAGATTCAATGTCGGCACTTACACGAGACGCATACTTATTTTGTCTAAGAGGATCTTCGTTGCCTGTTCTTCGACCAAGTATCATCCTTAATCTTATAAATCCTACAACAGCTATTAAAAACAAGATCAAATTAAATGGATCAAATGGATTTCCCATAAATTACTCCTAATTGCGAAAGCATTATACTATAATGTTTAATAATAAAATGGAAAAATTTAAATGGTTTATATTTTATCTTTCTTTTTGATTGGTCTTCCAATATTAGAAATTTGGATACTCATTCAACTCGGTTCAATATTTGGTTTTTGGGGTACATTGCTTTTAGTTTTCGGTACAGCAGTATTGGGAATATTTCATATTAGGATGCAAGGTTTTGAGTTAATTTTCAATCTACAAAAAAAACTAATGTCTGGACAAAAAGCTATACCGGAATTGGTGCAGGGTGTTGGATTGTTGATTAGTGGATTTTTCTTTATTGTTCCCGGCGCAATAACAGATATAGTTGCTTTAGTTTTTTTGATACCTTTTACTCGCAAATATATCTTAAAATTATTGATTGGCTTTGTAATAGATAAGATGAGGGAAAAAGGTTATTAATCAAACCTCAAAATCATCCCATAATGACTTTACAGTCATGGCATTTATAAAATTCGCATGGTCTTCTTTTTCTTTTTTGCTTACACCATATGAATAAATTTCTACTTTCTTGATTTTAGGTGAATTAGTTTGATTATTTTCAAATTTTTCTACGACATTATCAGAATCTAGGTTCAGGCCCGGCTCTTTACCCCCCAAAAGCTCAAGATAAACATCAGCCAAAATCTTAGAATCAAGCAATGCCCCATGAAGCTCTCGATCATAATTATTAATATCAAACCTACGGCACAATGCATCTAAGCTGTTTTGAGCGCCTGGATATTTTTCTCTTGCAATTTTAAGTGTATCAATTGCTTGGCTCAAATTGATTTCATTCAAATCAAGTCTCTTCAGCTCTGAATTTAAAAAACCTATATCAAACTCAGCATTATGAATTATTAAAGGACTATCAGATATAAATTCTAGGAAGTCTGCAACAATTTCTTTGAAAAGGGGTTGGTCTTTTAAAAAATCATTTGATAGACCGTGTACTTCCTCTGCGCTTGGATCCATCATCTTTTGCGGATTAAGATATGTTTGATAGGTTCGGCCTGTTGGCATATGATTTATCAACTCAACACAACCTATTTCTACAACCCTATCCCCATTTTTTGGACTCAGGCCTGTCGTCTCAGTGTCTAATGCAATTTCTCTCATGATATTATTTTTTTTACAATATTTGCCACCTGATTTCTAGCATCTTCAATACTAATTGAAGTATCTACAATAAAGTCAGCTTTTTTCTTTTTTACATTGTTTGGTATTTGTTGCGCCATTATATTTTCAAATTTCTCTTTTGTCATGTTTGGTCTAGATAAAACTCTTTCTTCTTGTATTTCTCTAGGGGCATCAACAACGATGACAATATCGACAAAGTTTTCACCACCTGTTTCAAATAAAAGAGGTATATCAAGGACAATTGCTTTAGCTTTGGCGTTTTTTTCAAAAAATACCTCTCTGTCTTCACCGACAAGTGGATGAATTATGCTTTCGAGACTTTTTATCTTTTCTGGGTCCGCTAAAACCTCTGCACTTAAGCTTTCTCTATTAACAGAGCCATCTGGGTTAATTGAGTTTGGAAATTTTTCTTTTATCTTTTCTGAGCCCTTTTGCCCTGGTCCATATAGTTTGTGAACAGCTGCATCAGCATCATATAAAGGGAAACCAAGTTCAGAAAAAATTTTTCCTGTTTCGGTTTTCCCCATACCTATTGAACCAGTCAAGCCAATTTTTAACACTTAAGCACCTATATTCTCTTCTAACTTTTCATATAAAGGTTTGTCTTCTAATAAATTTTCTAGATTATTATAATTATAAAAAAGACAAAAAGCAGGCGCTGCTTGATTAATAAGCATACCCAATCCATTTGTAAAATTAAGATCAAGTTTTCTTGCTGATGATAATAGGTTTGTTTCAAGTGGAGAATAAACTATGTCATAAACAAAGAGTTCTTTTTTGGAATTATCTAAGTTAAGAGTTAAGCTTGTATCAATGCCTTCCATACCTAATGAAGTTGAGTTTATAAGAAGATCACAAGTTTCAATATTTTCTTCAAATTTATCCAGTGAAGCATGAGATATCTTTAAAGGACTTTCGCTATTTTTTAGCGCAAAGCTTAACTCTTCAGCTTTTAATAATGATCTGTTTAGAATTACCAAATTTCTTTTTTCGTCTTTTTCTCTATTCCTAAAGTTTTCACTAAGGCCATATGCGATTGACTTAGCAGCGCCGCCTGCGCCCAAGATAATAATATTTTTAATTTTCTCTAAAGATTCTATTTTTTTGTATAAAAGCGACGAAAAGCCATAATAATCAGTATTATAACCAACTAGTTTATTATTTTCTATTTTAATCGTGTTAATTGCTGGCGCTTCTTTGTTATAAAGACTTAAATCATTATTTATTGTCTCATCAACAATTTCACTGGCAATTTTTTTAAATGGTATAGTTATATTAAATCCACTATAGCCATTCTCCTTAAGCTGTTTAACTGTTCTTATAAAATCTGTCTCGTTTTCTGCATGAATGGCTTCGTATGAACCATCAATACCTAGTTTTTTTAACCAGTGGTTATGAATTAAAGGTGATCGGCTGTGTTTTATTGGATTACCTATGACAGCGGCTTTCATCATCTAGTTTTTACCTATTTTATTTATTGCATTAAGTAATTGTATTAACGGTAATCCTACAATAGAGAAAAAGTCTCCGTCTATTTTTTTAAAAAGTTTAGATCCATAACCTTCAATGTTATAAGCGCCTACACACTTCAAGATACTTTTACCTGATTGAGATAAATATTCGTTAATTTCCTTGTTTGTGAGTTTGTGCATTTCCATTTTCGATACGCTCTGGTGACGCCAAATAATTTTATTTTTTTGGGATATTACAGTTCCAGAAATTAAACTATGTGTTTTATTTGATAGCTCTTTTAAGTGTCTTTTGGCTTCATGGATTGATTTTGGTTTATCGTAAATTTTATTACTGTGTAGCAAAACTTGATCGGCCCCTATAATTATATCTTTGGGTTCAGCATGTATCGAGAGAGCTTTTTTTTCAGCTAAATATATAGCAAGGTCTTTCTTTTTACCTTTAAATTCTTTTTTTTGTGTTGCCTCATCTATAGTCGGGCTTTTTACTTTAAAATCTATACCTGTGTTTTTCAGAAGTTTCTTTCTTGAGGGAGAGCTTGATCCTAAAATAATTTTCATTCTTGTGCTCTTATACTCATTATAGCTGCGGCAGTTTCTTCTACCGATCTTCTTGTTGTATCAATTGTTGGCCAACCCATTTTATTAAATAGTCTTTTGGCATCATCAATTTCTTTTGTAACACTATTTATGTTTGTGTACTCATCTTTTTTTGGATCAAGACCTAATTCTATTGCTCTTTTTTTTCTTACTTCAACAAGATTCTGGGGTGTAGTTATTAATGCTATAACTGTTAGATTTTTATTTTTGTCAAATTTTGGTAGGTCTTGATTTGGAACAAGCGGTATATTTGCAGCTTTAATTCCTTGGTTAGCAAGATATATGCATGTCGGTGTCTTTGATGTTCTGCTAACTCCAACCAAAATAATCTCTGCTTTTGTAATTGTTTCAATATTTTGACCATCATCGTGCTCAAGAGTAAAATTTAGAGCTTCAATTCTTTTAAAATATTCATCATTTAGCTTGTGCTGTCCTCCGGGCATTTTAATTGCTTTAATTCCTGTTTCATCTTCTATCATAGAAACTATATTGTTCATGAAAGGCATATATGTGATTTCATTATTATTGCAGAAGCTCTCAAGTGTTTTACTTATTTCATCATCAACAAGGGTACAGAGCACTATTCCCGGGTTTTCTTTAATTTTTTCAAAGACGCGCTCAAGATTCTTCTTACTTCTTATTAGGGGGTAAACATTTTCTTCGTAGTCTAAATTCTCAAACTGTGCTGCTGCTGCCGCACCAACAGATCTAAGGGTTTCTCCAGTGGAATCTGATATTAAATGTATAACTAGTTTAGTATTATTCATTGTTTTAAACTGTTCACTTCCTGTTAATAAAATTTATTAGATTGTTTATAAATTAAATAATATGCAAGATATTCATATTATTCTAAATTAGCCAACATAATAATAAAATTAACAAATTAATCTGTTTAAACTGTAAGTAAATACTTTTTTTGATATTTACCCACATTATTAACATAAAAAAAAATATTCTAAATAATTGATTTTATTATTTAATTTTTTATATTGTGGATAAATATGTAAATTTTTCGTATTTTTAGTGGTTTGTGAGTAACATTGTTGATATAATGTTTATCACCACTATTTCGGTGCCTACCACATCTACTATATTTAATAATATTATTATAGAACCAACTTAAATTATATTTCTAGGATATTAAAAATGAAAGAATTAAAACTTCAAGAGTTGAAAGCTAAAACAGCAGCTGAATTAATAGATTTCGCTAAAGAAAACGGCGTTGAAAACTCAAGTTCATTAAGAAAACAAGAACTCTTATTCGCAATACTAAAACAGTTAGCAGAGGTGGATGTAGAAATTATAGGAGAAGGAGTTATAGAAGTATTACAGGATGGTTTTGGTTTTTTAAGATCTCCTGATGCTAACTATTTACCTGGACCAGATGATATCTATGTCAGCCCTTCTCAAATAAGAAAATTTTCACTTAAAACAGGCGACACAGTTGAAGGATATATCAGAGGGCCTAAAGAAGGTGAAAGATATTTTGCTTTAGTAAAGGTAAACAGTATTAATTTTGAAGAACCAAAAAAAGCAAGAACAAAGGTCCATTTTGATAATTTAACTCCATTATATCCTGAAAGTCCATTTGTTATGGAAGTGGTTGAGAAAGATAAAAAAGATCTATCAGATAGAGTTATAGATATTGTATCCCCTTTGGGAAAGGGGCAGAGGGCATTGATTGTATCTCCTCCAAGAACAGGAAAAACAGTATTACTTCAAAATATTGCAAACTCAATTACAAAAAATCATCCCGAATGTTATTTAATTGTACTGCTAATTGATGAAAGACCAGAAGAAGTTACTGATATGCAGCGATCTGTTGATGGCGAAGTTGTATCATCAACATTTGATGAACCAGCAAGTAGGCATGTCCAAGTTTCAGAAATGGTTATGGAAAAGGCAAAAAGGTTAGTAGAGCATGGTCGTGATGTAATAATACTATTAGATTCTATTACACGTTTAGGTAGGGCTTTTAATACAGTTGTACCGTCGTCTGGTAAGGTTTTAACAGGTGGTGTTGATGCAAACGCGCTTCAAAGACCTAAAAGATTTTTTGGAGCAGCGAGAAACATTGAAGAAGGCGGATCATTAACTATAATATCAACTGCCTTAATTGATACAGGAAGCAGAATGGACGAAGTAATTTTTGAAGAATTTAAAGGAACAGGGAATAGTGAAATTGTTCTAGATCGTAAAATTGCTGATAAAAGAGTTTATCCAGCAATAGATATAATGAAATCAGGAACTAGAAAAGAAGAACTTTTAATTGAAAACGAGCAACTTCAAAAAATATATGTACTTAGGAGAATTCTAGATCCAATGGGAACAACAGACGCGATAGAATTTTTGATTGATAAATTGTCCCAAACAAAAACCAATGACGATTTTTACGATTCTATGAACACTTAATAAATGACCATCTATGCTCTTTCAACAGTTGAGGGTCAATCAGGTGTTGCTATTATTAGGGTTTCAGGTCCTTTATCTAAAAAAGTGATAAATAATTTAACGGGAAAAGAACCTAAACCACGCCTGGCTACCCTTGTAAAAATCAAAACGTTAAAAAATAAGATTATAGACGAAGGATTAGTTGTTTACTTTCCAAAGAAGCAAAGTTTTACAGGTGAAGAGGTTGCCGAGTTTCATATTCATGGAAGCACAGCAATTATAGAAACACTACTTAAGGAGCTTGGAAGAATAAAAGGGTTAAGACCGGCTAAACAGGGTGAATTTACGAAACAAGCTTATTTAAATGGCAAAATGAACCTTTTACAAGTTGAGGGTCTATCTAGTTTAATTCAAGCTGAAACAGAAGCACAAAGAGAAAAAGCACTTGAAACTTACTTAGACGAAAATTCTAAAATACATTTCTCTTGGCTTCAGGAACTAAAAAGTGCGTTAGCATATATCGAGAGCAGCATTGACTTTTCAGAAGAAGATATTCCAGCATCCTTATTAAATTCTTCTAAGAAATTAATAAAGAAAACTGTTAATAAGATAAAAAAATATGAACAGAGTTTCGAAGATAATAAAAGAATAAAAGAGGGCATAAAAATTGTAATACTTGGAATACCTAATTCTGGAAAATCAACTTTAATCAATTATTTATCAGGAAAAAAAATAGCAATTGTTTCAAGAGAAGCTGGAACAACTAGAGATATTTTAAACCAAAAAGTAAGCATAAAAGGTATACCAGTAACATTTTATGATACAGCTGGTCTCAGAAAATCAAAAAACGATATTGAAGTAGAAGGAAACATAAGAGCCCAGAAAATCGCTAAAGAAGCCGATATTAAGCTATATCTTGGATCCAATAACATCAAAAAACCATTTGGAAACATTAAAGTTGATAAAAACAAAAATAACTTAGTGGTTATTAATAAATCTGACCTTAAAAAGAAGCACAAAGAAAAACCTAACTTAACAATATCGCTAAAAAACAATAAATCTCTAGATATTTTGTGGAAAAAAATTAATCAAAAAATTAAAAATCTTGTAAACACATCTAGCGGGCCCACGATCTCATCTGAAAGAGAATATACACACATTATAAAAAGCATAGGAATTCTTGAAAATATTAACTTTAATGATGTTTCTCTTGCTGCAGAAGATGTTAGAGCAGCTATTAATGAAATCTCAGAAATCACTAAAAAGACTGATAATGAAGATATATTGGACATAATTTTTAATGAGTTTTGCATAGGTAAATAATGTTTCACATGAAACATTTCTCACATTATGTTTCACATGAAACATTTTCCTTGATTAAAATAAATTATAAACATAAAACAAAACTATGAATAATTTTGATGTAATTGTTATTGGTGGAGGCCATGCTGGTTGCGAAGCAGCTACAGCATCTGCAAGGGTGGGGGCTAATACACTATTAATTACTGGGTCATTATCAACAATAGGAGCTATGTCTTGTAATCCAGCTATGGGCGGAATAGGAAAAGGACATCTTATTAGAGAAATTGATGCTCTTGATGGTGTAATGCCCAGAGTATCAGATCAATCAGGGATACAATTTAGAGTTTTAAATAAAAGAAAAGGACCAGCAGTCCAGGGTCCAAGAGCTCAAATTGACAGGTCATTATACCTAAGCAATATGCAAGATGAGATATTTAATTATAAAAACCTTAATACATGTGAAGCTATGGTCGAAGATTTACTAGTTGAAAACAATAGGATTAAAGGCGTCTTATGTAAAAATGGTGATACTTTTTTAGCATCTTCAGTAGTTTTAACAACAGGAACTTTCCTAAATGGCGTTATATTTTGTGGTAAAAATACAACACCTGGGGGTAGAATTGATGAACCCCCCGTTATAGGTCTATCAAAGAGACTAAAGAATCTTAAAGTTAATTTATCAAGGTTAAAAACCGGTACTCCTGCGAGATTAATTAAAGACTCTATTAATTTTAATAAACTCGAAGAACAATTAGCTGATAAAACACCAGAGCCTTTTTCTTATATGTCTCAGCAAATTACAAACAAGCAAATTAGTTGTCATATTACTAGGACAAACAAAAAAACACACAAAATAATAAAAGATAACATTAATAAATCTGCAATGTATTCAGGTTTGATATCTGGTGTTGGACCAAGATACTGTCCTTCAATTGAAGACAAGGTCGAAAGATTTAGTGAGAAAGATAGCCATCAAATCTTTCTTGAGCCAGAAGGCCTTAATAGTAATCTTATTTATCCGAATGGTATATCAACGTCTCTTCCAGAAGATATTCAGCAAAAATTCTTGAGAACCATTCCTGGTCTCGAAAAGGTTGAGGTTGCTAAATATGGATACGCTATAGAATATGATTATGTTGATCCTAGAGAATTAGGACACACACTTGAGGTAAAAAAGTTACCAGGCCTTTGGTTGGCTGGTCAAATAAATGGTACTACAGGTTATGAAGAAGCCGCAGCCCAAGGCCTAGTTGCTGGTATGAATGCTGGAAGATATTCACAAGGTAAAAAAAGTTTCAAATTTGATAGAGCTGATGGCTACTTGGGTGTCCTTATAGATGATTTAGTTACAAAAGGTGTTACAGAACCTTATAGGATGTTTACCTCAAGATCGGAATACCGCTTGAGCCTACGCGCCGATAATGCGGACCAAAGGTTAACTGATATTGGAATAGAGCATGGAGTCGTTTCCAGCAAAAGAAAAAACTTCTGGCATAAGAAAAAGAAAAAATTAGAATCTTTAAGAGACAAATTAAATAATTATAACTTAACACCTAATAAAGCTAGAAAGCTAGGCTTGAAAATTAATCTTGATGGAAAAACTAGATCTGCTTTTGATTTATTAGGTTATCACGAAATTAATTTTAAAAAGATTGAGAAAATTTGGCCAGATGTTTCTACAAACGATGAAACACTAAAAAACACTATTTCTGCCGAAGCTACTTATGGAAGATATCTTGAGAGACAAGAGAGAGATATTGAAATATTTAGAAAAGAAGAAACAAAAATATTAAGTGATGAATTGGACTATAATTCTATAAAAGGATTATCTAATGAACACAAACAGAAGTTAACTAAAATCAAACCCTCAACTCTTGGACAGGCTCAAAGAATTGATGGAATCACACCTTCAGCAATTGGTCTTATATTATCACATATGAAGAATAGAAGCGGGGCCAACACTGATAACTAGTAATAAATTAGAGACCTCCTTTTTATCCAAAGAAAAAGAGCAAAAACTAAAAGTTTTTCAGGAGGAGGTAATTAAGAATAATCAAAAGTTTAATTTAATAAGCAAATCATCAGTATTGAATTTATGGGAAAGGCATATAATTGACAGCGCACAATTGATTAATTTTTTCCCTAAGGGCTTTGATAAGTTTATAGACATTGGATCAGGAGCTGGCTTCCCTGGATTAGTTCTTAAGATCTTGGATAATAAACTAATGGGCCACCTTGTTGAGTCAAACACAAAAAAAGCTAAATTTTTGTCAAATACATCTAAATTACTTGGCATTGATATCAAAATTCATAATGAAAGATTTGAAAATTTAAAGAAATTCAAAAATGATAATAAATTTGTTTTAACCTCTAGAGCTGTTTCTAGTCTGAACAAAATTATTAAAATAAGTTTCTTGTTCTTTCAGTCAGGATCAATCGGTCTCTTCCATAAGGGCGAAAAATGGCAACAAGAAATAAGTGAAGCAAGTAAGTTTTGGGAATTTGAATTTGAAGCAATTAGTAGTTTAACAAACAAAGATTCACGAATTATTATGATTAAAAATGTTATAAGAAAGTAAATATGAAGAAAATATATTCTATTATAAATCAAAAGGGTGGTGTGGGAAAAACAACAACAACAATTAATCTAGGTACGGCTATGGCAGCATGCGGTGCAAATGTTCTTTTGGTTGATATGGATCCACAAGGTAATTTATCTACTGGAATGGGAGTAGAAAAGTATGATAGAAAAAAAGGTGTTTATGACATTTTAGTAAATAATACTCCTTTAGATGATGTTCTAATTAAAACCGATATTAAAAATCTGGATATAATACCTTCAAATGATGATTTATTAGGAATAGATATTCTTTTGTCAAATGAAGCTGACAGGGTGATGCGACTTAAGAGAGCAATTGAAGAATTAAAAACTTACGACTATATTTTACTTGATTGCCCGCCCTCATTAAGTCTTTTAACCCTTAATGCCTTGGTAGCATCAAATGGAGCTTTAGTACCACTTCAAGCAGAATTTTATGCTCTAGAGGGCTTAAGTCAGCTTCTTAAAACTATTGAAGACATAAAAAATTCTGTTAATCACAGCCTCGTTCTTGAAGGAGTCATAATTACCATGTTTGATGGTAGAAATAATCTTTCAAATCAAGTGGAGCAAGATGTAAGGTCATATTTAGGGACTGAAGTTTTTACAACGAAAATCCCAAGAAATATTCGTTTATCAGAGGCCCCGTCTCACGGGGTACCTGCTTTAATATATGACCACAAATGTACAGGAAGCGCGGCCTATATAAATTTGGCCAGAGAAGTTTTAAATAAATCAGGGTGGGTAATAAAATGACGAAAAAGAAAGGTTTAGGAAAAGGATTGGCTGCTTTAATAGGTGAAGCAGAAGATCCAAATTTAAGTAAATCTGAAATTAAGGAAATAAATGAAAGTAAAAGTAATGAGATTCCTATAGAATTTTTATTTCCTAATAAAAACCAACCTAGAAAAATATTTGATCAAGAAAAGATAAATGAATTAAGCCAATCTATTAAACAAAAAGGTCTAATTCTTCCAATATTAGTAAAAAAAATAGATGAGAAAAATTACCAAATAATTGCCGGTGAAAGAAGATGGAGAGCATCTCAAAAGGCTGGATTACATAATGTTCCAGTAATAATTAAGAATTTAGACGATAAAGAGATATTGGAGATAGCTCTTATTGAAAATATGCAAAGAGAAGACCTTAACCCAATAGAAGAGGCTGAGGGAATTACAAGATTACAAGAAGAGTATCAATATACTCAGGAAGAATTAGCGAAAATCCTTGGAAAATCAAGACCACAAATTAGCAATACAATCAGATTGCTAAAACTACCTCATAAAGTTCAAGAATTTGTACAAAATAAATCTTTATCTGCTGGTCATGCAAGAACCCTTGTGGGGGTTGAACAAGCTTATTCTATAGCCCAAATCGCAATAAAAAAAGATATGAATGTAAGGCAGCTTGAAACCTATATTGCTTATATTAAAAACAAGAAAAATAAAAAAAGGGGTAATAAATTAAAAGACCCCAACATATTGTCATTAGAAAATGAAATTACCCAGATGTTGGGGTTATCAACTAAAATTGAACAAAGGGGTAATGAGAAAGGCAAGCTAGAGATATTTTATAATAATTTAGAACAATTTAATGATTTACTTAAGAAGCTAAGAAGCTAATTACTTTGAGGCTGCAGCAGTTAAACGCAAAACAATATTACCCGCTATGGTCTTTGAAAGCTCAGGTGATCTTTTTATTTCTGTCTCACCTTCATTTATTATTGTAAGCGCCCTCTCTATTTTTTGAAGATTCCAAAGCCTTATTTGTCTGGCAAAGTTATCTTTTTCCTTAAAGAAAACAGGTGGCTTTAATTCATTCATTGCCTCTGTTAAATTTTTACCTGAATCCATAGCAATAAGTGTATTATGTATTCTTTGAAAAAAGTTAGATAAACTATTTAAAACCTGAATAGGTTGTTGTCCATTAGACTCAAGCTTATTAAAGCAGAATAAAGCATCATCAATCATACCAAGAGCTGCAGAATTACATAAGTTTTGAATTTCTACAGGTTTATCGGATAAAAGAACTTTATCTACGATATCAGAATCTATTGTTTTTTCTTCTTCTTCAAACATATAAAGCATAATTAATTCAAGATTTGATTCTAGAGCTTTATTATTTTGCCCAGAAAAAGAAATAATTTTTTGTTTTGCGTCATTTGAGATTGAAAAATTATTTGCATTTAAATAATTTTCGATGAAACCATGTGTATCCTTTATCGTGTCTTCATAAAAAGGAATTGATATAAAGTTATTAGATTTTTCAAATAAAGCTCTAAGTTTTGATCTAGGCCCTAATTTTCCTGATTTAACAAGGATAAATGTTTTTTCCGTTGGCCTTTCTAAATAATTTTCTAGACACCCTGCTTTATCGGTATCTAGCATATCAATCTTTATTATTTTAATTCCACCACTAAGCATTATTGTGTTTATCTCATTAAAAAAGACTTCATTTTGGTTTAAGATAATATTTGAGTTTAATTGCTGTGCCTCTAGCATTTCATCATTGTTTTGATTTAGTTGCTTATAAATTTCATCAAAATTTTTATTAACACGATATTCATTTGGGCCATACAAGAGTGCACCAAACATTTTTAGTGGTTGAGTAACGAGATCATTAATATCTGAGATCTTTCCCTTCATTTCCCCTGATTTTTTTTGAAAAGCGCTAATTGTCTTTTTATATCTTGTATAACTAATAACAAGATTCTATCTCTAGTATCTTGCTCAGCAACAAAGTTTGCATATGGTTCGGCCACCCTATTATACGCTGAGGATATTAGAGACTCTCCAGTAAATATTTCTTCTTCATCAATCTCTTTTTTGATACTAAATTTAACAGAAATGGCTATATTTTTTCTCAGTACTTTTTCATCTTCCCGTATATCTATATCTTCAAACTGTTCATCAATAGTAAAACTTATTATAAAATTATTAGATGTAGATAAAGGTTTTAAAGCCCCATCTAATCCCTTGTAAATAATTAAAGAACTTTCACTTTTATTATTTGGTTCATTAACAATAAAGCCCGATAAAGATTCAATATTATAAAGAGGCTGGAAACCACAAGATTGAAGAAAAAAAACAAAGAGAATAATTATTATATTTTTTCTAAACAACAAAATTTAAAATCCTTCCCTTAACATAAATTATTTTCTTAATTTCTTTACCCGCTAGATCATTCTTTATTTTATTATTATTTTTTGCGACTTCAACAGCTTCTTTTTCCTCAGCTGTTATTGGTAGGCTTAATTCACCTCGCTTTTTTCCATTTATCTGAACAACAATCTTTGCGTCTTCATTATCTGTTAGGCTTTCATCAAACTCTGGCCAAGATTGTTTACAGGCTAAACCATCAAAACCAGCATATACCCATGACTCTTCAGCTAAATGAGGAACGAAAGGTGATAAAATTACTATTAGATTTTTCAAAATTTTAGAGGCAGTTTGACCATTTATTTTTTCTTTCGTTTCTGATTTGGAAAGCTCTCCAATAAGAGAATATATGTTTGCAATAGCTTTATTAAATGACATTGTTTCAAGATTAAAGGTGATATCTTTGATGCCTTTATTAATAATTTTCATAAATTGTACTTGTTCAGATGTATTTTTAATGCCTTTCTGTTCAACAATTTCTTTATACTCCAGAATTGTTCTCCATATTTTGTTTATAAACTTATTAGAGGATTCTATACCTGCCTCTGTCCAGAAAATGTCTCTATCAGGAGGAGAATCAGAAAGGACAAACCATCTTGCTGTATCTGCACCATATAGTTTAATAATATCGTCTGGATCAACTATATTCTTTTTTGACTTTGACATTTTTTCTGAGGGACCAACTTTTATTTTCTCGCCAGTATCTTTATGGTGGGCGTCTTGTTTGTTATCTCCTTTTCTCACAAATTTTGGCTCTATCCAATCACCCTTTTCGTTAGAATATGTTTCATGACAAACCATTCCTTGAGTAAACATACCATCAAATGGCTCTTTAATTTCTAGATGACCTGTAATTTTTAAGGCCCGCGTAAAAAACCTAGAATATAGTAGATGTAAAATTGCATGCTCTATTCCTCCAATATACTGATCAACAGGCAACCAGTAATTTGCTTCATCTTTATTAATTGGCTTAGAGTTATCAAGCTCACAAAATCTCGCAAAATACCATGAAGAGTCAATAAATGTATCAAATGTATCAGTTTCTCTTATCGCCTTCAGCCCAGTTTCTTTGCAAGTTGTATATTTCCAGGTAGGGTGTTTTTCTAATGGATTACCTGGCTGTGAAAAGTCAATATCTTCGGGCAATGTTATAGGAAGTTCGTCTATTGGAACTGGAATTATTGCGCCATCTTCTCTGTGCAAAATGGGAATCGGACAACCCCAGTATCTTTGTCTTGAAATTCCCCAATCTCTTAATCTATAATTTATTTCCTTTTTTCCTATTTTTAATTCCTTTAGTTTATTAATAGCAACCTTTTTGGCTTCATCTATGTCTAGCCCATCTAGGAATTTTGAATTAATAATCTTTCCTTCTCCAAGGTAAGCTTCATTTTCAATTACCATATCTTTTTTGTTTAAATTCTCTGGACATACTACGGGCAAAACAGGAAGATTGTATTTTCTAGCAAAATCTAGGTCTCTTTGATCATGTGCTGGACAGCCAAAAATTGCGCCTTTACCATAAGATGATAATACAAAATTAGCTATATAAACCGGAAGTTCTATATCTTTATCGAATGGGTGCTTTACTTTAATTCCAGTATCAAATCCTTCTTTCGCAACTTTTTCTATAGCTTCTTCAGAAGATGCGATTTTTTGGCACTTTTCTATAAATTTTAGAGCATTATCGTTATTCTGAGATATTATAGTTGCTATTTCGTGATCAGGAGCAACAGCACAAAAACTTGCACCAAACAATGTGTCGGGTCTTGTTGTGTATACATCAATCTTGTCAGCAATCTTTGAAAACTCCTCCATTACTTTGAAACTAAAAACTGCACCCGTAGATTTTCCTATCCAATTTTTTTGCATAAGTTTTACTTTTTCAGGCCACTTATCTAATTCTTCTAAACCATCAAGCAAATCATCGGAAAAATCTGAAATTTTTAGAAACCACTGATTTAGCTTTCTTCTTTCAACTTCTGCACCAGATCTCCATCCTAAACCATCTATCACTTGTTCATTTGCTAATACTGTATTGTCTACAGGATCCCAATTAACTTCACTTTCTTTTCTATAAACAAGATCATTTTTTAAGAAATCAATGAAGATAGTTTGTTGATGCTTAATGTAATCATGATCACAAGTTGCAAATTCACGGTCCCAATCAATTGCAAGGCCTAGAGATTTTAACTGTTCTCTCATGCTATCGATATTTTTATAAGTCCATTCTTTAGGGTGAATTTTGTTTTCCATAGCGGCGTTTTCTGCTGGCATACCAAAAGCATCCCATCCCATAGGATGTAATACATTATCACCTTTGGTTATTCTGTACCTAGTTATCACATCGCCTATTGTATAGTTCCTGACATGGCCCATATGAATTCTTCCTGAGGGGTAAGGAAACATTTCTAGTATATATTTCTTTGGTAAATTTTTATCAGATTTTTCAGAGGCAAAGGATTTTTCCTTAGACCACAAATCTTGCCAATAAGGTTCTATTTTTTTTGGGCTATAATCCATTAATATACTTATTCAAAGGCTTTGCTTCCAAGCCTAAGCTCTCTAGCCTTTGTAAGAATTGAATTCTCTATTAATTTTGCTGTTTCAGGGTTTACTTCAGCGTCTTCCCATTCATTATCAGATTTAATTTGTCTGAATACAGCAACTTCTATAGCGTCTGCCCTTAATCTTCTATCTTTTATATAGACAAAAACCTTAGTTCTTTCATTCGTTATGCCTTCACCACTATACCAGTTTGTTGATATTATACCGCCAGTAGAGTCGCTTTTATCAATTGGCATAAACATTAGAGTATCAAGGCTTGCCCGCCATAAAAAAGCGTTTACAGCCATAGAGTATTGGGACTGCTCTATTTCAGAAATTGTTCTATCCGTTCTATTGCCGCAGGAACTTAATGAAAATATTACTACGAATACTAATAAAAATTTTAAAGGTATATTCACATAAATCTCCCAAGAAAGTTTATCTAATTTATTTAATATCAGAATTATTAAGCTAAAATAAACTAAAAATATAATAACTTCATCAAGATTAAATATTTTCTTTATTTATGAAAAATGATCTAAAATTAAATTATGGAAGAAATAATTAAAAATTATAATACTGTTCTTGAACAAATTAGGATTTCTGCAGATGAGGCTGATAGAAATATGGACGAAATAAAACTAATTATTGTTACAAAAAAATTTGATGTTGAGAGTATAAAGCCCCTACTTGATATTGGGCATCTATATTATGGAGAAAACAGAGTACAAGAGGCTAAAGACAAATGGCCAAATTTAATGAATGAATATAAGAATATTGAATTAAATCTTATTGGACCACTTCAAACAAATAAAACTAAAATAGCTTTAGATTTATTTTCATCAATTCATACCATCGATAGAAAAAAACTTGTTGATAAGATATTAGAATATCCGGAGAAGATTAAAGAAAATACGGAATTATTTATTCAAGTTAATTTGGCCGATGAAAAGCAAAAAACTGGAATCTCAATAGATAATTTTGATGAGTTTTATAATGATGCCATTAAAAACCTAAAAATAAATGGATTAATGTGTTTGCCCCCAAAAGACGATGATTCATCAATCTACTTTGCCTTTTTGTATCAAATGGCAAAAAAAAATAATTTGAAGAATCTTAGTATGGGAATGAGTTCAGATTTCAAAGAAGCAATATTATTTGGTGCGACCCATATAAGGGTAGGCGAGGCTATAATGGGAGATAGGGTTGGATAACCAAAAAGACAAAATCGCTATAATTGCAAACAACCAAAACTTACTTGATTTGTTAGAGGAGTCATTTTTATTATATGGAAAATTTTCAATATCTATTTTTACAAATAATTCAATCTTGGATTTAATAAAGAAAGTGGACAATACTAATGTCTTACTTGTTTCCATTGATATTCTTGATAATCTTGATAAAAAATATTTGAATTTTTTCAGAGAAAATGAAAAGAAATCAATTTTTTTAATTAACAAAGAAGATAAAAAAGATATTTTGCTAGAAAAACAAATAAAACCAAAATCTATAATAAATATACCATTAAGCATTAGTAATGTTATTCAGATAATTGAGGGCCTGATAAGAGAGGAAGCAAATAAAATGAATGATATTATAATTGGTAACTTTTCTCTTGATGTTGTGGGTAGAAAAATATCTTTAAATAAGATTAATGAGAAATTAACCGAAAAGGAAACAGAAATCCTTTGGAAGCTTTTGAATAAAATTGATCATCGGATACCTCAAAAGGAATTTCTTAAAGAAATATGGGGGTATGATGAAAATATCGAAACAAGAACACTTGAGACCCATATATATAGAATAAGAAAAAAACTTAACTCCATAGGGGCTAAAGATTATAAAATTAACAATATTGATAATTCATATATCTTAAGTCTAAAAAAACTTAATTAAATTTAAAATCTGCAACAACAGGAACATGATCTGAGGGCCTTTTCCATCCGCGTATATTTTTCTCTATAAAGGTTTTTTCTAAATGTTTAGACATTTTTTGACTAACCCAAATGTGATCGAGTCTTCTGCCCCTATTTGATTTTTTCCAGTCTTTTGCTCTATAGCTCCACCAGCTGTATATCTTTTTCTCGTAGCCTTGAGTTAGCCTGATTGCGTCTTCAAATTGAAAAGATTCTAAAAATTTCTTCAATTTTTTAATTTCTATTTCTGTATGACTGACAATATTTTTTAATTGCTGATGAGACCATACATCCATTTCATGAGGGGCAATATTTAGATCCCCTACTAAAACAACTAAATCATTGTTGACTGACTTTTTATTAGAAAATAATTTCGCAGCTTCTTCTAAAAATTTAAGCTTATGTTTAAATTTGATATTGATTTTAGGGTCTGGCTCATCTCCACCAGCAGGGACATAAAAGTTATGAATGCTAATTTTTCTATTTTTATAGAGAAATTTAATACTCATATGGCGCGCATCATCCTTATTACAGAAAATATGTTTTTTAATAGAATTAATTGGATGCTTTGAAGCTATACAAACACCGTTGTACCCTTTTATCCCAAAGGCCTCAGTATCAATAAAGCCCATCTTTTCAAAATCTTTAAAGGGAAAGTCTTCTTTTAAGCATTTTGTTTCTTGTAGACATAAGATATCTGGGTTAAGTTTTTTAACTACTTTCTTTACAGAATTAATCCTTAACCTTACTGAATTTATATTCCAGGTAACAACTCTCATTTTTTATTTTATTATGAGTCTAAGATATTATCCCACATCTCATCGATCATCATTTCATAATCAAAATCCATAATTATTGATGTGTCCTCATATCTTTCAAAGATTTGAGCATCAGGGAATATTCTAGGATCACTTTTGTAACTATCTTTTAGAATTTCAAATGACATCTGATTAGCAGTGGCTAATTGATTGTTTGTAGCTATGTTTCTTCCAATTTCAGCATCTAAAATTGCATTGATATAATAATGCGCAGATTCCTTGTTATTTGATTTCGCAGATATACAAATTATATCCTGCCAAATTAAACTACCCTCTCTTGGATAAACAAACCCAATATTTTTATCTTTTTCTATTACTTCAAGAGCTTCTTCATTTGTTGCAATTGCTAAATCAACTTCATCAGCTAGAATTAGTGCGATACCATCGGAATTTCCAAAATTTTTAATATGTTCTTTCTGTCTTTTAAGAAGGCCCTCAGCTTGGTTAATCCAGCTTGGATCATTTGAATTAGCTGAAATTCCTATATATTTTAAAGCTATTTGTATTAATGTTCTTCCATCATTGATCAAGGCAACTCTTCCGGAATATTTATCTGAATCTAAAAGCCATCTCCAAGTAGCAGGAGGATTATCAAATTTATCCTTTCTGTACAAGATACCAATACCGCCCCATGTTAAAGGTACTGAGTATTTTCTGCCGTCATCATAATTAGATTTTAAAAACTGAGGATTTATATAACCAATATTTTCAATTAGAGAATTATCTAATTCAGCCATCTTTTCTTCATATATAGATTCTTCAATTAAGTAGTTTCTTGCAATTATTACATCAGCTGTTTCTTCATAATCAGCGAAGTCTAGTTCTTCATCTTTTGAGTAAAATGATGTTTTAATTGGAATATTTATGGATTTATCTAATTTTGATAAATCTCTTTTTTCTACATACTCTTCCGGCATAATTACTGAAAAAGAGATTTCTTCTTGGGCATTAGACTTTACTGACCAAACAAGAAGTGTAATTATAATTAGCCCTGAAAAAAATTTTAAAAGACTTACATTGCTTCCAATTACTTTTATATTACTCATAATTTACCTCTCCACAAAACTCTATACTCTTATATATATAAGATTTTCTAATGAAAACATTATTTTGTAATAAAATACTGTTTTTCCACATTTTCTTTGAATTTTAACTTAGAAAAAAAAATATTTGTTACTTTTTTTTGATGATCAGTAAATTTCCATTGACGAAGAATAGGTCTAGGATAATCAAATATAACTTCCAAGGAATTTCTCTCGTTTTTATCATTAAAGCTTATAAAAATCTTTCCTATATTTTGATCTACAATGGATGTTTCAAAATATCTTTCAATATCAGCATCTTTATTTAAAAGTTCTAATATCGGGTTATTATTGATTGAATAATTTTGGAAACCTTCTATTTTTTTTTCTTTGAAAAATAATTTCCCAGATTTATAAATTATTATTGTTTCAGAGGGGAGGCTGTAATGAAAAGCTATTTCATTTTCATTGTTTACCCAAAAATTTCCTTTTGAAATATTTCCAACATGATCAATTTGCGTAAATGCTCCTGTAAGATTATTAAAATTTTTAATATAACTTATTGTGGTTTGTTTCCATGTATTCAGATTTTCTTTTTGATTTTGGTTATCAATATTACCAAGAACTGGGAATGAAACGATTATAAGTATAATAAGGTTTATTTTTAAAAGGCGAAACATTAGTCTGAACTTATAGAAGCTCCCTTTTCCCTTGAGTATTTGGTGCTGAAACTATTCCTTTTTCTTCCATCTCCTCAACAATCCTTGCTGCACGATTATATCCTATCTGTAATTTTCTTTGGATATAACTAATTGATACCCTTTTATCATTTGTAACAATTGAGACAGCTTGATTATATAAGGTATCTTCACTGTTATTTTCAAAAGAAGATAAATCATCTTTCTCATCTTTTTCTTCAACTATTTCATCAATGTAATCTGGATTTTCTTGTTTACGAATGTGTGAAACTATTCTTTCTACCTCTGAATCTGAAACAAATGCACCATGTACTCTGGTAACTCTTCCTCCCTCTGACAAGAATAACATATCACCGTTTCCAAGTAATTGCTCTGCTCCCATTTCATTTAGGATGGTTCTACTGTCAATCATCGATGCTACCCTAAATGAAATCCTAGTAGGAAAATTTGCTTTTATTGTTCCCGTAACAACATCTACACTTGGTCGTTGAGTAGCCATAATAACATGTATTCCGGCTGCTCTTGCCATTTGAGCAAGTCTCTGAACTAAATGCTCAATATCATTCCTTGCAACCAACATCAAGTCTGCCATTTCATCAATAACAACTACAATAAAAGGTAGTTTCTCTGCTACTACCTCTTCTTCTTCATAAATTGGATCTTGGTTTTCATCATATCCTGTGTGAACCCTTCTTTTAAAAGTTTTGTTTTGAAGGCTATATTCCTCAGCTTTTCGATTATACTCGGCCATATTTCTTACCGATAGAATAGCCATTTTTTTGTATCGCTCCTCCATTTCTCGAACAACCCACTTAAGTGCAACCACAGCTTTATTTGGATTTGTAACAACTGGCGTTAATAAATGAGGAATGCCATCATAAACAGATAATTCTAACATTTTGGGATCAACCATTATTAGCCTACAATCTTCTGGTTTAAATTTATATAAAATTGACAAAATCATTCCGTTTATACCTACAGATTTACCCGAACCAGTTGTGCCCGAAATAAGCAAATGTGGCATCAAAGAAAGATCTGCAATAATTGGTGTTCCACCAATATCCTTTCCTAGACTTAAAGGTATGCCTTTTGTTTGTTTTTCGAAATTATCAGAGTCAAATATTTCGCGTAAATAAACTGTATTTCTGTTTTCATTTGGTAGCTCAATACCTATTGAGTTTTTCCCAGGAACAACAGCAATTCTTACTGATGCTACAGCCATCTCCCTGGCAATGTCATCGGTTAAACTTATAACTCTCTTCGTTTTAATTCCTGGTGCAGGCTTTAATTCATAAAGCGTAACAACTGGACCTGGCCTTACAATATCTATTTCACCTTCAACACCAAATTCTTTAAGAGCATTTGAGAGTTTATTTCTATTTTCTTCAATTAAATCATCTGGAATAGTATTTTTATTATTTTCATCTGCCTCTTTTAATAAATCAAGTGAAGGAAGCTCATATCCATCAGGATTTGATTTCACTCTCATTGTTTTCTTTTCGACTGCTTTTGGCACAGCTTTTTTAATTGGCCGAACTTCCTCATCTTTAGATATAATCTTTACTTGCTTTGGCCTATCTTCTTTAACAATAGTTTTCGAAGCCTTAACCTCTTTTTCTAAAATCTTTTTGCTTGGCAATAACGCTTTAGTTCCAACCATTAGAGAAGTTGCCGTTAACAAAAGAACGAGAATATTTTTGTAATAATTGGTGATCTCTACTTCTATTAAATTACCTAAATAGATTAATTGATTATTTAATAAGTACCCAAATACTCCTCCATTTTCCGAAATAATATGACCTGAAAAAGACAATGTAATTACACAAATAAATAAAAGTACAATTACTTTAAATGGTTTTTGTGATCTTTTGGTTAAAGAGAAAAAACCATATATGATTAGACCTATAGATATCAATATTGATGCGAAACCAAATGCCTGTATTAATAAATCTGCAGCATATGAACCAGGGTAGCTAATTAAATTATTTGATAAATCGTCTGATGAGGTATTTAAGCTTGGATCAAATTTATTATAGCTAAGGATTGATATTGTGATTAAAACTCCAATAATCATAAGGCCAATATTTGTTAAGAAATTTATTAAAAATTTTAGTACTCTGATTAACAATTCATATAAATAGCGTAATGCCATTCTGGGATAAAAAGTTATTTTAGAAACAATGCTCATTTAAAATCTGATCTCTTCAATGTTACCATCGAATCAATATTATATTTGTTCTTAAATATTATCCACAGCAAGGTTTTTTTCTATGAGTATTTGACAAATTACTATTCAACGTAAAATATCAATCTTATGAATTATAACGATAAAAACATTGATTTTATTGTATTTGGAGGTGGAATTACTTCAGATGTTCTTTCCCTTATATTAAATAATGAAAATAAGCAGTTTTATGTCTTAGATGATAATAAAAATGATACATTAGTTAATTCTCCAAGATCTTTAGCGCTTTCACCATCTTCAATGAATTTGCTAAATTATTTTGAAATTGATTTTCCTTTTGAAAAGTTAAATGAAATGAGGGTCTATGAGTCTGATTTGAGTAATAATAAAATAAAGAGTGAATTAATTTTTAATAATGAAAAGACTTTATCTTATGTGGTCAAATATAATGATCTTAAGGACTCGCTTTTAAAAAAAACTAGATCTTTAAAAAACAGACTTAACTTAGAGAATTTTTTATCATTTGACCTAGAAAAAAATTTTATAAAGCTCGTCATGAAAGACGGTAAAGAAATATTTGCTAAAAACATTATTTTTACGCAGAAAATTGACTCAACGCTCCTTTCTCAATTTAAACTCTCATATAAGGAAAAGAATTATAATCAAAAAGCTATTGTTGCTACCTTAGATCATAAGGATTCTCATGAAGGTGTAGCCTATCAATATTATGATAATGGTAAACCGTTGGCCTTACTTCCATTATCAAAGTCAAAGGATTTATATAGAAGTTCATTAATATGGTCTTTAGATGATTATTTGGCAGATGATATCTTATCTAATCAGGATTTAAAACATGTCTTACATGAAAAAATAGGACATCTTTATAAAGACATTAATATTTCTGAAGGTCCTCTATCTTTTGACTTGGATAAGTTTCTTTTGAAGGGCAAAACTGACAAAAGACTAATTTTCGTTGGTGACTCTGTAAGGATGATGCATCCGATGGCCGGTCAAGCCTGGAATCAGAGCCTTCGAGATGTCTCCTATATTGCTGACGCATTATTTGAGTCAAAAAATCTTGGAATTGATCTTATTTCTACGCCTTCATTTAATTCTTTCAAAAGAATAAGAAAGATAGAGAGTGAAGGCATAACTAATTCAATTGATTTTATAAATTATATTTATACTTTAGACACTTCTATATCAAAGGGGTTCAGAAGAAACCTTATGAAATTTGTAAATTTTGTAAAACCAATAAACAAATTATTAGTTAGTGAAGCCGAAGGTGGAATATTAAGACGCCCAAGCCTTCTTTTGGGAGAAAAGCCAGGTTCGAAGAGAATTTAATCTAATTTTCTAGCTTCCTCAGGAAGCATAATTGGAATACCATCTCTAATTGGATAAGCAAGATTAGCTTCTTTGCTTATTAATTCATTATTTTTTTCATCTAATAACAATTTATCTTTAGTTACTGGACAAACCAAAATGTCTAAAAGATCTTTATCAATTTTGTTCATAATATTACTGTATAGATTCTATGCCCTTATTTGTCGATAGGGCCATTTCGGTCATTGCAATTAAAAGTTCATTTCTCTTCTGAATATCTTCAGCTTCTAATAAGGCCTGTTTTTCTTCTGCGCTATAAGGGCTTAGTGAGCATAAAGAGTTTACGAGTGTTTCTGTGGGCGAACCTTTTACAGCTTCCCAATCGATTTGAAGATTATTTTTTTCCAAATATCTTTTCAAAACATCTAAAAGCTTGTCCCTATTAGCCTTATCTTGATTAAAACCTGGAGTTAAATCATTTTCAAAATCTTCATATGAAACTTTGACTTGTCTATAAGGTGTTAGTGTATCTAGTTCTTGAGTAACCTTATATCTACAAATACCGTTTAAAGTAATAATAAATCTTGAGTCTGAAAGTTCTGTAAACGATGTAATTTTACCAAGGCAACCTATAGAATATAATTGATTTTCATTACTTTCTTGAGTTTGTATCATTCCTATTAATCGATCAGAGGATATAGAATTATCAATCATTTCTAGATATCTTGGTTCAAATATATTGAGTGGTAACTGGGATCTAGGAAGAAGAAGAGCGCCATTCAAAGGAAAAATTGATATCTTACTAGGTATTTCTTCAATCTTTTTATATTTGTATAAACTGCTCATTCTAACTAAACAAAATTGAAGAAAGCTTCTTCCTTCCTTCGATAGCAAGCTCATCAGCAGGACCAAGAGCATTAAAAATTTCTAAAAGATTTTTTCTTGGCGCTTCATCATTCCACATTCTATCTTTTTCAATTATGAACAAAAAGTGTGAGATTGCATTTTCATAATCCCCTTTTCCCATAAGGCTCATAGCAATACTAAATCTTATTTCGTGATTGTCGGGATTTTCTCCAAGCTTTTTTTCAAGGTCAGTTATATCAGCAGCATCAACTTCATTATCTTGTGCCTTTTCAAATATTTCAATTCCTGATTTTGCTGACATAAAGTCTTGGTTCTTTTCTTTTTCAGGACTTTCTATGTTTGATAATATTTCTTTTGCTAAATCAACTTCATTAATTTTTAGGTAGCAATTTGCTAGCATAGATAATGCTGTAACATTGTCAGGTTCTGATTGAGCTATTTTTCCAAAAACCTCCAGTGCTTCATTATAATTCTTATCACTAAACAGAGCTTTACCTTGTTCTATAGCTATATCATTGTCAGAAGGTCCATTAAGAGCGGCAAGTTTTTCAACAAAAGTTTTTATAGATGACTCTGGCTGCACACCAACAAAACCATCAACAGGCTGACCATTATGAAAACCCAGAATTGCTGGAATAGATTGTATTTGTAATTGTTGAGATATCTCAGGATAGTCATCAATATTCATTTTTGTTAATGCGACTCTTCCATTGGATGAAGCAACAAGCTTATCTAGGATAGGACCAATTTGTTTGCATGGTTCACACCAGGGTGCCCAAAAATCTACTATGACTGGAGTTGATTTTGATTTTTCAATTACTTCTTGGACAAAATTTTCATTTGTTAAGTCTATAGAATGAAGATTTTCCACTTCGTTTTGACTTGATTGATCAAAATTCATTTTCTAGAGTGCGTCTTCCTGTGTTTCGCCTGTTCGAATTCTTATTGCTCTATCTACATCAGTAATAAAAATCTTACCATCGCCAACTTTACCTGTCTCAGAAGTTTTTGATATAAGGTCTACTACTTCTTCAACTTTTTCTGTAGGAACAACAAGTTCAATTTTTATCTTTGGCACTTCAGTTGTTTTGTATTCTGCTCCTCGGTAAATTTCTGTTTGACCTCTTTGACGACCAAACCCTTTTATTTCGGTTGCAGATAAACCTTCAATTCCAATAGTAATAAGTGAATCTCTTACATCATTATATTTATGCGGCCTTATAATCGCAGTTATCATTTTCATGGTTTCCCCCTTCTCTAATCTAAGAGCAATTTTAACTAATCTTCTTATCGACTCGGAATGCGATGGAATATCTGTTTGATTTCTTCTCCACTTATCCACCTCTTGTCTAAATTCGGAAGAGGCCACTAACTGTATTCTTTGATCTTGCTTGTTCATATTTTTATTATACATAAGAAAGATTAATAGTTAAGTAAGTTTGTTTACATCTTGATAACTTTCAAATATTGTAAGTTTCTCAAGCGGGTGTAGCTCAGTGGTAGAGCATCACGTTGCCAACGTGAGGGTCGTGAGTTCGAATCTCATCGCCCGCTCCATCTTTTTATTATCACTCAATTTTGTTATTATTTTTATTATTAATTAATATTGTTGTAATTAAGCAACATTATTATATTTAATGCCTCTATATTTAAGTTCTTTTTGGACAATATTAATTTTTTCAATGTTATTATTATGCTTAATGCCTCTATAAAGACCTTCTTTTAAAGGCATGCATTTTTCAACTGCTATATCTCTATTTCCTCTATATATTCTATCCATTTTAAGCTCCTCTATATTTAAGTTCGTCTCTGTTTATTTCATTTTTTTCAACAGTATTGTTGTGTTTAACACCTCTATAAGTGCCTTCATTATTGTGATTTCTTTCCTCAACATTAATGTTTGTATTTCCTCTGTAGATCTTTTCCATTTTAATCTCCTTTATATGTATAATGTATAACTTACACATAATATGTATATTACTCACTAAAATGTCAACCCCCTTTTACTTTTTTCTTGTTATTTTTTTAATAACAAATAAAAGACCAATTGGTGCCGTTTAATATCGGATAATAGGGAAAAAGGTTTAAATCCTTTGCTGTACCCGCAACTGTTATTAAGTGTTTTTACAAATGTGTCACTGAGAAATTGGGAAGACTGTAAAAACTATACTTATAAGCCAGGAGACCTGCCAAAATAGTCGTATGTTTTTAGATCGGGGATAATCTAAGAATGCGGGCTTTGCCTCTAAACGACATAATTTTTATGGAGGAGGCAAAGAAATGTTTGTCATTATTTTTATTTTTCTAATTTTTATTTCACCTTTGAATGCTCAGGAATCAAATAATTTTTCTATTCCAGAAGAAATAATTGTTAAATCAACAAGATCTGAAACTAATATTTATCAATTGGGTGGTTCAGTAGATATCATTACCTCAGAGCAAATTAAGAAAAGTGGTTTTAATTTTGTAAATGAAGCTCTTCAAACTATTCCAGGTTTGTATATTAGTCAAAATGGTGCTTTAGGCGGAACTGCTACAGCTAGGATTAGAGGAGCAGCAAGTGGTCAGACTTTAGTTTTAATTGATGGTGTTTCAGTTTCTGACCCATCAACCCCTGGCGGTGAGTTCGACTTTTCAAGTTTATTGAGCTCTAATATCGAAAGAATTGAAATTTTGAAAGGTTCTCAATCAACATTATGGGGCAGTGACGCTATTGGAGGTGTTATTAATATAATAACAACTAATGAAGCAATCGGTCCAAGTATTAAATTGAATACAGAAATAGGCTCTTTCAATACACAAAAAATTGGTGCTGATTTGAGATATTCAAATACGGTTCATAATTTATATCTATCTTATAATCAGTTTAAATCAGATGGTATTTCAAAGGCAGACAAAAGTGACGGCAATTCAGAGAAAGATGGAATAGGCAGTAAATCTTACTTAATAAAAACAGATCATAAAATTTCTGGATTTGAAATATCTACTAACCTTAATTACAGAGAATCCGATATTGACTATGATAGTTTTGGATTTGTAACTGGAGTTATTGACGGTGATGAAAATACAAAGGGCCGACAAATAAACTGGGCTCTAGAAGCAAAAAAATCTTTCTTAGATGATCGTTTAACAAACACATTTTCCCTTTCTGAGTCTGAGATTGACAGGAAATATTATACGAATGGAGTAGAAAATTTTTCAGCAAAAGGTAAAAGAAGTTTTGCAAGATATATTATTAATTACAATTTTAACGAAAATAATTTCTTTACCTTTGGAGCTGAGGCAGAGGAGTCATCTACATTTGATGATGATTTTGAAACTGAATCATTATTTTTCCTTTACGAGGTTATGCCTCATGAAGATTTAGGCCTCTCTTTTGGTTTAAGAGAAGATAAAAGAGATAATTTACCAAGTGAAGAAACTCCTAAGGTAACAGCTTATTATAATATTAATAATAATTTACGCCTATCAGCTAATTGGGGCGAGGGGTTTAAATTACCAACAATATTTCAATCTACATTTTTTTGCTGCGGAGCAGACAAACCAAACAATAATCTGCTTCCAGAAACTAGTGAGGGATATGAGGTTGGCTTAACTTATGAATCAAATGAAAGAGATAATAGTTTCAAGTTTATTTATTTTGATCAGGAGATTAGCAATATGATAGATTTTTCATTTAGCCTTGGTGCTTATGAAAATTTAAAACTTGTTAACTCCGAAGGTTATGAATTTAATTTCGTATCTAGTATCACTGATAATATACTTTTATCGGGAAGCTACTCCAAAACAGATAGCACAAATGAAGCAGGTATTAGGCTTATTCGATTGCCAGAAGAAAAAGCAAACTTAAATTTTGATTTATCTTACGGACTTAAAAATAAGATTTTTGTATCATTCTTTTATAATGGTGATGAAACTGACCCAAGAGGAATTGTCAAAAGCTGGATTAGATCTGATATAAATTTTTCTAGAAAAGTGAATGATAATATTAGAATGTATTTAAAAATCAAAAATATTTTCGATGAAAATTATCAAGATATATACGGTTATGGAACCGAAGAAAGATCATTCAATTTAGGTGTATCATTGGATATTAATTAATGATTAAAATGTCTTAACCCTGTAAAAATCATTGCCAAACCAGCATCATCTGCAGCTTGAATGACTTCTTCATCTCTTATTGATCCACCGGGTTGAATTATAGCTGTTACACCAGCTTCAGCTGCTGCTATTAAACCATCAGCAAATGGAAAAAAGGCATCAGAGGCAACAACTGAGTCAACTGCAAGAGGGCTACTTTCTCCAGCGGCAGATGCGGCATCTTCAGATTTTCTTGCTGCTATTCTCGATGAATCTAGTCTATTCATCTGTCCGGCTCCGATCCCAACTGTTGCACCATTCTTTGCATAAACTATAGCGTTTGATTTTACATGTTTTGCTACAGTGAAAGCAAAATATAAGTCCTCTAGCTCTTGATCAGTTGGTTTTCTTTTTGAAACAACTTTTACCTCTTTTTGGTTGATAACAGTGTTATCATTAGTTTGAACAAGAAAACCTCCAGTAACTGTTTTCATTACATAAGATATTTCACTGGTATCAGATAAACCGCCGGTAGATAGCAGTCTTAAATTCTTTTTCTTGCTTATTATATTTTTAGCTTCATCCGAAACAGAAGGCGCAATAATTACTTCAGTAAATATCTCTGTAATTAATTCTGCGGTTTCCTTTTGTAGTTCTGAGTTAAAAGAAATTATTCCTCCAAAAGCAGATGTTGAGTCGCATTTTAAAGCTTCTTTATATGCTTCTGCTTGATTGGGATTAATCGCAACTCCACATGGATTTGCATGTTTAATTATTGCGACAGCATGATTTTTATTTGGATCAAATTCTGAAACTAGTTCAAATGCGGCGTCGGTATCATTGATATTATTATAACTAAGCTCTTTTCCTTGGATTTGTTCGGCGGTAATAACGCCAGATCTATTTGTTCCATCAGTATAAAATGCCGCTTCTTGATGAGGGTTTTCACCATATCTCAGTGATTGTATTTTTTTTCCACCAAAAGATTTATAAGTTTGATCCCCATCTTTTACTTGTTTGCTCATCCAGTTCGATATAGCTGAGTCATAAGCTGCTGTCCTTGAATAGGCCTTAAGGGCTAAGTTTTTCAATGTTTTTTCTAGGACTTTTCCATCTTTTTTTAATTCCTCTATAATTAAACCATAATCATCCTTATCAACGACCACAGCAACACTATTATGATTTTTTGCTGCCGCTCTTATCATTGCTGGCCCACCTATATCGATATTTTCAATACATTCTTCAAAGCTTACATCTTTTTTAATTGTATCTTCAAACGGGTATAAATTAACAATTAATAAATCTATCGTATTAATGGAGTTACTTTTTAAAGTCTCCATATGATCTTTATTTGTTTTTATCCCTAACAATCCACCATGAATATTTGGGTGAAGTGTTTTTACTCTTCCATCTAAAATTTCTGGAAAACCTGTTACAGATGATACATCAGTAACATTTACCCCTATCCCTTCAATAAAATTTTTTGTTCCGCCTGTTGATAGAATATCAATATCCAATGATGACAATTCTTTGGCTAAGTCTTCTAAGCCCTCTTTATCTGAGACAGATATAAGCGCTCTTTTGACTTCAATCCCACCACTCATAAAATTAACTCCGAGATCTTAATTTAGAGATATTGTTGGCGTAATTATCTTGTCCGCCCTGAAAAGTTGAAGTTCCTGCAACAAGAACATCAGCGCCAGCATTTATAGCTAATTGTGATGTTTCAAAATTTATACCTCCATCTACTTCAAGCTCTATATCTTTTCCAGTTGCATCAATTAATTTTCGAATATTTTCAATTTTTTCTAATTGATCATGCATGAAGCTTTGTCCTCCAAAACCAGGAACAACAGTCATAACAAGTATTAAATCAATATCTTCAATTATCTTATCTAAGACATTAATTTCGGTTGATGGATTTAATGATATTCCCACTTTACAACCCAGGGATTTGATTATCTCTATGGTCCCCTTAGGATTATCTTCTGCTTCGGGATGAAATGTAATGATATCTGATCCAGATTTAGCAAAATCTTCTAATAAAGGATTCACAGGGGTTATCATTAAATGAACATCAAATGGGATTTTGGTACATTTCCTTATATCTTTAATTACCTCAGGGCCAATAGTTAAATTTGGAACATAATGTCCATCCATAACATCAACATGTACATAGTCTGCTCCTGCAATTGTAATTGCTGAAATCTCTTCTCCAAGTTTTGAAAAATCTGCTGCTAATATCGATGGAGCAATTTTAATTTTTTTGTCCATTTAAATTCCATATCAGAGGCTTTGACTCAACGCAAGTATTCAAGATACTTTTTTTAAACTTGCAACAAAAAAACCATCTCTATTTTTAGCACTTTTTTTTCCGTTAGGTAGAACTCTTAACCATCCTTCATTCGTAACCCAGTCTCCAATATCTTCGATAAGGTTTGAAGAAATTTTATCGATTTTACAATCTTTATGTTTTTGGAGAAATTGAATAATTTGAGTTTCGCCTTCTTCTTTTTCAAGCGAACAGTTGCAATATATCAATTGACCATTATCT
>Ga0209036_1000048_pt1 | contig 42204 bp, 34 predicted proteins | sample MarorgKNORR_S2LV_3_FD_188222 | JGI IMG/M metagenome (GOLD analysis project Ga0209036, IMG submission 188222) | Marine microbial communities from the Southern Atlantic Ocean, analyzing organic carbon cycling - DCM_A/KNORR_S2/LV (SPAdes) (version 2) | ecosystem: Environmental > Aquatic > Marine >... | reverse complement strand
GTATTTCTTAAAAAAACAAAAAAAAGGGAGCTCTTATGAGCTCCCTTCAATTCAATTATCTAGTCTTTAAGGGGGTTAATTACTAGAAATTGTAACTGACAGTAACACCATATGTTTTTGGTGCATTGGGATATCCATCAAAAGATGTTCTAAAGGGATCACCTACTGATGAGAAAGCAGTATGAAGATATTTGTCATCATTGATATTGTTTCCATAGAAAATAATATCTAGATTACCTCTAGTAATTCCGGCACTAAAGTTGAGAGTATCTTTAGTCTTTTCACATGTTCCGGCAGCACACATCGCAGCATTTTCTGCAGGACTCAGTCTTACAAATGTAGGACCAGAATAAAGATGATTTAATCTTACATACCCCTCAGTCTGCCCTCTAGACCAATTCCATGTGATTGAACTGGTCAGTGAATCATCGTGTACATTTTCAGGTTTAGTACCACTTACATCCCCAGCTGCTGAACCAGTAAAAGAGTCATAATTTGAATCCATTACTAAACCACCCAGAGTGATATCAATATTTTCTACTGGAGAAAATAATAGATCAAATTCAAATCCCTCTGAAGACTGCATACCTGCATTAGCGAGTATGAAGCCTGAGCTAACAAATGTATTTGATTGAAAGTCTTTAATTTCTTGTTTAAAAGCAGTTACGTTCAAGTAACCTGTGGGCAGACGCATTTTTAAACCAAGTTCTAAGACTTCAGCCTCTTCAGGACTAGCATATCTTTGGCCAAGAGCTGTATTCTCTGCAACTGGAGTACCTGCAGCTGCCAAGGCATCTCTTTCAGCCGCATCGGGAAGTGAATTTACAGATAGATTCCACGCAGAGGATTTGAATCCTGTTGATATTCCGCCATAAACAGAAATATTGTCATTAACCAAGTATGTAAGTTTAGCTGTGTAATCAACATTATCATCTTTAGATTGACCACTTTCACCAATATTAGGGAATGGCTGCATTCTTGGTAAGAATTGAAAAGCTTGAAATCCAAGCAAGGCATTTGTTGCAGGGTTAGAAGCTAATGCAGCGGCAGTTGCTGGATCAAAACCAGCTTGTATGAAAGCGAATGTACCAACACCTACAAAGCCAATCTGAGAAAAAACATCTGTATTGACATCAACGCCTGTAGCTTTTTTTTCATCTTCAATGTAACTTGCACCTAATATCGCAGAAAGTTTTTCTGTAAGGTTAATATCAATTTGACCAAAAATAGTTGTTGTATCTGTCTCTTGAGTAAATATACCAGTACTTCCTTGACCAGTTGCAAAGATTAGAGAGGAGGGCACGTTTAAAAGTGCTCCAACGGCTGCCATATCAAAAGCACCTTGAGTAGCGCCAAGAGCTAAAATATCAGCATACGCTCTCCATGCAGGTCCGGCAAAAATAACTGCAGAATCATTATCTGCATCCTCTTGGTAAAAATATGCTCCTAAGAGCCAATTAAATTTTTCATTATTATTAGAGGCTAGTCTAAATTCTTGTGATTTTGCACTTAAATTTACATTCGTCTCGTTATAAAGCATGTTCGCACTATCAAAATCAATATCAGTATACTCAAAGCTATCTGAATCTCTTGATGAAGTGATGCTGGTAAAAGTCATGTTATCCATTTCCTTTACTATGTTAATAGTTATTCCAGAATTTTCTCCTGTTGCTATAGGGTCAAAATTGTAATGAACTTGATCTGTAAAAGGATTATTTGGTGAGGCTTGAGCACCCAAGGCGTATACTGCTTGTTTTCCAGGTCCAGCAGATACGTTGCCTATTTGACAACAAAATTCGTCATATTCGTCATAGTCGGCTGTCACTCTAATTTCTAAATCATCAGCAGGTTCGATTAGAAAATCAGCTCTCAATGAATACCGATCTCTATTATTGGTATCGCCTCCTGTAACAGTATTTTTGGCATGACCGTCAGCTTTATGAGTATCAGCACTAAAACTATAAGCAACCTTGTCAACTAGTGGGCCAGTATAATAAGCTTTGAATTTCCTTGTATTATAATTTCCAAATGATGCTGTTACCTTTCCAAAATTTTCAAAAGATGGCTTTTTTGTAATGATATTTATAACTCCAGCCGTTGCATTTTTTCCAAATAGCGTGCTTTGTGGTCCGCGGAGTACTTCTATTCTTTCAACCATTGGAAGATCGCTGATTCTACTTTGCATTTTTGATCTATAAACACCATCAATAAATAGAGCAACCGATGGCTCAACCCCGTTATTATTAGAGCCGTTACCAAATCCTCTTATAAAAAAAGCTGCATTTCGAGATGTTTGATATTGCCTTGTATCCAAAGAAGGTACAACTTGCATTAAATCAAACGCATCAACAATATTAGCTTTGTCAACTTCATCAGCACTTATAACTGATACTGCAACTGGAACTTCTTGCAAAGTTTTTTCTGTCTTAGTAGCAGTTACAATAATTTCTTCGAACTCATTTGATTGAGCGAATAAGTTTTGCCCAAGAAAAGATATTAAACAGATAATATATATATTTATTTTCATATAGTTTTCCCCAAAAAACGATTACAAATTTATCTAAAAAAGATTTTAGTGGGATTTTTAAAAATAGATACTTTCATTTTTAATATTTATATTAGGCGTCAGAGAGGATATGAATTATTTATATATGTATTTTTTTTAAACATATATAAAATTAATGTTTATCTTTGTTTTATATCTAAATTATTTATAACTTGAGAGTAATTGGAAGAAATAATAATTAATTGATGTTGGGATAAATTCAGTTCACTGATGCAAACTCATGGAATTTTCTTCTTTAATCGACGATAAGCCTACTCAAGTAGATTTTAGAATTATTGAAAATACAAATATCGATAAAGCTATAATTAATCCAATTATTAATAAATCTTTTGAAAACCCTCCATAGGTTTTACTTCTTCCTTCCTCGTGAATTCTCTCAAACTTAATACTCATTCTTATAGCATTAAGGAATAAGCCAATAATAGAGGCATAAATAATAAGGCTCAAAAACACCCATACTGGGTGACCTTCAAGCCAAGAGATTTCAAAACTCAAAACTTCAACGAACTCACTTAGCTTTAATTTCATATGTGAATCTGATTAGTAAAGCTGAGGTAATAAAGTGGCAAGGTGTTCGTATGCAGCATTCTTATATTCAGGATTTGCACCAGCCATTACTTCTCCTTTTGTCGCACAACTTTCATAAGCTTGTCTTCTTAGCTTTGGATCAGAGAAATCAAGTAATTTATTATTTGGATCATATACCTTCTTTGTTTCGGCATTTAGCTTTAATTCACAATTAGCCCAACTATAAGCATCAGGTATTAGCCTCAGTGGTTTTGGTCCATCAAATGAATGAAAAGAATTTGGATACAATTCAATAAATGCATTGCCTCCCTCAGAATTTATTTGTTTGACCAAATCTATGCAAGGTTGCGGGGGCGTCCAATTATCTTCTTCACCAATATAAATTTGCATTAAATCTTTGTCCCATGAATTTAGATCTGGTAAGGCTAAACAACCTGGATACCACATCAAATAACCGGAAAATGATGCCCCAGATTTATTCAAGGCATTTTGAAGAGGCAGCCAAGCATTAAAGAGGGTTGCTGTGCCACCTAAGCTCCATCCCGCAGCATAAATTTTTTGATTATCTATTCTTGGATCGTCCCACAAAAGGTTTAAGGTCATTGCCATATCATATATAACGGTTTCACTGGTAAGGTTAATTTGATTACCAACTGTACTTTTAACATTCCGAGAATCAAAAGGATGCATAGCAAATACAATAAAATTTGCGTTTCTCATTTGCTCTAAATATTTTAAATGATGAGAACGCCAGTTGTATGAACCATGTGAGGCGATTACAAGGGGATATTTTTTTGCGGAGTCATAATTATCTGGAAAATGCATAACACCAAAAATTTCTACATCATTCTGAGTACCAAGATTAGAATTAAAAATATTTTCAAAACCTAGAATATTTTTTGAAGGATAAAAAATTTTTTCAGTAAGATATGCAGGCTTTTCATTTTTTAAATCACTACAGCCCGCTACAAAAAATAGTATTGTAAATAAAATAATTTTCATTGAATTACCTTACATCATAATTTGAAATATTAGCAAAAAAGCTTTACTGACAGTTTTGTATTTTGCTTGAATGCTTAAGACCTTGGATGTATATTATCCAATCTCTAAAGCGGGAATAGCTCAGTTGGTAGAGCGCAACCTTGCCAAGGTTGAGGTCGCCAGTTCGAACCTGGTTTCCCGCTCCAATTTGATATTTTTGACAAAGGCCGAGTATTTTTTTATGAAAAAACTATTATATTTAACATTTCTTGCTCTGCTAGTTTCAAGCTGTGTTTCTAGCTCTATCCTAATTGATGATCAAACAGAAGATATGTCAAAAAAAGGCTTACTGTGTGAAAATGATAAAAATCAAAGTTCTAATTTACCTGACAAGAATTGTTTATCTCAAGAGGAGGTTAAACAATTAGAGGAAAAGAAAAGAAGAGACCTTTTATCCGAGCAGCGTAGACGAGCTCGTATGGGCAGTTAAAGTATTCCTTTTCTTAAGTTTGATCTGCTCAGCCAACAATTTTTTATTTATTTTTCTCAAGCAAATAATGGGAAACGAACCATTCATTACCTTGATCATGAGCAAATAACATTTCGCAGGCTAAAAAAAATAATCGCCATCGCTGATACCATTTATTTGCATCGTCGTAATGAGCGTCAAATAACTCAATAATTTTTGTTTTATTGGCGTAATGATTTTGCAACCAATGTCTGCATGTTTTTGCATAGTGTTTGCCATTAACTTTCCAATACTTAGCCACAAAAAAATCATCATTAAAAAAATCAAAAATGTCAGCCGAGGGCATAATCCCACCTGTAAAAAAATATTTTGACATCCAGTCTGAATCTCCTCTTATTTCGTAAGGATAAGAATGCTCTTTATTATTAAAAATATGAATAAATAACTTCCCTTCAGAATGCATGGAATTTTTAAGATTATTAAGTAATTTTTTATAATTTCTGACATGCTCAAACATCTCAACTGAAACGATTCGGTCAAATTTATGCTCAAAGCTAAGATTATTAATATCCTGTTTTTGCGGCAAAATATTTTTAAGATTTCTTTTCTTTGCTTCTTGCTTAATGAATTCAATTTGATCATTTGAATTTGAAATACAAGTGAAAACACTTTCAGGAAACTTTTGTGCAGCATAAATTGTAAAACTGCCCCAACCACAACCAAGATCTAAAATTTGCTGATTAGAGCTTATTTCTGCTCTAGTTATTGTTTTTTCTATCATATTAATTTCAGCTTGCATCAGATCATTGCTTTCACTTTCATACCAACAGCATGAATATTTCAAGTTATCGCTCATAACATACTTAAAAAAAGAAGCTGGTACCTCATAATGTTGTTCATTGGCATCATTTGTTGAGATTGCAATAGGACTATTTTTGAGTTTTTCAAAAAAATCTAATTTTGAATCTGTTTTAATACTTCTTTCATTAGAAATTTCTTTTAGGCGACTCATCAAGATTCTTTTAATTGCTTTTTTAAGAATAAAATCAGGAAGATATCCTTTTTCAGCCAGTTGAATTCCGCTTTTTATCATTTGATAAGTTTAGTTAATGACGATAAATAAACAAGCTAGCAAAATTAATTATCTGAAGTCATTAAAGTTAATGTTCTTCATGATTAATGCAGTGGAACTAATTTTAATTAACTAGATATCGTTTGTAAGTTAATTAAGTTAAAAGCTCAATTTATTTTGGTTGAAAATTAAATTTTAATGACCATTTAAGTATCCAATGATCGACCTGATAATTTTAAACAGAAATTTAAGAGTACAAGATAACCCTGCAATCTATTTCGGCTCACTAAGATCTAATTATTTAGTGATATATCTTTATGACGAGATATATTGGAATGGAAACGGCAAGTCAAAAAGGCAATTGAAATTTTCTAATGATTGTTTAGCTGAGTTGAATGAAGACTTAAAAAAATTTAATAGCAAAGTTAATATTTTTGAGGGAACTTTCGATGAACTTCAAATTTGGATTAAAAAAAACTTTGATGATTTTGTTATCCACATGAATCACTGCACAGATATTAAATACTTTAGAGACGGATTTTCAAAATTCAGAGATTCATTTCCTGGAAAAATTAATATTTACAATGATTTTGGTCTCCAGTTGATTAATTTTGACAGAGACTCGTGGTCAAGTAATTGGAATAAAATTATGAACTCACAATTACTAGAGAATCCAAAAAAATCCAAGTTAGAACTTGAAACAAAGCTATTAAATTTTTCTAACTTTTCAAATAAATTTAAAAATTCATTTGTCAATTTAGACAACATACAAAAAGGAGGATCATCTCAAGCATATTTACTATTAAAAAGTTTTTTATCTGAACGATGCAAAGATTATCGCGTTAAAATGTCTAGTCCAATTGAATCAGAGCAAAACTGCTCCAGGTTATCTCCACATTTTACTTTCGGCTCTATTTCAATAAGAGAGGTTTATCAGTTATTAAATAAATATTACTCACGGTCAGAAAATAAAAGTGATCTTTATTCATTTAAGAAAAGACTTTATTGGCACTGTCATTTTATTCAAAAACTGCACACTGAGCCTGAGCTTGAGTTTTACTCAATGCATAGAGCATGCGACCAGCTCAGATTAGAGCATGACGATGAGTTGATAGATAAATGGATCAATGGGAAGACAGGCTTTCCTTTCCTAGATGCGTGTATGAAATATCTGCATAAATATGGATGGATAAATTTTAGGATGAGAGCAATGATCATGTCATTTGCTTCATACAATTTGTGGCAACCTTGGCAAAAAACCTCACCACTATTAGCTCAGCTTTTTACTGATTATGAACCTGGCATTCATATAAGCCAAGTTCAAATGCAAAGCGGCGTAACTGGAATTAATTTACCAAGAATTTATTCAGTTTCTAAACAAAGTCATGATCAAGACCCTGATGCAATTTGGATAAAAAACATATTGCCGCAATTAAGCGAGGTAGATCCAAGCCTTATTCATGCATCAGAATTAAATGATTTATATATACCTAAAATTATTGACCTAAAATCCTCTGCAAAGGATGCAAGGGAGAGGGTATGGAGTATTAGAAAAAGCAAAGAGTTTAAAAAAGAGGCTGCTGAAGTTTATTACAAGCACGGCAGCAGAAGAAAAAGGAACTTTAGGAAATAATCTTATTCCGGCACAGTACTTTTTAAAGAAGCTTAATTAGCTTTGTATCTTTCAAACCATGCAAGTATATGATCAACCTTTATTATAAGTCTCGATGGTCTGCTCGCTATGCCATGTGATGTTTCAGGGAGTCTTATCATGGCACTATCAACACCTTTTAATTTTAAAGCTTGATAAAACTGCTCAGTTTCAGAAATAGGCGTGCGCCTATCATCTTCTCCCGTGAGCAACATGGTTGGAGTTGTTACATTCCCAACCAATGAAAGAGGTGAGCGTTTCCAATAATGCTCTAGATTCTCCCAAGGTGGCCCAGGAAATTGATGATAAATCTGACCAACCATTGAATCGGCTGTTAAAGTCTTACTCAACCAGTTTATAACTGGTTTAGCGGCAACGGCTGCATTAAACCTGTCTGTCAGACCTATAGCATATGCAGTAGCTATTCCCCCAGCACTTCCCCCGGCTATAAAGAGGTTACTCTCATCGATAAAGCCTTTATCAATTAATGCATCAATCCCTGACATATGATCAGCAAAATCCTCAGAGCTTGAATATTTATATTGTAATAAAAGAGCAAAGTCCTCTCCGTAGGATAGGCTGCCACGATAGTTGTTATAAAAAACAACGTATCCCGAAGCTGCCATAATCTGAAGCTCTGCAGAAAAATAAGGACCATAGGCCAAATGTGGTCCACCATGAATTTCTAAAATAAGAGGGTATTTTTTCTGTGGATCAAAATCTGGAGGAGTAATGTACCAACCTTGTATCTCTTGATCATCGAAAGAGGAGTTGTAGACAAGCTCATTGATATCACCAAGTTTTAGCTGATCCAGTAGATCATTATTTAGCTCAGTCAATACATTAACCTTACCATTCATTAAAACTGCTACATCAGCGGGTCTGTTTCCTCCTCCATATGTAAAGGCAATATTTTGAGCAGAATGATGATAGCTGCCTGAAAGATATGGTCGGCCAAGTGTTGTTCCTCCCAGACCATTTGTGATGTTCTTAATTTCTCCATTAAGCATTAGTTGACCAATCTTTCTGATACCTCGTTGATCATATGAGAAAAAGATTGAGCGATTATCATCTGACCACTGCAGATTATCTGCATCACCATCAAGATCTTTTGAGATAATGCGTTTATTCTTCCCATTAATATCCATAATGGCAACTTGATTAGGCGTATATGCAAGGGGACGACGTTCCTCAAAACTGTAGGCAATCATTTTGCCATTGGGTGAAATACTCGGTGAGCGCTCAGCCCCAACTTCATCGCTAATTTGTTTAAGATCTTTTGTGATGATATCAACTGAATAGATATCAGCTTCATCACTGACTAGTTCCCAGTTTTCGGATCTATGAGCAGAGAAAAATATTTTTTGACTGTCAGGAGCCCATGCAAGTGATCCATAATGATTAAATTCTCCAAAAGTAAGTTGCCTTGCTGAGCCACCATCAGATGGAACGATAAAGACATGTCGGTATGCAGGTTCCATGATGCCTTGTCCATCCCATTGATATCTGGTTGATGTAACAGTAATAGGCTCTTTAGCCCATTTTGCTCCCAAAGGCTTATCTCGAGGCTCAGCTATTGATTCTGATTCAGATTTAACATTCATTGTAAATGCTAGCCATTTACCATCTGGTGACCAAGATAAACTCGACGGCGATTGCTGCAATTGAGAAATAACTGCTGTTTCTCCATCATCCATCCAACGCACATGAATTTGTTGAGATCCTGTATCATTTGAAATATATGCAAGTTTGCTACCATTTGGAGACCACCGAGGAGACCTGATGCTATTCAATCCAGAATAAAGCGGTCTATGGTCGTTTCCATCAATTGAGATTTGCCACAAGTTTGAGCGCTCGCGATCTTTCATGATGTCGTTTGATTTTCGAACGTAAACAATACTTTTTCCATCGGGTGAAACACGAGGATCAGTTGCCCATTCAAGGTTAAAAACATCCATTGGATCAAACAAAGGTAAATTTTCCTTTGCAAAACCTGAATTAACAGTCGTAAAGAAAAGTAAAAATGTAAAAAAGGATTTCTTTATAGATAGAAAAGTATTGATTTTATTTTTCATTGCATCAGCATAATTGATAAAAATATTCTCGAAAAGTAATTCCTTAGAAAATAATCTCTTTTGATTGAGTTTTAAAAAAATTAAATTCTAAAAAACACATTTATATCTTTAGTGTTATATTAAATTTGAATTTAATTATTGGAGAAAAAAATGAATTTTTTTAAAATACTTTTAATCATTCCATTTTTTGTGAGTTTTCAGATATTTTCTGGTCACCATGAAGAAGAAAAGGTCAGCATGAAAGCTATGACAAGTAATATCGAAACTGCTAAATCGTGGATTGATGCAGGCTACTCAGACAAAGATAGTTTTTTAGCTGTTGTAAAAAAACATATGTCTGATGATGGTTTTAATTATCCTGGAAGATTCATTGGTTTTGGATTTATCTTTAATCCAAGCAATGATCAGATGGTTGTAAACCGGGTCATTGAAAATAGTCCAGCTGTCGGAGTTTTGCAAGAGGGCGATACTTTCGTCTCCGTTGAAGGTGTTCCTGCAACTAGAGAAAATAGAGAAAACGGAGTTTTATCTTTTGCCGGACTTCCTGGCAAGCCAGTCAAAGCTGTTGTAAATAGAGACGGTGAGAATGTAAACGTTTCATTTGAAAGGGGATTGGTTAGTCCAAGATATAACAAAGCGCAAGTTGTAAATAACATTGAGTCTTCTGATGCTGAAGATTGGGGTGCTGATGAGTATAGAATAATTGAGGTTGCTGCAAATAGAAAAAATAATGTTGTTTATGCATGGACATGGCATAAGTTTACAGATGATATTACAGGACTTCAGTTTGAAGAAAATCAAGTTACAAGATTTCAATTTGATGACAGTGGTCAAGTAATTGCTCGAGGAGACATGTCAGAGGAGGCTCTAGTTCAAAGCCAATTAGGATTTAAAGTTTCAAGATAAATATTTTTTTCAATGAAAGGGAGCTTTTTGCTCCCTTTTTTACATAAAATTCACAAAATATACATGTAATTTTTTTACATATCTTGCATACTTAAGAATCTTAATTTTTTATATTCTGGAGAAAAAAATGAAGAACTTATTTTTAATTACCTTAATAGTTTCTAGCTTTTTTGTTAATTCACAGGAAGTTCCTGATCCAATCAGGGCTGAATACTTGATGTGTAATCTAAATGATGAAAAAAGCATGTATGATTTTATGCAATGGTCTAAGTCATGGAATGAAGTCATGGATGCAACGGATGAATCTGGTTACGATGCTTCTGTCATGGTTCCAAGATATCGAACCCCACTTACTGATTTTGATATGTTTTGGGTTGGACATGCTGATTCATCAACAAATCTTGGAAAAGCATTAGATAATTGGTTTGGAGATAACTTTAAAGAAGTAAGAGACTCTATTCCGGTTACGTGTGTTCAAGCATTTAATGCAGTTCAGTGGGTTTTGGAGTCAAACTTCAGCCCTGAAGATTTGTCAGATGCTTATCCAGTCTCTTATCGTTACTGCAATCTAAAAGAGGGCAAAACACTTGCAGACGCTTTTATAAACCTAAGCAATCAAATGAAAATATCTCATAAAGCAGGGATTAAAAATGGGGCTCGCTTAATTGCACCTGGTAACGGCAGCCCAGCTGAACTTGCTGAATATGATTTTGTTTTATCTTATGGCTCACCTAGTTGGGAAGAGTGGGGTAAAGCTATTGATCATTACTGGTCTGATGTGAATGATACAGTTCAAAATAAAGCAGTTAAAGAAACATATTCTTGTGAAAATTCAAGGATGTATTCAGGGACTTTAATTAGATAAAAATATCTAAGGATTTAAAAAGAGGGGCAAGATGCTCCTCTTTTTATTGTATGACACTATTTATGTCATACTTTGAAATAATTCCCAGATTCTTTTGCTGGAATTCGGACGATTAATTCTAGACTGTTATCAATAAGTATCAAAATTAATAATGTAATTGGATTAATTTTCTTCTAGCCATACATTTTTATTTGTTAGACTATATCTTTGTTTTTATTTCATAAGCGAGAATATAGTGCCAGACAAATATATCAACAAGAGATCATTATCAGTTTCAATAGATTTAGAAGCATTTCTGAAATCAGAAGTATTGCCAGGATTGGACTTATCTGAAGATCATTTTTGGAACAGTTTAGAAAATATTATTAATGAATTTAGCCCAAGAAATAAAGAGTTACTAGATATTAGAGAATCTATGCAGGGTAAAATTGATGCTTGGCATTTGGCTAATCCAGGGCTAGAAAAAAATTTTGATGTTTATAAAGATTTTCTAAAGGACATCGGCTATTTAGTTCCTGAGGGCGAAGACTTCAAAATTTCAACTGATAATGTCGATCCAGAGATTGCATTTATTGCAGGACCTCAATTAGTCGTTCCGGTTATGAATGCAAGATTTGCTTTAAACGCCGCCAATGCTAGATGGGGCAGTCTCTATGATGCTTTGTATGGCACTGATATGATCTCAGAGGATAATGGTGCGTCAAGAGCAGGTGCATACAATCCAGTTCGTGGAGAAAAAGTTATAGAATTTGCAAAGAATTTTTTAGATGAAAATTTTTCATTAAATGATGCTAGTTTTTCTGATGTACTTTCTTTTTCAGTAAAGGATGATCAATTAGAGCTTGGATTAAAGAATGGACAAACTTCAATACTTAACAACAGTGATCAATTTCGAGGTTTTCAAGGCTCACCAAATCTTCCCTCTTGTATCTTGCTCAAAAACAATAATCTCCATGCTGAAATTCAAATAGATCCTGAACATTCTGTGGGCGCCACTGATCCTGCTGGAATCAAAGATGTTTTATTAGAATCTGCAGTTACAACGATTCAAGACTGCGAGGATTCTGTTGCGGCGGTTGATGGAGAAGACAAAGTTACTGTTTATAGAAATTGGCTTGGCTTAATGAAAGGAGACCTTCAGGAAACATTTATTAAAGGCGGTAATGAAATGACTCGTTCTCTTAATCCTGATAGAGATTACATTGCACCAGATGGCTCCAGCTTTAAATTGCCAGGTAGAAGCCTCATGCTTGTAAGAAATGTTGGACACCTGATGACTAATCCAGCAATTCTCGATAAGGATGGCAATGAGGTCCCTGAAGGAATACTTGATGCAATGTTCACAATCTGCATTGCAATGCATGATATTAATGGTAAGGGAGAAATAAAAAATTCTAGGACTGGAAGCATTTATATCGTGAAGCCAAAAATGCATGGACCTGATGAGGTGCAATTCACTTGTGATCTATTTTCAGCGGTTGAAAAAGTTTTAAATCTTGATCAGTTGACTGCAAAAGTAGGGATCATGGATGAAGAAAGAAGAACCACAGTAAATCTTAAAGAATGTATTCGTGTTGCTAAGGATAGAGTAATTTTTATTAATACTGGATTTTTAGACAGAACTGGAGATGAAATTCATACCAGCATGGAGGCTGGTCCCATGATTCCTAAGGCAGATATGAAACAGCAGCCTTGGATTCTTGCTTATGAAGACTGGAATGTTGATTCCGGCCTTGAAACTGGATTTAAAGGCAGCGCTCAAATTGGTAAAGGTATGTGGCCAATGCCTGACGAAATGTTAAATATGTATGAAACCAAAACCATGCATCCAGAATCTGGAGCAAACTGTGCTTGGGTACCGTCACCGACTGGCGCCACTCTTCATGCAATGCACTATCATCAAATCTTAGTTTCTGATAGACAACAAACTATTCTAGAGCGACCTAAGGCCAATATTGATGATATTCTCACTATTCCTTTAATGGAAAATCCAGAAGGGCTATCAGCTGAAGATATTCAAAAAGAATTAGACAATAATGCCCAGGGTATTCTTGGTTATGTTGTTAGATGGGTTGATCAAGGAGTAGGTTGCTCCAAGGTTCCAGATATTAATAACGTTGGACTTATGGAGGATAGAGCAACATGCAGAATATCTAGCCAACATATCGCAAATTGGTTGCATCACTCTATTTGCACTGAGGACCAAGTTATCGATACCATGAGAAAAATGGCTATTGTTGTTGATCAGCAGAATTCTGGGGATCCCTCATACCTACCAATGGGTCCGTCATATGATGGTGTTGCTTTTAAAGCAGCATGCAATCTAGCCATAGAGGGAAGAAGTCAACCCAGCGGTTACACTGAACCTATATTGCACGAAATGAGGTTAAAATTTAAAGCTTAATGAAAGCATATTGGATCACGAGATGTCATGTGCATAATTCAGCAGAATATGATGAATACATTAAGCTTGCAGGACCAGCTATTAGCCAATATGGAGGCACCTTTCTTGTTCGTGGTGGTGATCAAATTGAATTAGAAGGTGGCCCATATGAGAGAACTGTTTTGGTCGAGTTTAATTCAATGCATGAAGCCAAGGTATGTTATGAATCAAAGGAGTATCAAGAAGCTTTAAAGTACTCTTTACATTCCTCCAATCGTCACGTTGTTCTTGTTGAAGGATTATGATGAGCCATGAAGCTGCCTATAAATAAAATTAGTGCCAAAATCCTTTTATTTTTTTCAGTTTTTTGGACATCAAACTTGTTTTCTGAAGAATTATCAGACGCCGAAAGCTTTTTCAGTCGCGAGGCTCCAGCTTATCCAATTGCTGACAGCCTTCTTGGATGGATAGATTCACGAAACATTACTTCTTTAAATGGAGAGTGGACTTACATAATTGATCCCATGAACAATGGTTTGCCTGAAGCCTCCTTTTTTGGTGGATTTCCAAAAAATAAAACTCAAAAAACTGGCATGGAGTTAATTGAATACAATTTTGAGGATGCAGAAAAAATCCAAATTCCAGGTGCCTGGAATGCTCAAAATGAAAAATTATTTTTTTACAGAGGCCCGATTTGGCTTTTTAAAAAATTTAATCACTCACCAAAAGAAAATGTTTTAACTCATCTTTATATTGAAGGCAGCAACTTTACAACAAAAGTATTTGTCAATGGTTCTGTTGTAGGTCAGTTTGAAGGTGGTTATGTTCCTTTTAATTTTAATATTTCTCAATTTCTAAAAGATGGCGAGAACATCTTGTTGGTTCAAACAGACAATACTCTTAGTGAGTCCAGCGTTCCCACTCACAAGACAGATTGGTGGCCATGGGGAGGCATTGTTGGCGATATATATCTTGTTGAGACTCCTAATGAATATATTAGAAATGCATATTTACAACTTAATCCAGATAATTTTTCTGAAGCTCTTTTTAAATTACAAATGGCAACTACATTATCAGGAAAAAAAATAATCTTGGAAATTCCTGAGCTTAATTTTAAAGATGAATTTGTAACGAATTCTTCAGGCTTTATTAAACAAAATATCACAATTTCTCCAGAACTTTGGTCGCCATCAAATCCCAAGCTCTACAAAGTAATTATTTCGACACAAAATGAATCAATTTCTGATGAAATTGGGTTTCGTTCTATAAAAACAAAAGGTCAAAAGATATATTTAAATAACAAGGAAATAAAGTTTAAGGGAATCTCAATGCATTCAGAGCCAATTGGTGCTTCTGGACCAGCTTTTTCAAAAGAGCATTTTAAAGAATTACTTGCTACAGCCTCAGATTTAAATATTAATTTTATTAGAGCGGCGCATTATCCTTATACCCGTCATTTGGCAAAGGTTGCAGATAAGATTGGGTTAATGTTGTGGGAAGAAATTCCAGTTTATTGGAATATTGATTGGAAAAATCCTGCAACGTTGAATATAGCAAAGAATCAAATCAATAGATTGGTGCAAAGAGATCAAAACCGAGCATCGGTTGTAGTTTGGTCAGTAGCAAATGAAACTCCTTTCTCAGTCTCACGAATGACATTTTTAGATACTTTGTTAGCAGAAATTAAGAATTTTGATGAATCTCGTTTAACTACGGCGGCTCTTCTTTCCGGAAACGAAGAGCAATTTAGATCGTTGGTAATTGTCCTGGCATTACAGGGTGTCAAATCTCAATGGGTCAATCCAAGAGAAAAAATAATATTAAAAGCAATTTTAGATCAGGCAAATATTCCGACTGATACAGAGTTAAGTTTTTCTATATCAATTGATGATCCATTGGGTGAAAACGTCAATTTGATTTCATACAATGAATACTTTGGTTGGTACTACGTTACATTTTTTACAGAACAAATGATGATTCCTGAGGGAACTCTTAGAAGATTAATGTTTGAGGTTATGCCAGACATTAAAATTAGTTCTTCATTTGATAAACCCATACATATTTCTGAATTTGGTGCAGGTGCTAAATACGGAAATCACACTGATAAAATATGGTCAGAAGGATATCAAGCTAAGTTATATGAGCATCAATTAGAGATGCTTTCCAAGAATCCTCAGATTCAGGGAATCAGCCCTTGGATCCTTAAAGATTTTAGAGCGATGTTAAGACCGCTGCCTGGCATTCAAGATTTTTATAACAGAAAGGGATTGATTGATGAGAGTGGAAATAGGAAAGAAGCTTTCAAAATTTTAGCTGATTTTTACAAAAATCAATGGGATCAACAAATCATAGAAAATTAATTATATTTTTTTAAAAAAAGTGTTGACACTTTTTCCTAATCACGTATATTTAATATACCAAATCGGACTGACCTACAAACAACTGCAGACGGGAGTAGGGGAGAAAGAGGAGGAAGAGACGAAGGGTGAAAGCGATACTAAGAGTCGACGATAAAAAAGAGCTTAGTAGCCCACCAAGGAGGAAAGAGAAAGCCTCTGAGGAGCTAAAGAGATTCTCACTTTAGACCCCTTCCAATCTCGATTGAAAAGACAGAGCTTAGCTCTGTTTTTTTTTGCTTATAATTTTATTGTTAACTTATGCAGCAAATATGAAAGCATTAATTGTTGAGGGTGGAGGAAGCCGAGGAGTTTTTTCATTTGGAGTTACTGATACATTCATTAAAGCTTCTTACAATCCATTTTCAATTCATTTAGGTGTCTCTAATGGGGCCGTCGTTCAACTTTGGTATTTATTAAAAGTAGCAGATTATAACTTAGATAAGATGTTATTTTCCGCTTCTAAAAAGTATGTAACTTATTCAAATATATTTTTTAACAAAAGTATTATGAATTTTGAAAGACTCTATCAAGATGCTCAAAAGGTTTTTCCAATCGATTTTGATCGGCTTCAAGAAAATTTAAAAAATAAGAAATTTGTTATTGTTGTATCTGATGCAAAAACAGGCTCTCCTGAGTATATTGAGTTAACAAGGGATGATTATATTAATGAAATGCTTGCAACTGGAGCATTACCAGTGCTAATGAAAAATCCAATTTGTTTAAACAGAAAAAGGAAATTTGATGGTGGTATCACTGATCCAATACCTGTTAAAAAAGCATACGAAATGGGAGCCAGGGAAATTGTAATTATAAGAACATATGAACAAGAATTTATTAGAAAAGTTAAACTAGAAAATTATATTGCTGCATTAGCTACAAAATCCTATCCCAAAATTTCTCAAGCATTAAAAACAAATGCAGCAACATATAATTCTGCACTTGAGTTTATTAATAATCCTCCAAATGACTGTAAGATTATACAAATTTGCCCTCCAAAAAGACTTAAAACGAAACGAGCAACTATCGATCATGATACGTTGAAAAATGACTATGAAATTGGAGTAAATGAAGGATCAAAATATATAAAAAATTTAACTTAAGTCACTGTTCTAGAGTCTTTTTTTCAAAAACCTATATTTTTTTATTCATAGGTGTTGACTCTATTTGCTAATGGCGTATATTAAATAGACCAACTCGGACTGACCTACAAGCAACTGCAGACGGGAGTAGGAGAGAAAGAGGAGGAAGAGACGAAGGGCGAAAGCGTTATTAAGAGTCGACGATAAAAAAGAGCTTAGTAACCCACCAAGGAGGAGAGAGAAGGCCTCTGAGGAGCTAAAGAGATTCTCACTTTAGACCCCTTCCAATCTCGAATTGAAAAGACAGAGCTTAGCTCTGTTTTTTTTTGTCTTTTAAATTACCTCAATAACTATCAAGCTATTAATTTATAATTTATTTTCGGATTATGTTTCAATTAAATTTATTTCAACGATAATACCCTCTTAGACATCTCAGGGGGAACATTTCATAAATGCTTTTTAATAATTTAGATATTTTTATTGTTGTAATTTATTGTGTTGGCATTGTAACAATTGCTCAATATGTTTCTAAGTCTAAACAAGGCCAAGAGAAAACTGCTGAGGATTATTTCTTAGCAGGCAGATCACTTCCTTGGTGGGCAATAGGAGCCTCTTTAATAGCTGCAAATATTTCTGCAGAACAAATTATCGGTATGTCAGGACAGGGTTTTGTGGTTGGGATGGCAATTGCTACCTATGAGCTTACAGCTGCGATTGCATTAATTGTAATGGCAAAGTTTTTTTTACCACTTTTCTTAGAGAAGCAAATTTATACTATGCCTCAATTTCTTGAGCATCGATTTGATAACAGGGTTAGTCTTGTATTGTCTTTCTTTTGGCTAGCCGTCTATGTTTTTATCAACCTGACAAGTGTTTTGTGGCTAGGATCCCTGGCAATAAATTCATTAACAGGATTAGATCTATTTTATGGATTAGTGCTTTTAGCGACTCTATCTTTGGCATATTCATTATGGGGCGGACTTAAAGCTGTGGCAATGACTGACATCATTCAAGTGATTTTATTAATTTTTGGCGGTCTATCTGTCTCTTATATAGCTTTGAATCAAATTTCAGATGATGCAGGAGTACTCATTGGATTGAGCCAAGTTTATCAATCACTTCCTGAAAAATTTGACATGATTTTATCTTTTGATCACCCTGCATATAAAGATCTTCCTGGTGTATGGGTTTTGATTGGAGGTTTATGGATAGCGCATTTTGCATACTGGGGATTTAATCAATACATTACTCAAAGAGCTCTGGGTGCTAAATCTTTACCAGAGGCCCAAAAAGGGGTCATGTTTGCTGCTTACTTGAAGCTCTTGATGCCATTTGTTGTTGTCCTTCCAGGGATTTGTGCTGCAATTATTTATCCTGGACTTGAAAAGTCTGATCAAGCATATCCAATGATGATGGCATTACTTCCAAATGGTCTTTTGGGGCTCACTTTTGCCGCTCTTGTTGCTGCCATCGTCTCTTCACTTGCATCAATGACAAATAGTATTAGTACAATTTTTACAATGGACATTTATAGAAGTTTTACTAAATCAAATCCATCTCAACAAAGATTAGTTTCAGTTGGCAGAAATATTGCTTGGATTGCATTAGTTATTGCTGTAATTTGTGCGCAGCCACTTCTTGGAAGTATGGAGTCAGCATTTCAATACATTCAAAACTTTACAGGATTCTTTACACCAGGAATTTTAGTCATATTTTTAGTCGCTCTTTTTTGGAAAAAAGCTACAACTCTCAGTGTTTTAGTTGCAGCGATAATGTCCTTAATTTTATCTTTGGTAATTTTTCTCGTTTTTCCAGAATATCCTTTTATTCATAGAATGGGGATTGTATTTCTAGTTTCAGGTTTTGGTTGTTACATTACTGCATTACTTCAAGGATATTCCAATCAACCTAAAGCAATTGACCTAGTTGATATAAATTTCAAAACAGAGTTTTCATTTAATATAAATACTATAATCATCTGCGTGATCTTATTCATTACTTATTTTTTACTATGGTAATGAATTCTCAAGATAGTTTTTCTGATAAAAAAGTCCTACTTATTGATATAGGTGGAACCAACATAAGAACAGCTACAGCTGAAATTGGTAGCAATGAAATAAATAATGCTTCAAAACAAAATTTAGATTGTTTAGATTCATTTGATCAGATTATTCAAAACCTTTTAAGCAAAGATCAAAATATAAAACATATAGTTTTTTCTGTTGCTGGTCCAAAACTTCATCAATCTATTACGATGACAAATAGAAATTTTGAAATAAATGAAAAGACTATATTAAAAAAATTTTCTTTAGATTCTTGTCATATTCTCAATGATTGGGAATCCATTGGCCATGGCTTATCACTTTTTGATACCAAAGAAATGAGCTTCATAAATAAATGTGATGGATTTAATCAGACGTCATTGGTTATAGGTCCAGGTACAGGTCTTGGGGCAGCTCAAGTTATTAAAGATAACATTGTTCTTCCTACAGAAATTGGAAATAGCTCTTTGACTCTTCCAAAATTATTTGAAGATTTTGAACCTAGAGCTATTGAAAATTTTAATATTATTGAAAGTATTATATCTGGAAGAGGGCTAAAACAAATATATAAAATTTTCTCCAACGAAGAAAAGTCATCTGAAGAAATAGTTTCGAGCTTTAGTAATGATGAATTTTCACAAAAAACCATAAATTTCTTTCTCAATTCATTTTCTCAAATATTATCTGAACTTGCCTTAGCATATATGCCTGGAAATGGAGTATTTATCGCCGGAGGTTTAATGCGTTCAATGCATCAATTTATAGATAACGATATTTTCATGAAAAATTTTTTGATGAACAGAAAATCAATGCATGCAAAAATTTTGTCGCAAATGCCGATAGCCATTATCAATCAAGAAATGACTTGTTTGCATGGAAGTTTAAATTTCATTAATAAAATTAGTGAAAAACATAAGTAAAAATTGAATAACTCTTCCTCAGACAAGCTCACTAAATCAATCGCGAAAACATTAAATGAATCGATTGAATTGAGTGGAAAAGCATCATTAGTTGTATGTGGTGGAAATAGCCCTTTACCAATTTACCAAAAATTAAGTCTTGCTGATTTAGATTGGAGCAAGGTATCTGTCTACTTAGGAGATGATAGATTACTCCTCTCAGATCATATTGATTCAAATGAAAATCTTTTAAGGAAGAATCTTTTAATAAATAATGCTAAATCTGCTAAATTTCATTCTTTAGTTCAGCCAAGGATTAATATTAAAGATTTAATACTTCCCTTTGATATAGTTTTACTCGGATTAGGTCTTGATGGTCATTTTGCGTCACTTTTCCCTGAGCAAGTTAAATTAAGTAGTGCTTTTAGTATTGATGCTGACCCAGATTTAATATGTTCAGAGATTCCCTTAGGGTCCCCAAGTTATAAAAGAATTTCAATGAACCTTGCACTACTTCTCAATACAAAACGATGTATTTTGTTAGTAACAAATTCTGATAAAAGATTGGTTCTTGAAAAAGCATCCACAAATAATAAAATGCCTTTACATTTTTTAATTAATCAAGATAAGACTAAGCTTGAATTTTCAGATATAGATTTTTAATAAGGAACAAGAATGAAAAAAATTCTTTTACTGATTTTGTTTTCAAATATTTCATTGCTGTCTGCTCAAGCAGACTGGAGCCGATTAAATGTATGTGAATACAAAAATTTTGATAATGATTATTTAATTGAGCAATTAATTAAAGCAATGACTATCGAAGATAAAGTTGGGCAAGTGATTCAAGGCGACCTGGACTTTGTTTCACCAGCTGATGTTAAAAAATATAAACTTGGATCAGTATTGAATGGAGGAAACACCTCACCCAATGGAGATAAATATAGCTCAGCTGAAGATTGGAAGGCCTTAAGCAAAGACTTTTATGAAGCTTCTCCAATTTTTAAAGGAATCCGCGTCCCTGTTTTATGGGGAACAGATGCAGTTCATGGTCATAATAATGTTATTGGAGCAACATTATTTCCCCACAATATAGGACTTGGTGCAAGTCACAATGAAGAGTTAATTAAAAGTATCGGCGAAGCAATTGCCTTAGAAGTTTTATCAACAGGAGTTGCTTGGACCTTTGCTCCTACAGTTGCAGTTCCTCAAGATGATCGTTGGGGAAGAACTTACGAAGGATTTTCTGAGGACCCCATCTTGGTATCTAAATTAGGCAAAGCTTTTGTGCTTGGACTCCAAGGTGAGGGAGATACATTGCTCGATAAAAATCATGTCATTGCTACTGCAAAGCATTTCATGGGTGATGGAGGCACTCTGAATGGAGTTGATCAAGGTAATACCATAATTTCTGAGATTGGGTTGCGACAATTACATGGATATCCATACTTTGATGCTCTAGATGCATGCACCCAAACAGTTATGGCAAGCTTCAATTCTTGGAATGGTCAAAAGCTACATGGATATAAAGAATTATTAACAGGTGTTTTGAAACAAGATATGCAATTTGACGGATTTGTTGTAGGTGATTGGAATGGTCATGGTCAGGTAGATGGATGCTCAAACTCAAAATGTGCCCAATCATTTAATGCTGGAGTCGATATGTTCATGGTTCCAGAGAACTGGAAAGAGCTTATGTTAAATACAATTCAGCAAGTTAAATCTGGTGAAATTTCAGAGACTAGACTCAATGAGGCGGTTAGAAGCATTTTAAAAGTTAAATCTAGGCTTGGGCTATTTGACGGAAGAGTCCCGCATGAATTCAAAGATAACTTTTTAGGTCATCCAAAGCATATTGCTTTGGCTCGTCAGGCCGTAAGAGAATCCTTAGTTTTGTTGAAAAATAACAATAAATTTCTTCCGATAGATCCTAGACAGCATGTTGGAGTCATTGGAAATGCCGCAAATAAAATTTCATCGCAAACAGGTGGCTGGACTATTACTTGGCAAGGAAGAGAAAATTTAAATGAAGATTTTATAAATACTAAAACTATATATCAGGCTTTACAGGAAATGATTTTATTATCTAAAGGAACGATAGAGTTTTCTGAAAATGGTAAATTTGAGAAGAATCCAGATGTTGTGATCGGTGTATTCGGTGAGGAGCCATACGCTGAAATGCTTGGTGACTTAAAAGATATCTCTTTTTCTCCAACTGACCCAAAATTTTTACCTTTGCTTGAATCAATTGATGCTCAAGGCATTCCAATTTTAAGCATTTTCTTATCTGGCAGACCTTTAGTGATAAACAAGTATATAAATGCATCTGATGCATTTATTGCAGCTTGGTTACCAGGCACTGCTGTAGAAGGGATTGCTGATGTTATATTTAAAAAAAATAATAAAATTAATTACGATTTTTCAGGCAAACTTTCTTATTCTTGGCCAAAGTCTAGCGATCAAGCAGTACTAAATTACTCTGACATTGAATATGACCCTTTGTTTCCATATGGATTTGGCCTTACATATGAATCGAATTTTCAGTTAGAGAAAATTCAAATAGATGATGTTGTTTCAAACTTTGATTTAATTAATATTTTTCTTGGCACTGCATCAATCCCCGCAAGGGAGTTTATTGTTCTGAACAAAGATCCTCAATTTGTTTTAAGAGATAATTATTCAAGCAATGATCAGAGCATCAGAATTACAAGATTTGATTATCAGCGACAAGACGATGCAAAAAATATTATTTTTTCTGAGAATAAATTGTTAAAAACCTTTGGAATCTCAGCAGAGTTACCCATCAATCTCTCTGGCATGAATTCTCCTTTTTATGAAATCACTATGAGGGTAAACACTTTGTCAAACCCATCATTGTATTTCAGTGTAGGTTGCGGTGATGATTGTGTCGGCTCTATTGCACTAGATACGAAATCTATGACGAATTGGTCAACAATCAATGTTCCAATTTCATGCCTTGAAAAAGACGGTTTAGACAAATCCAAAATTCAAATAAGAGCCCTTTTTTCAAGCAAGGAAGCAATTAATTTTGATATTAATTCTATAGTCATTCGAGATGGAAATGCTACTGGATCAATGCTGAGCTGCTAACCAGGATTACTTATTTGGATTATAAAAATATTGAAATTTTGCATAAATCTGTGAAGTTTCAAGTCTTATGTTGTCGCTAAAAGGGTTTGGTTCTTTGTAAAACTGAGTTCCGCCTGCATAAAATATTGTATATGGATCGGGTTTCCATTGAATGAGAGCTTCGAGAAAGTAGTCATCACTAAAGTCATTTTTTTCAATAATAGTTCTAGTTGATAAGGCATTATCAATTTGGTAATCAACTTCAAATCTATTGATTTCGCCCGCATAAAATTCTTCACCAGTTATTTTATCTTTTAGCTCAGAATATCTATGACCCAGAGATATCTTGAAATTATCAGAAAATCTAAATACCGTGAATAAATTATATTCTGTTGAATCTCCAATCTTTGGCTTATCAATTCTGTAAGCTATGGCTTCACCTTTCTCATATCTTAGACTTGTAAAAAAACTTTCAGTTGGATGATATGTCCCATTAATTTCATAATCCACTTGCTCACCATACTGAATACCTTCAAATTTTTCGCTGGGTTTTATTTGATATTCAACACCTCCTGTAAAATTAAAGTTTGTTTCTAAATCCATGCTGAGCTCATAGAATTCTTGAGTCTTTTGATTTCTAAAATTAATCCTATTTCTATTATTCCAACGAAAATTTATTTTTCTAATTGTCCCTTGATATCTATAAGTTCTTCCATACCAATAGTTGCGACTTTTATAATCGTTGCGTCCAACAAAACCTACGTGTGCTCTATAAGTAGGAGATACATCTTTAAATCTTATCCCCCAATTTGATGCATCTACGGCTCTTCTTAAACGAAAGTTTTTAGCTGTTCCAGAAAAGGATTCTCCATCCATTGCATATGTTCTTCCAGCAAATGTTTCATGAGTATCTATAAAATTAACGTTACCTTCTTGGGTATCGCTTCTTGCATAATTAAGGTCTAAAATATAATCATCAAGGAAGTTAATAAGACTATCAAATTCAATCAATGATCCAGAACCGCCTACTTGATAATCTCTATTTGTAGCAATTATTCCAATGTGAGACTGATTTCCAAGATTTTTCTTATATCTCCCTATTGTGACCTTGCTTTTGCCTGCATTCCCTCTAAAAGATTTATATTGTCCTGCTGCTAAATATGGTGAATCTGTATCTGTTGCCTGCATCAAATAAGTTGAACTATTTGCTCCTTGATTAATAAACTTTAAAGCGCCTAGTGGATTGGTTATGGATCTTGTATAAACGGTTTCCATGTCTGATTTAAGCAGTTGAGCCCCTTCAAGAAAGAAAGTTCTTTTTTCAGGAAATGACATAGCAAATGTTTGATTTGCCATAATCATTGGGACGTCAGATTCAACTTGAGAAAAGTCAGGATTGATGGTGTATTCTATCGATGATGACTTACTTAGATCATAAAGACCGGTAATACCAATCTCATAATCAGGATTTTGTAATTTAAAATCTTTTACAGGCCTGTCACCGTTTTGATTGAGAAAAATGTATGGATAAAAATAGTTTCTATAGATTTTTTCAGGAGAACCTAAAAGCACTTCTTCATCTGCCTGACATGCATAACAAGTTTCTGCAGGAAGATTTTTGAAAGATCCAAATACAGTTTGAACTCCGGCTTGATAGGATTTTCTTATAAATCCCATTTTCCATTTTTGAACTTCTTCATCTGGCAATTGAAGCTCACCAAATGGAATGACTAATTCAGCAGAATATCCGTCATTTTGGAAGGCTGTTGCAGAATCAAAAAGAATGTCCCAGGAATTATCTGGTTCAGAGTTGCTAATATGTATTTCATCTAATTGAACTCCTAATGCATTTACACCAACTAAAATACCATATCTCCCATCTCTAAAAGGATCAAACATTAAGGCAACATAGTCCTCATTCCAGGTTTCATCTCTATTTTTAAGAGTTGCTCGAATTTTTTCAGGATCTCCAAAAGCTTTTATGCCTACGTATAAATTTTTCTTATCGAATTTTACATATGCAGTTGTTTTTAACGCAGCAGGAGTATTTCGTGATGGCATTAACTCAAACTCTAAATCAAATTCTCTTGCCTGGCTCCACTCCTCTTGGTTTAAGGTTCCGTCCAAATTAATGCTTTTACTAGGATCACTCACAATATTTAGAGCAAACAAGCATACAAACACTAGGAAGAACTCTTTAAGGTATGTTGAGTCCAGAGTTGGAAATTTAAATTTTATTTGCATATGGGGGTATTTGGAAAAGTAATTTTATGATAATTCACTCCCTAATAAAATACTGAAAGCTAAGATTTTTTTTAATTTCATAGGAAAATATATTCTTTACGGTATAATCACTTGCATTATGGCAGACAGTAAAAAGAAGCAAACAAAGGTTTATTTGATTCCTGAAAGTGAGTCACGGGATAGTCACACTTATCATTATTTAGCGGTGAAAACAAAAAAGCTTGTTATTGAGAATCAAAAACTTAGATTAAAGAAATTTAATCCTGCAAAACAAAAGCACGAATGGTTTGTTGAAGCTAAGCTACCACCTCACAGTAAATAGCTTATTAATTATCTACCTTTCTTATTATTGAAGAAGAGATATCATCTCTGAATATTTCTTCGCCAAAACCAGTAAATCTATTTTCTATGTGTTCTGGGATTTGAACTGAATCTAGACTTATAAATGTCTTATTAATTTTGCGTCCAAAAACAAGAAAGTTAATATTATGGCTGTTAAATAGATCAAGTTGATCCAGCATATCTTTTCTATTGAGATAAAATTTCTCATCTAACATTCTGGTCAATGTATCTGCTCCAATAATAAATACTGAATTAGGAAATAATTTAGCTTTATCTGAAAATTTTCCAGCTTTTGTAAGAACCCAATCGTAGCTTTGACTAAATTGAAGAACGGTTCTTTGAATTTCATGATAGGAAAGGGGAGGCTTGTCAGCATTTTGAATGCAAATTTCATAGGCGGGGCTAAGACCAGTTTTTTTCTCAGCTAATTCACTCATTTCTGCGTGACCCGAATGTAATGGATTAAATGATCCTGGAAAAATTAATTCTGGTATTTGATTGGAAGAGGAAATAAATTCAATTTTACCATCTACTAATTTTATCCAAGATTTTTCAGCTTTTACTTTCTCAATTCTTAAATTTGGAGTCTGATCCTGAACACCCTCATTGATTCCACATGCTCCGGATAAAGCATCGATAATATATTTAGTCACAATTGCTTCCTCTTGATCCCTTGATAATTCTCCCTTTGTAAATTGATATGAAAAACTATGAGAATACTTATGTGTTTGGATAGCTATAAAGAATTTATGATCACCTTTCTTAGAGTAATTAGTTGCTAATGATGCTGTTACAGCAATACCTAGTAATTTTTTTGGATGAGTTTTCGTATCAATTTTTTTTGCAGCACTGTAAGCCTTTGCTGCCATACTTAGAGTAGTATCAAGACTGCAATAATGATCTGGTTGCCTTAAGAGATAATGATCAAGTGATTCTTTCGCATAAGGGACATAGGCCTCTAAAACAGAATTACTAGCACCTGGAACTTTCAAAATTTCAGATATTGCATTGGTTCCTCCTCCGCTTGATATGAGCACAAAACGAAAAGACGAATTATGAATTTTTTTTATAGTTTCTAAATATTCTGACATTTATATAATTAAGTTAAAGAGCTAATTGTTTTTAAGTGCATAATTAAATTACTTTGAATATTAATAAACAAACTTTATCTGATGCATTGGATTCTGCAAGTTTTCCAGTTATTGCAGCACTTATGGTCCATTTTACAGGAGATATTTCCATATTAAATAAATTACCTCAACCTAGCCAAGCAGTCTTAGGTGAAACACAAGGTTCTTTTAGCAAAGAAGATAAAAAAATTATTAAAGAATTTGCCTTTAATGAAATTAAAAAATTTTTTGAACGTTCCCATAAAAATGATTTATATCTACCATCCGATGACGAGTTAAACATAATGATGAATTATATTGTTGGGGAGGTTGTTTCACCTGATTATGTTCCAATGATGTTGCAGGAAATCAATATTAACCGAACTGATACGCAAGAATTAAATAATCTTAAATATTGTCACTCTGATCTTGAAGTATTGATTATTGGTGCAGGGATGTCAGGAATATTAGCTGGAATAAGACTTGCTGAATTAGGTATCAAATTTAAAATTTATGAAAAAAATATTCGCGTTGGAGGAACCTGGTATGAGAATAAATATCCTGGATCAAGGGTGGATATTGCAAATCATTTTTATTCATATTCTTTTGAAGAAAACCATCATTGGTCGGAACATTTTTCTCAGCAACCAGAATTATTAGAATATTTTGAAAAATGTTTTTACAAGTATGGTATTGAGAAAAATACGTATTTTGAAACGGAAGTTATATCTGCAACCTTTGATGAGTTGACAGAATTATGGTCTGTAACCTCCCAGAATAAACATAATCAAATCCAAGAAAAAACTAACATCATCATTTCTTGCGTTGGTCAATTGAATCAGCCGAATATACCCAAAATTAATGGCATTGATGATTTTCAAGGTAATATTTTCCATTCATCTCAGTGGCCAGATAATGACGTAATTTCTGATCAAAAAGTTGCTGTAGTGGGAAGTGGAGCCAGTGCATTTCAAATAGTTCCTAGTATTGCCGAATCATGCAAAGAACTTACAATTTTTCAACGATCTCCTCCGTGGATGTTTCCTAATCCAATTTATCATGAAGCAGTAGATCAAGGAAAAAAATGGTTACTAGCCAATCTTCCATTTTACTCAAGATGGTATAGATTTTTGTTATTTTATCCTGGCTCTGATCAATTGCTCGATTCATTATTCATAGATCCAAGTTGGAAAGAGAGTCATTCTATCAATCAAGACAATGATGCGATGAGAGAGCTTTTTACTGAAGCAATGATGTCTCAAATTTCTGATGAATCTCTAATTGAAAAAGTAATCCCAAAATATCCACCTTTTGGCAAACGTATGTTACAAGATAATGGAGCGTGGTTAAGGGCACTTCATTTACCAAAGGTTAATCTACTCTCAGAAGGTGTTACAGACATGTCTTCAAAAGGCATTATTTCCTCTGATCAAGAAATAGAGCTTGATACGATCATTTTTGCAACCGGTTTTAAGGCTCAAGAATTTTTTTGCCCAATGAAGATTGATGGGGGCTATGGAGATTTTAATAAGATTTATGAAGATTCACCTAAGTCATATCTTGGAATTACCTTTTCAACAATGCCAAATTTTTTTGCTATGTATGGTCCAGGAACAAATTTAGCTCATGCGGGGAGTATTATTTTTAATTCTGAATGTCAAATTAACTATATTTGTTCTGCAATTGAATATTTAGCAAATAATAATTTAAAAAAATTTAAAGTTAAGCGAGACGTTGAGCAACAATATCAAGATAGTTTTGAAAAAAGACATCAACAAATGGTTTGGGAGCATGAAAAAGTATCAAGTTGGTATCAAAACTCTACTGGCAAAGTCGTAACCACATCTCCATGGAAATTGTTAGAATATTGGAATTGGACTAAAAAATTTAACAGCGATGATTATGAATTTTAAGAATTTAATATTTTTAATTGTTTTGTTAAGTTTTCATTCTCTTGCAGATGCAAACAAACCAAACGTAATCATTATATTAGTAGATGATCTTGGTTGGGCAGATATTTCTCTAAGAGGAGCTCCATTCAAAACTCCCAACATTGATTCTTTATTTCTGGAAGGAGCTTCTTTGAATAGGTTTTATACAACACCAATATGCAGTCCAACTAGAGCGGCTTTAATGACGGGTAGAGACCCACTAAAACTTGGGGTAGCCTACAGTGTAATAATGCCTTGGATGAATAACGGTATCCATCCTGATGAACATTTTATGCCTGAATCTTTTAAAATGAATGGTTATCAAACAGCAATGTTTGGAAAGTGGCATCTTGGTCATTCACAGGAAATCTTTCATCCAAATCAAAGAGGATTCGATGATTTTTATGGCCATCTGCACACAGAGGTTGGTTACTTTCCTCCATTTTCTAATCAAGGTGGAATTGATTTCCAAAAGAACGGAGTTACCATAGATGATCAAGGTTACTCAACCTTTCTTTTAGCAAGAGAAGCATCAAATTGGATAAATTCAAGAGATAAAGAAAAACCATTTTTTATGTATATTCCTTTTTTAGCTCCTCACACTCCTCTTGAAGCACCTGAAAAATTAATAGAAAAATACAAAACTCTTGAAGATACAAGAAAACCCACTCGAAATCTTACAGCTGATAGAGCAAGAGAACGAAGTAAAACTCTAGCTCCATCTGCTAGGCCTTTATATGCTGCGGTTGTGGATGCACTCGATCAAGCCATTGGCGAGATTTTATTATCAATTGAAGAGGCAGGAATTGAAGAAGAAACAATAATTCTTTTCAGTTCTGATAACGGAGGAGCCACCTATGGTGGAGGCGGAGCAGATAATTTTCCCCTCCGAGGAGGTAAGGGAGATACATTCGAGGGAAGTATTAGAGTTGTTGCAGCATTAAAATGGAAAGGAAAAATTCAAGCAGGCAGTTCCCTTGATCAAATTATGACTGTCATGGACGTTTTCCCAACATTATCCTCTGCAAGCGGGATTAGTATGAAGAACAAAAAAATTATTGACGGAAGAGACATGTGGCCAGCAATTGTAAATCAAGAAAATATTCCTCTAAAAAAAGATATATTCTTCGTATCTGAAATCCCTAACTATGGGCAGTTTCACACAACAGTTTTTAATGATAAATGGAAACTTGTGCAATCTATCTCGTCTTCGTTGCTTGAAATAAAAATTGAAAACAAGTTATTTAATATCACAAATGATCCATATGAGTATCATGATCTTTCATCTCAAAATCCAAGTATAGTCAAAGAAATGGCTGAAAAAATTAGAAACTGGAGGGCCTTACATCCAATTGCAGGAACTAGAACTTTATTAGTTCCCCCACCAGGATGGAGAGCGCCCAAAGATTGGGCGACTTATACGATTCCTATAAATGAGTTACAAAATGATGCTTCTTTAGGTTTTGGCGCTCATGCACATCAAATATTAGACTCTTACCTTAAAGATCACGGAAGAATTATTTATGATTGTAAGCCTGGAGAATGGGAGATAGGTAAATGCAAACCTTTAGAAATGTCTAATCAACAAGATCATATTCATTAATGAAGATTTTAATAGCAGCTTCTGTTCTTATTTTAAGTTTTGAGTTGTCAGCTCGACAAATACAAAAAATAACTTTCTCTTATTGGGAGAAGCCCGATATAGATATTTTTTATTCATCTCCTAAATCAATTAATGCAAACACAAAACTTCTTTTTCTTGTGCATGGCGGCTCTAGGGCTGCAGAAAAATACATTAATGACTGGATTTCATTTAGCAAAGATAGGAATGTTGTACTAGTTGCTCCAGAGTTTTCTAAAAAATACTATCCCGAATATGCTTTCCTAATGATGAGTAAGGAAAACGGCAAGTCACTAAATGATGAATCTTTGTATATTAATAACTCATTAGGGCTTTTGTTTGATTTTTTTAAAGCTAAGTTAAAACTTTCTACTTCAAATTATAGACTCTATGGGCATTCTGGCGGATCGCAATTTGTTCATAGGTATTTATTGTTGAGCAATGATACAAGGATAGAAAAAGCAGCTATGGCGAATGCAGGTTTTTATACTTTTTTGGATGACGAAATTACATATCCATTCGGAACAAAAAAAATGAAAATATCCGATGAGAGAATTAAATGGTTCTATCGTTTAAAAGGAGGAGTTTTTTTAGGTTCTGCTGATAATGATCCGAATCACGAGTCATTGCCACGAATGCGAAAAGCTAGAAAACAGGGCAAAAATAGACTTGAAAGGGGTAAAAATTTTTTTGAAGACTTGGTTAAATATGGAGTAGATAATAATTTACCATTCAGGTGGCGATTTCAAATTGTTTCTAACGTTGGACATAGCAACATTGGAATGAGTATGGCTGCTTCAGAATTTCTGTTAGAAGATCTTTAAACAGTATTTCTTTTTATAAAAATTTCCGCAGCCTGAAATATTTTGGTTTTTCTATCACTATTCATCTTATCCAAGGATCTTATCATTAATGCCAATCTTGGATTTGTAGCAAAAAAATCCCTATTATTTTCAATAAATCGCCAGTAAAGACCATCAACCTCATCACACCAATCTCCCTTTTTATAATTAGACATTCTAAGCATATAACTTGAACCACAAATATAAGGTTTCGTTGAAAATATTCCACCATCTGCGTATGTGCCCATTCCATAAACATTGGGCACCATTACCCAGTCAGCAGAATCTACATACATTTCCATAAACCACCTATAAATTTCATTTGGATTGATATTAGATAAATTCATTAGATTTGAAATTATCATCAGTCTATTTATATGATGCGTATATCCAGTTGCTGCAGATTCTTTTATTGCATCATCAAGTATTGGAATTCCCGTATTACCTGAATACCAATTACTATTGAGATCTTTTTTATGAGACCAATAATTCAATTCTTTATATTGAGGCATATTTTCCCAATAAACTCCTCTAATAAATTCTCTCCATCCTAAAATTTGTCTTACAAATCCTTCTAGTGCATTGATTGGTATTTTGTTATCTTTGTTATTGAATTGACTTACAGCATCAACAATACACTCCATTGGATCTAGTAAGCCAGAATTTATGTAAGGAGATAAAAGGGAGTGAAATAAAGTGTTATTTTCTTTATCAATAGCATCTTCAAAATCTCCAAATAACCTAAAGTAATGATCTAAGAATATTTTCAGCTGCTTTCTTGCATCTTTATGTGTAACTGCCCAATTAAAATTTTCTAAATTTCCTATTGATTCTGGAAAACAATTTTCCACATCAACCATTGCTGATATTGTTATTTCATCTGATTTGATTCTTGCTCTTTTTTTCGGAGACTCTTTTAATTTTGAAATACTTTTTTGATTCTCCTTATCAAAATTCCATTTATCACCAAGAGGTTTATTACCATCCATCAGTAAATTAAATTTTTTCCTAAGCCATCGATAGTAATATTCTTGCACGAGCGATTTTTTATCTTTAGACCATTCAGAAAATCCATCTCTTGAATCAATAAATTTTGTATCAGGATAAATTTTTAACTCAACATTGTGACTAGATCCAAAAAACATAAGTTGTGTTAAAACGCCATGATCGCTTGGTTGTGTAACATGTAAAACATTAAATCCAAGATTCTTATGTAAACTTTCTAGTTCATGCATAAGGTCTTTACTTCTATCTTTAGTTATTTTTATGTGAATTATTTTTTCAAAATCTTTTTCTAATTCTTTCATCCAATGCCGTAAACCTGAAATAAGAAGTACCAATTTATGCTTATGATGTTTTATTTGATAAAAAGTATCACATGGCTCATAGACCAATAATGGATCAGATTTTTTGATGGCTGACAGAACCTTATTATTTGTTGATAACTCGTCTGGAAATATTATTCCAATATTTTTCATGATCGATCCTTAGATTTAAACATTTTAATAATTTTAGAATTAAGCTCTTTCCCTTTTTTGTTATGTATTGAGACGATAATTTGTTTTTCTGCTGGTTGAATATTTAGAACTCCATAATTTATTTCTGGAAATGTTTCACCTAGTAATAAAGGATCACTCTCTTTAAATCTTGATCCAGGCTTATTAAGTGAGGAGGCTGTAATTTCAGTAAAATAATCATTTTGATATATTCCTGATCTATGTCTATCTCCAGAAACTACTATTACTGTTTTGTCTAGAGCTGCTTCAGACAATATTCTGATTAATTTTGAACGCTCTAGCGGAAAATTTGCCCATTTTTCATATGAATGATCAGTGGCTAATACTTGAATAGAAGATAAGATAATAATTAATTTTGCTGACGAATTAGCAATTGAAGATTCAAACCAATCCCACTGCCTATTGCCTAGAATGGTTGCTTGAGGATTTTTATTTGGCTCATAAGCATTTTTCTTACCATTTAATTTTGATCTGAAGTATCTTGTATCTAGAGCAATTATTTCAATTTCAGTTCCATCTACATTTCTTTCTTTCTTAAAATATAAACCTTCTCTGAAATTTCTTGGATCATTCTCAGCAATTTCCCAGAAATTTAAAAACATTTTTTTTGCTTCTTCTTTATGAGGATAGTCTTTACCTCCATCATTTAGTCCAAAATCATGGTCATCCCATACAGCCAAAATCTCTTTATCTTGCATCAACCATTTTGGTAATTTATTTTTTTGAATTTGATAAGCATTTTTCATTTTAAGAAGCTTTCCATTTGGTTGATCGCCGTAAACGTTGTCTCCAAGAAAAATAAATCCATCTAATTTTTCATCTTTAATAGCAGGCCAAATTACTTGCTCAAGACTTTGATCAAGGCAAGAGCCCAATCCATATTTATATGCAAGCAGATGAGTAGGTACAAAAAAAATTGAGCACATGCATATAATTTGTATGCAGATATATTTTTTCATAATATTATTATCTCATCAGTTCAATATTTTTAAATACAGTTGAAAAACTATCTTTTAATAATTTTTTTAATCATTCTTTCAGGATGTGGGGGTGATCCTCAAAATTCTAATTTAGAGCTAAAAAACTTTATCAAACCTGAATTCTCTTCCAATCAAACATCATTTAATTGTAATTTAGTTTCAGGAAAAACTCTTAATTCAGTTGAAAGATTTATTCCTAAATTTGTAAACAGTTTTTCTAAAATTGATGGAAGTTCTGAGGAATTGTTTTTTTTATTTCCGTTGTTAGAAGAAGGTCAAATTGATACTAAATCTTTTAAGCTAGTTTTTAATCATACTGACATGTTCTCACTAGATAGATTTCAACTTACCCTTGAAACGTTATCCTTTGATGAGATAGCAGAATGTGACGGCGCAGATAATTTAACCAGAGTTTTGAGTTTAACCAGTCAAAATATTTTAGATTCTAATGTAGTAGTAGAAATACTAAATTGTTCTTACTTATCAGAATTTAGCTATGCAACATTAAAATTGGTTCTTGAACAATTTACTGATGCCTTGTTAAAAGACAATTTACCTGTAGATATATTTTATGCAGAAGTAATTGATTCTATAGATCAATTTGAATGGACTAATATCTTTTTGTCACTTGATTCTCGTAAAGAATTTGTAGAATATTGGAAGTCTTTGGAGGTCAGCAAAGAAATTCAATCAAGATTATTGGAGCAGTCAATTTGTCAGCCCTCAAAAATGTATCGTCGTTATAAAGTGGTTTAAATTAAAATTTAGAGATTTCGTGATTAATCTTCTTCACTCCAGAACTTACAGTTTCTAAAAAAATAAATGGTAATAATGCATGTATAAAGCCTGCTATACCAAGATATATTAATCTTAAAGATATTTTAGAAACTCTTATTCCATGAATTAAATAACTAACTTTTGATTTTTTTAGGTGGTAAAAATCTATTAACATAGTTAATTCTAAACTATTTTTTTCTGAGACGTGTATTAAATACTCACTGAGCTTTTAATAGTCTTATGATTAGATCAAAGATAGTGTAATATACCAATTCACTGAACAGCGGCATTAGTATAATGGCTAGTATATCTGCCTTCCAAGCAGATGGTCCGAGTTCGAATCTCGGATGCCGCACCATCTAAAAAGTTTTTAACAATACAATTATTTTCATGTTAACGTTATTAAAAATAATTTTTATGGAGAAAATATGAAAAATACAATATATCTGCTAGCAATAAGTTTTTTATCATTGCCAGCGGTCATTCATGCGCAAGATAATTATAAATATGAGCCGATTCCTAATAAGGCAGAATATTATGTTGATAAGTTTAAGCCTGGCAAAGACTTTGAGGACTTATTAAAGTGGGGCGATCAGTTGGTTAAATGGACAAGCAATTATCCGATTTATGATAATTGGCAGCCAGTTGTCTTTATGCCTTATTTCAATTCAGATTCGCAATCACTTGACAGTGTATTTTTGGGAATTTGGCCAAATGCAACTGAACAATACATCGGCCTTGATTATTGGGTAAAAAATGGTACTGATCTTTTAAAAAAAGCTCCAACAATTCCAGTTCAGGCAATAGACACCTGGCAATGGCCAATTTCATCACCTGAGGGTGAAATGGAAGTTGGAGCAGTGAGGTTTTCAGATTGCAAGATGAAAGAAGATGTAACTGGTCGACAAGTATTTGATGCATACAAAGATTTCGCAATTGCCGCTAGATCAAAAGGAGATAATCTTGGGCGTAAGATGATTTTTCCTGGTTCAGGTGCCACAGAAGGCGATTATGATTATGTATATTCACTTTACGCAAGAACTGTAGCTGAGCTCGGAGCTGCATCTGACAATTATTGGGCAAATATCAATGGATCAGATGAAGATAAAGCACTTGGTGAGCTAATTGATTCATGTTCTAACAGCAGGATTTATATCACTCATCAATTAAAATAAATAATATTTTCATTCAACTTGAGAGGGCCTTGGCCCTCTTTTTTTATATTTTTTTATTTCATGCAATTGGCAATGTTAAAATTATACTTATGGAGATAAAGTCATTATCAACCCCAATTGGAAATTTTAATTCATTTTATGTGAATTCATTATTGGTAAAGTTGAACTATATAGATCAAAAACCTTCTACTTATTTGCCCGATATTAGTCTTCAAAAGGCAATAAATATGTTCTTTAGCAATAAAGATTTAAAGCAATTTCCAGAATATCGTCTAGAAGGCACACCATTTCAGTTGAAGGTATGGAAAGCATTATCATCAATCCCAAGAGGTCATACTGAATCCTATTCATCATTAGCTTCGAAGATTGGTATTCCTCTAGCGGCTAGGGCAGTTGGAACCGCTTGCAAACTAAATCCATTACCTCTTCTTATCCCATGTCATAGGGTAATAAAGCAAGACGGATCAACCGGTGAATTTGCATTAGGAAAATTAAATAAAGAATATCTCATAAAAATGGAGTCTCAATGAGTTCCTATCAAAGCATTTTAAATGTTTTAAATAATAAACTAGCTATAGAACATTTGTTTTTAGAGAACGAAAGCTCAATGCATAATGTGCCAGCAAATTCAGAAACTCACTTTAAATTGATAGTAGTTTCAGATGATTTTATTGAATTAACCAAAGTAAAAAGACATCAATTAATATATACAGTCTTGGCTGAAATTATGAATGAAATTCACGCATTATCTATTCAAACCTTCACCCTTGAAGAATACAAAGCTAGTCCAAAGATACATTCATCACCAGACTGTGCCAAGAAAATATAATAAATATGCAGAGCATTTTTAAATTTATTCTAAAAAAACCCATAACTGTAATGGTTCTGATAGCCGCTATTTTTCTATCAGCAGCCATTGGTCTCAAGAATTTTAAGCTTGATGCATCCTCTGATGCGCTGGTAATTGAGGGCGATGAAGCTTTTAAGATTTATAGAGAGACAGGTGAAATTTTTGGAAGTTCAGACTTTTTAATTATTACTTTCACTCCCAAGGCTGACTTATTTTCATCTCAATCATTAGCAACAATTAAAAATGTTTCTAGTGAATTAAAGAAACTACCAAGCGTGGAATCTGTTTTGAGTATTTTGGATGCCCCAATATTTTTTCAACCAAAAGTTCCGATTGCCGACTTAATGGATAATTTAAAAACCTTAGAAACCAAAGGCATTGATTTTTTAGCTGCTAAAGAGGAGATTCTTAATAACCCAGTTTATTCAGAGCTTATTATTAGCCCGTCTGGTAATACAACAGCGCTTCAGGTAACCATTAATGAGAATCCTCAATACAGAAGCTTAATACGAAAAAGATATGAATTATTAGATTTAACCAAATTATCATCTATTCAAAAAAATGAATTAAGAGAAATTAACCAACAAATTTCAAAAATAAATGACGATGAGGCAAAGCAGAGAGCAGATCTAATAGATCAAATTAGAGAAATATTGATAAAGAGCAGCGATCAAGGGACTTTATTTTTAGGTGGAGCATCCATGATAGCAACAGACATGATGAATTTTATTAAATCTGATTTAGCTATATTTGGCATTGGCGTAGCCATAATCTTTTGTCTAATGCTATATCTATTTTTTCAAAATATTTGGTTCGTAATTTTGCCCTTGAGCAATGCATTAATTACAACAGCTTTTACAGCTAGCGTACTTGGATTAATGGATTGGAAAATTAGCGTAATTTCATCTAACTTCATTGCCTTATTACTTATATTAACTATTTCATTGACCGTGCACGTCTTAGTAAGATTTACTGAAGTTTCACGTGAGGCAGATTCAGTTGACGAAGCTATATTAAATACTATTAATCAAATGGTTATGCCTTGTTTATTTGCTGCATTAACAACTGCTATAGCTTTTCTTTCCTTGATTATGGGAGATATAAAACCTGTAATTGAGTTTGGAAAAATGATGTCAGTCGGTATGATTTTTGCTTTTATCTTTACTTTTACTTATTTACCAAGCTTGATGAAACTAGTTATTAAATCTACCCACACTCGATCACCAAATTTTATTAATAAAATACCTTTAACCCTCGCTTTTTTTACAATCAATAAAGGTAAATACATCGTTACTTTCTTTATTTTTATCTCCATGGCTTTGACTTATGGGATTTCAAAACTTGAAGTAGAAAATAGATTTATAGACTATTTTTCTCCTGATACAGAAATATATCAAGGCATGTTGTTACTTGACCAAGAATTAGGTGGAACAGCAACTCTCGATATCTTAATAGACCAACCTGCTGCAGAAATATTTGATGAGTCAGACTTTGAAGGCGATGATTTATTTGAAGATGATTTATTTGAAGATGAATCAAGTGATGCATCTGGTTATTGGTGGAATACAACATCTCTAGCAAAGCTAGAAGAAATTCATGATTATCTCGATGAAATTCCAGAAATGGGAAAAGTTTTGAGTGTAGCGAGTGGAATTAAATTAGCTCGCATGATCAATGACAATAATGAATTAAATGATTTGGAGTTAGCTTTATTGCGATCTGTCTTACCTGAAGACATTAAAGAAACATTGCTTTATTCATATATCAATAAAGATGATTCCAAAGTAAGAATTTCGGCAAGAGTTCTTGAATCTGCCAAAACTCTTAATAGAAAGGAACTTTTAGATCAGATTAATTATGACCTCATAAATAAATTTGATTTAAATCAAGATCAAATTCAAGTAACAGGATTAGCTGTCTTATATAACAACATGCTTCAATCGTTATTTTCTTCACAAATTAAATCTCTAGGGATAGTTTTTACTGTTATTGGATTGATGATGTTGTTGCTGTTTAGATCAATAAAAATTACATTAATTGCTCTTACACCAAATTTAATTACTGCTGGCTCAGTTTTAGGCTTGTTAGGATTTTTAAATATACCGCTTGATATCATGACTATTACTGTTGCCGCAATTAGTGTTGGGATGGCAGTAGATAATACTATTCACTATCTTTACAGGTATAAAGTTGAGGTTCGTAATCGCAATCTCAATAATAATCAAAGGGTTATTAACTCCCATGAAACTGTTGGCAGAGCTGTTTTTTATACTGCCACAACAATAGCAGCTGGATTTTCAATTTTTTCGCTATCAAGCTTCACGCCTACTGTACTTTTTGGTTTATTTACAGCTTTTGCGTTGATGGTTTCTTTTTTCGCTTCCTTAACTTTGTTACCATTTCTTTTAAAATTTTTTAATGCTTTTTCATATCAGGAGTAGGAGATGGCAGGACCTTTAAGTGGTATAAAAATTGTAGAATTTGCGGGCATTGGTCCTGGACCTTTTTGTGGAATGATCCTAGCAGATCTAGGAGCAGAGGTTATAAGGATTGATAGAGCTTCTCAACATGGTCAAGGCAATTCAATTGATTTTCAACATAGATCCAAATCCTCATTGTCAGCAGACTTAAAAAACCCAAAAACAATTGTGGAAATAAAAAAACTATTATCAAGTGTTGATGGACTAATAGAAGGTTTTAGACCCGGTGTTATGGAGCGACTTGGCCTTGGACCAGAAGAGTGCCTAAAAATCAATTCAAATTTAGTTTATGGCAGGATGACAGGTTGGGGACAAGATGGTCCATTATCAAAAACGGCTGGTCATGATATTAACTATATTGCTCTTACTGGTGCTTTAGAATTAATGGGTAGGAAAGATGATACTCCTCCACCCCCATTAAATTTAGTAGGTGATTTTGGAGGCGGGGGCATGTTTCTTGCTTTAGGAATAGTTTCGGCTTTGTTAAATATTAAACAAGGTGGTAAAGGTCAAGTAGTTGACGCTGCAATGGTAGATGGAGCGTCTGTTTTAATGTCAATGTTTTATGCTTTCAAAGCATCTGGTTTTTGGCTAGAAGAAAGAGAATCAAATATGCTTGATGGCGGCGCTCATTTTTACGACACCTATGAATGCGCTGATGGAAAGTTTTTAGCAGTTGGAGCTATTGAGCCTCAATTTTACTCGGTTCTTCTTGAAAAATTAGAAATATCAGATGAAAAATTTCAAAATCAGCATGATAGAAATCAATGGCCTGATCTCAAAGAAATTATAAAAGGTAAAATTAAAGAAAAAACCCGAGATGAATGGGCAAATATTTTTGATGGGACCGATGCTTGTGTTGCACCTGTATTAAATTTATCTGAAGCGCCACAGCATTCTCACATGAAGGCAAGAAATGTATTTATTGATATTGATGGAACCATTCAGCCTGCACCTGCACCAAGATTTTCAGAAACTGTTTCTAAAATTAAGCACTCTGCACTTAAAGCTGGAGAAAATAATGATGAGATCTGTGCGGAGTATAATTTAGATAGATCTTGCTTTAGCTAAAGAAGTCAACAGCATTCTTGCTGGTAAAAAATTTTAATTCTTCCATTTCAACTCCAATAAGCTCACAAATTTCTCTAGCTATGTGAGGTAAGTATTTTGGCTCATTTATATTATTTATTGGCTTTTTTTTAAGATTTTTTGGAATTAAATATGGACAATCGGTTTCTATCATCATTCTGTCAATGGGTATATTTTTTATTGATTGACGAAGATCGATATTTCTTTTTGCATCGCATATCCAACCTGTTAAGCCAATATAAGCTCCTAATTCTAAATATTCCTCTAATTGAGTTTGAGTGCCAGTGAAACAATGAACAACAAATTTTGGAAAGTTTTCAATATTTTCTTTAATAATTTTTATGAAGTCATCGTGAGCTTCTCTTTGATGAAGGTAAAGAGGAAGTGATAGTTCTTTTGCAATCTCAATATGCATCTGAAAGCTTTCTCTCTGAGTTTCAGGAGGTGAAATATTCCTGAAATAGTCTAATCCAGTTTCACCAATTGCATGAGGGTTGATTGATTGAAGTTTTGTGAGCAATTCATTGAAATTAACATTACTTATTTCACTTGCATGATGAGGATGAATGCCAGCAGAGATGAAATATTTTTCTGGAGCTTTATTCTGTATAACTTTAATCGGATCAAGATCTTTTAAACTTGCGCAAAGTAAAACGAATTTTTCTACCCCAGCAATTTCTGCATTAGCAATTACTGTTTCTAGATCGTCTTTGAAAGATTCATGAGTAAAATTACAAGCAATGTCTACAAATCCAGCCATTTTTTATTTCTATCAATTACAATAATGATGTAATTATCTACCAATATGAACCAATTTGAACAATTTCACGCAGCTTTAGATCTAACTAAAGTTTCAGATAATGTTTATTCTTTTACGCCTGACCCAAGATATTTTGTCGGTAATACACCTCATGGAGGATATCTATTAGCTTTAATGAATAAAGCAATGTCAAAAGTACTTTCTCATCCAAGTGCAATTAATTCAAATGTCTATTATCTTGACAGAACCGAGCCAGAATCTGCTGAGCTGCATGTTGAAGTTTTAAGAACCTCTAGAGGATCTTCAATGGGCCAAGTTAAATTGATTCAAAATAACAAAATCACTTGTATGTGCTCAGCTTTATATTCTGATTTTGAGTATATGAAAGGTTATTCTGGTCTTAGTACACCAATACCTCCAATAATCCATTCCCTAAAGCAAGATGATTTTAAGGTAATGAGTTATGAGAGCATTGGATTAGGCTCAACTCCTGCATTCATTCAGCAGCTAAATATGTCAGTTCATCCAGATCATGCTTGGTGGGATAGAGATGTTTCGACTGATGCTGCCGAAGCAAGGTGCTCTGCATATTTAGAATTAGAAGGGGGTATTGCTGATACCTTCGTGCTTTCATATCTAGCAGATATTTTACCGCCTGTAGTTCAAAATAAGTATGGTTCTTTGGGCTGGATTCCTACGCTTACACTTACTTGTAACATACGCCAACTTCCTCAAACAAATCTATTATTTATTGATGGCATAGCAAAAGACATTAGTAATGGATATTTTGAGCAAGATTGTAATGTATGGGATATGGATGGAAACTTAGTTACCACTAGCAGACAGCTCGCAAAAATCTTAAAATCAGAAGAGAAAATTTCTTCAAATTAAAAAAGGAAACCAAATGAAATTTACTGGTACAAAAAATTATGTGTCTACTGAGGATCTTAGTATGGCAGTTAACGCGACTATAGCATTGGAGAGGCCATTGATCATCAAAGGAGAACCTGGAACCGGTAAAACACTGTTAGCAATTGAAGTCGCAGAATCGCTTGGAATGGATCTAATTGAATGGCATGTTAAGTCAACTACAAAGGCGTCTCAGGGGCTTTATGAGTATGATGCAGTCACAAGATTAAGAGATTCTCAGTTAGGAGATGAGAGAGTAAAGGACATTAAGAATTACATTAAGAAGGGCAAGCTTTGGGAGGCTTTTGAATCAGAGAAACAAGTTGTTTTATTAATCGATGAAATAGATAAGGCAGATATTGAATTTCCAAATGACTTGTTGCAAGAACTCGATCGTATGGAGTTTTATTGTTATGAAACAGGAGAGACAATTAAAGCTAAAAAAAGACCGCTCATAATCATTACATCCAATAATGAAAAAGAACTTCCTGACGCATTTTTAAGAAGATGTTTTTTTCACTACATTCAATTTCCTGATCGCTCAACCATGGAAGGAATTGTTAAAGTTCATTATCC